>Ga0172373_10006552_pt1 | contig 15447 bp, 14 predicted proteins | sample Lak10m_2_FD_114546 | JGI IMG/M metagenome (GOLD analysis project Ga0172373, IMG submission 114546) | Freshwater microbial communities from Kabuno Bay, South-Kivu, Congo - kab_092012_10m | ecosystem: Environmental > Aquatic > Freshwater > Lake | place: Democratic Republic of the Congo...
ACGATTGATACCGGCTTGTTTGTATCCACGCAGAGATTCAATGGAAATCGTTCCGGGATTACACTCCATCGTGATTTCAGCATCGGGATGTATTGTGAGTTGATCGCGAAGTGTTTCCATGATTGTCGAAATCTGCTCAGGAGTGAGAAGAGATGGCGTGCCACCGCCAAAAAACACGCTCGTTGCGGGACGCAAGTGATCTGAATATTTCTTTGCACCTGCAATGATCTCTTCAATCAATAAGGAAACAAACACATCTTTGTGTTCCATGTTTTCCAGAGAATAAAAATCACAGTACACGCATTTTTTTTCGCAAAATGGAATGTGTAGATAGACACCGAAATCAGGATGGGGTCTCATGCATTCACTCCCAATTTCATTGCAATTGCCTTGACGGTATTTTGTCCATCCATTGCAGCACTTACAATGCCACCTGCATATCCTGCTCCTTCACCGCATGGATATAGCCCTTTGATCTGAACATGCTCCCGACTGGCGGGATCACGCGGGATGCGAACAGGTGAACTTGTTCTTGATTCCGTTGCAACAATGATGGCTTCGGGGTGAATATACCCTCTCATGCTTCGCTCAAATGCCTTGAATCCCATGCGTAAACGTTCTGCTAAAGATTTCGGAAATAATGAGGATATGTCATGAGAAAAAAGTCCGGGGATATATGAACTTTTGGGAAGCGATGTGCTGATTGTTCCGGATAAAAAATCCTGCAAACGTTGAGCCGGTGCCTGTTGAGAACCATCACCAGATGCAAACACTGCTTGCTCGATATCTGATTGCAAGTGCATTCCTGCTAGCGCTCCATAGGAATCATATTCTTTCAAATCCATTTGCTCAATGGCTACAACGATTCCTGAATTTGCAAAGGGTGAATCTCTGCGCGACATGGACATTCCATTAACAACGATTTCTCCGGGAGATGTAGCAGCAGGAACAATCAAGCCACCGGGACACATGCAAAAGGAAAATACACCGCGACCTTTTACTTGTTCCACAAGTTTATAGGATGATGCAGGAAGAAGTGAATCTCGAGGGGATTGCTTATAACGTATCTCATCAATATACTCTTGAGGATGCTCCGCTCGAACTCCAATGGCAAATGGCTTGGACTCAATGTATATGCCTGCATCCAGCAATGTGGTGAATATGTCTCTGGCAGAATGTCCTGTGGCCAGAATAACAGCATCACCCATGAATTCACTACCATTCTCGCATGCAACACCGATCATGCGGTCACCGTTCATGATGAATCTCGTCACCCAAGAATCAAAATGCACTTCGCCACCATATTTTTCGATGGTGGCACGAATGTTTTGTATGATGCCGGGTAATTTGTTTGATCCAATATGACCATGAGTATCAATCAGGATGCGTTCATGCGCTCCATGTTCAGCAAGCAATTGCAATACTTTGTTGATGTCTCCACGCTTTTTTGAATTCGTCCACAATTTGCCATCGGAGTATGTTCCCGCTCCGCCTTCCCCAAAACAATAATTAGAATGAGGATTCACGATCCCGAATTGCTGAATTGCACGAAGATCTCTCCTTCGAGCTCGAGCATCTTTTCCTCTCTCTATGATCACCGGTTTTAGTCCATGCAATAAACATTCAAGTCCGGCAAAATACCCTGCAGGCCCTGCGCCAATGATGATGATGCATTTTCCGGAAGATACATCTCGAAATCCTTTTGCAATGGGAGGAATGACCGGCGCTTGTTCATCCACATATAATGCAATACTTACCATGATTTTTGGATTTTTTCCGCGTGCATCAATGGACCTCTTCAGAATTGTATGCGAAGTCAGTGAATCCTCTGATATACCTGCTTGATGAAGAGCATGCGCAACAATCAGTTCGGGCGATGATGCCTCAAATGGCGTGAGCGCTATGTCTATCACATGCTTCATGCTTCATCTTCCCAGGAATCCATCAATGAACGATCCAATACATGTGGAATGGATGCAATGATATCACTTGCAGACATTGATTCTTCACCAAAAACTGATTGTGCAAAATCTCCGGCCTCACCATGAAGCATTGCCGATAAAGCTGCTGCCGATAAAGGATTGATTCCTCTTGCCAATAATGCTCCAATCATTCCACTAAGAATATCGCCGGATCCGGCAGTTGCCATGCCTGGATTTCCTGTTTTCGTGAGATAAGTCTTTGTTCCATCGGATGTGCATGCAGGTACACTTTTAAGATGCACAATGCATTGCATTTCTTTGGAAATGTGGGTGACATGCCTCAAGGGGAATTCTTCTATTGCGGATCTTTCCAATCCTGTCATGCGCGCACATTCTCCTGCATGAGGAGTGATCACCCAATTTGATGGTACATTCACTATGGAATTTGGGATTGCATCAGCATCGAGTATTACAGGAATGGAAAGATTCAGCTTCAATAGTTCTTGGAATATGTGTTGTCCGGCACGAATACCAAGACCCGGACCACAGACGATCGCATTGGTTTTTGAGAGGGAATCTTTCACGTGATTCATCAAAGAATCCACATTCATTCCACCATCATCATCCATTGGAATCAAGGATAGAAGAGCTTCCGGAGGCAATGATGGGTGGATGACCGGAGTCATGATTTCAACGAGCCCAACACCGGTGCGGAATGCCGACATTGCACATAATGCAGGTGCACCGGACATATCCCTTGAGCCGGCAATAATCAGCACTCTACCATAAGTATATTTATGTGACTGTGCATGCCGAATGCCAATGATGTCATGAATGTCTTGATCCTCAAGTGAGAATACCGATGCATTGTTTTGAGCGATATACTCGGGAACTCCCAACATGATGATTTCCACTTCACCGCAATGCTGTTTGGCAGGATATAATTGCATACCGACTTTTTCACTGAACATCGTACATGTTCCATGCGCTTTGAATGCATAATGATGAGCTGTACCATTTTCCGCATCAATGCCTGATGGAATATCAATTGCAATGCATAAAGACTTATCATACACATTCAGATCATGCATTCTTTTCAATATCTCATAAGGCATGCCATATACATCTGCATTTGCACCTGTTCCAAGCAAAGCATCAACGATGCAATCAACATCAAAAGAAAGAGTGGATAATGCATCTTGATGTATGAATGAAATTGGAATATTCAGCGCATGCGCAGATTCAAGATTTGCCTTTGCCTCAGGTGACATCCCATCAATATTTCCGACATGATAGATAGTCACTTCAAATCTATTCATGCAATAGAGATGACGCGCAATCGCAAATCCATCACCACCATTATTTCCGGATCCACAGAGAATGAGAATCGATGGTCTTTCTGCACGAATTGCCGATGCATCCAACCACATTGCGATGCAATGAGCCGAACCGCTTGCCGCATTCTCCATGAGAATAGAACCAGACACTCCAATCTTCGAAATAGCATAATCATCCGCCGCTTTTTGTCCGGATGGTGTGAGATAAGCACGCATACATACTCCATTGAACTCATGCAAAAATACCAATTCAGCAGCTTAAGACTCGAATACCCCAAAAATCTCCTGCCTTTTCGTAGTTTTGTCTGATAAGAAAGTCACATATTCACGGTTACTTCAAATACTACCATGTCTCAAAGAACAGTTGTCATCACAGGAGCAAATGGAGAAATCGGTCATTTATTGCTCGAAACTCTTTCCAAAGAACAAGCCACGATAATCGCTGTTGATCTTTCGCCATTGAATGAACATCATGCTTCATTATGCGAAGAAGTGATCATCGGTGATATTTGTGATGATGAAGTTATTCGCGACATCGAAAAATATGATGTCAGTGATATATTTCACCTGGCGGCAATACTCTCAACCAGTGGAGAAAAAAATCCTGAGCGAGCTCATCATGTGAATGTAGATGGAACCATGAATGTTTTGCAATTGGCATATCGCATAGGCAAACGAACAAATACCGCAGTGAAAGTCCTGTTCCCAAGTACGATTGCAGCTTATGGCATTAGCGATCTTGATACAAAACGCATGGCGGGTCCGGCAAAAGAAGATGATTTTGCTTCGCCAATCACGATGTATGGGATCAATAAATTATACAATGAACATCTTGGAAGATATTATTCTGATTGCTATCGCAGATTGTCACCTGAAAAGGAATCCGGATTCGTGGATTTTCGCGCGCTCCGTTTCCCCGGCTTGATTTCAGCATTCACGGTTCCAACAGGCGGAACAAGTGATTATGCACCGGAGATGATCCATAATGCGGCGCAAGGCAAGCACTATGATTGTTTTGTAAGACCGGATGCACAGATTCCCTTCATGGCTATGCCTGATGCCGTAAAAGCACTCTTGCATCTTGCATCTGCAAGTATAGAACAACTTAGCACGAGAGTCTATAATGTGACATCTTTCTCTCCGACAGCAGATGAGATTCAAACAATGGTCCAAGCTGAATTCCCAAATGCTTCAATTGCATTCAAGCCGCAAGAAAAAAGACAAGAAATCATTGATTCATGGCCCGGCGTGGTCGATGATTCAAAAGCTCGCAATGATTGGCATTGGTCACCCGATTATGATGCAGAAAAAACATTCAAAGAATACTTGATTCCCAATATCAAAATGCGTTATGGCGGATAATCATCCACAGTCAAAACAAACTTCAAAGGCGAATGCTCTCATCAATGAGCTTTCGCCTTATTTATTGCAACATGCCTATAATCCGGTAGCATGGATGCCATGGAATGATGATAGTTTCGAAAAAGCCATTGCAGAACAAAAACCTGTTTTTGTCAGCATCGGGTATGCCACATGCCATTGGTGTCATGTAATGGAACATGAATCTTTTGAAGATCAAGAAATTGCGGATCTTCTCAATCAGAATTTCATTGCTATTAAGGTTGACCGCGAGGAAAGACCGGACATAGATGCTGCGCTCATGGAGATGTGCCAGGCCATGACCGGCCATGGTGGCTGGCCACTTTCCATTTTCATGACGCCCGATAAACTCCCCTTTTTTGCGGGAACATATTTTCCGAAAGAGTCCATTCCTCAGCGCATTGGATTTAAGGACATTCTTATGCGGATCGCCGAAGGATGGCGCAATGAACGAGATGCAATCATCTCTTCCGGAAAGGACATTGTTGAGAAATTGACCGATCATCATACACAATCACAATTCGGTGAATTGCCACCTGATATTTTTGAAAAGGCCGATGCAATTTTCATGGAACGCTTCGATGAAGAATATGCAGGATTCGGAACCGCTCCCAAATTTCCAAGTCCTCATCATCTGATATATTTATTGCGTCGAGCTCATTTCACAAAACAAGCACCATTGGCAGAGATGGCTCTGCGTACGCTGAACAATATGTCATTAGGTGGCATGAAAGATCATATCGGCTTTGGCTATCATAGATATAGCACAGATAGACAATGGCTTGTCCCGCATTTTGAAAAAATGCTGTATGATCAAGCAATGATTCTGGAAGCGATGACCGAAGCTTGGCTCTATTCCAAAGATGATGCATATGCGGAATATGGCGAAGAAATAGTTTCTTATGTACAATCCAGACTCACTTCTCCGGAAGGCGCATTCTATTGCGCTGAAGATGCCGATAGCGAGGGCGAAGAAGGAACATATTATCTGTTCACGGAAAAGGAATTGTCCGATATACTTACGGAAGAAGAATTCAGATTCGCACAGCAATGTTTCAAGATTTCTAGTGATGGTAATTATATTGATGAGGCAACAAGGCGTCAGAATGGAAAAAATATTCTGAGTCTCTTTTTGGATGATACATGCAAAAAGACAAAACCTGAACTTTATGAATCCATTAGAAGCACATGTCTTGCATATCGAGAAAAGCGTATATCACCATTATTGGATGATAAGATATTGACCGACTGGAATGCAATGATGATTCATGCGATGAGTAGGGCAGGAAGAGCATTCAATAAACCCGAGTGGATTGGAGTCGCTGAGAAAGCTTATGCATTCATCAAAGATCGCATGCAAGAAAGCACTACATTCTTTCATCGATATCGTAATGGCAAAGCTTCCATTCCTGCTATGGCAGATGATCATGCCTATTTGATGCATGCTCTGTTTGAACTGTATACATCCACAGGCAAAGAGCACTATATGTTTGATTGCATTTCACATGCCAAGATATTTGCAGATAGATTCATTGAAGATGGCGGAAGAATCAAACAAGCTGATAGAAATGAATTGTCATTTCATCGCTATGCATCCGCTTATGATGGCGCTATTCCTTCATGCACTTCAATTGCAATCATGTCATTTGCCCAATTGGGTGCATTAACCGGCAATACCTCATATATGAATATGGCATATGCTCTCATCAATGCCAATGGAAAACAATTTCTGTCATATCCCATGGGATTCTCCGCAGGGTTGACAGCCCTTATGTTCATGACAGGCATGCGATCAGAAATCGTGATTGCAGGAAAAGGCAAGGGTCAGGAACGAGATGCATGTGTGCAGCAAATCATGCAGACCTATCTTCCGCATGCAATTATTGCCTATACTGAAGATGGACATGATATCACGTCTTTTGCGCCGGCATTATCAAGACAAACGACCACAAAAGATCTTGCCATTTTCATTTGCAAAGACTATGCTTGTTCTTTGCCCATTCATGATGCATCATCATTGCAACAACAGCTGGAACAAGTTTCATGAAGTCTCAGGCATGGATCATATCGATTGTCTTTGTGGCATGCTGGATCAATATTTTCCAATTCTTCAATGTCAGCACCTATGGCATCACTCCGGCTGATGTAAGTTCATGGCTTGTGATCTTGTTTGCTTTATACCAATTTATTTGGAAAGGCATGCCGGTGGAGACATTACCCGGTTGGGCATTTGCCGGACTCTTTGCAATCCTCTTTGCAGAGTATGCCTCTGTCTTTGCTCCCCTGCTATCGGGCTCCTCAGACATGCAGATACAATGGCTGAAAACAAGTACCAATTTTCTCTCCAAATGGCTGCTCATCATACTATTCGCTTCAGGAATGTATTCAGCGGATGCTTTTAAATCTGCAATACGTTTCATGCTCATTGCGAGCATTGCAATCAATATATTCGGGATCTATCAGATTTTTGCACGCGCTTTTGATTTGCCATTGGCCTGGATTCCAATCAATAATGTGTCGATAAGCATTCGCAATTATCATTCAATGGACAATATGACGCAGCTTAGTTTGCGATTTGAGAATTTCTTCAGAGCTACGTCCATTTTCAGTGAACCATCGTTTTATGCGCAATTCAATACACTTGTCCTGACATTCCTGCTCATCCCATTTTTGCGAGGCACAACACCTTTCTTGCAATCAAAGCTACTTCGTGCGATTATCGCGATACCGGCTATCATTGGCATGTTTCTCACTTTTTCACTGACTGCTTTGTTTTCTATTTCTTTAATCACGCTTTGGGCATTGATATTCGAACAATCGAAAAAGAAAATTGCTCTCCTTTCATCAATTGCCGGTGGTTTCGTATTGATTTTGATCACCGATGCAATCGTCAGTCAATATGTAAGCATCAGCGTCTTTGATTTGTTCACAAAAAGAGTTGGTGGAATCGTAGATGTATTGTCAACCGGTGGCGGAAGAGGAACCTCTATAGTTGGAGAATCATTCTTCGGCAGATTGTCAACCATTTTTCAAGGATTTTCCATTTGGGCAGAATATCCCATAACCGGAATTGGAGCGGGTTGTTATGAATACTTTTCCAAAATGAATCCGATTTCCTTTTCAGATTCTTTGCATTCCGGTTTGCTCGCGGAAAGAGGAACACTTGGTTTTGTGGCCTATGCAGCATTGTTCATACATCTGTTCAAAAGAACATTGCATGCATCCAGGAATGCTGAATTCAGATCATCATTGTCTCCTGATCTCTTGACATTAACCGCAATTGCTCCCTATGTGATGATAGCCCATATAGCATTTTCATTCTCAACATATTATTGGATCAATTGGATTTTCTGGGTCCATCACGGACTTGTCTATGCAATCCTCATATCAGCCCAAAAAGCTGCCGGAAGGCCGATTTTAACCTTTTCACCCATGAAATTGGGCCTCGCAAAACGACTAAACATAGCGGAAGCGGATCGTAAATCGCCATAAATCCAGAATCTTCAAAGGATATTTGTTTGTCCGTATGGGTAGAATCTGCTATATTTGCAGTCTCAATAAGTAATTGAAAAAACCTCTATATCAAGGTATATGACAATGTCAAAAGTTTGTGAATTAACTGGTACGACCGTCCGCTACGGAAACAATGTTTCTCATGCAAATAATCGCACACGCAGACGTTTCCTTCCGAATCTTCAGAAGAAGCGCATCTGGATTCCGGAAGAAGGTCGTTTCATCACCGTGAAAGCAACAGCTCGCGCATTGCGTACCCTCGACAAAAAGGGCTATGCTGCAATGATGAAAGATCTTGCTTCAAAGTGATCTTAGAATATGTTCTTGTACCCCGCTTGGCTTCAAGTGGGGTTTTTTTATGCTTGCTCACTTCAAATCGATCATGATGACAAAGAGCATTTCAATGTTCAGAATTGTACTGATCATCTGTGCGATGACCATGATTGCGGGGTGTGCATCAACTCTTCCTGAAACTCAAATCAATACCACCGATAAACGCATTGTAAAACCTCTTCCTTCTTTTTTTAGAAGCAAACCTCTTCCCTTGTCAAGAGCGGACTCAACAAGAATGACAGGCATCATTCTCGACTATTATATTCAGGCCGCCGAACAACAATTGAATGAAGAATATGATGATGCATTGAAAACATATCAACGCATCTTGCATTTGGATACATCGGCAATGGTGTTCTATTCAATGGGTACATGCTATTTCAAGATGAGGAAAACAGATCTTGCAATAGAATTCATGGAGAAGGCAATTGCTTTGGATTCAAGTCTAATCCCTGCCAGAGAGGAATTGGCGGATTATTATGTGGAACATGAACAATATGACAAAGCGCTCAAGACATTTCAGGAACTTGAAACTCTCAAGCCCAATGATCAGCTAATATTGTTTGCTCTTGCAGGGTTGACGGAATATCTTTATCCGGAACAATCTGAAATCTATTTTCAGAAATTGATCAATGCAATGGGCTTTGAAACGGATATTGTCAAACGATATGGAATGCTCCTTGTTCGCATGAACAAGGAAAAGGAATATATCGAGCTCATGCGTAATCATCATGCAATTCATCCCGATAATGCCTATGCTCGTTCATTACTCATTGAGGCCTATCAATTGTATGGATATGTCGATGAGGCATTAAATACAATTGCATCATTTCTCCCTACTTCACTCGATCAAGAACTCGAAGAATATTATCAATCGCTTTTGATGACGATATTGCTTACCAATGACACAGTCAATCATGCTGCATCAATTGAAAGTCATCTCACGTTATTCAAAAAGATAGATACCAAATCGTGGATAGCCACTATATCTTGCGCTCTCCTTGCAGAACATGCTGGACTTCAATCATTGACTCAATACTATCATGATCGTGCTTTGTCCATTGCCGATACTTCACATGTACAAGAAAGCATTGGCTTGGCTTATGAATTATTGCGCATAGATGAACGCAATCTCTTCATCAATCACTGTAATCGCTATGCTGAAAAGTTTCAAGAACAATCCATATTCCCTTTTTTACTTGGTATAAAATCCATACAAGATGATCAACCGGAAATGGCATTGAAGCACATGCAAGAAGCAGTCCGCAGAAATATCAATGATGGAGATGCATGGGCGGAACTCGCAAGCTTGCATGATACGTTCAATCAACATAGTACAGCTGATTCTTGCTATACGGAAGCTTTACGCATAGACAGCTTGAATGCATCATATAACAATAACTTCGCTTATGCTCTTTCGGAAAGAAATCAAGATTTGAATGAAGCGCTCAGGATGTCGCTGATTGCAGTTTCTCAATATCCCGATAATCCTTCTTATCTCGATACTTATGGATGGGTGCAATTCAAATTGGGAAATGCACAAGCAGCTTTGGATATACTCAATAAAGCACTTGTCCAGGACATTGATCGCAATGGGATCGTGAACTATCACTTGAGCATCATCTATCAATCGCAATCAAATACCGAAAAGGCACTAAATCATATTGGCAAAGCCCTTGAATTCAAGGATGATCCCGAGTATAAGTCCTTGCGTGATAAACTTCTCAGTCCTTGAGCTTTCTTCTCATTTTTGTATCTTTGCACCATCAATTTTTGCAATCCACTCATTCAAGTTCAAGCATCGTCATGAAGAACAAACAGCATTTGAAAAGTTTTGAAGGGGATCTTTTCTTTATCGACATCATTTGGACCACAGGCGACAAACCTGCAACATTCGAAGTTCGAGCCACAAATGCCGATACAGATGCAACCACGACCATAACCAATCACTCTGCGATTCTTGGAATGATGGCCATTGGCAAAAAAACTCCTGCATATATGAAAGAGGAAGTTTGGAATTGTTCATCGGCAGATGCTGAGCAACATGCTCAAACTTTGGTGAAATTATTATCTCAAGAAGCCATGCTTCAACAATTGGAAGAATTTCTCGAATCTGATCTCGCAACCGGTGGTTGGGATGATGAAGATTCTTTTGATGATGAATTGGCATTTGACGAAGATGAACTTGATGATGATCATCTCTTTGATGATGATGATCAACAAGAAGAACCATTCTAAACACCACTGACATTGCGTGATTCCACTCCATGAAAAAACTCGTCCTTCGCAGCTCACAACACTCGGCTCCTTTAGTGGATGCATCAGCGAAGAGCGGACATCCCCATTTTACGATTCCATATGAGCAAGAATTAAATCCTGCTCAATTATCAGCAGTGTGTCACATGAAGGGTCCTGCCCTTGTATTGGCAGGTGCAGGCACAGGAAAAACGCGCGTCTTGGTCTATCGTCTTGCCCGGCTGGTTGAATCAGGCATACCTCCCGAACATATTCTTCTCCTGACTTTTACGCGGAAGTCCGCCTCCGAAATGCTTCGCAGAGCCTCCACGATGCTTGGTGGTCGCTGTGACAAAGTGCATGGAGGAACATTCCATTCCTTTGCGCATCGGATATTGCGCCGTCTTGCTCCTGAACTTGGTTTCAATCAAACTTTTTCAGTGATAGATCAATCGGATGTTGAAGATGCGATGAATCTCATTCGTAATCGAAAGACGGTCAATAAAAGCAAACGCAGATTTCCACAGAAACATACGCTTGCAACGATCTACGGATTATCGGTCAATATGTGTAAGACTGTGGAATCAATTCTACACGAACAATATCCTCAGTTTCTCCAAGAACAGGATGCAATCATTGATGTGTTCACGCATTATGTGAACTATAAAAGGCAACATCATTTGATGGATTATGATGATTTGCTTGTCTATCTGTTGATGCTCCTTGAAACCAGTCCGCATATTGCTTCTCAATTGCAAAAAGAGTATCAATTCATCATGATTGATGAATATCAGGATACGAATAGTTTGCAACATCGCATCGTGAAGGGTCTGGCCGGAAAGCAAGCTAATGTGATGGCAGTCGGTGATGATGCACAAAGCATTTATAGTTTCAGAGGAGCAAATCACGCAAATATTCTGGAATTCCCTGCCCTCTTCAATGAATGTGCTCTCTATGCGATAGAACAGAATTATCGTTCCGTTCAGCCAATACTAGATTGCGCCAATCATGTTTTGCAATCAGCATCATTCGGGTATAAAAAGGAATTATTCAGTTCGCTGCTTTCCGAAGAAAAGCCGATGATCATTTCCACGAGGAATGAACAAGAACAATCGGCATTCATCGTGCAACAAATTCTTGAATTGCGAGAAAATGGCATACCATTGAATGGAATGGCGGCTCTCGTTCGATCAGGATATATGTCATTCGATCTTGAAATTGAACTGGCAAAAGCACAAATACCATTCAGAAAATTCGGTGGATTCAAATTCATAGAAACCGCACATGTGAAGGACATGCTGGCTTTCTTTCGAGTTGCGAATAATCCGATTGATATTCTGGCTTGGCATCGATTGCTTTTACTGCTCGAGGGAGTTGGACCGGGCACGGCATCTGATATCACAGACAAAATCTCAGATGGCATTTTGCATGTGTCGATAGATCATGGTTGGCATGATATCAAACGCGGCAAAGATGAAATACTTCGTTTGATAGCTTTGATTCGTTCCATGATGGATACCGGAATTTCACTTCAGGAAAAACTCTATCTCGCCGGAGAATTCTATAGACCCATCCTTCGCAAGAGACATGATGATAGCGCCAAGCGCTGGAAAGACATCGAGACATTCTCAGCGATTGCTGAGCGCTATTCAGACATCGCGACGATGCTTTCTGAAATGGCTCTTGAACCACCCACGGAATCAGCCGAAGCAGGTGAAGAATTCAATGAAGATGAATATTTCACGATTTCTACGATACATTCATCAAAAGGACTCGAATGGAACACCGTGTTCATACCGTGGGCATTGGATGGAAAATTTCCTCCAAACAAAGCACTCATTGATGAAGAGCATATAGAAGAGGAGCGACGATTGATGTATGTGGCAATCACACGAGCGAAGGAGCACTTGTATATGCTCTATCCGATTGACATCTTTGACAGAGAAAGCGGCATGGTACTCGGTTCTCCATCGCGATTCTTGGATCCGATTCAAGAACAGATTGCCGGAAGATTTGCATTATTGCCTGAAGGAGATGATAAAGCATGATGCAATCAGAAAACAAAAAGAACATTTTATTTCTCACAGCGCGTTTTCCCTATCCACTTGTGGGTGGCGATAGAATAAAGTCTTTTCATTTGCTAAGGCATTTGTCAGCGCATCATAATGTCACATTGATATCGTGCATTCATGGCGAACCACCAAGCAAAGAACGATTGAAACCACTTACTGATCTTGGCATCAATGTTCATACGGTGACAGTTACTGCAATGAAGAATGGTCTGAGAAGCTTAAAGACTCTTTGGACAGATCAACCAATTGAAATCGCCTTTTATGATGTACCGGAATTTCATGCTTTGGTTCAGAATGAGCTAAATAACAAGCACTATGACCTTGCCATTGCATTTTTCATGCGCACAGCTGAATATATCAAGCATATACCCATTCCAAAACTCTTGATTGCAGAGGATTGTCGGGTATTGTATCAATCTCGCTCGGCCTCATCGACATCGAATATTCTTCAGCGCATGATTCGCTTATGGGAAGTGATGAAACTCAAGCGATATGAACCAAAAACGGTACAGTGTTTTGATTGCGTGACCTGCGTGACAGAAACCGATATACAAGCGATGCATGCTATGATGCCTGAAGCACGATATGCGCTTCTCACAAATGGCATTGATCTTGAAGCCATGTCTGCTTCAACAGAAGAACAATTGCAATCGAGAAAAGGGATAGTATTTGTGGGCTTATTGCATGTATTGGCAAATGCGATGATGGCTATGTCTATTGCCAAGGAATTCTTCCCGAGACTCAAAGCATTATTCCCTGATCTTTCCCTGACCATTGTTGGATCGAGTCCTGGAACAGCAATTCGCAATTTGGAGACGAGTGACATTCATGTTCACGGCGATGTGGAGAATATCGAAGAGTATTTTTATCGTTCTTCCATATTTCTTCATCCTCACAAAGGTGCATCCGGCATTCAAAACAAAGCTCTGCAAGCTCTAGCAATGGGTTGTGCTTTGATCACCACCGATTCCGGCACTCAAGGCATACCGATCAAACATGGTGAGCATGCATTCATCGCAAAATCCTCGAATGAAATGATAGAGTATGCAACACAATTATTGAATGATCCTGCATTACGCATTCGCATGGCCTTGAATGGAAGATCTCTCATTGAACAGCATTTCTCATGGGATGCGATTTTCATGCAATTGGATGTAATCCTGCATGATATTTGGACTAATGCAAAGGAGAAGTCATGAACAAAGCACTATTTCTTGATCGTGATGGCATCATCAATGAGCGTATTATCAGCGGCTATGTCACAAAGCCGACTGAATTCAAACTCATTCCGGAATCACTTTCATTATTCGCATGGGCAAAAGAGCATGGATATTTGACTGTGATAGTCACCAATCAGCAAGGAATTGGAAAAGGACTCATGACTGAGCAAGACCTTGCGGATGTGCATGCATATATGTGCTCTCTTCTCGCAGAACATGGTTTTGCTCCCGATGCAATAGAGTATTGTCCCGATCTTGACGAAACAAACTCTCCTCGCCGTAAACCCGCACCCGGCATGCTTCTCAATGCTGCACAACAACTCGATATAGATCTCTCCTCCTCTTGGATGATCGGTGATAGCATCACAGATGCACAAGCCGGAAAAAAAGCAGGAACAACAACTATTCTTGTAGGAACATATTCCAATATTCCCGAAGCCGATTTCATATGCGCACATGTGGGAGAGTGCGCGGAGATCCTCATTCCCCTCGGATGAGGGGTGCCCGGAGGGCGGGGTGGGACCGTTACTATGATGCCGCCCCGATGGGGCTGGGATTTCTTCATTCCCCTCGTGCAGAGGGGTGGCACGCGAAGCGTGACCGGGTGAGCTCTTCGTCATTCCCCTCGTGACAGAGGGGTGGCACGCGAAGCGTGACGGGGTGAGTTCTTCTTCACTCCCCTCGTGACAGAGGGGTGTCATGCGAAGCGTGATGGGGTGAGCTCTTCGACATTCCCTTCGTGACAGAAATGACTGGAGTGGAGCTTATGTACTTATTAAAAAGGCTTGGAATATCGCAAAGACGGTATGGATTGATGATGAATCCGCCAATGAATTCAGCAGCAGCAGTCAATAATTATAGATCATACAAGAAATTACCCATGCGGATGATATGGCCATTGCTACAGCAATACGATCATGGTATGCTTGTAAGTTTGCTTGAACAGAACCCCCGTCGTAAATGATGGGGGGGTAAGGTATCTAATCCGTAAGAGATTTTACTTTACTCTTTTTAAACAACAAGTCATTTGATCTATACTTTCTAAAAGAAATTAATGGATAACTTATTTTGTTTCCATCCTTTTCTGTAATTACTTCAATTAAATTGTCATTAACTATCCAGTACATACTTTTTCTACTTTTCGTTTCAATTATCGATGGCTGTCCATAGAGATTGAGCATTTCTTCGTAAAACACAGTATTTAGATTAAGTTTTGAATCCATCCATTTTTCATAAAAGAGTTTTGTCATATTTACATTGAATGAAATTGATACTATTCTTTTTTTTATAAAAACCAAAAATACTTTTTGTACTGCTGTACGCTCCCCCTATTTTAGTACCACCCAAAAGTAGAGAAAGTGAATAAAAGGTACATTGTGTTTTCAAGCATATTCGGCAGGCGGAACAAAACCGAGAGCTTCATGTGGTCGCTCAT
>Ga0172373_10006555_pt1 | contig 15443 bp, 16 predicted proteins | sample Lak10m_2_FD_114546 | JGI IMG/M metagenome (GOLD analysis project Ga0172373, IMG submission 114546) | Freshwater microbial communities from Kabuno Bay, South-Kivu, Congo - kab_092012_10m | ecosystem: Environmental > Aquatic > Freshwater > Lake | place: Democratic Republic of the Congo...
GCGATGGTCCACTGCTCGCTAAAACTGTTTCATTTCTTTCAAGATAACCCAAAAAACGTCGATGATGCTCTTTATCACCTGCTATCGTTCTTTAGTTAAATGTCTCCAAAATATTAAAAAAGGTTCTGAATTCTCGGCAAAAGCAGGAGAAAGTATTCATCAAATTATCGAATTTTCAACAAAGCTTTCCGATATTATTGATCATATTGCCGCTGCATCCAATGAGCAAACGGGGGGGCTGGATCAGATCAACACAGCCATCAGCCAGCTTGATCAATTGACCCAAGAAAATGCTTCCATGGTTCAGCAGAGCAATGCCTCTGTTCTATCTTTGCAAAAACAATCTGAGCGACTTATTGAGTTGTTGGATGAATTTAAAATGGGATCGTCTTATGGATATGAAAAAGGTATTTCAGCCCATGGTTCTAGGAGTGGTTTTGAGGGAAGAGAAGGGGCTCTTTTAAACTAACGACCGGTGCGCACAGTATTTATATGTAAAAACACTCTTCACGCCTGCCTTATACAAAAGCGCGAAGAGTGTTCACTATAACTATGGCTTTAACCTACTATTGTTGATCTATCATTTTTTCCCAAAGGGCCTGTTCTTCCTTTTTTTGTTTCTCAAGATCTTGCTGCCAAAGGATAAGGCTGGATTCATGAAGAGTCACAAGGGCGGCCCACTCAGGATGCTGTGATGCCAAACTCCTCATGTTGACAAGAATTGATTGTCCAGCTGTAAGCCGCTCTCGTTTTTCTTGGGTGGTTATGGGAAGAGGTGCAGCACCGTGTGCAGTGCACATAATTCTTCGGAAAGATTCTTGTCCCCTTTTCCGTAGTTTGTTTCGACTCCTGTTTGTGTATTTTGGAGCGAGTGGGTTCTTTAATTCTCCGAGCACAACGTTGCGTTGGGGTGTATTCAAGGGGTTAGGTACAGGGGAAAACATGCTTTCAAAAAATCCACCAGTTTCTTGTCCCCTAGGAGGAAAAACAGATTCATCGGGAATAAGGTTTCTTTCCATATCCAATGCATTTTTTTCTGCTGTTTCTGCAAGATAATCTTCCATAGCGCGTATCAAATCAGCGTCCACGCAAGGCAATGCTGCTTGTGTGTTGTCCTCAGGAAACTCTGTTCCTACAAAAGATGCTTGCATGGGGAATTCTTGCGGTTGTGAGGATAAAGATTCCCCTGAGTCTGAGGTGCTGGAAGCGGAGCGAGCAGGGGAGGTGTTGCTTGGGGAATAAGCGCTTGCAAGGGAAGAAGGGGAAGGAAGATCTGCTTCCCTATCGTTGGCGTAAATTGCACTGATTGATGTGAAGCTAATGCAGGATGCGAGGAGGAAAAGTATTTTCATATTTTTATGTACCGTGATTAGAGAAGTATAGCCGGGTAATTATTTTAATTTTTCGTGAGTGCTAGAAGTTTTCGGACTTCCGTACGTAATGATTTCAATGGGTTCTACCTCGCCGCGCATGTCTGTTAAGACTGTTTTTGAGATAACAGGTTGCTGAGTAATCGTATGTGGTGAAAGTGCTTGATCATGATTAAGGTATGTCCTAATCGTCCATCTTTCTTGGTGATTTTGATCCTCTGTATTTGAGGAAGACCAAGCCATAGTGGCGTTAAAAATAAGGGAAAGAGCTAAGAGTTTTTTCATTGTTATTGTCCTTGGGGGATATCGGGTTGGAATCTATTTTTTTCCTATTGGTGTCGTAACAATGCTTTGAAATACACGAGCACCTCTTCCATTGGGATTTGATGAAATTCGCTGTGAAAGGGGGCTTCTCATCCGTTGAATCCTGTGTTGAATCTCAACAGTGTTGGGGGCAAGGGGCACAGGGGAAAAAACTTCTTCTTGGCTTTTTCTGTGGGCCTTAGCCTTATTTTGTGAGTTCGATGTTTTTAAAGGTGTCGGCGCTGCTAATGCGGCACTGAGGGGCGTGTCGTCGGAAGATATTTTTGATTCCTCCTCTTTAATGCGATCTTCGGATGGTGAAGAGGCGGAGAGATTGAGTTCTTTGATGCGTTCAAAAAGCTCTTCTACGTCACCGTAATAATCTTTCTTGCGAGCATTATCGGGTGAAGAATCCGGAGAAAGATCAAAAATAATATCATCAACTGTGGAAGTGGGTTCCTTTAATTGAGTTTGAGTAGAAGGGGCTGTTGCAGAAGCAGCTGATGATGAAGCGGCAACTGTCTCAATAGATACAGGCCTTGGCGCACGTTGTGGTTGCCAGGTGAAACACGTGAAAGCATCGTTTGGAACTTCGGGGAATCCTGGGAATAAATCACCATTGCTTTGGTCGCTTCCATGGCAGGATAGGGAAGAGAATGATGAAAAAAGAAGTGCAAGGGAAAGGGCTGTGAGTGTTTTTTGCATTATCGTTTTTAATTTTATTTTGCAGTAAAAGATTGTTTATATCTTTAAAAATAAAAAATCAAACGATATTAATCGTAAAAATAAATCAGTTTTATATGATAATTATTGGAAATTTTTTTAAAAAATTGAAAAAAATAGAAAGAACGCTTGTTTTTCAATGATCAGAAGGTGGAATGCTCTCTTGCAATTGGAAAAAGATATGCATTTTTTGAAAGGCAGTTTTGAGTTTATGTGAATAGGTTCCTTGATTATGGCAAGTGTCACCCAAGCCACATTAAAAGAAGTAGAAATCCTCGAAGATCTAAAAACAAACAGATCCCCTGCAGGCTTTGGATCAACAGGCCTCAAAGAGATTATAAAAGTGAGTTGATTTTGTGGAAAAGATGAGGAGGGGTATCTCATTGATGCGTAATGGTATGTCTACTTTTTCTTTCCTCGCAGTGCTGCGCCATAAGCCAAATTGACCCATTTTTTCAGCTCCTCTTCATCCTCAAGTACATCGGGGAGGATCTTATAGTAGGACATGGTTATTTGTTTATCCCTTTTTCCCCTATACACAAAGGGTTCAGCGCCTTGTGCCTTGAAATAGTCAACATTTTTAGCGTCAGCTTTAAAATACAGCTCCCTCTGGGCAATAAGGGCGATCATAAGGCCGTGTTGATAGATCCCATAACCACCAAACATGGCGCGCATACTGATTCCATCAAAAGGAGTTAAGATATCTTTGATGTACATGGCAAATTCATCTTTTTTCATGACGTGATCGTCTTTTCTTTTGTGATATCTTGGAGAAAGCCTTCCACCTGAGTATCCCACAGCGTTTTGAAAATCCCTCCTTGTTTAAGGAGTGTTTGTTGAGGGCCGTCTTCAATAATCTTACCCCGATCAAATACCAGGATGCGATCCATGCGCATCAATGTTGAAAGGCGATGCGCAATCAAAAGGGTCGTTTTCCCTTGCATGAGTTCCCATAAGGATTCTTGGATGTACTGCTCGGTGAGGGAGTCGAGCTGGCTTGTGGCTTCATCTAAAATAAGGATGGGGGCATTTTTTAAAAAGGCCCTGGCAATGGCGATACGTTGGAGTTGCCCCCCTGAAAGTTTCACGCCCCTTTCACCTACAAAGGAATCATAGCCTTGGGGAAGATCCATAATAAACTCATGAGCATGGGCTTTTTTGGCAGCATCAATGACCTCAGCATGTGTTGCGGTCACCTTTCCATAGCGAATATTATCCAATAAACTCCTATGGAAAAGGGTGGGGTTTTGAGGGATAAGGCTAATATGCCGATGGAGTGATTCCAGTGTGACATCCCTTAGATCTTGTCCATCAATGTGAATACTTCCCCCTGTCACGTCAAACAGACGAAGGATGAGATTCACAAACGTTGATTTACCTCCCCCCGAATAGCCAACAAGCCCTACTTTTTCACCTGCATCGATGATGACGGACTTGTCTGTGAATAAAGGCTCAGAGCCCTTGTGCTGAAAGTTTACCTTGTTAAAGGTAATGTTGCCGTGGCTAAGACCAAGGGGGTGGGCGTCTTTTTTGTCGGTAATCTCAAGGGGGGAGAGAGCCATGTTAAGCCCCTGGGTAATATTTCCCAACGTATCCGCAAAAACACGAAAGTCATTTGCAAGGCGCCACATAAAATCGATGATAGAGATGTTAATTGTGAGGATGAGAACAAAATCCCCTGGTGTGATGTTCCCAGACTGATACCCTTGAATAAGAAGGAAGAGGCAAAAGGCTTGAAACAGTACAAAGGAAAATCCTTGGAAACAAAAGAGTTTTAGGAAATACCAATCCCGTGCTTGATCTGCTTTTACGTATTGATCAAGATGGCTTTTTAAATGCGCTTGTTCATGTTTTTGCCCATTAAACAACCGCACACTGGTGATGTTGCCGATTACATCCACAAATCGGCCCACGACACTTGATCGAATTTCCGCGGATTTTTCACTTAAGTGTTTTCCTTTTCGAGAGAAATAAGCCGTGCCCCCCAAATAAATAATGACCCAGCATAAAAGACCCAGGGCAAATTGTTTGTGCACTTGCCAAAACACGGCCATGGCAATGAGAAGGGCAAAAATATTGCTTAGAAATTGCTGCATAATATGCTTGAACAAATCGGGGACACCGCTCATCACATCTTTCATCTTGTTAGCAAGGCTTCCTGCGAATTGATCTTGGTAGAAATGATGGGATTGTTTGAGCATCCGCTCCATCAATACAAGACCAATATGACGTTTGAGAGGGGGGTTAAATTTAAGCCATGTATAATCCCAAACCCTATAAATAGAAACCATTGTGAAAGCCATTAAGACGTAAACGCAGCCCGCCATGATAAGGGGGCCATGGGATTCCGTTAATCCAAGGGTTTGCATTTTATTCACCATAACTTTTAGCAAATAAGGACGCAGTGATACATCAATGGCCCATATGAGAGAAATCCCCACTTGCACCCCAAGAAGGGTGGAAAAAGGGCGAACAACACCAAGGATAAATTTAAAAACAGGCCACGTAATCATGGGAAGAATCTGAAAAACACAAAATCTATCAAAAAACTCTATCAAAAGTCATATCAGAAAACAAAAACCATAGCGCCTCAAATCGCAGTTCGCTAAGATTAAAGAAAAATCCTTTGTCTATTGATGCGCTATTTCTTTATTTTCCTTAGTTTTTTTGCGGTTATGCTATTCCAAGAAGGACTTTATGCTGCTCCTTCTTCTGAAAAGGACGGCAAAAAATCAACCCACAAAAAAGCTCATGTAAAAAAAGCTGTTGTTTCCAAAACAGGGGGTAAGGCGTCGAAATCATCTAAAATAGATGACAAATCCAAAGAAGATGCATCAAAGAAAAAGGAGGAAGCTCCTGCCACAACGGTGCCAACACTTCCTGCTGATCCACAAAAAGAATCCCCTAAAGAAATCGCTTCGGGTGGAGAAGGCTCTCCTGGCAAGCTGCCGATACCACGGTTTGTAAGTTTCAAGGCTAATGCCGTCAATATGCATGTGGGTCCTGGAAATAATTACCCCATTGAGTGGCGTTATATTAAACAATCATTGCCCGTTGAAGTTGTTGCAGAATTTGAGCATTGGCGCCAAGTGCGTGATGCTCAAGGTACTGTGGGTTGGGTGCATAAAACTCTTCTTTCAAGCAAGCGTTTTACGATTGTTCAAGGAAAAGTGGCAAATCTATATTCTTCGGCTGATCTTGAAAGCAAAGTCCTTGCCACCATTGAGCCGGGGGTTGTCTGCAAAATCTCTGAATGCATCAATACCATGTGCAAGGTGGATATCCAAGGAATCAAAGGTTGGGTGAAGCGCGATCTTTTGTGGGGCATTTATCCCCACGAACAGGTGTTTTAGGGGGGTTAACGATTGAAACGCCTAGGATGTGTCGGGTATAGTCCTATTCAAATGCACTAATTCTTTATTATATGAATCGCGATTTAAAAACCATTGATGGATTTGGAGAAGAGTGGGAGAAATTTGATCAAACAGCTCTTACTCCCGAAGAACATCAAGAATTATTTGAAAAATACTTTTATATCTTTCCTTGGAATGCTCTCCCGGTGGATGCTACTGGATTCGATATGGGGTGTGGCAGCGGGCGATGGGCAAAACTTGTAGCACCGCGAGTTGGCAAGCTGTATTGTGTTGACCCTGCATCCAAGGCTTTGAATGTTGCAAAAAAAGCTCTATCCAATCAGTCCAATGTATCATTTTTACTTTCAGGTGTTGATGATTGCCCTATTGATCTTAACTCTATGGATTTTGGGTATAGTTTAGGTGTTTTACATCATATTCCGGATACACTGAATGGAATTAAATCATGCGCTTCAAAACTGAAACCTGGGGCACCTTTTTTGCTGTATCTTTATTATGCCCTTGATGGAAGGCCATTTTTATTTCGCTGTGTTTTTAAATTAAGCGATTTTATAAGAAAGGGAGTTTCAAGACTTCCTCAATCACTCAAAACAAAGGTATGCCAGGCAATAGCTGGGGCTATATATTATCCGCTAGCGCATTTCTCAAAAGGATTAGAATCTTTAGGAGTAAATGTTAAGAATATCCCCTTATCTTTCTACCGTGATAAAAGTTTTTATGTTATGCAAACGGATGCCCTTGATCGGTTTGGGACTCCTCTTGAACAGCGCTTCACCCGGAACGAGATAAAAAATATGATGGAAGAAGCTGGGTTTGAGAATATTGTTTTTTCCGAGCGCGAGCCTTTTTGGTGTGCTGTGGGGGTAAAAAAGTAAGAGGCTCATGCTCATACCTGACACCTAAAAAAAGCACTCATTGTTTAGAGGAGGATAGTTTCCTAAACCTCCCTTAAAAACCTTCTTCATACCTTCTTGATGATGACGCTGGCGTTTGTGCCCCCAAAGCCAAAGGAATTTGACATGGCGACGTTGATGGTGCGTTTTTTTGCCGTGTGTGGGACAAGGTCAATGCCCTCGCATTCGGGGTCAGGCTTGTCGAGGTTAAGCGTTGGGGGGCATGTTTGATCTTGCATGGCGAGGATGCTGAAAATCGCTTCAACACTGCCTGCGCCACCCAATAAATGCCCAATGGCAGATTTTGTTGAGGACATGCTGAGTTTGCCTGCGTGATCGCCAAAAAGACGTTTAACCGCACGCACTTCAATCACATCCCCAAGGGGGGTGGATGTGCCGTGGGCGTTGATATAGTCAATGTCGTTTGGATTCATTTTTGCTGAGCGGAGTGCCGCTTGCATAGCGCGGTAAGCGCCGTTTCCATCCTCTGCAGGGGCTGTGACATGGTGAGCATCACCTGACATACCGTATCCAACGATTTCTGCATAAATTTTGGCGCCACGCTTTTTGGCATGCTCGTATTCTTCAAGCATAAGGGCACCTGCACCTTCACCCATGACAAATCCGTCACGATCTTGATCCCATGGGCGTGAACCCTTTTCAGGGGTGTCGTTGAAGGAAGTGGAAAGGGCACGGCATGCAGCAAATCCAGAAAACGCAATGCGGCACACGGTGGCTTCAGTGCTTCCAGCAAGCATAACGTCAGCATCCCCCAGCATAATCATACGTGCAGCATCCCCAATGGCGTGGGCACCTGTGGCGCATGCCGTTACAACGGCGTGGTTTGGGCCTTTAAACCCGTGGCGGATGGAGATTTGGCCGGATGCAAGATTAATCAAGGATGCAGGAATAAAAAATGGGCTAACGCGGCGTGGAGATTGTTCCTTTAAAAGCTGGCTTGTGCGGTCAATTTCAGCAAGGCCTCCAATGCCGGATCCAAAAAGAACACCCGTACGAAATTGGGATTCCTCATCCGTGGGGCTCCATCCAGAATCAGTGACTGCCTGATCCGCTGCGGCCATGGCATAAATGATAAACTCATCGTTTTTCCGTTGATCCTTGGGTTCAACATAAGCGCTTGGATTAAAAAGGATGTCGCCCTTTTCAGCCGTATCACTTTTAAGGATAGTTCCCGCAATCCGGCAAGGAATGTCGCTTGCGTCGAAGGAGGTTATAGGCCTGAGGGCAGATTCCCCAGCAATGAGTTTTTTCCAAGAATCTTTGACATTGGCTGCCAGGGGGCTTACAAGACCAAGACCAGTAACAACAACGCGACGCATTTTTTTGTCCTCTCTGCACTCTATAAATAAAGAAGGCCTTGAACGCGCTTAAACGTCAAGGCCATGATCTTCTGCTAACGATGGTTAGGCTGCCTTTTTATTGGCCTCGATATAATCGATTGCAGCTTTGATTGTTGTAATTTTTTCTGCAGCATCGTCAGGGATTTCGCAACCAAACTCTTCTTCGAGTTTCATAACGAGTTCAACGGTGTCAAGGCTGTCAGCGCCGAGGTCGTCGATAAAACTTGCATTATCAACAACTTTAGAAGCATCAACGCCAAGATGCTCAATAACAATTTCTTTTACGCGGCTTGCAATATCAGACATATGTCTATCCTTTATCTTTAAGAAGTTTAAGATTTAAGTGCTTTTTAGCACGAACATAAAGAGATGACAAGAAAATGTGTGTTGTCTTGAGAAAAGTTTATGAAAAACTGATAAAAGCCCTGTGACACAATGGCGCACGAATAAGGAATAATTCATTTTATCGTTAATTGATTCGCAACAATTGCCCTTTATAATCAAAAAAGCATGCGTGTATAATATGACTCATATGCAAATTTCGCATGAACCCTTTTGAAAGGATTTAGTCTATGAAGATCACCTCTCTCCTCTTGATTAGTGTTTCTACCGTTGTTATGACAGCGATGCCAAATGTTCTTCATGCGACCGATACTGAGAAACCCAAAGATAATCTGGCAATTCAAACGGGATCTGGGCTCTCTGCTAAACCATTGGTGGAAGCTCCATCTTCAAGTAGTGCTTCTGTTTCTTCAAGCGCGCCCTCTGTCTCCACATCGAGTGCAAGCACAACAGATAAAGATTCTCAATTTGTTTCAATGGCCGTACAGCCGTCTCTTTGGAATCTTTATGGGCTTTTAGTGTCAACTCCGGAAGATCCAAAGGTAACTGCAAAACGGGAGGCAGAGCAAAAGAAAGCTGCAGCAAAGGCCGCTGTGGATAGGGTTGCTGGGGATACGGGGCTTCCCCATTATGTTATAAAGGCCATGTTAACAGCAAGATTTAATCCGAGTGAAAATATTGGAACAAGCTCTCCTAAGGTTGCGGCGATTGAGGAGGGAAAAATCGGAACCAGTTATGAGAATTTTTTAGATGGGCTTGTTGCTGCTTTTGACTCGGTTGTGCTTGATGTTACGACGCTTCAGGAAAAAACACTGGCTTCTCTCAAAGCTCAGTTTGTTGACAAAGCGCCAACCATTGCCTTGAAATTATTGAATAACAAAAATCCGGATGGTCTTGAAGTTCCCCTTGATGCAGGAGAAGAGGCTATTAAAAAAGCCCTTGCAGCATTATCTGATGCTGTGACAAAGGAACGGGCTAGAGTTCTTAAAACATCTGCAAAAGCTGCTACAGAACGAAACTTAACCATGTTAATTGATGATGTCTCATTCTGTGTACAGTATACTTACAGCGCTTTTAATCAGCTGATTGAGAGGGTAAACGCGATGCTGGCGCGCCAAAATGATATTACCCGGGAAAAATCAGGGGGCAAGGATGCTGAAGCTGAGCGCCTAAAAGCTGAAACGGCATTTAAAAAGGAAGCAGAAGCATTGGGTGACATGCTTACTCTTTTCAGGAGTACTGTCCGCAAGCCTCAGAGAGGAGTGATTGGGAGTGTGCGTGAATTTGTTGGGTGGTCATCAACGCGGGAAAAGAATGTACTCCTTCTCAACAAGGCTCTCATTCCCAGCGTTGTGGACAATGTTCTTTCTCTTATGAAAACTGCTCATCTAGAGGCTGTAAGAACAGAAGAAGAACAAAAGGGATTTGCGGCGCTCCTTCAAAACTTTAAGGATTCTGAGGCTGAGATTAAGGAAAATTCTGAAGCTGAAGTTAAAATGAGCGCCAGTGGTGGATCTGGTTCATCAGCACCAAAGGCCCTTGAGAATGCGTCTGCGTCGTCCTTGCTTTCATCATCACTTCCTTCTGTGACGAGTAGCAGTGCTAGCACCAGCTCATCCTCGACGAGCACAACAGTTGTTTCAAGTCCAGCACCGAAGCCCCTTGATAGTGCGTCTGCTCCTGTATTGAGCGCGTCATCATCTTCTTCAAGCAGCAGTAGCTCTGTGTCAGGAGGTGGAGGAGAATCTGCGTTGAAAGTGAAAAACGACACATCTCAACAGTCAAGCGAACAAGGTGGCCAATCCTCAGCTGAGGATCAAAAAAAAAATAAAGACGGTACTCCTGGGGCAAAGTAATCATTCCTTGACGGCACCGTCACTTCCAGTTGGAGGTGATGGTTCGTCAGCCTCGGTTGTCAAGGCGACTCCTTTATTAGCTGCTCCTTTATTAACTGGGACACCGTTCACAACGTTGTCCGCGACAGCAATGCCAACAAGTTCAAGCGTGTCAGCTGAACAAAGTGAGAGTTCTTCACTGTCATCCCCTTTAATTTCCACAACAGCTCCTTCATTACCTTCTTCAGGAGAAAACCATAGTATTTCAGCGGGAGCGTTTGTGAGCACAACTGTCGTGTCAAGTCCATCACCGAAGCCCCTTGATAGTGTGTCTTCTACGGCACTGCTTTCAACATCACTTCCTCCTGTGACGAACAATAGTGCTAACGCTAGTGCGTCCTCTGTGAGTACAACGGTCGTGTCAAGTGCGTCTCCAACACCGCTCCATTCCTCAGCACCATCTGTGTCGCAAAATATAACGGCTAAACCATTTGATGTTGATGCTCTTTGGGGGAGAATTGAGGAAATGGCACGGGCTGCAGCACTTGAACCTACGACGGTGCCCCTGCTCAACACTCAGCAAGCGCAACATGGGGTAGAGAATCAGCAGAAAAAAACTCCTGAGAGAGATATTAAGTCCGAAAAAGATACAAAAGAAGCAAGGCGTGAATCCGGGAGCTCCTCTTCTAGCTCAAGCTCAAGTTCGAGTGCAAGTTCTAGTGCAAGTGCAAGCTCGAGTCCCAGTGCTCCATTGGTTTTCATGAATACGGTGGCGATACCTCCTACAAAACCAACAGTAGCAAGCGTTTCGTCGACTTCTGCAATGCCTTCGGGGAATTCTTCCGATCATGCTTCAAAAAGCACAGTATCTAAGGAGGTTGAGAAAAAAGTCCTGGGTGACAAAAATTCAACGGCTGTGCCCCCTAATAAATATCCTGCCATTGTTGGTATTGCGCTTAAAAATCCAAGTCAACTGGATGGTATGGATGTGAATAAGTTGAGGCACGAACTTGGTCGCCTCAATAAACTTCAAAAACGATTAAATCATCAAGTGGTGAGTAAATCAAAATCATCAAATCGTGATGCCATTAATGCTTACCTTGGAAATGTAAAAAAAGCATCAGAGGCGATTAGTGCAGCGTTGTTAAAAAAAAATCCATAGAAATAGTTAACAATTCGTTAACAAGTGGAGAAAACAGTGGAGACGAAGGGGATTCTGAGGGAGATTCCCTTTCATTTCAATCAGATGATTCATCGGATGAAGCCGAGGGGAAAGAGGCGCTGTCTTCTGTATCCTCTAGAAATACATCTTCTGGTGGGGGGGGGCTATCACGTTCGCCCGTTGATATTTTGAAGGAGAGGATGCTTTTGAGGTGGAGAACGTCATCTCAGCAGGTATCTGAGAATAGTTCTTCATCGAGCAGTAATACGTCTGCACCCAATACATCGACAGTTTCAAATATGTCTGGTTCGAGTACGTCAACAAGCTCAGCGTCTGTGAGCGCGCCTATCCCTATTCCACAGCAAAAAGGGGCTTCCTTGAAGAAGGGGACTTTTTCTCCTTTAAGTTTTCAAGGGCATTTTTCGCCTCTAAGCCTAATGCCAAGCAGTTATATTTTGCAGAATTTTTTTAAAGAGGGGCAATCGGGCATTACGCATCCTAGGAGTGCTCCGACAAAGAAATAGGAAAGAAGAGATGGCGGATGGGGTGGGATTCGAACCCACGAAGGGCTTTCACCCTTGCCGGTTTTCAAGACCGGTGCCTTCAACCGCTCGGCCACCCATCCATCTCGTCTATTTATGCAACAGCTCGTGATAAAAGGTCAAGCACTCCTGTGGAATTTTACAACACAGAGTGCATGTTCCTGATTTTTTCTGATTTTGTGTATGTAAAATCTCTCCTAGTCAAAAGTTTAAGGAATCGTTAAGATAGGGAAAATTTTTACACATTTTGACGATGACGTTTTTTCTCACGTATTTCCTACCTTTTGTGGTGGCACTGACTCTTTTGGTTTTTATTCACGAGCTGGGGCACTATATCCCGGCGCGTCGCAACGGTGTGCGTGTCGAGGTTTTTTCCATAGGTTTTGGGCCCGAAATTTTTGGATTTAACGATAAGCATGGTACACGGTGGAAGTTTAGTCTGATTCCCTTGGGGGGGTATGTGAAAATGCTGGGGGATGCCAATGCGGCGAGTGCTCCTGATGCTAAAAAACTAAAAGCTATGTCTAAAGATGAGCTTTCTGAAACATTGCACAGCAAGACCGCTTTTCAGCGTATGGCCATTAGTGTAGGTGGCCCCTTGGCGAACTTTTTATTTGCTATCATCGCCATGATCTTTTTATTTATCCTCAAAGGACATCCAACAATCCCTACAAAAATATTCGAGGTGAAGCCAGAGACCATTGCGGCGGAGATGCGCCTTCAATCCGGGGATGAAATCGTGGCCTTTAATCACAAACCTGTGAAGACATTTGAGCAGTTGCGCAAGGAAATTACAGCTTTTGAGGGAAAGGAACTTGCAATCGATGTCAAGCGCAGTGGTAGCGATACGGTTTTGACATTGTCCTTGAAAAAAGAAGAAGGATTTAAAAAACCTTTCCAGCTTGGAATTGTACCAGATGCACCGGTGTTTGAGAAAAAAGGTGTGATGGAATCTGTGGTGGCTTCCTTTACCTTGACCTATCAAATGACAGCAGATCTTGTGGTGTCCTTGGGGCAGACCCTTACTGGAAAAAAGAAAGCCGGGGATTTTGGCGGCATTCTGGCCATTGGTGATATGGCAGGGAAAAGCGCGCAAGCAAGCCTTGCATCCTTTGTCTGGTTCTTGATTGTATTGTCCATTAATCTTGGGCTTTTGAATCTCTTCCCTCTTCCCATGCTGGATGGGGGAGCTATTGTGTTTTGCGCCATTGAAGCCGTGATTGGTCGTCCTGTTCCCCATAAAATCCAAGAATACATGTATCTTGTTGGATTTGGTTTGATTCTTTCATTGATTTTGTATGTCACATGGAATGATTTGATGCGCTATGGCGTTGTTGCTAAAGTGCTTAGTGTTTTTGGCTTTTAGATTGTGGTTTTGAGGAGTTTATAAAATGAAAAAAATTGCTGTTCTAACATCATTTTTGTTGTTGGGGCAAACTGCCTTGTCTTTTGCAGATACACAGGTAAATGCCATTCGCATTAGCGGAAATAAGCGTATCGAAAATGAAACGATTCTTTCTTATACGCATCTAAAGCCCGGTGAAATGGCCTCGGATGAAGCCATTAACCAGGCTGTCAAAGACTTGTTTATGACAGGATTTTTTACGGATGTGAAAGTGCACCACGAAGGTGGAACCGTTGTGATTGAGGTGGATGAAAACCCCATTATCAATCGCATTGCTTATGAGGGAAATAAAAAGCTTCGTGACGATCAAATCAAAGAAGAACTTCAACTTAAGCCACGCGAAGTTTTGTCGCGCACAAAGATCCAGGCAGCACAACAGCGTATCTTGGAAATGTATCGTGCCATGGGCCGCTTTGCTGCAACGGTGGAGCCAAAAATCATTCAACTTGAGGATAACCGTTGTGATGTTGTGTTTGAAATCACAGAAGGGGACACTACTTATATCCGCAAAATTAACTTTGTAGGAAACAAACATTTTTCAAAGTCCAAGCTTAAAGAATCTTTGTCATCCAAGGAGTATCGTTTTTATCGCTTTTTCGCGAGTGACGATACATTTGATCCATCACGGTTTACAACAGATCAATCCCAGCTTCGCCAATATTACTATGATCACGGACACCCTGATTTTCATCAAAAGTCCGCTGTGGCAGAAATCACAAGGGATTATAAGGATTACCACTTGACCTTTACATTGGATGAAGGGGAATCTTACGTTTTTGGAAATGTTAATATTACCTCAGCAATTCCTGCTATTAAGGCTGATGATTATAAGGAATTTTTGCTTATTAATCCGGGTGATGAATACAGTCAAAAAATGATTGACCGGACCATTGAAAAAATCACCGATGCCCTTGGTATTCGTGGTTTTGCCTTCACAGAAATTGAAGTAAAGCCAAAAAAAGATCAGGAAAAGCACACAGTTGATCTTACTCTTGAGATAAAAGAAGGCCCCAAGATTTATATTGAGCGTATCGATGTGCGTGGAAATGATCGTACCCGTGATCACGTAATTCGTCGTGAGCTTACTTTCCATGAAGGTGATGCTTATAACACAGCGCGTATTAAGAAATCCGAGCGTAACCTCAAGGATCTTGGATACTTCAAGAATGTAGAGCTTGTTACAGAACAAGGAAGTTCTCCTGATCGTGCCGTGATGGTGATAAAGGTTGAAGAGCAATCCACGGGGGAATTATCATTTTCTGCCGGCTATTCAACGGTGGATGGCCCCATTGGATCTGTGCGCTTTATGGAGCGTAACTTTATGGGGAAAGGGCAAATTCTAAGCTCTGAGCTTGGTATGGCAAAGCGGTCCCAGGAATTTGATATTGGTTTTACGGAACCTTATCTGTTTGATCGCCCCCTTGAAGGTACCATTAATGCTTTTGCAACGAGGTCGACACGGTTTAGTTCCTATACCCGTATTAACCAAGGTTTGACACCGAGCATAGGATATAAGTTGACGGAAAACCTGAGTCAGGTCCTCCATTATACAATTAAGCACGAGAATATTACGAAGGTTTCACCGAAGGCCTCTCCTTATGTTCAGCAGCAAAAGGGAAGCACGATTACGTCTGAAGTTGGGCAAGCTCTTTACTATGACAGACGTGACAGCAAAATCGATACAACTTCAGGATATGTGCTTTCTATGAGCAACTCCTTTGCAGGCCTTGGTGGTAAAGTCAAATATCTGAAACATGTATTTGGTGCAACGGTGTATTTCTCACCCATCGAAGATATCGTCATTGCTCTTAAGGGATCCTATGGTGCAATGCAAAAAGTGGGTAAGAAGATTCGTATCGTTGATAGCTTCTTCCTTGGTGCAGATTCCTTCCGTGGTTTTCAATACGGTGGTATGGGACCACACGATAACCGTACAGGGGATGCTTTGGGTGGTACGCGTTTTTGGATGACAACGGCTGAAACCCTTTTCCCCATTGGATTACCCAATGAGTTTGGAGTAAAAGGGGCTCTTTTCAGTGATGTGGGTACCCTTTGGAAATCGACAGAATCAGGTCCCTATGTGCGTGATAACAAGTATATTCGCGCATCATGGGGGGTCGGTCTTGCGTGGAA
>Ga0172373_10006557_pt1 | contig 15441 bp, 12 predicted proteins | sample Lak10m_2_FD_114546 | JGI IMG/M metagenome (GOLD analysis project Ga0172373, IMG submission 114546) | Freshwater microbial communities from Kabuno Bay, South-Kivu, Congo - kab_092012_10m | ecosystem: Environmental > Aquatic > Freshwater > Lake | place: Democratic Republic of the Congo...
GACCATTGGCGATGGAAAACGGGCCCACTGCCGCAGACAGGTTGCCGCAGTTGCCGGACCAGTCAACGAAGGCCGCGTCAATCGACACCTGACCAAACAGGTAATCGATATCGTGATCAGGCCGGCTGCTCCTGGAAAGGATGACGGTCTTGCTGGTACTGGAGGTGGCTCCCCCCATGCCGTCGATCTGTTTGCCATAGGGGTCGGGACTGCCTATGACCCGCATCAGCAGTCGGTCGCGTGCTTCGCCGGGTGACTGGGCCGCCACCGGAAGATCATTCAGGCGAAAGAACACGCCTTTGCTGGTGCCGCCTCGCATGTAGGTGGCTGGGACGCGAATCTGCGGTGCATGAGGCATGGTGGTGTGTCCTGTCAGGAGACCCGTAAGTGTTCAGGCGGCCTGGCCGGCCTCGAGAAAGTCCTGCGCGAAGCGCTGCAGCACGCCGCCCGCTTCATAAATGGAAACTTCCTCCGCGGTATCAAGACGACAGGTGACGGGCACCTGCGTTGTGCTGCCATCGCGGCGCCGGATGACCAGGGTGAGGGTGGCGCGTGGCGTGCGCTCGCCCGCTACGTCAAAGGTTTCAGTGCCGTCGATTCCGAGCGTCAGGCGCGTGGTGCCCGGCTGGAATTCGAGCGGCAGTACGCCCATGCCAATGAGGTTGGTGCGATGAATGCGCTCGAAGCCCTCGGCAACGATCACCTCTACACCCGCGAGTCGAACGCCCTTGGCCGCCCAGTCGCGCGAGGACCCCTGACCGTAGTCGGCTCCCGCAATGATGATGAGAGGCTGGCTACGATTCATGTAGGTTTCAATGGCCTCCCACATGCGCATGACCTGCCCCTCGGGTTCGACCCGAGCGAGCGAGCCCTTCTTCACCTTGCCGTCGACCACCGCCATTTCGTTGATCAGCGTGGGGTTCGCGAAGGTGGCCCGAAGCGCCGTGAGATGGTCGCCCCGGTGGGTGGCATAGGAGTTGTAGTCTTCCTCGGGGAGGCCCATTTTCTTCAGGTATTCGCCCGCAGCGCTATCCGGAAGAATGGCATTGGATGGCGACAGATGGTCGGTGGTGATGTTGTCACCAAGCACCGCGAGCGGTCGCAAGTCTCGCAGCGTGCGTTCGCCCGCGAGCGCGCCTTCCCAGTAGGGAGGACGGCGAATATAGGTGGACTGCCGCCGCCAGTCGTAGAGCGGCGACACCTTCTGCGTATCGTCGCGACGGAGGTCGAACATGGGTGTGTACACCCGCCGGAACTGCTCGGGCTTGACCGATGCGTTCATGACCGCGTCGATTTCCTCGTCAGAGGGCCACAAATCCTTCAGGCGGATGTCACGGCCTTCGTGGACGGTGAAGACGTCCTTCTCAATGTCGAAGCGGATGGTGCCCGCAATGGCATAGGCCACTACAAGCGGGGGCGAGGCGAGGAAGGCCTGCTTGGCATAGGGATGGATGCGGCCGTCAAAATTGCGGTTGCCCGACAGGACGGCGGTGGCATAAAGATCGCGATCGATGATCTCCTGCTGAATCCTGGGGTCGAGCGCGCCCGACATGCCGTTACAGGTGGTGCAGGCAAACGCCACGACGCCAAAGCCCAGTTGCTCAAGCTCGGGTAGCAGGCCCGACTCGCGCAGGTATTCAGCACCTACCCGCGAGCCAGGGGCAAGCGACGTCTTGACCCAGGGCTTTCGCTTCAGCCCGAAGCGATTGGCATTTCGTGCGAGCAGCGCCGCCGCAATGACGTTTCGCGGATTGCTGGTGTTAGTACAGCTGGTGATGGCTGCGATGATGACTGCGCCGTCTGGCATCTGGCCGGGGGTTTCCTGCCAGGGGGCCGCAATGCCTTTGGCTGCAAGATCCGATGTGGCAACCCGGGCATGCGGGTTGGACGGGCCCGCCAGATTGCGCACCACGGTGGAGAGATCAAACTGAAGCGTGCGCTCATAGCGCGCGTTGGCCAGGCTGTCCGACCAGAGCCCGGCAGTTTTCGCGTAGGTTTCAACCAGCCTGACCTGCTCGTCGTCCCGGCCGGTGAGCTTGAGGTAATCAATGGTCTGGCCGTCGATGAAGAACATGGCGGCGGTGGCGCCATATTCGGGTGCCATGTTGGAGATGGTGGCACGGTCACCGAGCGAGAGCGCGGCCGCGCCAGCGCCCCGGAACTCGAGATAGGCGCCCACCACCTTTTGCTTGCGCAAAAACTCGGTGAGGGCCAGCACCACGTCGGTGGCCATGATGGCCGGGCCAGGTTTGCCGGTGAGTTCAACACCGACAATGTCGGGAAGCCGCATCCAGGACGCGCGGCCCAGCATCACGTTTTCTGCTTCGAGTCCGCCCACGCCGATGGCGATCACGCCGAGCGCGTCGACATGCGGGGTATGGCTGTCGGTGCCCACGCAGGTATCGGGGAAGGCCACCCCGTCGCGCACCTGAATCACCGGCGACATCTTTTCCAGATTGATCTGGTGCATGATGCCGTTTCCGGGCGGGATGACGTCTACATTTCTGAATGCCAGGCGGGTCCAGTCGATAAAGTGGAAGCGGTCTTCGTTGCGCCGATCTTCAATGGCACGGTTTTTCTCGAAGGCCTGCGGATCAAAGCCGCCGCACTCCACCGCGAGCGAGTGGTCAACAATCAGCTGCACTGGTACCACCGGGTTGACCTGGGCCGGGTCGCCCCCCTGATCGGCAATGGCATCACGCAGTCCCGCAAGGTCAACCAGCGCGGTTTGCCCGAGGATGTCGTGGCAGACCACACGGGCCGGAAACCAGGGAAAGTCAAGATCGCGCTTGCGCTCGATCAACTGCCTGAGCGAATCACTGAGCGCGGCCGGATCGCAGCGTCGAACCAGGTTTTCGGCCAGTACACGTGAGGTGTAGGGCAGGGTGTCCCAGGCGCCAGGGGCGATGTGGTTGACGGCGGCACGAGCGTCGAAATAATCGAGCGAGGTGCCGGGCAGGCGGGTGCGGTATTGGGTATTCATAACCCGTTATTTTAGCGAACGACCCTGACGCGAAGCTTATCGGCGCGTTTCGCCAGCCGCTCGCCCACTGGCACTCCTCCCCATTGCCACTCCTCCCTATTGCCATTCCTCCCTGAGCAACTCCAGCCGCTCAAACACCACCCGGTCGCTCACCACGAAGAAGTCAGCCTCACCCCCCAGAGCCTGGTGTGTGACCCAATGCCAGGAGGGGACGGTGAACACATCGTTGGGACCCCATTCGAATTCGGTGTCGCCGATGCGCGAGCGACCGTGCCCGGACACGACCAGGCACATGGAGGTGTAGGCGCCGCGGCGGGTGCGGGTGGCTGAATCGGCATTGAGCCGCACGGCGTAGCAGTCGAGCGTAGGCATCACCGCACCGCCCGTGGCGGGGTTGATATAACGAACCGTGCGCGAGCCGTCGGCACCGGGCGCGGTGGCGGCAAGCGTATCGCGCGTGGCGGCACCAGGGTAGTGGAACTTCGGTGAGCAGCCCGGCACTGTGGCCGCCCCGGATGCCGCGAGTCCGGCAGCCTGCCAGATACGCTCTTCGCCCGCATCCACCTTCCAGAAGTCGTCGTCAGCGGCGTCGCCTGCCTCAAAAAAATGCGCGTTCAATGCGCACAGCAAAGGCATGTTGGCTGCGTCAAACCAGATGATCCGGCTATTGCTCTGGTTGATATGACCATGCCAGGCCATGGGTGGGGTAAGAATCAGATCGCCCGAGCGCATCTCGCACCAGCGGCCATTCACGATGGTGGCAGCGCCCTCGGCCTGGACCGCGAAGCGGAGCGCGGCGCCGGTGTGCCGGTGAGGGCGCGCCTGCTCGCCCGGGTCGAGCACGGTGAATGCGCCCAGCATGTTGGCGCTGGTGGCCGTATCGCCGCCGAAATTCGGATGGGTCATGATGAGCGCGCGCCGCTCGATTTCCTCGATTGGCACTTCAGCCACTGCTCGGTGTAGCAGCGGCTCCACATCGCGCCAGCGCCAGATGAACGGCGTGTCGCGGGGCTTGGGCTCACGCGGGGTGATCCGCTTGTAGCGGTCCCAGAGCGGGTGAAGATGCGCGCGATAAAGATCGGCGAGATAGGGCGAGGGCGCGCTGCCCCCGCTGGTGACTGCGTCATTCATGACCCGAATCTCCGGCGAGCGGTCCTGGGGCGATTACTTTGGAAGCTTCTGCTCGATATTGCTGTTGTCGATCAGCACGTGCTTGATGAACACCCTCGGCTCGACCTTGCTTCCCTTCAGGTACTCGGACAGCACATCAACGCCCATGCGTCCCCAGAGCACCGGGTTCAGTTCAACGGTCATGGCGAGATTGCCTTCCTTCAGTGCGCGCAGGGCGGGTGGCACGCCATTCATGCCGGTGACCAGCGTCTTGCCCTTGCGGCTGGCGGCGAGCACCGCCTGGGTGGCGCCCAGCGCAACATCGTCGTTGGCGGTGTAGATGGCTGCGAGATCGGGATTGGCCACCAGCACATCTTCGGTGTTCTTCAGACCGCGTTCGCGGGTCAGCGGCCCGTCGTTGCGGAATACCACGCGAATGTCTGGATACTTGCCCATCACCTCGGTGTAACCCTCGGCGAGATTGCGAAAGGTGGGAGCGCCCGACGGTCCGAGCAGCATCGCCACCTTGCCCTTGCCACCAATGCTCTTGGCAGTCCATTCGGCAATGTCACGACCAATCTGCTTCTCGTCCATGGCCACATGCAGGGTCTGGTTGGGCGAGGTGGAGCCGCGCGCCACCGACACGATGGGCACCTTGCCTGCAGCCGCGGCATCGTAGGCCGCATTGACGCCGGTCGCGTCAATCGGGGAAATAAGCACGCCCTTCACGCCGCGGGCAACCAGGTCTTGCACCCCGTTGATCTGCTTGAGCTTGTCCTCGTTCGAGGAGACCGACACCACCTCCCAGCCAAGCTCGCCCGCCCGGGCGCGGATGCCTCGCATCATTGCGATGTAAAAGGGGTTGTCGTCCTGGGGCAGTGAAACGCCAATGGTGATCTTGCCTTGCGCCTGGACGGCGGTAAGCGGTGCGGCGAGCGCAGTGCAGGCGGCCAGAGCGGCCATGAGAAGGGTACGGCGCATGGGTTGTCTCCTGGGTGATGTGAAGGGTCTGATAGGAATGCTAACGCCTGGATCTGAGACTGTCTGCTGCGGCCGCCGCGATGATCACCACGCCAATGGCAACCCGCTGCCAGTAGGAATCGACATTGAGCAGATTCAGACTGTTGCCGAGCACGATCATGATGAACACACCGATCACGCTCTTGTATAGCGTGCCCTCGCCACCATGCAGGGCAGCGCCGCCCAGCACCACCGCGGCGATGGCGGTCAGTTCATAAAATTCGCCCGCAGTGGGCTGACCCGACTGAAGGCGCGCAGCCAGCATCACTCCGGCCACGCCGGCCAGCGCGCCGCAGATCACGTAAGTGGACGCGGTAATGCGGGCCACCGGCACGCCTGACAGGTAGGCCGCTTCACGGCCGCCACCGGTGGCGTAGATATGGCGTCCGAAAGGCGTGGCGTGCATCACCCAGGAAAGAAGCGCGAGCAGAACAATCGGGACCCAGACCAGCGCGTGCAGGCCCAGAAATCGCGTTGAACCAAAGCCCACGAAGGTGGACGGCAGACCGTGGTCGCCCTCAACCGGCGCACCACCGGTCACCAGGAACACCAGGCCCCGAACCAGCACCATGGTGCCCAGGGTTGTGATGAAGGGATTGACCTTCAGGTAGGCGATGACCAGTCCGTTCAGCAGGCCTACCAGTGCACCCACAGCGATCCCCGCCACGACACCGGCCACGATTCCTGCCTTCAGCATGACCATGGCGGCTACGCAACCCGATAGCGCAGCGGTGGAGCCCACCGAGAGATCAAAGCCCCCACCGATGATGACGAAGGTCATGCCGATTGCGATCACCGCCATGATCGACGACTGAACCAGGATATTGTTGAGATTGACCGGCGATAAGAAGCGATCAGTCATCAGTGCAGTGGCTGCGCACAGCACGAGCAGCGTGAGCAGCGGAATCTGCCCAAGGAGCCGGGACGAAACAGAACCGGAAACCATCAGCGTGTCCTCTCAAGTGCCGCGCGTAGCCGCGCTTCGCTCATGCCGTCGGCGCGTTCGACGCGGCCGACAATCTGTTGTTGGCGCATGGCGAGTACCGAATCGCACAGGCGCGCGAGCTCTCCCAGATCGCTGGAACTCACCAGCACGCCGCCGCCTGCCTGGGTGAAGCGTTGGATGAGGGCGTGCACATGCATCTTGGCTGCGATATCAATGCCGTGGGTAGGCTCATCGAGAAGCAGAACCGATACGCGGCGCGCCAGCCACTTGGCAAGAATGACCTTCTGCTGGTTGCCTCCCGATAGCGATCCGACCCTGACATCGGGGCGGCGGGGACGGATATCCATCAGGTCCATCATCTCGTTGACCAGTGCGTCGGCGCGGATGCGGTCGATTCTGAAAATCGATCCGAGGTGGAACAGGTTGGGAAGCAGGATATTGTCTCGGACCGACTGGTTCATGACCAACCCGAGCGCGCGCGTACCAGGTACCAGGCCGATTCCCTGTGCAATGGCGTCGCCGGGTTGCCTGAGGAGGGAATGACTGCCGCTTGCCGCGCGCACCGCAACCGGTGTGGAACCCGCGCCAAACAGTCCGCGCACTTTGGCATCGGCACCACTGCCCAGCAAACCCGCGATGCCCAGCGTGTGACCCGCGTGAATCTGAATGGCGTCCTGCGCGCTCTCTTCAGCCAGCAGTTCCGGGCCCGGGACGCGTGGCTCGCCAGCCTGATCGGCAGCCACGCGGCCGGTCATCGCCTCAATCAGGTCGCCGATTGCGAATCGGCCACGCTCGGACACGGTGACCACGCGGCCGTCGCGAAGTACGGTGCAGCGATCGGCGAGCGCAACGATTTCGTCAAGCCTATGGGAGATGTAGATGATGGCTGTGCCCGCTGCCTTCATGCGACCCAGTACGGCGAACAGCCGGTCGATTTCGCGCGACTCGAGGGCCGCGGTGGGTTCGTCAAGAATGAATACGCTGCACTGCCTGCGCAGGGCCTTGGCGATCGCCACCAGTTGCTGCTCAGCAAAGCTGAGGGTTCGGATGGGCTGCCGAACGTCCACATCGAGATTCAGCTGGACGAGCTGCTCGCGGGCCTCGGCATTCATGCGCTGCCGGTCAACGGCAGGAAGCACCCCAAGTCGGCGCTTCATGGGGAGGCTTCCCAGCATCAGATTTTCTGCGATCGAGAGCGCTGGCACCATGCGCAGTTCCTGCGGGATGGTGACCACGCCGCCGGCGATGGCCTCGCGGGGACTGCGAAAGTCAACCGATCTGCCGGCGATCTCGATTGTTCCGGAATCGGCCTGATGGATGCCACTCAGAATCCGGATGAGCGTTGATTTCCCCGCACCGTTTTCTCCAACCAGTGCGTGGATCTCGCCACTTGAGACGGTGAAATCAACCTGATCGAGCGCACGCGTCGCGCCGAACGCCTTGGTGAGCGAACGTACGAGCACCGCTTCGACGGGCCTCTGGGTGCTGCGGGATTCGGGCCCCATCGACTGCGACACCGGCGCAATCCTCAGGTGATGCTGATGCGCCGGACCTGCATGGCGGGATCGACGATGCGGCCTTTGTCGATGATGACCTTGCCGTCGAGCATGACCGTGCAGTCGCGCATGGGTACGTCGTAGTGTCCCCGCGTCGTGCGCTTGCCACCACCCTGCGAGTTGGGGCCGGTGGAGAAGAGGAAGTTGCCGGCGAACACGCGCGCGCCCGCGCGATGACGTTCGGGCTCCTCACCGTGAAGTGCCATGGCGTACCAGCGGGCCTGGGGATTGAGCCCCCAGCCAAGATGCGAGACCGCATAGGGGTCGCGGTCAGCCTCGTGTGCCTTTCCGTCTTCCAGCCAGTCGCGCATCAGCTTTGCGTCGAGCCCGCCCTCGATTCGCGTGACGAACCCATCCTGGATCTCGAGGCGCACCGCGTCCTGAACATAGCGGCAGTAGGGGAGGATCACGATGTCGCCCGGTTGGATCACTACGGTTCCATTGGCCGAGCCTTCATTGGGGAAGGTGTGCAGGTGGCCGCCACCCCAGTGGTCGAAGTGGCCCGGCTCGTCCGAAAATCCCCACTGAGCCATGACAGGGTACTCGCCTCGCGTGTAGCGAAGGTCGGTGCCGGCTTCAGACACCACCCGCACTTCGCGGGTGCGCGCATAGAGCGCTTCCGCGTATTTCACCGCTTCCTTGAGCCCCGGGGGCGACATCAGTTGCTCAAGATCATCGGGTGCATCAATGATCATGAGCACCCGGGTGCCACTATCCATCACTTCCTTCAGCCAGCGGGTGAAGAGTGGCACATGAAAGATGACCAGCAGATCGGCAGCCTTGACCGCTTCCAGCGTGCCCTTGCACTTGCCTATGGTGGGGACGCCCACCTTGGTCCAGGACGGCACGGAGTTGACGCGCATCTCATAGACGTCTGCGCCGAGTTCATCGGAGGCGGCAAACGCGGCCTCGATGTATTCGCGGCGCGTGGCGAGGTCACTGACCAGAACAATGGTCTCTCCAGCCCTCACCTTCGACAGTTCAAACTGGCGACGAAACAGAAATCCGAGCTTGCCAGGGTTGATTTCGGTGGCGCGGAGGGCGGGAGAGATCATGAGGGGGCTCGCGGCAAAAGCGCATTGAAACGGGTGGCTGATTGTGGGTGGGGGCTAGCCGGGGTGTCAACACGGGAGGGTCCGAATCGGGGGGGAAGTCCGGATCGTCAGAAAGGGTTGAGGATACGAAGGCTCCGCCTGAAGAGTCGACCATGCTGCAGGTCTTCGGAGTAAAGCGTGGACGAGCCAGCTTCCAGTGCTGCGGCGACGATCATGGCGTCGTAGAGCGAAAGCTGGTGTCTTGCGCAGATCTCCATTCCTTGAACATGAATGGATTCCGTGATTGGAACCACTCTGCAAACCGAGCGGAAAGTCGCCAGCATTTGCCGAACTTGTGGCATAGAAATCTTCAGCTTTTTCAGGGCAACCGAAGCGAATTCGTTCAGTACCTGCACGCTGACGACGCCGCCTGCCTCGAGCAGCGCCTCGGATCGATCAGCTTTACGGCTATCGCCCGACAACAGATAAATCAGAACATTGGTATCAAAAAATGGCTCACTTGCGCTCATTGGCTTCCAGCCGATTGAAGTGGAAAGTGGCGGGCAGGACTCCACGATATTTTCTTAATTGCTGCAGCAACTCGCGCCGGCCCGGTGCCTTCGATACCTCCAGAGTCCGACGGTCAACCAGGTGTAGCTCGATCTGGTCGCCCTCCTTGAGCTCAAGAGCCCGTACGACCGACGCAGGCAAGCGAACCGCGAGGCTGTTGCCCCATTTTGAAACTTGCATCAGCAACTCCCTGGATATACTTGTGATGCAGTATATCCATCCCCTGCAAGGGCTGAACAGACCCTGGATCTATCTTGCAAGCGCAAGGGCCATCTTGCGCATGCTCGGCTTGTCGGGCTTTCCCACCGCGGTTTTGGGGAGTGTTTTCAGCGCCAACAGGTGTGTTGGCACCTTGTAACGGGTGAGGCGCGCTTCGAGATGCTGCCGCAGCGACCCGGTGTTCAAGGGCTCCACACGGCCCACCGCATAGGCCACCATCACCTCGCCCCGATAGCTGTCGGGGATACCCACCACGGCGGCTTCCAGCACATCGGGGTGGGTAAGTAACGCCTCTTCCACTTCGCGCGGGTACACGTTAAAGCCGCCCACGATCACCATGTCCTTTTTTCGGTCCCGGATGAACAGGTAATTGTCGTGATCGAACTCTCCGATGTCGCCGGTATAAAGCCAGCCATCACGAAGCGCACTGGCGGTCTCCTCAGGAAGGCCCCGATAACCCTGCATGATCTGCGGGCCGCGGGCTCTGATTTCGCCGCTGCTTCCTGCCGGCAGCACCCGGGTGCCCGATTCCAGATCAACGATCTGAATCTCGGTAAGCGGTAGTGCCACCCCGACCGAACCGGCCTTGCGAATACCTTCAACCGGGTTGTAGCTCAGCACCGGACCCGCCTCGCTCTGACCATAGCCCTCAACCACCGTGCAGCCCGTGGCAGCCTGCCAGCGCTCGAGCACGGCCACTGGGAGCGCGGCCGCGCCGGAATAGCAAAGCCTCAGCGACTGAAGTGACGCAGTGGCGAAACCTTCGTGCGCCATCAGCCCGGTGAAGAGGGTGGGGCTTCCCGAAAAAAGTGTGATCTGGTGGCGTTCTATCGCCTCGAACACCCATTCGGGCCTATAGCGCGGCAGGATGACCAGCGTTCCCCGACAGAAGACCGCCAGATAAAGGCCCATGGCGACGGCGTACACGTGGAACAGCGGCGTGACTGCGAGTATGCGTTCCTGGTCGAGCCGGGTCGGTAGAAGCGCTTCGCGTTGACTGACATTGATGGACACCGAGGCGTGCGTGAGGTTCACGCCCTTCGATCGTCCAGTGGTTCCGCCGGTGTACTGGAGCGTAGAGAGCGCTTCGGGCTGCGGCAGGGGAAAGGCGTTCAGATCAGGGGACTCATCCTGCCAGCGCGTGAGGCGCCGCTCCGGGCCCACTGACAGGCGGTGCCGCACACCCAGGGCAGTGGCGAGTGCCTCGATGGCGGCTGGGCAATCCTCGTCGTGAATCAGACCGGCCGGCTCGGCGTTCTCGAGAATAGGCGCGAGTTCATGCTGCGTGTAGGCGGGGTTGAGGGGTACAAGCTGCAGTCCTGCCGCCTGCACCGCAAAGCTGGCAATGGCGATATCGATGGAATTGCCCATCATCACTGCGATACGCCCTCCCGGCGGACTCCACTTGGCAAGCTCCCGGGCCAGCCCCGCGACGCATGCCGCATAGGCCTGGTAGTTGAGGGCCTCGTTGCCGCAGACGAGTGCCAACGCCCGCGGAGCTTGCCGCGCGGCTTCAAGCAGCGCGTGAACGACGGTGGCGTGTCGTCGCGGCAGTTCGCTCTCCGCCTGGGTCAAACGGCGTCTCCCACACGAATGATGACCGCCATCCCGGTGTCGCCGGCTGCACAGCCAGTGAACAAGCCCAGACCACCGCCCCGCATCGCAAGTTCCTCGATCATTTCAATGATGGCGCGCAGGCCCGTGGGTGCCTGAGGGTGTCCCCACACCAGCGAGCAGCCGAACCGGTTCATCCGCTGGGTTGGGATTCCGAACGCGTCTGCGAACACGATGTCGTTCACCACGAACGGGTTGTGCGTCTTGATCACGTCAATGTCGGCAATGCCGACCCCAGCGCGCTCGAGCGCCTGTCTTGCAGCCGGTACAGGTGCTTCGGGCATATAGCCTGTCTCGACCCGCGACTGGCCAAAGGCCAGCACGCGAATCGCAATCGCGGGATTGGACGACAGCTCGCGGGCCCGCTCGGGGGTGGTGACAACCATGCCCGCTGACCCATCGGCTGGATGGGTCTGGCCGCCGTAAGTGACCGTACCGTCGGAGCGGACCGGTGCCAGCTTCGCGAGCTTGTCTGCGGTGGTGGGGTGTATGCCTTCATCGCCATTGAGAGTGCTGCGAACCCGTTTCATCCGGGCGTCGGGGACCTCAAACGGCAGGTCCATGAAGCGTTTGAGAAACGAGCTGTCGTTCGCGAGGGCCTCGGCATATTGCGCATAGCGCTCGAGCACCACGTCGTGCTGACGTGCCGTGCTGATGCCGTGTCGGGCCGCCACGCGGTCTGCGGTGTCGACCATGGCGAGATTGGCCCAGGGATCGCGCTCGAAGTTGTCCAGTATCCAGTTCTCATGCTCGCCGGTGCCGCCAGGGCCGTCGGGTGCAGGGTAGTAGAGGTGTGGCCCGTTTGAGGTGCGATCGGTGGTCACGACCAGCGCAGTGGTGGCTGCGCCCTCCATGATTTCCGAGGCCGCGGCGCGTAGGACCCTCGCGCCGGTCGCGCACGCCTGGCTGATGGTGGGGCCGGCAAGCGAGGGCGCGCCAATCATTCCAGCGAGCCAGGGCAGGCCGTAGAAGCTTGCGCGCTGAGGCACGGTGATGCCCAGCACGCCGTAATCAAACGCTTCAACCGGCAGGTGACGCCGACTCAGAGCTTGAGTCGTGACGTGCGCGGCGAAGCGGACACTGTGCAGATGCGCGAGCGCGCCCTGCCAGCGGGCAAACGGCGTCGACCAGTAGGCCCCGTAGGGAATGGCAATGTCAGTCATGGGAGTTCCTGTCGGGTGGCACCCAGATAGGCGGCTGCAACGCGCGGGTCGGAGGCGAGCTCAGCCGCCGTCCCCGACAGCGCAACGCTGCCGTTTTCAATGACGTACGCGTGGTCAGCCACCTGCAGGGCCACGCGCGCGTTCTGTTCAACGATCAGCAATGAGACGCCGCGCTCGCGGAGTTGCCGCACCACCCGAAAAATTTCGCGAACGATCAACGGTGCGAGGCCGAGTGAGGGTTCGTCCAGCATCAATAGACGGGGGGCCGAGAGCAGGGCCCGTCCGAGTGCGAGCATCTGCTGTTCGCCGCCCGACAGGGTGCCAGCCTTTTGCTGCAATCGCTCGCGAAGACGCGGGAATACCTCCAGCACCCAGGCGAGGTTCTCGCGGCTACGGCTGCGCGCGAGAAATGCGCCCAGTTCGAGATTGTCAGAGACCGTCATGTCGGCGAACAGCTCGCGGCGTTCGGGCACCAGGCAGAGTCCGGCCGCCACCCGGTCTTCGACCGGCACGCCCGCGAGGCTGCGCGCGGCATAGCGCACCTCGCCACTGGCGGGCAGCGCCCCCGCCAGCGCGTTAAGCAGGCTGGATTTGCCAGCGCCATTGGGGCCGACGATTGCCACGATGCCGCCCTCGGGGACCAACAGGGAAATGCCGCGAACGGCCTCGACCTTGCCATAGGCCACATGCAGATCGGTGACTTCCAGAAGGGCCGCCATCAGTCGTCCAGTCCACCCAGATAGGCTTCAATGACGCGCGGGTCCCGCCTGACTTCCTCGGGCGTACCCTCGGCGATTCGGGTGCCAAACTGCAATACCACCACCCGGTCCACCAGGTTCATGACGAAATCCATATCGTGTTCCACCACGAGAACGGTGACCCCCTGGCCTTTCAACTCGCGTAGCAGCGCGGCAAGCGCCTGCTTTTCCTGGAGACGAAGGCCCGCGGCGGGTTCGTCAAGCATGAGCAGTGACGGATCAGCAGCCAGGGCGCGCGCGATTTCGAGCACCCGCTGTTGACCCAGCGCAAGGCTCCCGGCCGGGGCACTCGCCTGCGCTCCCAGCCCCACGCGTTCAAGCTGGCGCTGCGCTTCGAACAGACACTGCGCGTCTTCGCTTCGTGAGAGGGAAAACGCACCGGCCAGCACGCCTGCCTTGCCGCGCAGCCAGGCGCCCAATGCAACGTTTTCAAGACAGGTCATGGTCGGGCGCAGGCGCACATGCTGGAAGGTGCGGGCGACGCCCAGCGCGGCAATATCGCGCGGCGGGCGTTGGTCGATGCGCGCGCCCTGCAGACGCACCTCGCCCTCCGAAGCCGGGAGAACGCCCGTCACCAGATTGAACAGCGTACTTTTTCCCGCGCCATTCGGGCCGATGAGCGCCACGATCTCTCCGGCCCGCACATCGAAACTCACGCCTTGTAGCGCCACCAGTCCGCCAAACTGCTTACCCAGGCCGTGAACTTCGAGGAGTGGGCTCCCCGCTGCGGGAAGCGTTCGACGCGCAAGCGGCTCGGCTGCGGCCGGGGCCTGGGGAGTGGGGCGCTGCGGCAACCAGCGAGACAGGTAGGGAGCGAGCCCACCACTGGCGCGCTGCAGCAGGAGAATCACCAGCGCACCGAATACGATGGCCTCGAAATTGCCTCCCACCCCCTTGAGCGCGGGCACCGCGTCGCGCAGGATTGTGCGAAGCGACTCGACGACGGCTGGACCCAGCACCGCACCCGCGGGCGATCCCGTCCCTCCGATGACCGCCATGAACAGGTAGTCGACCGAGGCGTTGATGCCAAAGGGACTGGGGCTGACATGCCCAAGATAGTGGGCGTGCAGCCAGCCCGCCAGCCCCGCAAACAGCGCCGCCGCGACAAACACCTTGAGCTTGAGCGCGGTGGACTGCACACCGAAGCTCTCAGCCATGATCGGATCACGAAGCGCGCGAATTGCACGGCCTGCACGGCTATCGATCAGGGTGGCGGTACCAGACAGCAGCACGGCGAGAATGCCCCAGACCAGCAGCATGAAGGGTGCGGGCTCCACCAGACTCAAACCCGCTGCCTCAAGCCTTGGAACCCCAGCGATTCCGTTGAAGCCACCCAGGCCCTGCAGATTGCCAAAGAGATAAAAAAGCCCCAGTCCCCAGGCCATGGTGCCCAGCACCAGATAATGTCCCGATAGGCGAATGGTGAGCCAGCCAATGAGCGCGCCCGCCAGCCCGCTGGCGGCAAGTGCCACGGGCAGGGTGAGCCAGGGGGAGACGCCGAATTGCAGCACGGACAGCGCCGAAACATAGGCACCCAGCCCGACGAAGGCTGCCTGTCCGAATGAGGTGATTCCCACCATGCCGGTCAGCAGCACCAGGCCCAGGCAGACAATGGCATTGAGACCGATGTAGCCCAGCAGCGTGACCACCCAGATAGGCAGAATCCAGGGCGCCATCAGAATGACCGCGGCCATGACGAGCCCGGGGATGCGATGGGCCGCGATGCTCATCTCATTCGTCCTCGCCATGCAGTGAGCGGTCGGTGAGCGAACGCCACAGCAGAATGGGCACCAGCAGCACGAAGACAATAGCCTCTTTCAGTGCCGAGGCAAAGAATGAAGCGAAGGCCTCGAATACGCCCACGGCGAGGGCGCCGAGCACCGCGACGGGAAAGCTCGCCATGGCCGCACACACCACGCCGATGAATGCCTTGAGGCCGATCAGAAAGCCCGAGTCATAGTAGATGGTGGCGATCGGGCCTATCATCAGACCCGATAGGGCGCCAATCAGACCGGCGATTCCAAACGCGAGCAGGCCGGCGCGCTCGGTTCGAATGCCTACCAGCCGGGCGCCGAAGCGATTGATCGCGGTGGCGCGGAGCGCCTTGCCCCACAGGGTGCGCTCGAAAAATATCCAGAGTGCAATGATCATTGCGATCGAAACAGCGAGCGACAGCAGCAGATGCCAGGACAGGGTAGTGACGCCCACATCGAGACGGCCGCTGATGAAGGGTGGCGTGCGCAGCCCCTCCGCGCCAAAGAAAAACAGACCGAACCCCACCAGCATGTAGTGGGCTGCGACCGCGGCGATCAACTTCACCAGAACGCTGGCCTCCGTGAGCGGGCGAAACGCTGTGAGGTAGAGGAGCGGCGCCATCGGCGCCACCAGAAGCAGCGTGATCAGGGCATGAACGAACACGGGTGCGTCGGCGCCCGCCCAGCCGCTTCGTGTGATAGCAAAGCCAAGCA
>Ga0172373_10006559_pt1 | contig 15437 bp, 14 predicted proteins | sample Lak10m_2_FD_114546 | JGI IMG/M metagenome (GOLD analysis project Ga0172373, IMG submission 114546) | Freshwater microbial communities from Kabuno Bay, South-Kivu, Congo - kab_092012_10m | ecosystem: Environmental > Aquatic > Freshwater > Lake | place: Democratic Republic of the Congo...
CGACGTCAGGAGGCATTGAAGAACCGCCATCTCCTCCTCATCCCAGCCTCCTGACGTCAGCTGCTACGACCCAAGGCGTAGCGGACGACGTCAGGAGGCATTGAAGAACCGCCATCTCCTCCTCATCCCAGCCTCCTGACGTCAGCTGCTACGACCCAAGGCGTAGCGGACGACGTCAGGAGGCATTGAAGAACCGCCACCTCCCTCACGCCTTGTCCATCCGCACCCGGAACCGATACGACGCCTTGGTCTCCGGCCACGGCGGATTCGGGGCCTGCGGCCGCGGCTTCCAATCGCTCCATTCGAGGAACTCCCGCCCGGGCCGACCCGGGATCGACACGAGGAACCCGGTCAATTCCACGCCCGTCAGCACCGCCGCGATCATCCGCTGGCTGATTATCCATTCATCGGAACAGATCATTCCTTTCATCGATTCCCCGGGAATATCCATCGCCTCACCGGCCCTGCTGCTGGTGCAATGCGCGGTTCATGGCGAAAATCCATTTCATCGGCGGCGAAAAGGGCGGCGTCGGCAAATCCGTTGTTGCCCGCGTCCTCGCCCAGTACTTCATCGACCGCGAGCTGCCCTTCGTCGGATTCGATTCCGACCGTTCCCACGGCGCGCTGCTCCGCTTCTACACGGCCTACGCCTCTCCCGTGGTCGTCGACCGCTACGAGAGCCTCGACCCCATCGTCGAGACCGCCATTGAGCATCCCGAGAAGCGCGTCCTCGTGGACCTCGCGGCCCAGACCCACGATCCGCTGGTGAAGTGGATGGACGAATCCGGGGTGCTCGAAATGGCCGCCGAAGCCGGCTACTCGATCACCTACTGGCACGTCATGGACAACGGCAAGGACTCCGTCGACCTCCTCCAGAAGCTCGTCGAACGCTTCGGCGAACGCCTCGACTACGTCATCGTCCTGAACCATCTCCGTGGGGACAACTTCGACCTGTTCGATGCCTCGCCCGTGAAGGAGCGCATCGTGGAACTGAAGGGTCGGATCCTGAACCTCCGTCGCCTGCACGAGCCCGTCATCAACAAGATCGACGCCACCAGCACCAGCTTCTGGGCCGCCCAGAACCGCAACGAGGACGGCAACCGCACCCTCGGCATCCTCGAACGCCAACGCGTCAAGGTCTGGCTCCGCCACGCCTACGAGGAGATCGATCGCGCCGGGGTTTGATCCGCGGAATCGGCAGGTCATCTATCGACTGGGCTTCTTCCTCGCAAACAAGAGGACCGCATTCCCGAGCGAAAGTAGACCTAGCGCTCCCCACAATACGGCGCGCACCGACCCGGCACGCAGCCGCAGACCGAGAAAGTTGCTGGCGGATGGAGGCGGCTCAGGGATTTCCTTGAAGGTGTGGGTGCCGCCTTGCACCTCCATGAGCGCCCTCGCGCCGGAAATGAAGTAGTTGGTCATGTTGAAGACGCGACCTTCGGGTGCCCTGAACCGCATCGGCCCGTAGGTTTCAACCTGGAAAAGGCAGTTGAAACCACGAATCACACGGATCACACGAATAAGCAGGGACTTGGCTTGGGATCGCCGCACACCTGCGAGGGGAGAGGTGGGCGGTGATGGAAACCTCCATGCCAGCACCGTCCATTCGTGGGATTTGTGAAATTCGTGGTCAAGACAACGGCCGGTTCCAGGTTCAACAACGGGACTGTTGAAATGCTTCGCGGCGTTGTTCGAAAAAGCATCGGGAAAGAAGTTGGCCCCCGGCCGGGTCGAGGTGCGAGGGTCCGGGATGGCGTCCGTTGTCCCTTTCATTGCCGTTGATCCGAAGAGTTTTCAGCAGAAGCGTCCGCGGGGGACGATCACTGGCACCCTTTTTGTCCGATTCGAGGGTGGGGTGTTTCCCGAGGAGGGCTGGTCCGATCTGCCCGTCGCGGTCCTCAAGAACTGGATTGATGCGTGGATCAACCTGGTGGAGGTCCCGTCGCGTCGGGAAGTTCAATGGGAGTTCAAGGAAGGCCCGCACAGCCTGACGGTCACGCGGGTGGATCGCACCGCATCCAGTGGCGCCATCGAGTTCCAGACGGTGCATCAGGCCCTGCTGGAGGCCGCGGAACTGGTCCTCGCCTATTGCGACGAACAGAAGTTGGACAGCCGGGAACTCGAGATCCTCCGCGAAGCCACGCAGCGCCTCCGCATGGTCCGCGGCGATGCCCGCCTCGGCGCCGGTCGCATCGCCTACTTCGAGGCCCGCACCCGCATTCCCGTCGTGCCGCGACGCGCACGGCCGGTGGCGAAGTCCTGATCAATGGGACGCCCATCCTAACGGGGTGTTGATCCATGCTCGGTTTCATCGCACCTCGATCAATCTTTCACCGTGCTGAATCAAGGTCTCGACCTGAGGTAGAAGCGGCTCGAACCAAGCCAACAACGCCCGCCGGCTGCAGTTGCCCACCCGCAGCCAGACAACGATTGGCGTATTGCCACCCTGCCTCCAGCGGTTCGGGAAATCCTCGTCCTTGGTAACCAGGATGGACTGACTGATCACGGCTTGCCGCCAGATGGCGGTATCGTCGGCATCCCGCATCCCAATGTCGGCGACGTGTTCTGCGTGATGCCCGTGGGCTGAAAGAAGGCGAGCAAGGGCGGGCGGGAGTTGGGCATCCACCAAAAAGCGCATGGGCTAATGCACCTTGAGGATCGCATGATCGGCTCCGGCAGCGGCGTAGACCAAACAGGCCCGGATGTCCTCGGATTCAAGGTAGGGATAATCCGCAAGTATCTCAGCCTCGCCAACGCCGGCCGCCAGCAGTTCGAGCACATCCTTTACCCGGATGCGCATGCCCCGGATACAGGGCCGCCCGCCACACTGATTCGGGTTGAAGGTGATCCTGTCCATGAGGTGAAACCGTATTCTCCCAAACACCAAAGGTAAAGGGCACGAAACCTTCCGAAACCGACCTACCAATCGCTTCCACACCCCAACCCTACGGACTGACGACCCGGACCAATGGAGGCGTCGCGTAGTCGCCCCATAACCGCTCGATCTCGGCCACGTCCGGTGGCCCATCGAAGACCGCGATCCGGTACCGCAGGTTCAAGGGACGTTCCGCCGTGATCTCCACCGGTCCTGCCTGCTGTGGGGCCATGGAGAGGAAGGGTTCGTCGGGATGGATGCGCTGGGGCTGGGGCGCATGGATGTTCTGGGGATGGCCCATCACCAGCAGTCCCGCGCGTGCATCGCCCAGGGCACCGCCCATCCAGGCCCAGCGTCCCACGGTGGCGGCGTTGTCGCCGCGATCCCGTCGGGTCGTGCCCTCGCTGTTCAGGAAATCCATCTGGCCCGCGCCGTTCCACGCCCAACTGCCGCGAAACCCGATCCCCCCGTAACGGTACTTCGGCAGCGACACCGATCCACCCACCACACAACGATCGGTCACATCCACGTCGAACACATGGGCAGCGCGACCACCGGGGAATCCACCGCTGAACACGCGTACTTCCCAGGTTTCCGACATCATCATGCGGGGAGCTCCGGAGGTCAGGTCCACCTGCCGATGCCGGCCGCGGAACCCACCGTGGACGGCACCGCTCCAGGTCGTGTCGAGGGCCTCGAACTCCACCGTGCCCTTCTGGTCGCCCATGTTCCACGTGTCCGTCTTCCGACCCTCGAACACCGCTTGCGACCACGCGAACCAGATCCCGTGGTGATGCCGGTGGTTGATCGGATAATCGTCGGTCACGACCGCTCCTGACGGTGTCATCACGGGATGGATGTACCCGCCGCGACGGAACGCCGGGGTGAGATCGGCGCGGCCCTCGGGAAAAGGGGTGGGTGTCGTCCGATACGTGAACGCAGGGCGTCCGGAAACTTCCAGGCGGACGGCATTGGTTTCCGTGATCGCACGGACGACCGCGGGTGCCGGGCTGGCGGCGGGTTCCATGCGATACGTCCGCGAGCTGCCCTTCGGCAGGTCCTTCACAAGGAACCAACTGCGGTCGTTACCGACGGTCCCTGTGGATTCCACCTGCACGGGAACGGCGGCGGAAGGGTCACCCGATTCCGGAACCATCCGCCAGGAACCGGCGCGGTGGGATGCGGGCATCGCGAAGGAGACGGCGGTCCCGCTGCGCTCCAATGCCCCGGCGTCAACCACCACCCGGAGATCCGCTGCCAGTAAGGAGACGGAGGCGGCAAAGAGGAGAAGTGAGGTCCGGAGGATTCCCAGATTTCGGACGGTAGCTGAGGGGATCACGCGGCATTGCTGAGGGGAGAAGATTTCCGTTTCAAGGTTCAAGTTTGCCTCCTGACGTCGACAGCTACCGTTCGGCGTAGCAGACGAGGTGACGAGGCTGTGGAAATGGCTTAACCAACGCCGGGTGAGGGCACCCGGCCTTCAACCTTGTCCCTTGAAGGCCGTGTGACCCCACGCGGCGCATCTTCAACCCCGCCGGGTGAGGGCACCCGGCCTACCGTGGTTGAACACAGCCTCCAGCCTCCTGACGTCGACTGCTACGCAGCTGGCTTCAATCTTGAATCTTCAAACTTCAAACTCCCCCCCTCACTTGTGCTGCGCGCTGGTGGCGAGGTACTCGAGCAACCCCGCGAGGTCATCCGCCGGCAACTGCTCGAAGCCGCCCGGCATGATCGATTGGTTCGACGGTTCGATCGACTGGATGTCCTTCCGCTGGATCGCGTGCTTCTGGCCGGCGGTATCGAGGATCTCGACGCTGGTCGCCGTCTCGGTGTCGAGGCGGCCTGCCACGGTCTCGCCGTCGCGCGTCACCACGGTCCACAGGCGGTAGTTGGCCTCCACTGAACGGTTGGGATCGAGGATCTCGACGAGCAACTCCGACTTCGGACGCACCCCGATGCCGGTGAGGTCGGGTCCGATGCGTTGGCCCTTGCCGTTCAGCGCATGACAGATCTGGCAGGAGGTCTCGAAGACCTGACGTCCACGGGCGGCATCACCGGTGCGGTTGGCGACCGGCAGGAGCTTCTGGATCATGGCCTCCATCTCGGCCGTTCCCTTGATGGCCTTCTTGCCGCTGAGATCGCGGGCCTTCTCGGCGACCGCTCGATCCGGGTTGTTGCGGAGCTGGCCCCATTGGTCGTTGGCGATGTCGGTCCGGTCGAGGCGTCCGGAGTCCACGGCGCCAAGCAGGGCCTGGGCCCATTCGGTGCGGCGGAGGAGGGTTGAAACCGTGGCGCGCCGGGCGGCAGGGGTGAGGCGGGACCATGCGCCGAGCAACTCACCCGCGGTGGCCGATTGCCGGCTGACACCCACGGCCTGGAGCAGGCCGGTGGTCAGGGAAGGCGCCGTCTGCGGCGTGATCAACGCGAGCACCGCCCGCACCGACTCCGTCCGGTCATCGAGGGTCACCAGACGCCGCGCGAGGGCGATGCGTTCGTCATCCTTCATTCCAGCTTCACCCAGCTTCCCGCGCAACGCGGCCGAAGTGGAATCGATGACGGAAGCGAAGATCTCGCGTCGGCCCCAGCGGTCGGCGAGACCGATCAACGAGCCGCGGGCAGAATCCGAGAGTCCCACTGCGAGGGCCTGCAGGCGCTTCTCGTCCTCGGCCGAAATCGTGGGTGCCTTGCCTACCGGCCAACCGGCGGTGAGACCGTCGAGGATGGGTGCGGCGACGACGGTGGGAGCCGTCTTCAACGCCAGCGCGGTGGGGAGGCCGGTGGTGGAATCCACAGTCGCGTGATGGGCGGAAACGACGCGCACGGCTTCAAGGACGGAGTCCGGGAAGGCCTGCGCCATGCCGCGGATGGCCGGGCTCGTGACCGCCTTCAGGAATCCGCGGTGATGCTTCGCCCCGGCCGAGGTGGCTGCGTGCGGGATCCAGCGATCGCCGGCGTTGGGTTCCTGACGCAGCGCAGCGAACACGGCCGCGCCGAGGGCGTCCTGCTCAGGCATTTCGGCCACGGCAAGAAAAGCAGCCAGGCGGACCTGGGCATCCGGATCCTCCAGCAGGCGCGCGTCGAGGATCGATTTCGCGCCGGCGGCATCCCGGGGCAGCACGCCGAGACCGGCTCGACGCACCGCAGCGCTGCGATGGCGCAGGGAGGTGTTGGCGGAGCGGCGAACATTGGCTGTCTCACCCACGCCCAGGCCGGAAAGGGTCCACAGGGCATGTTGCGCGCCCACGTTGAGCCCCACGGGATCGACCGAACGTTCCTGCGCGAGCCGCAACAGCGCGGGCACGGCTTCGGTGCCGCCCTTTTCAACAAGGAGCCGTTGGGCGTGCAGCCGCCAGAGCTGGTTGTCGTTGCGGAGCGTCTCGACCAGCTTGGCCGTGGTCGCGCCCGTCAGGTTGATCGGGGCCACCTTCCGGGCCTGATCCCACGCGACCCGATAGATCCGTCCGTGGCGCTTGTTGCGGAGCGGCGTCTCGTAGGCGTTGCCCTTGCCGTTCTTGAACCCGTGGGGCGTGGGGTTGTGCTGGATGATGTAGTTGTACCAATCGAGCACCCACACCGCGCCATCCGGTCCGACCTCCGCCATGATGGGCGCGCACCATTCGTCCGAGCTGGCGAGGAAGCTCTTCTCGTTCCGCGCGACGTAATCCGCGCCCTTGCCCTCCAGGCGGAACATGCCGATCAGGTGTCCGGTGGGTTCGGTCACGAACGACACGCGGTTCCAGAAGTCCTGGGGATAATTGCGCGCGGTGTAGAGGGCATGGCCCGCACCGGCGGTATAGCGGCCGTGGGCATCCACCTGGCGGACCTGGGCGGTGACAGGGTAGAAATCCTGCCGGTCAGCGATGGTTTCCATGCGGCTGGCGGTCCAGCCATTGACGGATTCGTAGTAGCGGTTGGCCACTGCCATGTACCACGAGGCGTTGTTGTTCGCCGTGGATCCAAAGACCGTGCCGTCCTCGCTGAATCCCAGGCCCCAGGTGTTGTTGTTGCTCGAGCGCACGAACTCCAACTGCGAGCCGTCGCTCTTGAAGCGGTACACGCCCATGCCGAACCGCACGCGCTTCCCGCCCACGTCCCCGTCGAATCCGCTGTATCCGACCACGCCCCAGATCCAGTTGTCCGGACCATATCGCAGGTTCGAGGCGGTGGCATGCGTGTCGCCCATGCCCCAGCCCTCGAAGAGCACGCGCCGTTCGTCGGCCTTGTCGTCCCCGTTGCTGTCCTTGAGGAACAAGGTGTGCCCGGACTCCACGACGATGAGTCCGCCCCGAGCGAACACCATGCCCGTGGGGATGCTCAGTCCTTCCGCGAAGACGGTGAACTTGTCGGCCTTGCCGTCCGCATCCGTGTCCTCGCAGATCTTGATGCGGTCACGGCCCTGACCTGCCGGTTGCAGTTCGTTCGGATAATCGATGGTCTCGGCGATCCAGAGGCGACCGCGCTCGTCCCACGCCATGCAGATCGGCTTCAGGATCTCGGGTTCCGCCGCCCACAGTTCCGTCCGGAACCCGGGGATGGTCACGATGTGCCGATGCGATTCCGCCGGGGAGATCGGGAGCTGCATCTCGGACCGCACCTCGCCCTGTGTTCCCCATTTCTCGCCCGCGATGTAGTTCGGGATGGCGTCCGGTGATTTCTGGTACGGCAAGGGGGGCAACCCCGGGTGCGGACGCAGGTTGGATTCCGCCGGGGTCCCGGCAATTCCGGAATCAGCCGCGGAAAGGACGGCCATCAGCACAGCCGACGACAGGATGGCCCGGCGGGCCAGGATCGGGGACAGGTTCACGCCCTCAACTCTACAGCGGATCCCAAAAGGCTGAATGAGATTCCGCGCAATGGGGCCGGAAGAATTTATCCTGAGAGGGGATCCCAGTGACCTCGTATTGGCTACGATCGCCCGTCAGAAGCTCGAAGCCCAACGCCGGGGGGGCATCCGGCCTTCAATTGCCACGCATTGTAAGACCGGCTTACTTGACAGGATTCAAGGCAGTGTCTTGCTTGAGCCATGCTAACCACCCGGCTATCGAGCAAAGGTCAGGTCGTCCTGCCGCGAATGGTACGGACACAGCTTCGCCTGGCACCTGGAGTCAAGTTGGTGTGTGAGGTTCGTGGTGACAGCGTCGTCCTGACCCCGCAATCGACGCAAAGCACCAAGGAGTACGTAATCGACCCAGTCAGTGGGTTGAGGATTTCCAAGCGAAGGCCAAGGGGAGAACGCGTTTCGAGCGACATGGTCCGTAAAGCCCTCGAGGAGTTCCCATGACACTCCTGCTCGATGTGAACGTTCTCGTGGCGCTCGCCCACGAGGGCCACATGGAGCACGGACGCGTCTCACGTTGGTACGCCTCCCTGCACACCCCGGAATCCCGTCTCGCCACCTGCTCGATCACAGAGATTGGCTTCGTTCGCGTGAGTCTCCAGACAGGCCTCGAGGCATCGGTATCGGAAGCCGTTGAGACGCTGGCCGGCATGATCGCCTCCAGCCGTATCCCTTTTGTGCGGTTGACCGACGAGCTCGGGGCTGCGGATCTCCCAAGTTATGTGAAAGGTCCCAAGCAGGTGACCGATGGTCACTTGCTCTCACTGGCACAGAGGCACAAGGGACGCCTTGTCACTTTGGATCGTGGCATACCCGGCGGCATGGCGATCCCGTAGTTCCCAGACCCGAAGAGTGAAGGCCGCGTGCCCTCACGCGGCGGAGTACAGGAGTTCCAAGTCTTGGGCGTAGCCAGGAGGCTGGGGTTCAACTCTGCCTCGTGACCTCGTCAGCTACCCTCAGGACGTGGCAGACGACGTCAGGAGGCTGAGGTAGGACGCCCATGCTTGAAGGTTCAAGGTTGAAGCCTTCACCACTGCCTCGTGACCTCGTCAGCTACGATCGCCCATCAGAAGTTTGAAGCCCGGCGCCGGGTGGGGGCACCCGGCCTTCAATGGGAGTTGCCAGTTCCCAGAGAGTTTTTGGAGGAGACACAACTGGGAACTGGAGACTGGGATCTGGGTTCTCACAGTCCCACCTTCACATGCTTGGGCTTGAGGTATTCGTAGAGGGCGCGGCGGCTGAGCTCGAGTCCGTAGCCGGAATCCTTCCATCCGGCATAGGGACCGTAGTTGGTGTTCACGGCACCGTGATTGACGCAGACGGTTCCGGCCTCGAGGGCCTCGCTGACACGCACGGTGGTGGCCAGATCGCGCGTGAAGAGATAACTCACCAATCCATAGGCCGTGTCGTTGGCGAGGGCGACGGCGTCCTCGATCCGCTCGAAGGACGCGACACCCACGATCGGTCCGAAGGTTTCCTCCCGCATGACGCGCATGGCGTGGGTGCAGTCGGCTAGGATCGTCGGCAGGAAGTAATGGCCGCGCGCGAACGTGTCCCCTTCCGGTGCTCGGCCACCGGTGATGAGTCCCGCGCCGGCAGCGACCGCATCGGCCACATGTTCACGGCAGAGCTGGACGCCATCGGCCGTCGCCATGGGACCGAGGTCGACGTTCGGATTCGAGATGCCGTCACCGAGGGTGAGGGCTTCGGCGGCCACCTTGAGATGACGGAGGAATTCGTCGCGGACCGAGGCCTGGACATACACACGGTTCACGGACGAACAGGATTGGCCGTCGTTGCGGAAGGCCTTGTAGGCAATGACGCGGGCCGCGAGATCGACCTGAGCATCCGCACAGACAATGGCCGGACACTGGCCGCCGAGTTCGAGGGACACCTTCTTCAGGAACGGTGCGGCCAGTCCGAGGATGCGTTTCCCCGTTTCGGAGGATCCAGTCATCGCGATCTTGGCGACACCGGGATGACGGACGAGCGCTTCTCCGAGCGTTGCGCCGGGTCCGGTGACCACATTGATGACGCCCGGCGGAATCCCGCCCTCGGTCAAGGCCCGGCAGAAGGCGAGCGGCGACAGCGGGGTGACGGTGGTGGGTTTCACGACGACGGTGCAGCCGGCGGCCAGCGCGGGACCGAGCTTCCAGCTGAGCAGCGACACCGGGTAGTTCCACGGCGTGATCAGCCCGCACACGCCCACCGGTTGCCAGTTCACCCACGAGCGGTAATCGCGGTGCTCGGTCGGATTGGTCCAGCCCTCGATGCGGACGCCTTCCGCGGCGTAGTAGTCGAGCGTGTCGCACGATCCGATGACCTCGGACTTCGACTGCGCCAGAGGTTTCCCCTGCTCCAACGCCATCCACCGTCCGATGGTATCGGCCTGCGTGCGCGCATGGGCGATGGCCCTCCGCAGGATCCGCTCGCGGTCATAGGCCGTGAGGGTCGACCAGGAACGCAGGGCGTCGCGCGCGGCCACAACGGCGGCGTCGAGGTCCACGACGGACGCGCGGGCGACGGAGCCGATGACGCTTCCATCGTGGGGGGAGTGGATGTCCGTGCGGGCACCGTCGGCCGCGGGCCGGTCCTGCCCGGCGATGAAGAGATCGAAATGCGGGTTCATGGGGTGGCGAACAATTCTCGGACGGATGGTGTGGGGCATCGTCGCGGCCGGGACGATTCGTACAAGAAGAACCATGGCGCGGTTGCAACCGGATCCATCGTGAGTCTTCAAACCTGAATCTCATCCATCCCGCCGCGTGAGGGCACGCGGCCTTCACGGGGAGTTGCCAGATCCCAGTCCTCAGATTCCAGATTGAAGGCCGGGTGCCCTCACCCGGCGGGCTTGAAGGATCCGCCGCGTAGGGGCACGCGGCCTTCACTGCCGTCTTGAGCCTACCTCGTGTCACAGATGAAATGGGGCCCTGCGGCGGATCCTCCTGAAGACCCAACTTTCCCCCGGTGACGTCCTGATGCTGACCGCGGCAATACGGGACCTGCACCGATCCAACCCCGGCCAGTTCCAGACCGACGTACGGACCCAGTTCCCGGAGTGGTCGACGGAACGATGGCAGGCCGTCGTGGATGCGTTGAAAGGTCGCGTGCTCTTCGTGCAGGTCGGCGCGGCGGCACACTTCCATCCGCGGTTGCGCGGCGTGCTCGACCTGCGGGGCATGACCACGGTCCGGGACCTGGTGCATCTCGTGCACCACGCCGAGGGTGTGGCTTGTCCGATCACGTTTCCCATGCACCTGGCGGCTGCGGTGGAAAGGCCGGCAGGGCGAACCGGCATCCGGCCGTGCGTGGTGGTCGCGGGAGGACGCGAGCCGTTGCACTGGTTCACGTATCCGGGACATCAGGTGTTGCACCGCGTGGGTGCCTTGCCCTGTTGCGCGGAAACCGGCTGCTGGAAGGCGCGCACGGTGCCCCTCGGAGACAAGGCGCGCTTCGACGAGCCCGGGTCGTTGTGCGCGGACGTCGACGTGGACCATTCCCTCCCCCGTTGCATGGCGATGATCGAGCCCGACGAGGTCGTGCGGGCGGTGGAAGGTTACCTGAAGGGCGGGGTGACACGTGCGTTGAAGCCCGCCGAACAACGGATCGCGGAACAGGCACCACGGGTCAGTACCGGGACCGCGCACGACCTGACCACGATCACTGCGTCGACCGCGCGACTGGCCTTTGATGCCGCGGCGAAGCGGTTGCCGGAATACCCCGGCGGATTCGAAGGCCGGGGAATCGTCATGGTGGCAACGGGCCGGTTGTATCGATCGAATGCGTGGATTGCGCTGAAGCGTGTGCGGGCCACGGGATGCACGCTGCCGGTCGAGCTCTGGCACTGGGGCGGGGATGACTGGAACGTTGAGCACGCCGCGTGGTTCGGGGCGTTGGGAGCGATCGGCGTCAGTTACGAGGACGCCCGGCGACGGGTGGGATCCGGACTGAAGCACCCGTGGGCGCTCAAGGTGTACGCGATGCGTTGGAGCCGGTTTCGGGAGATCCTGTACCTCGACGCCGACCAAGTGGTGATGGTCGATCCGACATCGCTGTTCGACGATCCGGAATACGTCCGCACGGGGGCGATGTTCTGGCCCGATGTGATGCGGTGGTCGCCGGACGCGGCGATGTGGGGCTTCACCGGCCTTCCCTTCCGTGATGAGCCGGAGGTCCAGGGCGGCGAAGCCCTGCTCGACAAGTCACGCGTGTGGCGCGAACTGGCGCTGACGATGTGGATGAACGAACAGCACACGTTCTTCTACCGGTACATGGTCGGCGACAAGGACAGCTACCGCCTCTGCTGGCACAAGCTCGGGACGCCTTATGGCATGTCGCCGTATCCGGTGGATGACATCGGCGGGATCTTCCGCCAGCGGGATTCGCAGGGCCGCTGGATCTGGCAGCACCGGATCCGGCCCAAGTGGTCGCCGGACCACGACAACCCGGTGGTTCCCGGATTCGAGCTGGATGCCGAATGCCGCGCCGACCTCGAGGAGTGGAAAACGATGGAGGCCCGCCGGACTGTGGGGAAACAGCCGGGGGCCTCGGACACGGTCCGTGTGTGTGTGTGATCGCTGCGTGCGATGGACCGTGGAAGGGGGCGGGGTTCAGCGGACGAGCGCGGAACCCGTGGCCGTCGTCGCGACGGCATCGGTGCTGACCGGCGTCAGCAGGAAGGCGCGCATGGCACCGTCATGCAGGCCGGTGCCGACAATCTGGCCAGCGTTGTTGATGGCGATGGCGCTGGAGAATTCCCAACCCGCCGCGGAGGTGGCATCGACGATGGATTCCAGCGTCCGGGGTTCGCCATCGATCCACACGACCGGCACGTAGGGTTGGATGTCCCACGTTCCCGGCGTTCCGTAGGTGCTCGATCCAAGGATGGTGCCCGCGTTGTTGATGGCGTGGGCGGAACCGTAGTTGTCGCCGGGAAGGAGCGGCAGTTCGTAGGCGGTGTGCCCGGCGTCGTTGTCCCAGAGGATGGCGCGGCTCCCGAAGGCGGGATGGCTGGTTCCGACGGCCTGACCGATGTCGTTGATCCCGTTGGCGACGCTGGAGCCGTCCGCGTCACTGAACGTGCCGAGGTCCACGATCGTGCGGGCGGCGTTGTTGTCCCAGAAGCAGGCATGCTGGCCGAAGCGGGAGTCGGAAACGTAACCAACGGCCTGAGTGGAGCGGTTGAAGGCGAGCGGGAAGGACGCGGTGGCCTTGTCCTTCGGGTTGGAACCCGGCAGGACCGGCAGGTCGATGATGTTGTACTTCCCGGGCTTGCGGGTGTCGGGAACCCAGAGGGCCCCCTTCCAGGACGAGGTCCATCCGCCGAGGCTCTTGGTGTAGAAGCCGCCGATGACGCCGGCGTTGTTGATCGACAGGACGTGCGTGTTGCCGCCGTTGTTGGAGAAGAAGTTCACCGGGCGGCCGTTCACCGAGGCCCAACCCTGCGGACGGAAATTGCCGGTATCGGCATCACCCGCGACCAACCCGGTGTCGCTGATGGCCGTGGCCGAGGAATAGTTGCCCCGGGCGAGCTTGCCGGTAGCCGTCATCACCCCGTTGCGCCAAACGAACCCAACCTCGTTCATGTTGGCCGGGTTCATCGTGCAGTACCCGACGACGTCTCCGCGGTCGTTGAGGTTCACGGGCACGGAGCCGTGGGTTCCAGCAAGGGTGCCAAGGTCGGTGACAACGTAAACCTCGGCGGCGAAGGCGACGGACCCAAGGGCGAGCGCGGCAACGGAGACAACGGAAAGATTCATACGCAGGACGGCAAACGATTCTGGTGATCGGCCCGGTTCCGGTTCTCCCGAAAGGGCGGCGGTCGTGGCCGATGCCATCCCTTGTGCAGCGGGCGTGCCACGCCTGCCAGAAGCCCGGGATCTTTTGATTGACCCGAGGGGTCCGAACCCGGCCCGGACAAGATTCCGACGATGTTACCTCATGAAGCCAAGCCACTTTCGAACATCAGAAAAATCTTCAGGCAAGGTTCACCACGGCCCGTAGAATGGTCCGGTCCGCCAACCTTCGGTTGCCTTCTGGTCCGGCGGTGAAGTCTTTTCCGACGGAATGGTCCGGCACCGGAGGGCAACGAACCGGCAGGATAACCACGATCAGTAACTAGCCCCTACCTGGATCCAGTGGATGAGCGCGGCGAGTTCCGCACTCGTCAGGGGTTCCTTGCCTTCCGGCGGCATGGCGTCGTCGTGATTCGCCGGCAGCAGGCACGCACGGACGATCTCGGACCGGCCCGGATCGCCCGGCGTGATTCCCGGCTTTCCGCTATCGCCGCCCTTCAGCGCAAGCGCACGGTCGTCGAGGCGCAATCCGCCCTTCTGCTTCTCGGTTCCGTGGCAGACATGACACTTCTTCTCAAGGGCCGCCTTCACCGTGGCGTAGCCGACTGACGTCGCTTCCGGGGGTATTCCGCCCGTTGCCGGCGACAATCCCAGCAGCCCGCGCAGGGCCTGTGGCGCGTTCTCGGTGAGGAGCGCCGTACCGTGGGTCAGGCTGCCGCCGTGGTGACCCGTCACCGCAAGGCAGATGAACCCGGTGAAGAGCAGCGTGCGGAACGCCACCAACCCGCCCGGTGCCGGATCCTTGAGGATCGCCCGGTGCAACCCCCACGCGACAGCAATCAGGACTCCGGCCGCAATGCCCCATCCACGGTGCCGCGTCAGGGTCAGCTCATCATACCCACCATCCGAAGCGCGCAGGTATCCCAGGGCCATCGTCAGCGCCGTGGCCACAACCCCTAGAAGCATGCCCAACTGGATGACCTGGCGCCGTTCGGACGACGGCTTGCGCCATGTCCAGAGCTCAATGGCCGAAACAAACAACAGGAACCCGATCGGCAGGTGCAACACCACCATGTGGAACGGAGCGAGGAACCGGAACAACGAGAAGGCCGCATTCGTGGATTCCGGCGACGCGGCCGTCTCGGCAGCAAGCGCACCCGCCCACGGGAACGCGAGGGCCAGAAGAGCCGCGGTGAGGACGAACCGGCGGGTGGGATGCGGGAGATGCGGTTTCATGGCGTGGAACAGGACGGATGATGGACTCCGCCACCCCCATCCTGTCTTCAACCCGCATTGGTGAAGACGGACCGCCCGTTGCCGCTCATTCGCGCCGGAGCGTGAACGTCCCCTGGTCCATGGGACTGTCGTAGCCGGAGTCGAGGCGTGTCGCCGTCGCCGTGCCGGTCGTGGTGATCGGCACGAACAGGATCCGGCGCTTCCCCGAGAAGTGGAATGCGTCCCCCTGCCACTCCCCCGCGATCCGGGTGCGGAAGCTCCCGGTGTGCTTGCCCCACCCGGCGTGGAACCGGGCCTTGAAATGATTGGAATCCTGCTGCCACAGGACCGCCCGCAACGGCCCGGAATGCGTGTTGTTGGTATTCTGCCAGGTCCCCACCCACCGACCGGTGATCGTCGTCGGTGGAGTTCCCGCGGGTGCCGCGGCCGCCCAGTCCTTCTCGAAGGACCGGCAACCGCACAGGAACAGGACCAGCAGGCCCAGACTCGGGAAGATTGCTCTCATGATGTGACTCCATGGATTCACAGAACCCGCCGGACTTGAAGGGGGGAAACGCCGGAGTTTGAAGTTTGAGGCTGAAGGCCGGGTGTCCTCACCCGGCGGGCGGGGAGAAATAGCAGAGTGAGCCCGAGCGGCGAAGCAATCAAAGCAGACGGGGGGGGAAAAACGACAAGAAGAATAAGACAACAA
>Ga0172373_10006560_pt1 | contig 15437 bp, 7 predicted proteins | sample Lak10m_2_FD_114546 | JGI IMG/M metagenome (GOLD analysis project Ga0172373, IMG submission 114546) | Freshwater microbial communities from Kabuno Bay, South-Kivu, Congo - kab_092012_10m | ecosystem: Environmental > Aquatic > Freshwater > Lake | place: Democratic Republic of the Congo: South-Kivu...
CTGGGCGGTGTGCGGGAGCAGGTCGCTGACCCAGGCGCCGGATTGGCCGTGCTGCCGGAACGTGCGCTTCGGACCGAGCAACGTGGACTTGTTCTTGAAGGACGAGTCCATGAAGGCGAACCGCTTGCCCTCGATGAACGAATCCGGGATCGGCTGGCCGTGGAGTTGGGCGAGTTTCGGTTTCCAGTCGAACATCTCCAGCTGCGACGGGCCACCGGCCATGAAGAGGAAGATGATCGACTTCGCCTTGGCCGGGACATGTCCCGCGCGCGGAGCCATCGCGTCGTTGGAGGACGTCGGAGCCAGTGCCGCGGCTGCGGTGCCGCGGTTGCCCATCAGCGAGGCGAGGGCCATGGACCCCAGGCCGATGCCGCAGCGGCTGAAGAAGTGCCGGCGCGTGATGTCGAGTCCCGGGTCGGACGACGATGGAAGGGGATCACTCACGGTTGATGGATTCGTCGAGGTTGAGGAGGACGCGGGCAACGGCGGTCCAGCCATCGGCGTCGTTCGGGCCCACGGTGCGTTCGGCATGGAGCAGGCGCGCCAGGGAGGAGGTTTCGGTCGGTTTCGGGATGCGGGCGGTGGCGAGTCGGAACGCCTGGTTCAGCCGTTGTTCGTCTGTACCTGGGAGGTTGGCGATGCGCTTGCCGAAGGACGTGGCGAGTTCATGGAAGGCCACGTCATTGAGAAGCGTGAGGGCCTGCAAGGGAGTGTTCGATCGCTGGCGCCGGGTGCAGGCGGTGAAGGTGTCCGGCGCATCGAAGACCGACAGGGCCGGGTGCAGCGTGGAGCGTTGCAGGTGGGTGTAGAGGGCGCGACGGAAACGGTCGCCGCCCTTGGAGACAACCCACGGACGCATGTTCTGCGTGAAGGCACCGAGTCCGCCGGGTTGCGGTGGGAAGACCGGTGCGCCGCCGATGCGCGCGTCGAGGAGGCCTGCGGTGGCGAGGGCGGCGTCCCGGATCTGTTCGGCTTCGAGGCGCAGGCGGTTCTGCCGGGCGAACCACTTGTTGCGGGCGTCCGCCTCGGCGAGATCCGCCCGATGCGTCGATGCCTGCCGGTAGGTGGCGGAGGTCACGATGATCCGGTGCAGCCGTTTCAGGCTCCAGCCATTGTCACGGAAGTCGCAGGCCAGCCAGTCGAGCAGTTCCGGGTGCGACGGTTGTTCGCCCATCGTCCCGAAGTCGTTCTCGGTCTCCACCAGACCGCGGCCGAAGTACACCTGCCAGACACGGTTCACGGCCACGCGAGCGGTCAGGGGGTTCTCGCGGGAAACCAGCCAGTCCGCGAGGTCGCTGCGGTTGCGTGCGGCGGGTGCGGACTTCGGGGTGAGCGACACCGGCGTGGCGGGCGTGACCTTCGCTCCGGGCCGGGTGAAATCCCCCTTCACGAACACCACCGTCTCGCGCGGCTTGTCGAGTTCGCGCATCACGAGGGTGCGCGTGGTCGAGGGCCGCTTCTTGCGCCAGGCGGCGAGTTCCTTCTGCCGGTCCTTCGCGGCGGGCGTCGTGCCCGCGTCCGTGACCGCCTGTTCGAGCCGTTTCAGTTCCTTTTCCCACTGGGCGATCGCCGCCGCTTCGGTTTCGTTCGGGAGATCGAAACCGGGGCCGGTGGCGTTGTAGTCGGAGGCCGCGTGACCATCGTTCTCGGTCGAATTGAAGAACGCGAACAGGGCGTAGTAGTCGCGCTGCGTGATTGGGTCGAACTTGTGGTCGTGGCATTGGGCGCACCCGACCGACATGCCCAGCCAGACGGTGCCCGTGGTGTTGACGCGGTCGATGATGGATTCCAACCGGAACTGTTCTGCGTCGATGCCGCCCTCGTGATTGATCTGCGTGTGACGATGGAACCCGGAGGCGATCACGGCGTCCGCGCCCGCCCCGGGAAGCAGGTCACCGGCGATCTGCCAGCGCGTGAAGGTGTCGAAGGGCAGGTCGGCGTTCATGGCGCGGACGACCCAATCGCGGTAAGGCCAGACGGTCCGCGAGCCGTCCACGCTGTAGCCGTTCGAATCGGCGTAACGCGCGGCATCCAACCACCACCGCGCCCACCGTTCGCCGTGGTGCGGCGACGCGAGCAGACGGTCGACGGCACGTTCGTAACGGTCGGGTTCCGTGTCGGCGAGGTAGGCGTCGAGGTCCGCCGGGCTGGGCGGCAACCCGGTGAGGTCGAGGTGAAGCCGGCGGAAGAGGACGGCGGGATCCGCCTCGGGGCTGGGCGTCAGGCGTTCCTCGGTGAGGCGTCGGTGGATGAAGGCGTCGATGGGGTGGCCGCTGGTCGTTGCCTCGGGAAGGGCTGGAGCAACGGGCGGGACGAACGCCCAGTGACGATCCGAGGAGGGCACCTCATCGGCAGGGGCCTGGGCTCCGGCGGCGATCCAGTCGCGGAGCAATTGCGTCTGGGTGGAGTCCAGCGGCGGACGCTTCATCGGCATGCGCCCGATCTCGCCATGGGTTCCCTCGACGACCTTCAGGAGGAGGCTTTCCCCGGGGTTGCCGGGGACGATCGCGGGACCGTGTTGTCCGCCCTTGCGGGCACCGGCGGCGGTGTCGAGGAGGAGTTCGCCCTTCCTTGCTGTCGGCCCGTGGCACAGGACGCATTGCCGCGCCAGCAATGGCTTGATGTCCCGGGAATAGTCGGGGGCCGCGCTGACCGCGGTGGTCAGGGCCAGACTGGCGGCCAATGAAGCGAATCGACGGGGCACGTCGGGCAAGGTGCCACCGGGAGGGATCCCGGCAAACAGGGAAAATGGGGTCCGCGGTCGCGCCTTTTGGAGGTGATCTACCGACTGGTTGTAATCCCTCCTGTCGGAACCTGTGGTACCAGGTTGTCGGCCCAGGCGTTTGTCCGGGCGGACGCTGTTTGAAATCCCCTGAATCCCCAATCAGACATCCGATGAAACGTTCCAAGAAATTCCCCCACCGGCATCGATGGGCGGCGCTCGTGGCGGTGGCTGCCCTGTTCCCCGCCCTCGAAACCATGCAGGCCGCGCCGGGCACAGTGGTTCCGTACATCAAGGTGGATCAGTTCGGTTACCTGCCCGAGATGCGCAAGGTGGCCGTGATCTCCGATCCGCAGGCTGGGTTCAACGCCGCCGAGGTGTTCAATCCCGCCACCGGGTCCGGCCAGTACCAGGTCCGCCGTTGGGCCGACGACGGCGTCGTCCAGTCCGGAACACTCGTTCCTTGGAAAGCGGGCGCCACGCATGCCCAATCCGGCGACCGGGGTTGGCACCTCGACTTCAGTGCGTTGGTCACCCCGGGATCGTATTACCTGTACGACACCGTGAACCAGGTGGGTTCCGGCCGGTTCGAGATCGGGCCGTCGGTCTACGATGCCGTGCTGCGTCAGGCCGTACGGATGTACTTCCACCAGCGGGTGAACTTCGCCAAGGCGGTGCCCTTCGTCGGTGCGAAGTGGACGGACGCCGCCGCGTACGAAGGACCCAACCAGGACCGCGCCGCGACGAGTCGCTGGGCCAAGGGAGATCCCACGACCGCACGGAACCTCTCGGGTGGATGGATGGATGCGGGTGATTCGAACAAGTACACCACCTTCGCCCAAGGGGCGGTCCTTCAACTCCTCGAGGCTTATCGCGCGAACCCGCTCGTGTTCGCCGACGACTTCGGCATTCCGGAATCCGGGAATGGCGTTCCCGACCTGCTCGACGAGGTCCAGTGGGAACTGGAGTTCCTGAAGCGCATGCAGGACGCCACGGCGACGGGTGGATTGCTGCTGAAGGTGGGGTTGGACACCTACGACGGCGAGGTGACGCCGCCGAGCAGCGATCGGCGCCCGCGGTATTACCTTCCCGAATGCACCTCCTCGACGCTCGCCGGCAGCGCGATGTTTGCCGCAGCGGGGGTGGTTTACCAAGGGGTGTCGGGTCGCGAAACCTTCGGCGCCGATCTCATCCAGCGCGCCGAGGCCGCGTGGAACCGGGCGCGTGTGACGACGTCCGGCTTCACGGTGTTCCAGACCCAGTGCGATGACGGAAACATCAAGTCCGGGGACGCTGACGTGGACGCCGCGGGTCAGGTTGGCAGCGCGGTCATCGCCGCGGTCCATCTCTACGAGGCCACGGGGAAGCCGGAGTACAGGACATTCGTCGAGTCCAACCACACGCGGACCCAGCCCACGAGCATCGCCTGGTGGGGACCCTACTGGCACCCGACGCAGGTTGCCCTGTTGCGGTTCGCTTCGCTCCCGGGGGTGACGCCCTCGGTGGCGTCCGCGATCCGCACCCAGAAGGCCGGTCAGACCGGTGTGATGTCCGTCTCCGACCTGAGCGCGGGCACGGATCTCTACCGGGCCTTCGTGCCCGACGCCCAGTTCCACTGGGGACACAACCAGGTTCGATCGGATATCGGGAACCTGAACCTCGACTTCGTCCGGTTCGGCATCGTGACGTCGGGAACAGCCGCTTACGAAGAGGTCGCCCAGCAACACCTGCACTGGCTGCACGGATGCAATCCGCTGGGTCTGGTGATGCTCAGCAACATGGCGGAGTTCGGGGCCGAGTCTTCCGTGCGCGAGATCTACCACACCTGGTTCGCTCACGGCTCCATCTGGGACAATGCGGTGACCTCGCCGAACGGCCCGCCGCCGGGATACCTGACGGGCGGACCGAACCGATCCTACAGCGGGAACGTCGCCGGGATCGTGAACCAACCGGCGCAGAAGGCGTATCGGGACTGGAACACGGGCTGGCCCGAGAACTCGTGGGAACTGAGCGAACCCGCGATCTATTCGCAGGCCGCCTACGTGCAGTTGCTGTCGCGTCTGATGCCGCGCGTTCCGGTGGATCTGCAGCCGCCCACGGCTCCGACGGGGCTGGTGGCTTCGGAGATCACTGGGAGTTCTGCTCTGGTGCGCTGGACCGCTTCCACGGACAACGTGGGGGTTGTGGCGTACGACGTCTATCTGGGGACGACCCTGAAGGCGGCCGACGTTCGCACCACGAGCACGACGTTGTCCGGGTTGAGCTGTGGGACTTCCTATTCGGTGACGGTGCGGGCGCGTGATGCGGCAGGAAACACTTCCGCCCCGGGAGGCGCGCTGGCGTTGCGGACGACGGACTGCCCGCCGCCGGAACGTGTGGTGTACGGCGACGCGCTGGCGTCCGGATGGGCCGACTGGTCGTGGGCCTGCACGCGAACATTCGCCAATACCAGCCCCGTCCGCACGGGAGCCCGTTCGATCCGGGTGAGCTACGGAGCGTGGGGCGGACTTTCGCTGCGACATTCGGCCGGCATTCCGACCACGGCGACCACCGGCGTCCGGTTCTGGGTCTACAGCGCGGTCGCGGCGCCGCTGAAGGTGACGGTGCAGGCCACGGACAGCGGGGCGGAATCCGGCTTTCACCTCGTGTCGGTGCCGGCGAATACGTGGACCGAGGTCACGGTGACGCGCGCCCAGTTGGGGAACCCGTCGGTCATCCGCCGGATCAATCTCCAGCTCTACCAGGCGGCCCCATGGACCGCCTTCGTGGACGAGATCCGCATCCTTCCCTGACCACGCCCGGGAATGTGGTGGACATCACGACCCGCGGCCGGGTCGGATGTTCCCATGATCCCGGGATTCTGGTGGCGTTGGATGGCGTGGGTCGGTTGCCTGGCGGCGGCGTGGGGGCTGCACGCCCAGGCACCGGCCCGCGGGGTCGTATCGGTGCCCGAGGCCGAGCGCGTCGTGTTGGAGGAGGAGGCCGCCCGGTTGTTTGGCGTGATGTTCGAACTGATCAACACGCCAGGCGTTCGGCATGAATTGCTGCCCGACGTCGCCATCTTCCACAAGGCGGTGGACTGGGCCCTGCGTTTCGACGAGTTCCAGCACACGAACGAGATCGCCGAGGCGCATCGGATGCTCCAGCTCGGCATGGAACGCGCCGAAGCCTTGCGCGCGGGGCGACCGGATTGGTTGATGCGCACGGGCCTGGTCGTGCGTGGCTATCTGTCCCGAGTTGACGGCTCGATCCAGCCGTACGGCGTGGTTGTGGGCGGTGGGTATCGCCCGGGCGGACGCCTCGATGTCTGGCTGCACGGGCGGGATGAGAAGCTGACGGAACTGCGGTTCCTGCGGGACCGATTGAAGTCCGTGGGCGAATTCGCGCCGCAGGATGCGGTCGTGGTCCACCCGTACGGCCGGTTTTGCAACGCGTTCAAGTTCGCCGGAGAGACCGACGTGATGGAGGCGATGGAGCACGCGACGCGGGCCTATGGCGCGGATCCGGCGCGGCGGGCCATCCGAGGGTTCTCGATGGGCGGGGGAGGTACATGGCACCTCGCCGCGCATCATCCCGGGTTGTGGCGTGCCGCCGCTCCGGGCGCCGGCTTCGCAGAGACCGCGGAGTACACGGGCATCCTGCAGAAGGAACCGGATCTGCCGGTCTGGGAGCAGCGCCTGTGGCGTCTGTACAACGCCACCGATTACGCGGCGAACCTGCGTCAGGTGCCCTTGGTCGCGTACAGCGGCGAGAAGGATCGGCAAATCCAGGCCGCGCAGGTGATGGAACGCGCCCTGAGGGCCGAGGGTTTGACGCTGGATCACGTCATTGGACCGGGCGTGGAACACAAGTACGAGCCGGCCGCGAAGCGCGAGGTGGCCCGCCGCGTCGATGCCATGATGGCCACACCCTTGCCTGATTTACCGGCACTGGACCTGACGACGCACACGCTCCGGTTTCCTGCGGGCGAAGGTTCGATCTGGGCGCGGTTCGAGGGATTGAGGCAACACTGGGAACGCGCCCGGTTGCGGGCACGGGTCGAAGCCGGAAACGTCGTTGTCGTGGACACCATGGGTGTCACGGCATTCTCCCTGCGCCGGCCGCCTGGAGTGGAGGACGGTTCTTTCACGGTGGTGGCGGACGGCCAGCGGATCCTGGTTTCAGCGAAGGATGCGTCAGCGGATCGATGGCGATTCGGGCAACAGGAGGGACGCTGGCACCTACAGGGTGGACGCGCCAAGGCCGCAGGCAAGCGTCCGGGACTTCAAGGCCCCATCGATGACGCCTTCCTGGACGCCTTCATCGTGGTGGTGCCGACGGGTGCCATGTCGGGTCCCGTGGACGCTTTGGTGGATCGTCACTGGCGGCAGTTCACGAATGATTGGCGTGGGCAGTTCCGCGGCGAATGCCGCGTGGTGAAGGACGTCGACGTCACGGCAGACGATCTTCGTGATAATCACGTCGTCGTCTGGGGCACGCCGAAGAGCAACCGGTTGTTGGCGCGCATGGCCCGCAAGCTCCCGTTGGTCTGGGACGACGAAGGTGTGCGCCACGGCAAACGGGAAGTGGCGCGTGGGAACGTGGTGCCCCTTCTGATTGCCCCCAATCCCTTGAGCCCGGACCGGTACGTGGTCGTGAACAGCGGCCACACCTTCGCGTCCTGGGTTGGAACCAACGCCCGGCAGACCCCGAGGTTGCCGGATTGGGCGGTGCTGGGCCTGGAGGGCGGTGGCGGCAGCCGGGTTGTGGAGGCCGGTTTCTTTGATGAGATGTGGCGTTAAAACCGCTGCAAAGGGGCAGAAGTTGCTCGGATGTTCATGAACGCGGGCGCATCACCGCGACAGGTGCGGAGCACCGACAGACGATAGCCCACGGCGTCAGCCGTGGGTTCAGGTCGGGGATCGAAACCAGCCCCGGACGGGGCGACAGAAACCGTCGTCCACGGCACGCCCTCTTCACCCGTCCCGCGCCCTCCCAATGCTGCAGTCGTTCGTGACCTTCGTGGTTCAGTGAAGCTTCCTTCTCCTGACCACGAAGTTCACGAATGGCACGAAAGGAGCGGGACAGCATGACGGGATGGGGCGGGGCGGCCACAACCGCGTTGCGGTTGGGTTCGCTTGGGGCGTTGACCCAGGGTAGGCCTCGTTCCTCGGCCAACCCTGGGCTGGGGGGCGCAACGCCGTTGGCGTTGGGGTGTTTGCGCGGGGGACATAATCCGTTCGCTGTTCCTTCTTGCGCCCTTATTCGTTTCGTTCGGCAACCGCCCTTCTGGTTTCGGAGACAGGGGAACAATGGGGGCGGGGGGGGACAATGGGGTCGCGTCTATAAATTGTACATTTGGGTGATTGCGTGAAGGCGCGCGGGCAAATGTAAAATATATAGACGCGACCCCATTGCCTTGGTTCCCGTCCCCTTTGCGGCTTGGAGGCTTGGCGGCTTATTCGGCCTTTCCCCTCTACGGAAAGACGGGGTCGGAAATGCCGCGAAGCCGGGACGCGTTGCCGTATTGAGGCCGGGTTCCTTCGTGTCGTTCGTGACCTTCGTGGTTCAGTGAAGCTTCCTTCTCCTGACCACGAAGTTCACGAATGGCACGAAAGGAGCGGGACGGGATGGCAGGATGGCGTCGGGATTCCTTGCATGTTCCATGCGTGACGTGCGCGCGGGTTGGAGGGCAGGATGCGTGGGCATGGCGGATCGGGCGATTGAAGGGTTGAACCGGCCGGACGTGGCGTTGGAACAGACGCTGCGCCCGGGCTTGTTTGCGGACTTTACTGGGCAGGCCAAGGTCAAGGAGCGACTGGAGATCGCCGTGACGGCGGCGCGACTGCGTTCAGAGGCCTTGGACCACGTCCTGTTGTGTGGTCCCCCGGGGCTGGGCAAGACGACGATCGCCAACATCCTGGCCAAGGCCATGGGCACGACGTTGCGCGCCACGAGCGGTCCGACGATCGAGAAGGCGTCCGATCTGGCGGGCCTGCTCACGAACCTCGAGGCGGGCGACATCCTCTTCATCGACGAGATCCACCGGTTGCAGAAGACGGTGGAGGAGTATCTGTACTCGGCCATGGAGGATTACCGGATCGACATCATCATCGATCAGGGGCCCAACGCCCGCTCGGTCCAGTTGACGATCCCGCGGTTCACGTTGGTCGGGGCGACGACGCGCAGCGGGTTGTTGAGCGCGCCGTTACTGACGCGTTTCGGCATCCGGGAACGGTTGGATTACTACACGGCGGAACAGTTGCAGAGCATCGTCCAGCGCAGTGGCGGCCTGCTGAAGGTGGGGATCGATTCGCCCGGGGCACTGGAGATCGCGCGTCGCAGCCGGGGAACGCCGCGGATCGCGAACAATCTGCTGCGTCGGGTACGGGATTACGCGCAGGTGCGCGGCGACGGGCGGATCGACGGCCCCTTGGCGGATCGGGCGTTGGCCATGCTGGAGATCGACCAGAACGGGCTCGATGAAATGGACAAGCGGATCCTCGAAACCATCGTGGTGAAGTTCGGCGGCGGACCCGTCGGGGTGAACTCGATGGCGGTCGCCGTGGGCGAGGAACCGGACACGATCGAGGAGGTGTACGAACCTTACCTGATCATGGAGGGATACCTGAACCGGACCCCGCAGGGGCGCGTGGCGACCGAGCTGGCCTACAAGAAGCTCGGATTGAAGTTCATGAGCACCGGGACGCAGTCGCGGCTGATCTGAGTCCGCGGCACCAGTTGGAGCAGGGATTCAGACTGGAAGCGGCAGTCGCCCTGACCACGGATTTCACTGATTTCACGGATGGACGGGGCTGGACTGGAGGTTTACCTCGCGGCAATCCGAACCCAAGTCCCTGCTTATCCGTGTGATTCGTGCAATCCGTGGTTCCACCTGCCTTTTCCAGGTTCAGGGTGCCAACGAGACCCCGTAGACGCGTTCCCCGTTTGTCCGAAGGCAGCGATGGGCAACGGTTGCGCCGCGGGATTCCACAAGACTGCGAGCGATTCCCACGACGCGGTCCAACGGCGCGAACAGGGCCGATACAGGCCAGTTGGAGCCGAAGATCAACCTCTCAGGGCCAAACCGGTCCCACAGGGCGTTGAACACGGGCGCGTAGAAGGCGGGATCGCCGGGCGCGGTGCCGTCGTTGCGTCCGGTTCCTTCGACCAGTCCGGAGAACTTGCAGTGGACATGGGCGTGTCGGGCGCAGCGGTCCATGCCGTCCAGCCATGCTTGGGGCGGGGCTTTCCCGTCGATCGGAAGGTTCGCGCAGTGATCGATGACAATGCGGAGGCTGGGAAGTTCGGTGGCGATGCGGTCGACGTGATGGAGGCGGTCCGGACCGATGAGGAGTTCGAGGACGAGTCCGGCCTCCTGGAGACGGCGGCAATCTTCGAGGAATCCGGGTCTTGCTGGATCGAGCGGGCCGTCCCATCCGCCGGTGCGTATCCCGCGGAAGGCGCGGTGGGAGGCATCACGCCGAAGGTTTTGGGCGAAGTCCGGAGTTCCCGGCTTGAGGTGGCCCACGAGGCCGCGGAGGAACGGATGTTGGGGCATGAGGCCGAGGACCCAGGCGTTGTCGGCTTCGTCGGGACTGGCTTCGACCACCACGGTACCGGCGATGCCCAGCGGTTCCGCGATGCGCTGGTACTCGGGGGGAAGGACGGGACGGTAAAGGCGGGATTCCGACGCGGGTGGCCACTTCACGCCGCCGGGGCGAGTGGGGTCATAGAAGTGGGTGTGGGTGTCGAGGATGCGGATCGGCGAAGGGCGTGCGTTGGAGCAGCCTCCCACCAGCGCGGTGGAAGCGAGTCCGAGGCAGAAGGAGCGGCGTGTGGTCACGGTGGGTCAGTCAACGAAGACGAACTCGTTCGAGGAGAGGAGCACCTGCGCGTACTTGCCCCAGGGTTCGAGGGGGACCGGGTCTTTTGTCGGGCCACGGAAGTCGCGACCGGCATCCCAGACGCGGGTGAGGCTGCCTGCGGGGGCGGTCGGAGGTGGGCGATGGGTGAGCACGGGTGCCCATTTGAAGGAGTCGGTGTTGTCCGATTCGATCATGTCGACGATGAAGTCGAGGGTGTCGCCCTGGAGGACGGGTACGGAGGACAGGGCGGTCCGCGCCTTGGAGGATTTCGCGGTCCATTCGGCCACGAGTCCGAGGCGGCTGGAGACGAGTCGGGCACGCACGCCGTCGCCCACCTTGCCCGGGTGATCGAGTTCGCCGGACAGTTCGAGTGTTGCGTCCATGCGGGCGGTCCAGCGGCGGGTGACGGAGAATTCCTGTGAATCGCCCGGGTGCCCTTCACGGGCGGAAAGCGAGGCGTGGCTGCGGGGACCTTCGGCGGGAAACTTGGCTTCGGCCTGCCAACGGTTGTCCTTGAACTCCGGGAAGGGGCGGAAGTCGACGACGCGCTGGGTGTTGGTGTCGAATCGGCCGGTGCCGTAGGACCATGCGGCGGCCGTGGGCGGTTCGTGGGGAATACCCACCTGGGAGCGCACGAAGGCGAGGGCCATCGCGGATTCTTCGCGGCTCGGTGTCCGTTGGAAGACCCGCTGGTACAGCCAGCGGACGCGCTGGGCATCCGAGGCGAGGGCGGTGAACTCGCGTCGGGTTGTGGTCGCGCGTGCCAGTTCGATGAGGAACGCATTGTTCATCATGAACAGCGCCTGCTGCGGAACCGTGGTCTGGAAGCGTTGCGGCGAGGTGGTGTCTGGATTCGCGAAGTCGAAGGAGCGCAGGACCCCGGGGAGGTTCTGGCGGTCGATGAATCCGTAGAGCGTGCGGCGGGGTGTGGTCTTGTCCTGGAACATGTCGACGGGCAGGCCGCCGAGGGTTTCGTCCAGCCTTCCGGTGACGTAGAGCAGCGAATCGCGCAGGGCTTCGAAGTCGAACCGTTTCCGGTTCATCCGCCAGTGCCAGGTGTTGGCCGGGTCAAGGCGCGCGTTATGGTCGAAGCGGGCCTGGATCGCCTTGGAGTCCCCGGGATCGCTGGCCTGGCGATAGGCGGCCGAGCACAGGATGTCGCGGTGGAGTTGCTTGAGGGACCACCCGTTCCCCATGAACCGCACGGCGAGGAAGTCGAGCAGGGCCGGATCGGCCGGGGGTTCGGTGCGGACGCCGAAGTCCGCGGTGGACTTGACGAGGGCCGCTCCGAAGTGGCGGCCCCAGACGCGATTGACGAGGACGCGGGCCGTCAGCGGGTTGTCGGGTCGGGTCAGGGCACGGGCGAGTTCAAGGCGTCCGCTGCCGTCGGCGAAGGGCTTGCGCTGTGGACCTTCGAGGATGCCCAGGAACTGGCGTGGCACTTTGGGGCCGCGGTTGCCGGCGTTGCCGCGCTTGAAGATGACGGGTTCCACCGCAGTGGGTTTGTCCAGCAGCGCCATCGCGCGGAGGGGAGCGCCGTTGTGGGTGGCATCGAGTTCGTCGAGCTTGCGCTTGAGCGCCCGGGTCTTCTGGGCGACGGGGACGTCGAAGAAGCGGTTGATGTCCCCGGTGGATTCGGTGATCGGCGAGTCCGGCGCATGCAGGAACGCGCGCAGGGGTTCCTGGGCGGCGTCCGCCAGGGTGGCCGGCTCCGGCGTGCCGTTCTTGCGGGCTTCGTCCCGCGCCGCCTTCCAGGATTTGTCGGCCGCGGACAGGATCTGGCCGAACCGCGTGCCGAGGTCCGTGAGGTTGGTGGGCGACTGCTGGCGGAGGCCGGCGACGAGAGCGGGATTGAACGGGGTGTTGGCCGGGGGATTGGATGCCAGCGTCGCGAGGCGATTGGAAACGCCGGCGGCGAAGTCGTTGGTGTCCGTCCGGGCGAGGTCGATCCACAGGGACAGGATCGGGTGATGGGTGGTCGACGCCTTTTCGAGTTGGCGTTTCCAGGCACCCACCAATCCCGGATCCATGCTGCGTGACCGGGCCACGCCTTCGGTGGCGGAGCCGTCGGACTTCAGGGTTTCGTGGGCGCAGAGGATGTACTCGCCGGCGCGGTCGCGCAGTTTCTGGAGCACGGCAGCGGTTTGTTCGGCGCGGTAATCGGCGAGTTCCTTTTCGCGACGGGCGCGTTCCTCGGCGTAGAGCGCCGCGGCGTGTGGGTTGGGATTCTCGCCGAGCAGGGGCTTGTCGCCGGGTTCCTGGCTCGAGGCGAAGACACCGTAGAGCGAGTAGTAGTCAGCGGTGGGAATCGGGTCGGACTTGTGGTCGTGGCAACGGGCACAGGCCACGGTCAGGGCCTGGGTGCCGCGGAACACGACATCGATCCGGTCATCGATGATGTCGGCCTCGTTGTTGAGGAAACGGCGGCCAAGGGTCAGGAAGCCCATCGCGGCCATGGGCCATGGATCCTCCGGCGTGGCCAGGCGATCGCCGGCGATCTGTTCCTGGAGGAACCTGTCGTAGGGCAGGTCCCGGTTGATCGATCGAACCACCCAGTCGCGGTAGGTGTGGGAGTAGGCGTAGCGGCGTTCCTCTTCGAAGACGTATCCCTTGGAATCGGCATAGCGGGCAATGTCCAGCCACCAGCGTCCCCAGCGCTCGCCATACCGGGGCGAGGAGAGCAACCGGTCCACGGCTTTCTCGTAAGCGTCGGGGGAATGGTCGGCGAGGAAGCGGGACATCTCCTCCGCGGTGGGGGGGAGGCCGGTAAGATCATGCGTGATCCGGCGCAGGAGCACGGCGCGCGGAGCTTCCGGTGCCGGGGCGAGCCCGTGCGATTCCATCCCGGCGAGGACGTAGTGATCCAGTTCCGTGCGCGGCCAGGACGGCTTCCGGACCTGTGGTTTTGGTGGAAGCACCGGACGTTGGAAGGCCCAGTGGGTCGCGGGATCCGGCAAGGCCGTCGCCGCCTGGTCGGTGCGCGGATCAGGTGCCCCGATGCGGATCCATTCCTCGAGAGTTGCGATCTGTGCTGCAGAAAGCGGTGTCCGGCCGTCGCCCTTGGGTGGCATCGGATCGAGGTCCTTGGCGGTGCCGCGGACGGCGCTCAGGAGGAGGCTCTCGCCGGGCTTCCCTGGAATGATGGCAGGTCCGGTGGCGCCGCCCTTCTCCCAGCCGGAGCGGACGTCGAGGCGCAAGCCTCCCTTGGTCTTCGACGCGGCTGCGCTGTGGCAGGGATAGCAGTGGTCCACCAGGATGGGGCGGACGCGCTTCTCGAAGAACTCCACGGGCTCCGCGTCGGCCGCCCGTGCGACGGGCAGGGCGAAGGCGGCCAGCAGCAGGGCTGCCGGGAGCGGGAAACGCAGGACTGGACGAAGCGCGGGATGCATCAGTGGCGAGTGTCCCTAGTCTTCCGGGTCCCGGGGACATGTCAAAAACGGAGTTGGCCAACCGGCTATTCAGTCGGTCTTGGGACTTCGGGCGGCGCCGCGTGGATTACCGGGGCGAACGCGGGGTCTGGACGGGTTGGACGCGGGTGCGTTCCCCGCGGATTTCCGGCAGCAGGATGGCCGTCGCGATCAGGATGAGCCCTCCCGCGAACCATCCCATGGTCGAGGGGGTGGAATGCTGGATCACCTGGAAGGCCAGGAACGGAGCCAGTACGCCACGCACGCCCGTCAGGAAGGTATGCACGGACATGTAGTCCGCGACGCGGTCGGGCGGGGCGAACTTGGTGACCCACAGTGCCCACGCGACGTCGCCGCCGGCGTTCGAGATGCCGTAGATGATGGCGCCCACGACCAGTCCCACCGGGGAATCCGTGGTGAAGAAGGCGGCGATCCCGAGGGCGAAGCCGACGTTGAGGGTGCAACGCAGCACGAAGAAATTCATCCGGTCGAAGAGCCGACCCCAGACCGGACTGAGCAGGAGGCGGGCGACGTTGGGGATGATCAGGGTGAGGAGGGCGATTTCCGTGGCGGACTTCCCTAGGCCGTACTTCGGGTTTCCGAGGTACTCCACGCGCAGGGGGAGCATCGCGAGGTTCGCGAAGCCCATCAGCATCCAGGCGATCAACGCCTGCCGGAAGACGCGGTCGGTGCGCACGTATTTCCACGCGTGCAGGGGATGGGCACCGGCCGTCGCCGTGAGCGGTGAGGACGGTACCGGGGCGACGCTCCATGCGGCGGCACCGAACACGAGGCCGAAGAACAGGACCAGTGCGCGTTCGCGTCCGGGCACGGTGGCCACCCAGTGGAGAAGGGGGCGGAGGGCTTCGGGCATCCAGGACGCGGCCCGGGGTTCGAGCCACAGTCCGGCGATGCCTGCGAACAGGATGGCTGCACCGATCCGGATCATGACCGACTGGGAATAGAGGCGACCGCGGCGTTCGGCGGGATAGTTGTCCTGGTAGATCTGCGTGAAGAGCGGGATGACCGAGTAAATGGTCGCCATCGCGACCACGCAGGCGAGGGCGTACAGGAGGCCCCAGGCGCGGGGCGCAAGGGCGGCCACCGCCATGGCGATGGACCCCACGGTGAGGATGCGGGCGGCTGCCTGGCTGGGTCGGCCCTGGTATTTCTGGACCAGGTTGACCGTCAGCGGGGTCAGCAGCAGGCCCACGCTGCCGCCGGCGGCCACCAGCGCCTTCGACAGCGGACCGGCATCGAAGTGCCGGGTGGCGATCAGCAGGAGGAAGGTGTTCCCGGCAGTCTCGATGATCCCGGAGCAAAGGGATCGCCACCGTTCCCGGCGAACGGTGATCTCGGCGTTGGTGTTGGGTTCTTCCACAGCCTCCTGACGTCGTCTGCTACGATGGACGGTTCTTCCACAGCCTCCTGACGTCGTCTGCTACGATGGACGGTTCTTCC
>Ga0172373_10006561_pt1 | contig 15433 bp, 13 predicted proteins | sample Lak10m_2_FD_114546 | JGI IMG/M metagenome (GOLD analysis project Ga0172373, IMG submission 114546) | Freshwater microbial communities from Kabuno Bay, South-Kivu, Congo - kab_092012_10m | ecosystem: Environmental > Aquatic > Freshwater > Lake | place: Democratic Republic of the Congo...
ATATATCACTTAAAGCATATCTTGCAATCAGGAAAATTGGGGAAGGCAACCCTGACAGCGGCGGGCAAGGGCGTTGAGCCCGGGCAGGGCGCCCGCCGCCCCGGATACTTCGACAAGGTTTTGCAGAGCGCGGGGAATGTGAACCAGAAAATGGGGTTTGCCGCGCTTCAGGCCAAGGAACCCATATGCGCCGAGGGCCTGCATCAGCCGCTGCGCGGAGGCCTGAAAAAAGAGCCCCCGGAAGGCCTCCCAGGGGCAAGCCGAACCGGCAAGATCGTAATAAAAACGAAGCAGGGCATCCCGCCCCCCTTCCGGAAATTGTACATACGGATCATAGAGCAATGATCCGAGGTCGTAAAACAGGCTGCCGAACCGCATCCCCTGAAAATCAATAAGCACCGGCTTTTCTTCTTTAATCATCACGTTTTGCGACTGGAAATCACGATGGATCAGCGAAGTCCCTGCCTGCAGAAGCCTCTCAGCCAAGCCCGCAAGCTCCGCCTCCAGATCGTTCTCTTCCTGCGGGTCAAGCTCCATCCGGCAGACATTGCCGACAAGGTTCTCGATGAAGTAATTTCTCTCCCAGCGGTACAATTTTTCATCATAACCCGGCATCAAAAAAGGCGGACTGGGTGGGCAACTCATTGTTTTCATAAACTTTTCCGGTGAAAATGCATGCATTTTCACGGCAAGCGTCAGCGTCATTTCATAGAGCGCCCGTCGCCCCTCCCATGGTTTTTCACGCCAGCTATAGAGATCGTTATCGCCAAGATCCTCCATCAGAATCAGCCTGCTGTCCGGGGAGTGACTATAAATGGCCGGAACGCTGACGCCGATGTCCCGCAGAAATGCGGCTGCGGAAACATAAACATCGTTTTCCTCATACATATCACCGTAACGCATCAGGATTGCCAACGGGCAGGCAGGCGCAGCAACCCGGAAATAGTTGCGATCCGACCCCCCCCTGCCGATTGCGGACAGCTTTACGGGGATCTCGGCAACGATTCCCAGCGCCGCCCGCACAAACGCCTCCTCGTCCCGAGCGGGGCCATTTCCTCCCTTTTCCGGGGGCAACGCGGCAGCGGCGTCTCCAGCAACACCGCCATTGTCCGGTGCCGGGGTATCACCATTGCCGTCCGGCATTTCTCCTGTCCGGCTGCCTGCGTTCGGCCCAGGGCCAAGTTTTTCGTACTTCAACGGCTGCACGGATTGGAAAATACGGTAATATACCTCAGGACTGCCGACATCCTCCCATGCGCCCTCATCGATCACGACAGAGGCAACCGACCCCGGCTTTTGTCTGATCATCTCCACAAGGGACAAAATGACCGATTCCACCCTGCCTCTCGTCAGACGGCCGAAGAATTTTCTCTCCACAATGTAGATGCCGGTGAAGAGACAGCTTCTTACCCCACGATTGCCGATAATGCCTCGAAAGTCGCATATCTCGCCGAGATTATCGAGGGATACGTTGCAAATCGCCCCCTGGCTCCGCAGGGCAAGGGTCACCTCCCGGCCTTTCTCCCGATGGGCGGCAAGCAGCCGGGAAAGCGGAAGATCAGAAATAATATCGCCATTATAAACAAGCAGGCTTTCCTCTCCGGAAAGCAGGTCTTCAATATTCTTTAGCCCGCCGGCTGTATCGAGCAGGACCGGTTCATGACAAAAAACAATCGGCGCCTTCCGCCAGCGGCCATCGGGAAAGGCCTTATCATAAGCGGCGGCAAGGTAGTGGGTGTTGACGACAAAACGCTTTACACCCGCAGTCAGGCAATGGTCCATAGCGTAGCTGACAAGCGGACGCCCGCCCACGGGGAGGAGCGGCTTCGGCAGGCTTTCCGTGAGAGGCCGCAAACGCGTCCCCAGGCCGGCGCCCAGGATGAAACATGTTTTCGGAATCATCGCCTATTCCTTCTTTCTTCCGAAGCCCGGATCGATCTTCACGAGCGCGGCGACGACAAAACCGGGGACAGTCGAAACCAGTATCCAGATAAAGAACCCGGGGTAACCCAGGCGCTCCTGAATCCAGCCGCTCGACATCGCCGGGATCATCATCCCAAGGGCCATAATCCCCGTGGCTATCGCGTAGTGCACCGTCTTGTATTCACCCTCGCAGACCATGATCATGAAGAGGGAATACGCCGTGAAACCAAAGCCATATCCGAACTGTTCGATCGCCACGGCAGCGTTTATCATCCAGAGGCTCTGAGGCAGCGCAATGGACATATAGATAAAGATCACATCCGGCAGGTGCATCGCAAAAACCATTATCCACAGCCAGTATTTCAACCCCTTTTTCGAAGACGCCCATCCTCCCAGAAGCCCCCCCGCCATCAGGGCGATCGCCCCGACTGTCCCGTAAACAATCCCGACTTCCACCGTCGTAAGGCCAAGCCCCCCCCTCGCCCGTTCATCGAGCAAAAAAGGGGCAACCATCTTGACAAGCTGCGCCTCTGCGAAACGGTAAAACAGAAAAAAGGCAATAATCGGCAGGATATCCCTCCGCCGGAAGAAAAGCATGAACCCCCGCAGGAAAAGTCCCAGCGAATTTTGCTGGGGATCCCGCCGGACAGGGCGATCCGCAACCGGAAAGGGCAGAACAACGACGTGATAGATGAAGAGGGCCAGCACAAGCGCCGCGATGAGGAAGAAGGTCAGCGACCACGCGGTCTGCACACTGAAGCCCCGCGTTTCCAGGTTCCCTGCGAAAACAACGAGAATGCCCTTTGCGGCGATTACCGCAATCCGGTAGAAGATTGTTCTCACCCCGATAAACGCCGATTGCCGGCACTCATCGAGGCCGAGCATGTAAAAGCCGTCGGCGGCAATGTCGTGCGTCGCCGAACTGAAGGCCATGATCCAGAAAAAAGCCAGCGTGTAGCGAAAGAAGGCGGGTGCCGGGATCGTCAACGCGACCCCCGCGAAAGACGCCCCGACAATAAGCTGCATTGCCACAATCCAGAAGCGTTTCGTACGGAACATATCGACAAAGGGGCTCCAAAGAGGTTTGATCACCCAGGGAACATAGAGCCACGAGGTGTAAAGGGCTATATCCGTATTGGAGACCCCCAGTCTTTTGTAGAGGATGACCGAAACTGTCATCGCCATGATATACGGAACCCCCTCCGCCAGGTAAAGCGACGGAACCCAGAGCCAGGGGTTAATGTTCCGCTTCTTCGGGAAATTCATTGCAAGTTTCATTTCAGACTGGGGCTGCACCTTTCCGTTGCCAGAGGGAATCCTCTGATCATCTCAGCGAATTTCCGCAAAATTGGAATGGTGGGGGCTATATCACAGGGCGAGGAACATTGCATTTTATTCTTGAGGAAACGTCAAAAACAGCGGTAAGCGCGGGGGTAAGGCAAGAAAGCCGCTATCGGCAAACCCATAAAAACAGACGGCGTCACCGCAGCATGATCCCCCATTGACAATTTGGCCCCCCGCTTTCTGTCCGGGGGGCCAAGGGCATCATCACTCGGCTGAGAGCCGTTTTTCGCTTCTTCATTAAGGTTGAGCGCCAAAGAAGATCAGACTCCTGCGTATTGTTCCGTTCATTGACAAGCAGCTGTTCTCAGCTCAGAAACAGCATCTCCGCATAGCTCGGCACCGGCCAGTAATCGCCAGCCGTGATCGTCTCCATAGCATCGACAGCCGCGCGCAGCTCGACCATCAACGGAATCACCTTATCCTTGATCGCCAATCCCCGCTTATCGGCACGTCCAATGGCCTGCGTAAGAAGCGTTGCTTTTGTCAGCTTTTCCGTCTTCTCATAAACAGTCTCAAGACCTCTGTTGAGTTCATCGACAAGCTTCTTTACCCCCGGATTCTTCAGGCCGGCCGCCTGCAGACTGCCCAGCAGGTCAATCTGCGCCTGGAGGAATGAGGATATGGCCGGGATGTATTGCTTGTTGGTCATCTGGATCATTGTCTGAGCTTCAATATTTACATGCTTGGTGTACTCTTCCTGATAGATATCATAGCGCGATTCCAGTTCTTTTCCGCTCAGGACGCCGAATTTCTCGAAGATGCGAATCGTCTCTTGATCGATTAAGGATACGAGCGCTTCCGGCGTGGTCTTCACGTTTGGCAAGCCCCGCTTCTTTGCTTCCTTGAGCCATTCGTCGGAGTAGTTATTGCCATTAAAAACGATGCGCTTGTGCTTTTTAATCAAGCGCACCAGAATATCCTCAATCTTTTTATGAAGCCTTTCCGGGGCAGCTTTTTCCAATTCCGTTGCGATTTCATCCAGCGTAGTTGCCACAATCGTATTGAGCGCCACATTCGGCCCGGACACGGACTGGCTGGAGGCAACCATGCGGAATTCAAATTTATTTCCCGTAAAGGCAAAAGGAGAGGTGCGGTTGCGATCTGTCGTATCTTTCGGAAATTTCGGCAAGGTGCTGACATTCATATCCAGTTCGCTTATGCCTTTGGCCGGTTTGAAAACGCCTTTCTCGATGCCGGTCAGAATTTCCGTAATCTGCTCACCCAGAAAAACCGAAATAATTGCCGGCGGCGCTTCATTCGCTCCCAGGCGGTGATCATTGCCAGCGCGGGCGGCCGTTGCGCGCAGAATGGGCGAATAACGATCCAGCGCGGCCAATACCGCCATCAGAAAAATCAGAAACTGGAGATTCTCGCAAGGCGTTTTCCCCGGTTCGAGCAGGTTCTGACCATCGTTGGAGCTGAGCGACCAGTTGTTGTGTTTCCCGGAACCATTGATCCCCGCAAATGGCTTTTCGTGCAGCAAACAGACCAGGTCATGTCGCAAAGCAACCCTTTTCATGGTGTCCATGACCAATTGATTGTGATCCGCAGCAATATTGGTGCTTTCATAAATCACTGCCAGCTCATACTGAGCAGGCGCCACTTCATTGTGTTTGGTCCGCGCGGAAACACCGATTTTCCACAGCTCCATATCCAATTCGCGCATGTAGGCGTTGATGCGATCGCGGATCGAGCCGAAGTATTGATCTTCCAGCTCTTGCCCTTTGGGAGGGGCGGCGCCGAACAGGGTTCGACCAGCCAGAATCAGGTCGGACCTCTGTTCGTAATAGCCCCGATCCACAAGAAAATATTCCTGCTCAGGCCCTACGGTGGCAACCACTCGCGTTGCCTTGGTGTTACCCAATATTTTAAGCACCCGCAACGCCTGCTGAGAGACCGCTTCCATCGAACGCAAAAGCGGGGTCTTTTTATCCAGCGCCTCGCCGGTGTAGGAATAGAAGGCAGTCGGGATACAGAGCGTCAGGCCGTCGCCGTCATTGCGCAAAAACGCGGGAGAGGTGCAATCCCAGGCAGTATAGCCCCGAGCCTCAAAAGTTGCCCGCAGACCTCCGGAGGGAAATGAGGAGGCATCCGGTTCACCCTGGTTGAGCTCTTTACCGCTGAACTCGAAAATCGCCTTGCCGAATCCCAACGGCTTTAAAAAGGCTTCGTGTTTTTCGGCCGTAATCCCGGTTAACGGCTGAAACCAGTGAGTAAAATGGGTTGCCCCCTTTTCCATTGCCCAATCTTTCATCGCATTGGCCACGGAATCGGCGATGGTGCCATCCAGGGGCTTGCCTTCGTTGATCGTCGCCATCAACTTTTTATAGGCGGCTTCCGGCAGGCGCTCCCGCATAACCCTGTCATTAAAAACATTTTCTCCAAACGAATACAGCGCATTTTCACTGTGTTGCATAAAACCCTCCTCGTGTATGGAAAATCTCCCCGATAATACAGGCCGGCGTAATCGGCTTACCCGGCCTCTGTCTTTTAGAGCGAATAGCATGCCAAAATATAAATATATGATTATATGAGATATTTTTAAATCACACCCTCGCTGGAGGTGATTGTTGATACATATTTATCCCTGAATTTCAGGAAACTGCCGCAGATATTGCCAGGCGAAAGGACAATAAAACAGGCTGTAAACTGATAAAATGTTGATTTGTAACGTATTTATGCGGAGTGCGCGGGGCGGCAGCGCGGCGATACATTTTTGCACCATCAATGAATCATAAAGGGGACTATTTTTTCCTCTTCAGCATGCCAACACGGCGATAAGTTAGATAACAAGGAGGATTACTCTGGTAAGAAACCGCGATGATAAAGTGAAGCAAGTGGTGAATAAAATAACGCAAAAGCCCAAAATGTGGAGAACGGGCGGCCCCAGAATACAAACTAATCAGGGAGCGCGGCGCAGCACGGGAAACAAGACAGCTGACGACGCCGCTCGCCCGCGATCAGGAGGCAACTACCGTCCGGCCGTGTCACCTCTGCCGTTCCAGCTCTTTTCTGACCGCCAGCCCCAGTTTCTCTTTGATATAGGGTTTTTGGACATAAGCGCCGGCGCCGAGGCGGCTGGCTGCACGCACCCTCTCGGACTCGGAAAAACCACTGACGATAATCGCCTTTTGCCGGGGATGGAGGGCAAGGACGCTCTTGTAGGTGTCTAATCCATCCATACCGGGGTCCATGATCATGTCGAGCACCAGCAGGTCAACCACATGTTCCTGCAGGTAAGCAACCGCTGCTTCGCCCCCGGCAGCAGTCGCTGTCAGATAATTCAGCGACCTGAGCATCCCGGCCGCCAGTTCCCGCTGTTCCGCTACATCGTCAACTACCAGAATCGACTCTCCCCTGCCCATATATTCGGATAGGGGCGTACCAGGACTCTCAGCGACCACTTCTTCTCGAGACACCGGGAAATATAGCATGAAGACGCTGCCCTTTCCCTCTTCACTCTCCACATTGATGTAGCCGTGATGGTCCTTCACGGTTCCCCAGACCACAGCCAGTCCCAGACCGGTACCGCTGCGACCCATGATCTTCTTCGTGTAGAAGGGCTCGAAAATGCGCGCCAGATCGTTCGCCGCAATGCCTCCGCCTGTGTCGGATACGGAAAGGACAACATAATCTCCTCGCCGGATCTGATCATAGCCCTGAAGAGGCTTTTCCAGATACTGATTGGCGGTTTTAACGGCAACCGTGCCGCCCTGCGGCATCGCCTCTGCGGCATTGGAGAGCAGATTGTAGAGCGTCTTGCCGAGATGCACGGGGGAGCCGGAAATATTCAGCAGGTCCACATCCAGGTCGGTTATGACCTTTACCGCAGGGTGGTGCGACAGCAAATTGGCATACTCCGGCGACTTCCGGCAATCCTCCACAATTTTGTTGATATTCAGGATGGTTCTGCTCTGCACCCCTCTCCTGGCCAGAGACAACAGATCGTCTACAATCGCCGCCGCCCTCAGACCACCGTTCATGACATTCGTCAAGCCACGTCCGAGAGTGCTTTTCTTGTCCACTCCCTCGAGGAGCATCTCCGCATAGCCAACGACAACACCCAGAACATTGTTGAGATCGTGGGCGACACCGCCCGCCAAAAGCCCCAGGGCTTCCATCTTCTCCGCGCGATTCAGGCGCTCCTGCAGACGACGATTCTCCCCTTCGGCTTCTTTCCGTTTGGTGATATCCAGAACGCTGGTGATGAAATAGAGCGGAACTCCCTGATCATTGCAAAGCAGCGTGGTCCTAACATCCGCCCAGACAATGCCGCCTGTTTTATGAATGTACCGCTTTTCCATCTGATATTCGGTCTGCTCGCCGGCCAAAAGGACACGAATAGCTCCCCAGCTTTTCGCCGTGTCATCCGGATGAGTGAATTCTGCGAAATTGAGTTGTGACATTTCTTCAACTGCGTACCCCAGCATCTCGGCAAACGCCCTGTTGATCCGCAGGAGTCTCCCATCTGTCGCCGTCATCGCCTTGCCGATTGTGGAACGTTCAAACAGCGCGCGAAATTCTTTTTCCCGGGTGGCAAGCTGACCTGTTCTCTCGATAACCGCTTGCTCCATGTTTCTGTACAGCACTGAATTTCTGAGGATTAACGAAATAACGCCCGCAATTTTTGTCAAACCTTCCAGAGCCTTCGCCGCATTTCCCTCGTCCAATAAATCCTGGAGGATGATGAGACCTACCTTGTCAGACCCGACGACGAGGGGGATGATGAAGGCTTTTCCAAAATCCACGGGAAGCGTCAACCTGTGAGACATATCCGCGACCGGGTCAAGCATGCAGGGGGCGTCATATTGAGCCAATGCCGAAATAATCCCACGCCGCGCGGGGCTTTCCCATTCACTCTTATTTCTGGAGGGACAGACGCTGAGAGTTGCGTAATTTGCATGCGTCGCGTCTGCGGCAATTTCAATGAGCGCGACCGACCTGACTCCGACCAGTTCCCGAATCTGGGTTGTAATATAATCCGCGCATCCTCCGGGATTATTGGAATAGCCCAGGATATTCTCGATCAGATCCCCGATGAGGATTGACACTGCAACATCGTCAATAGCGCTCCTCGCCATCTGCTCAGCTCCTTTGCGACAGTTTATCGACCGCTTCCGCGAGCGCTGTGCTAAGGGGAGCGAGGGATATGGCAATAACCTCCACCGGAATCTGGAAAAAATCCTCGATCTCCTGCACCATGCCGGAAAGGACCGGTACAACGCCCGTATCGACATACACAAAACGTCGGCAATATTCCTTCATGAAGAATCGCGCGACATCCTGATTTTCAAAACCCAATTCGCGATGAAAGATCTCCCGCCATCTCGTTGCCCATTCGGGGAGGAAAATGAAGGCCGTCTCCCGCTGCAATTCCTTATACAGTTCATGCCCCAGGAAGATTTCACAGCAATTGAGTCCCTCAACCCTTCCACATCCTGGGCGGTTTTGCATATTTTGCATGCCCGGGCAGCAATCCCCGTAGAGAAGCAGAAACCTCTCTTCCGGGAAAGCCGCCAGCGCCTCCTCCATCTTTTTCTCCAGGAGAGGTGGTTGCATGTGCAGCATCGAATCAAGGAACATCGTGCGAAAATGCAGCGTCCCTCGATCTATGAGTTCCTGCAGATCCCTTTTAAAGACACCGCAGCTCAGGCAGATCATCCGTTCAGCGGTCATCGGCCTCCACCTCCCGCTTCCGGAGGAGGTCGTAAATGCCGGCGATCGTCTCTATTGGCGTATCATAGGGAACATCCGCACTGGTCGAAGCCAGGATGAAATGTCGGTCATTTCGCCGCTCGTCGATGATCTTTTTCACCTTTTTCACCGCTGTTTGCGGGCTTATTTTGGAGAGGGATGGGCCGTCCAGATTTCCCATCAACAAAACGTCATCGCCCAGCGCCTTGCGCGCCCCGGAAAAGCTGTCCCGCGAATCGATAACAAAGCCGGCCACATTCGGCAAATCTTTGTAGAATTGAAGATATTCGCCAATGGGATTGCCGCCGTGATGAAACACAACTGGCCCCTTCAGCTGCTGGAATATTTCCGTCAGCGCCGGCATAATAATCTCTTCCACCGTTTTCTTCAGGATAATGCGCGGATTGCAAAAAATCATAGGGAGGGCAAGAAAATCAATGCCGTCGGCAAACAGGCCGTTGGCCATCGCCAGAAAATACCGGGCGGTGAAGGAAAGCATGACGGAGGCTCTCCGGCGGTCGAACATCAGGGTCTCCAACCAGGCGTCAATCCCCATGATTATGGCGGGAAGATCCGTGTGCGCCGTCATAACCCCGCAGATGGGGATGGTTCCCTTGTAGCGCGCAGCCAGAAGTCGGGCTGCTTGTCTCAGATAAAGCAGGCCGGGCTGACTATTGACATCGGGTACATTAATTTTCGCAATCTCTGCCGCTGAACGGATACAGGGCCGCCGCACATTGGGTGGGGCATTGGGAAAATAAACGATTTCGCTCCCGAAGGCCTGCGCTTCCAGGGCAAGGGCAAAGGGGGTAAAGATGATGTCGGGACGGCATTGCTCAACGACGGCGTTTTGTCCCTTAAAATACAATTCCGGGTCGGAGTAATACGCCCTGAGGGGGCAGGCAGTCAGTTTCGCTCCGTAGAGGCTCAAGGTCAAAGTAAAGGGCGGCCGGTCCGAGGGTTCACCGCTGATTGTGGCCAACACCCTCTCCATGCTGTTCATGGCGCAACCTCCAGTGATTTTCGCCACAATTCGTCAAAGAGCTGCGGCGCCTCCATGCAGTTGGAAGCCGTGCCGTCTCCCCCGACCTCCGTAACCAACTCCGAGCGAAGGTTGAAGACTGCTCCCCCCACGGCGAGCTGAATCCTCCCAGTCATCTTTCGCCGATCGATCTCGCTGCGTACCTTTTTAATATTTTCTGCCGTGGTGAACATCATCGCAGAAACCCCGAGGACGCGGGCGCCCGTTTCCACGGCCTTGTCTACAAACGCTCCCGCCGTGACGTCATTTCCCAGATCATAGACCTTCCAGCCGGCCGCCTCCGAAAATATCGAAACGAGCTTCCGGCCCAAGGCGTGAAAATCGTCTTCGATATTTCCCAAGATTAAAGGCCCCTTTGTCGACGACGGCGTATGGCCTTTCTCTTCGGCAAATATCTTCTTTAGGATGCCTTCCGCCACCTTGCCCGCGACATACCCCTGGGCGAGAGAAATCCTCTCCAGATGCCAGTTGTCGCCGATCGCCCTGAGCACCGGCTCCATAATTTCTTTCATGGCGAGGCGATAATTACCCGCCAGCCGGGCATAATCATCCAGCAACCGCTCGGCCCGCGCTATTTCTCCTTTGATTATTGCATCGTAAAGGTCTGATCGCGTTTCTTGGGCATTCATGGCAACCTCCTTTATGATCATGAGGTTTCTTATCCTATTGAATAATTTAACTAAGCGTGTCTGTTTAATAAGTCAAGGAGAATTTGGGAGAATTTGGGGTCGGGTCTACATTCTACATTTTATAGCAATTTCTTAAGATACATGGTACGAGAGAGCCGTAAACAACTGTGGGGAATGGCCATGTCTCGATCCTTAAGAATTGAATATCCTGGCGCTTATTATCACATAACATCGCGAGGCAATGAAAAGAAGGACATCTTCAACAATCCTCGGGACAGAGAAAAGTTTCTGGAATATCTGGATTCGGCTACGCTACGGTACAGCGCCGTGATCCATGCTTACTGCCTGATGGGCAATCACTATCATTTGTTGCTGGAGACGCCGAACGGCAATCTGTCGTCAATAATGCGGCACATAAACGGTGCTTACACAACATACTTCAATATCAAGAAAAATAGAACAGGTCACCTGTTCCAGGGAAGATTTAAGGCTTTCCTTGTCGAAGCTGATAGTTATCTTCTGGAATTGTCCCGCTACATCCACCTGAATCCCGTACGAGCCAAAATAGTTGACAGGCCGGAGCAGTACGCCTGGTCAAGCTATCGATGCTATGCAGGCCTGAGCACCCCCCCGGAATGGCTGAATACCGGTTTCATCCTCGATAATATTGCCGATGAAAACGCCGACAGGCAAAAGGAATACCGACTTTTCGTGGAAAGCAGGATCGGTCGGGAAGATGAAAGCCCACTTGTTGGCGCAGTCGGCGCCTCGATATTGGGAGCAGAGGCGTTTACCGAAAAAATAATCTCTACGTATCTTATTGACCGGAAGGATAAAGATATTCCAGCGCTGCGGCAGCTTACCGGACATCCAACCCCGGAAGATATCATTAGGAAAGTAGGATTGGAGATTACCGATAACGAAAAAATGGCGAAACGGACAAGCATCTATCTTTGCTGGCAGCTCAGCGGCATGCGACTGGCTGACATCGGAGCCCGCTTCAACATGCGGGAAACGGCAATAAGTGAAACGATAAGAAGGTTTACGCGGGAAATGAACCGCGATGATAAGGTGAATGAAGTGGTGAATAAACTAATACAAGGGTTTAAAACGTGTAGAATGTAGACTTGACCCCTATTCACTTACAAACGGAGAAGAGCCAGTTCTGGAATCCAGGGGCGCGGCCGGATGCTATCTCCTGCATTCTGGCAGAAAGCTGCTGCGTGACCGGCCCGGGCGCTCCCGGAAGGGTGCGGTTTCCCACCCGACTTACCGGGAGAACCGGATGAATCGTTCCGGCGAAAAATATCTCGTCGGCATCGCCCAGAAGTTCCTCTTTCAGGGAACCGGAAAAGGTCTCGATCCCGATCCCCTCCGCCGCCGCCAGTATTGACTTGCGGGTTATTCCCTGGAGAATATTGCCGATATTGGGGGTGAGCAGCCGCCCTTGACGAACCAAAAAGATAGACTCAGTGCCGCCCTCCGCGATGTTTCCCTCCAGATCGAGCATAATTGCGTAATCGAATCCGAGATTTTTCGCCTCCGTCCGGGCAACGATCCCGTTGAGGTAATTGGCGGCCGCCTTCGCCTCAATCGGCACGGTCCGCGGATCAAGCCGCCGCCAGCGGGAGACAAAGGCAGTCACGCCTTCATTTTCCGCCAGCGGCCTTTCTCCAAAATCTTCGACGGGGTCAAAAACAAAAATCGCCAGATGGAGCGGCTTTCCCGGAGGAAGGAGCGAAAACGAAGGATCCGGATAAAATCCGACGATTTTTATCGCTCCGGCCTGCAACGTGTTGCGGCGAACCGTTTCTTTTATCGCCTCCTGCAACTCCGCCGCGGCAAGGGGCACCGCCATCTCCAGCGCCAAGGCCGAACGTAAAAAACGGGCGACATGCTCGTCCAGACGGAAAATTGCCCGCCCTTCTTTCGTTCGGCCAAAGCTCAGCACGTCGAATATCGACGATCCCCGCCCGACGCTGTGACTCATGATGGGGAGCACAGCCTCGCTCGCCGGAATAAAGGCTCCCTCCAGATACACTGTGCGATTCTCAAACATTCCAATCATCTCCTGTCAAGCACGGTCCCTCCGGCAAAGATAACGTTGGCGGACCTTTAAATGGTTCCGGTTCCCCGGCCCCTTCCGATTTTTCCAGCAGCAGGGCCAGCTCTCCCGGGGCAAAGGGCAGCAGAGTGAAAAGACGCTTTTCCAGCGTCTCCGATCGCTCCCGGAGCAGTTCTATTGTCTGCCGGCGCTCAGGAGTGGCGCCATACCGCGCAAAAATATATAACATCCGCTCGTCCAGAGAGGCAATCCTGTCGTGAAGAACCCGTTTGTCGGCATAGTTTACGACTTCCGCCTCGGAGGGATTCCCCTCAAGCAGATAGCTGTCGAGAAAAACGTGCTGGCCGATAATCTTGCCAACCTCGGGATACCCTTTTTCGGCAATCAGCAGCTCCCCCGTCCGGGCATGATCTTCCCTGGTCTGCAAACTTCTGGTCTTCGTTATGTCATGCAGAAGCGCCGCGGCGCCGAGCAGTTCCCTGTTCAAGCTGCCTTCCCAAAGATTAGCGGCAATAAACAACGAAACCCGCCGCACCTGCAGTGAATGAGCGATCATGTTTTGCAGCATCCCCGCCTCCGAAATTATCTCCATGCAGACAGCTTCCGACGGGATCGCGATCGACGTTGATTTCATAGGGTCGCCTTTTAGCAGATCATCTTCCGGATAGCCACCGAATTTAAAGGACCAGCAAAAAAGGAGACAAAAAATCACCTTGACATAACCCTGCGACTCCTCCTATTATCGGGGCCCGACGAGGTTTGCAGCCGGTAGGCTGCTGTAAGCTTTTTCATGATGTTATGATAATTATTGCTGATCGACAATCGCCATCGAGGAGGAGAAAATGAAAGCAAGCATCACCGGAAAATGCATGGGAGACAGAAACTGCAATAAATTGTGTCCGGAGATTTTCGAGTACAATGAGGATGAACTGAAATCTACGGTAAAATTGACCCCTATCCCCGATAAGTATAAAGAGGTTGTGCAACAGGCTGCAAGAGAGTGCGGAGCCGACGCGATCGAAATCGAAGCTTAGCCCTGCGGGAAGATGATAAGAAAATTCAGTGTTTTTCTGGACTTGTCGAAGGGGAAATGCCAATGGCCAAATTCAGGGACAGCAAAACAGCAAAGAATCTGCTCCTCGCCTTCGCGGGGGAGTCGCAGGCAAGGAACCGCTATACCTACTTCGCCCGGGCAGCGAGGCTGGACGGCTATCTGCAGATAGCCGACATCTTTGAAGAGACGGCTAATCAGGAATGCGAGCACGCCTTCCGCTTTTTCAAATTCTTCAACGGCGGGGAGATGGAGATTTGCGGTAGCTTCCCTACCGGCGTCGTCAAAACCACCTATGAAAACCTGCTCTCCGCGGCCGCGGGGGAGCTCTTTGAGCATTCCGAACTGTACCCCGATTTTGCCAAAATCGCCCGCGCCGAAGGTTTTGAGCGTGCCGCCGAGACCTGGGAGGCCATCTGCGTATCGGAAAAGCAGCACGAAAAGAGATATCGCGAGCTGGCCGCCAACATAAAGGCGGACAGGGTTTTCAAACGCGACCGGCCCGTCGTCTGGCGCTGCCGCAACTGCGGCTACCTGCACACAGGCACGGAAGCGCCCGCTCAGTGCCCTGCCTGCGCCAGGCTTCGGGAACATTTCGAACTGCTGGGAGAAAACTGGTAAAAACCCTCCGGGTAATTGCCCTTTTCCCTTATCCGTGGTTTGCAGTCGGGAGCCGTTTTGCACTCCGGGCAGGTCGCAATATCCAAGATGGATGAGATCTTCGCTGCGATAGCGGCGGTCGGCGGGGGTGAATAGTCAGAACCCTGGCGTGGTCTTTTGCAGTATTTCCTCTACCCTTCTTTTTATTTCCGGAGTCATTTCGATATCATCCGGCCACGGCCGTTCATGGCCGTCGGCGGGGTTCTTCCTTGTCGCGTCGATGGTGATTTTCGTTTCGGCAACCGTAATATCGCGCGCTGGGTCAACATTATTGAACGCCTTCCAGAGCAGCAGCGAATCGTCCGCGAGGTCGATCGCGGCATCGTAGAGAACGAATATCCCCCCGCACCGGGGTTCCCGGGCGAGCAGGTCGAGATAGGGGCGAGAGGATTGCCCTCCTTCCTTATTAACGGTCATAGCGATGAGCCGTCTTTTGCAAGAGGGAAAGAGTATCCGCAAGCCGGTAAAACCGCTCTCTTTTTGTTGAAGACGCCGCAGCAGCTCCGTGTCGCTTTCCGATGGAACAGGAGAATAATCGAGGTTCTCTGTTAAGCGCTCCCCTTCTCCGGCAATGCGGGCGGTCGCATCGAGGGCGATCTTCGCCCCCCAAAGGGGGTTATCCGCGGAGTGGTCAAGAACATCGAGAATGCCCTTGGCAATAGTTACATCCGTAGAAAAATCGATTGTGTCGAGAATATAAGCGAAGAGCCGCCGCCCATCCTGCAGAAGCGACGGCTCGTCAACGATGACCAGGGCCTTGGCAAAGCTCATCTGGCCACTGCCCCACAGGCCGCTGGCAATCTTGGCGGCGTGCCCCGGATACTCCTTTTCAATGGCAATGACGGCGATGTTATGGAAAACGCCCTCCCAGGGAAGCAGATAATCCTTTATTTCCGGCATAACCATCTGGAGCATCGGCAAAAAAAGACGCTCAGTCGTATAGGCAAGCCAGCAATCCTCCATCGGCGGACGGCCGACAACCGTTGCGCTGTAAACAGGATTTTTCCGATGGGTAATCGCCGTCA
>Ga0172373_10006563_pt1 | contig 15430 bp, 30 predicted proteins | sample Lak10m_2_FD_114546 | JGI IMG/M metagenome (GOLD analysis project Ga0172373, IMG submission 114546) | Freshwater microbial communities from Kabuno Bay, South-Kivu, Congo - kab_092012_10m | ecosystem: Environmental > Aquatic > Freshwater > Lake | place: Democratic Republic of the Congo...
AGCGCGCTCGACGCGCGATTCGCGAGGAAGGAGCGTGTCGAGACACGCGACTGACGAGCGGCGGCGACCCCGGCCCGGGGGGGCGAGCATGCGACGGGAGGGTTTTGCAGCATCCTGCTAGGCGCGGGCGGCCCGGTGGACGCAGGTGTCGGGGTTCAGGCAGGTCCCGTAGATCTCGTGCCGGTGGGAGGTGAGCCGGAGCCCGTGCGCCCGCGCCACGTCGGCCTGCCGACCCTCGATGACCGGGTCCTCGAACTCGAAGATGGTCCGGCACACGGTGCAGATGAGGTGGTCGTGGTGCTCTTCGCCGTGGACCGGCTCGAAGCGGGTCTGCGCCTCCTGGAAGTGGCGCTCGTGCGCCACGCCGGCCTCCACGAAGAGCTTCATCGACCGGTAGACGGTCGCGTAGCCCACCCCGGGCATACGCTCCTGCACGCGGGAGAGGAGGTCGTCGATCGAGGCGTGCCCTCCGCCCTCGTAGAAGGCCTCGAGGATCTGCTCCCGTTGCCGCGTGTTCTTGAGCCCACGCTCCCGCATGTGGGCGTTGAGGCGGGCGGAGGCCGTCGCGTAGCCGGACATGCGCCTACGCTAAGCCGAATGGGGCGAAGGCGCCGGAGACGCAGAAAGCCGGCACCGCGGAGCGGGGCCGGCTCTTCGAGGACGGGGGCAGGGACCCCCGCCGGACCTCGGGGCCGGCACGCCGTGCCAGCCCCAGGACCTTCAGCTCGCGGACTCCGCGGCGGGGTACGCCTCGGTGACCAGCTCGAGGATGGCCATGTCCGCCTGGTCGCCCGGGCGACGCCCGAGCTTCAGCACGCGGGTGTAGCCGCCCGGACGGGCCGCGTAGCGGTCCGAGTACTCGCTGAACACCGTCTCGAGGACCTCACGGTCCTCGATCCAGCGACGCGCGAGCCGGATGGCGTGCACCCGGCGGGCCCGCGCCGACACCAGCTCGTCGCCCTGGAGGCCGGCGAGCGAGGCGTTCGGGACGCGCTTGGACAGGGTGATGATGCGATCCGCGACGCGGCGGACCTCCTTCGCCCGGACCTCGGTGGTGCGGATGCGGCCGTGCTTCATCAGCGACGTGACCATGTTCCGAACCATCGCGGTGCGGTGCCCCGTGGCGAGCCCGAGGCGCTTCCTACCTTTGAGATGACGCATGACAGTGCTCCCGGCCTAGCCGCGGTTCTTCGGGAAGTTGTGGAGCTTCATCCCGAGCGACAAACCGAGCTCGCTCAGGATCTCCTTGATCTCGTTGAGGGACTTGCGACCGAAGTTCTTGGTCTTGAGCATCTCCGCTTCGGTCCGCTCGACGAGCTGCCAGATGTGCTCGATGCCCGCGTTCTGCAGGCAGTTGGCCGAGCGCACCGAGAGGTCGAGCTCGTCCACGCGCTTGAAGAGCGCCTCGTTGAAGGTCTGGGTCTCCGACCGCTCGTCGGCGCCCGCCGGCTCATCCTCTTCCACGAAGTTGATGAAGACCTGCAGCTGCTCCTTGAGGATCTTCGCCGCGTACGCCACGGCGTCCTCCGGCGTCACCGCGCCGTTGGTCCACACCTCGAGGGCGAGCTTGTCGAAGTCGGTGCGCTGCCCGACGCGGGCGTTGGTCACCGTGTACTTCACGCGCCGGATGGGGCTGTGGATGGCGTCCACCGGGATGGTGCCCAGCGGCATCTCGGGGCTCTTGTTCCGGTCCGCCGGGACGTAGCCCTTGCCCATCGCCACGCTCATCTCCATGTGGAGGCGGCCGGCGCCGGTCAGGGTCGCGATCGGGTGGTTCGGGTTGAGCACCTCGGCCGCGCCGGTGAAGCGGATGTCGTTGGCGGTGACCAGACGGGTCTGGCCGGGCACGCCCTCGACGTCGATGAGCGCGTGGAAGGGCTCCACGCGGTCCGTGCGGACGAGGACGCCCTTCACGTTGAGGATGATGTCGGTGACGTCCTCGATCACGCCCGGGATCGAGCTGAACTCGTGCAGCACGCCCTCGATCTTCACCGAGGTGACCGCCGCGCCCTGGAGCGAGGAGAGGAGCACGCGACGAATCGCGTTCCCGAGGGTGATGCCGAAGCCGCGCTCGAGCGGCTTCACCACGAACTTGCCGTAGGTGACGGACGGCGGGCCGTCCTTCTCGAGCTTGCGGGGCTTGATGAGCGAACGCCAGTTGGCGTAGACGTGTTCACTGGTCATCGTTGGACTCCAATCCGGGCTTCTTGCGGACCTGGCCGAGGCCGCTCATCACCCGGGAGGGCCCCCCTCGCGCCCGAAGGCGTGGTTGGCCGGTCCTCGAGGGGGTTGGGACCGGGGGCCGGGACGGCCCCCGGTAGGGGATCACACGCGGCGGCGCTTGGGGGGGCGGCAGCCGTTGTGGGGGATGGGCGTGACGTCGGTGATCATCGTCACCTTCAGCCCCGCGTTCTGGATCGCGCGCAGCGCCGACTCACGGCCCGCACCGGGGCCCTTCACGACCACGCCCGCGCTCCGCATCCCGTGCTCGATCGCCTTGCGGGCGGCGTCCTCCGCCACCAGCTGGGCTGCGAAGGGCGTGCTCTTGCGGGAGCCCTTGAACCCCTTCACGCCCGCGCTCGACCAGGACACGGTGTTCCCGGCCGGGTCGGTGACGGTCACGATGGTGTTGTTGAAGGTGCTCTGGATGTGCACGGTGCCGTGCGGGACGTTCTTCTTGACCCGCTTGGCGCCCTTCTTCTTGCCGGCGGCCTTGTTCTCGGATGCCATCTGTTCTTCCTCCGCCTACTTCTTCTTGGCCACGGCGCGACGCGGGCCCTTGCGGGTGCGGGCGTTCGTGTGGGTACGCTGACCACGGGCCGGAAGGCCGCGCTTGTGACGCGAGCCGCGGTAGGTGCCGAGATCGATCAGCCGCTTGATGTTCATCGCGACCTCCTTGCGGAGCTCGCCCTCGACCCGGTACTCGCGCTGGATCACGTCGCGGATCCGGGCGATCTCGACCTCGGAGAGGTCCTGGGTGCGCACGGAGCCGTCCACCTGGGCCTTCGCGAGGATGTCCGCCGCGTTCTTGCGGCCGACCCCGTAAATGTAGCCCAGGGCGATGTCGATGCGCTTGTTGCGGGGGAGGTCGACGCCTTCGATACGTGCCATGTGTACCTCCTAGCCCTGCCGCTGCTTGTGCTTGGGGGTGACGCAGATGACGCGCACGACGCCGCGACGCCGGATGACCCGGCACTTGTCGCAGATGACCTTGACTGAGGCTTTCACCTTCATTGGACGATCCTCGCCGGGAGATCCCGGTTCAACGGATGGGGGGTTGGGAGTCCAGCACCGTGAGAATCTCGGGGCCGGACGGAGTGACCGCGACGGTATGTTCGAAGTGAGCCGCCCGGCTACCATCGATCGTCACCACTGTCCACTCGTCGGACAGAATTCGGGTGTCGCCGGTGCCGCGCGTGATCATGGGCTCGATGGCCACCACCATCCCCGCCTTCAGCGGCGGGCCGGTGCCAGCCTTGCCGTAGTTGGGGACGCTGGGCTCCTCGTGGAGCTTCCGACCGATGCCGTGGCCTACGAATTGAGTCACCACCCCGAGCCCCTCGGCCCGACACCGGGTCTCCACCGCGTGGCCGATGTCCCCGACCCGCTTCCCCACCCTCGCCTGGTCGATCCCCTGGAAGAGCGCCGCTTCGGTGACGGCGCACAGGTGCGCGTCGCCCGGATCCACCGGCGGGAGGATGAAGGTGAAGGCGGTGTCGGCATGGTAGCCGCCATAGACCAGGCCGAAGTCCAGGGTCACGACGTCCCCCGGACGCAGCGCGCGCCGGCCCGGGATGCCGTGCACCACCTGCTCGTTGATGGAGATGCAGATCGAGGCGGGGAACACCGCCTTGCCGACCTTGTAGCCCTTGAAGTTGGGGCGGCCGCCGACCTCGTGGATCGCCTCTTCGGTGAGACGGTCGATGTCGCGGGTGAGCATGCCCTCCGCCACCTGCTCGCGCAGGCGTGCCACCACCTCGGCCAGCTTGCGGCCGGCCGTACGCATCACCCCGAGCTCCCAGGGCTCCTTCAGCGGGATCATCGGGGCTACAGGCCGAGCGCGGCGTGGATCCGGGCCCGGACCGCTCCGATGTCACCCACCCCGTCCACGTCGTGCACGGGCCCCGCGGCGCGCAGCACGTCGATGCAGGGGAAGGTCTGGGCGGCGTACACCCCGAGGCGATCCCTCACCACGGCGTCCGCGTCGTCGGCGCGCTGGACCACGTTGGTGCTCCCGCACTTCGAACAGGCACCGCCCGGCGGCGGGTTGAACACCACGTGGTAGGGCTCGCCGCACTGGGCACAGGTCCGCCGACCCGTCATCCGCTCGAGGATCAGGGCGTCGTCCACCCGGAGGTGGACCACCGCGTCCACGGCGCGTCCGTGCTCGGAGAGCCAGCTCACGAGCCACTCGGCCTGCGGGACCGACCGGGGGAAGCCGTCGAACAGCACGCCCCCCAGCGCGTCGGGCTGGGAGAGCCGCCACGCCACGAGCTCGCAGGTGACCGAGTCCGGCACGAGCTTCCCGGCGTCCATGTAGGACTTGGCCAGCTTGCCCAGCTCCGTCTGCTCCTTGAGGTGCTTGCGGAAGATGTCCCCGGTGGCCACGTGGGGCACCCCGAGGCGCTCGGCCAGGTCCTTCGCCTGCGTTCCCTTGCCCGACCCCGGAGGGCCGAAGAGGAGGACGTTCAAGCCGTACCTCCGACCGCCCCCGCCAGCCGCCGACGGCCACCGGAGACCGGCCCGCCCGAGGGGCCCTTCAACCCGTCGTACTGACGGGTGAGCAGCTGGGCCTCGATCTGGGCGACGGTGTCCAGGGAGACGTTCACCACGATGAGGAGACCCGTTCCGCCGAAGTAGAAGGGCACGCCGTAGGCGGTGACGAGCAGGGTGGGCAGGATGCACACCGCGGCCATGTAGAGCGCGCCCGCCGCGGTCAGGCGGGTCAGGAGTCGGTCGATGTACTCGGCCGTCTGCTTGCCCGGGCGGATGTTGGGGATGAACCCACCGTGCTTCTTCAGGTTGTCCGCCACGTCCACCGGATTGAACATCATCGCGGTGTAGAAGTAGGCGAAGAAGACGATCAGGCCCACGTAGCTGTAGTTGTAGAGCCACCCGCCGGGGCTCAGATACCCGGCGAGGGCGGCGACCGGCGTGTTCGCGAAGAAGGTCGCGGTGGCCACGGTCGCGGGGATCATCAGGACCGAAGAGGCGAAGATCGGCGGGATGACGCCCGTGGTGTTGATCTTCAGCGGCAGGTGGCTCGTCTGGCCACCGTACACCCGGCGCCCGACCACCTTCTTGGCGTACTGGATCGGGACGCGGCGCTGGGCCCGCTCGATCCAGACGATCGCGGCGATGACCAGGATCATCCCCATGAGGAGGATCGTCGCGCTCAAGAGGTTCAACTCACCCAGGTTGATTTTCTGGATGGTGTTCATCACCGCGCGGGGCAGCCCCGAGATGATGCCCGCCGTGATGATCAGGCTGGAGCCGTTCCCGATGCCGCGATCGCTGATCTGCTCTCCGATCCACATCACGAAACAGCTGCCGGCCGTCATCGTGATCATCGTGATCAACCGGAAGCCGAGGCCCGGGTTGAGCACCACGTCGACGTTGGCGCCCGTCTTCATCCCCTCCATCGCCAGCGCCATCGTGCCGGACTGGACCAGGGCGATGACGATGGTGAGGTAGCGGGTGTACTGCGTGATCTGGTTGCGGCCCTGCTGCCCCTCCTTGGAGAGGCGCTCGAGCTGCGGGACGACCACGGTGAGGATCTGCAGGATGATGCTGGCGGTGATGTAGGGCATCACCCCGAGCACGAAGACGCTGAACTGCTCCAGCGCACCGCCGGAGAACATGTTGTACAGGCCGAACATGGTGTCGGCGTTGGACTTCACGAAGTCGGCCAACGCGACGCGGTCCACACCCGGCGCGGGGATGTGCACGCCCAGTCGGAACACGGCGAGCATGCCGAGCGTGAACAACACCCGGCTGCGGAGATCCGGCATCTGCCAGATCGCCGACACCCACCGGCTCACGCCGCGACTTCCTCGACCGCGCCACCCGCCGCGAGGATCTTCTCACGCGCGGCGCCGGAGAACTTCACGGCCTTGACGGTGAGGGCCACGGCGAGCTCGCCGTTCCCGAGGACCTTGAGGCCGTCCCGGGCGATGTTGGAGACGATGCCGGCCGCCTTGAGCGACGCCGCGTCCACCACCGATCCGGCCGCGAGCTTCCCGAGCTGGCCCACGTTCACCAGGGTGTACTCCTTGGCGAAGATGTTGGTGAAGCCGCGCTTGGGCAGACGCCGACGCAGGGGGATCTGGCCGCCCTCGAACCCGCGCGCGATGGGCGCGCCGGTGCGGGACTGCTGGCCCTTGGTGCCGCGCCCGGCGGTCTTGCCGAGGCCCGAACCCTGCCCGCGGCCGATGCGGGTGCGGGGACGCTGGGACCCCGGAGCGGGGGCGAGGCGGGAGAGTTCGTCAGCCATTGGCGGCCTCCTTCTTCTTCGACCGGGCCTTGGCGGGCGCGGGCGGGGGCGTCGTCTCGACGACGTCCACCATGTGCAGGATCGAGCGCACCATCCCGCGGACGGCGGGGGTGTTGGGAACCTCGCGCTCGGAACCGATCTTCCGCAGACCGAGCCCCTTCACGGTGGCCTTCTGGGCTTCGGTGGTCCCGATGAGCGAGCGCTTCAGGGTGACCTTGAGGGGCATGGTCGTCTTCCTACGCGCGCACTTCGGGGCGGGCCGCGGCCCACGCCGACGCGCCGACGTTGTGGTTCTCGGTGATGTGCTCGATGGAGACACCGCGGCGCGCCGCGACCTGCTCCGGGGACTCGAGCTGGTAGAGAGCTTCGAGGGTCGCGCGAACCACGTTGAAGGGGTTCGAGCTGCCCAGGCTCTTGGTAAGCACGTTGTGGAAACCGGCAGCGTCCAGCATCGCGCGGACCACGGGTCCGGCGATGACGCCGGTTCCGGGGCTCGCGGGGCGGAGGAGCACCCGACCGGCGCCGAAGCGCCCTTCGACCACGTGGGGCACGGTGCCGTCCGCGAGCGGGACGTCGACCATGCTGTTCTTGGCGCGCTCGGTGGCCTTACGCACCGCCTCGGGCACCTCGTTGGCCTTGCCGTGACCGACGCCGATGCGACCGGCGCCGTTCCCGACCACCACCAACGCGCTGAAGCTGAAGCGACGACCGCCCTTGACGACCTTGGCCACGCGGTTCACGTGGATGGTCCGCTCGATGAGCTGGCTGTCTTCGGCGGCCTTCCGGCCCTGGACTTTCCTGGCCAATTTGAACTCCTGCCGATTCGGCTCAGAACTCGAGACCGCCCTCGCGGGCGGCATCGGCGAGCGCCTTGACGCGCCCGTGGTAGAGGAAACCGTTGCGATCGAAGACCACGCGAGTGATCTTCGCGGCCAGGGCACGCTCAGCGAGGAGCTTCCCGACCTGCCCGGCAGCGGCGATGTTGCCCTTGTGACCTTCGGTCCCCCGGATCGTCTCGGTCAGCGTGGACGCCGACACGAGGGTGATCCCGGAGGTGTCGTCGATCACCTGGGCGTAGATGTGAGACGCGGACCGGTAGATCGAGAGACGCGGGCGGTCCGCGGTCCCGAACACCTTCTTCCGGATGCGCTTCTTGCGGCGGAGCCGGGCCGCCTCGAGCTTGGCTTCGAGCGACATGCTTCCTCCCTACTTCTTGGCCGTCTTGCCGGCCTTGAGCTTGATGTGTTCGCCGTCGTACCGCACGCCCTTCCCCTTGTAGGAGTCGGGAGCACGGAGCGACCGCAGCTTCGCGGCGGTTTCGCCGACCACCTGGCGGTCGGCCCCCTTCACGGTGAGCTTGGTGAGCTTGTCCACCTCGATGGTGACGCCCGCGGGGAACGGGAACTCCACCATGTGGCTGTACCCGAGCGAGAGGACCAGGGTCTTGCCCTTCACCTCGCCCTTGAAGCCGACGCCCTGGATCTCCATCTTGCGCTCGAACCCCTTGGTCACCCCGGTGACCATGTTGTTCACCAGCGCGCGCGCCAGGCCGTGATTCGAACGGACCTGCCGGGTCTCGTCCGCGCGGGCCACCTGGAGGGTGGCGCCCTCCTGGACCAGGCTCACGCCGACGGGGAGCTTCTGGGTGAGCTCACCCTTGGGGCCCTTCACCTTCACCGACCCGTCGTTCACCGCGACGGTGACGCCGGCGGGCACGGAGATCGGGAGCTTTCCGATTCGCGACATGTTGACTCCCCGCTACCAGACGTAGCAGATGACTTCCCCGCCCACGCCGGCGGTACGAGCCGCCTTGTCGGAGAGGATGCCTTTGGGGGTGGTGAGGATGGCGAGACCGAGGCCGTTGCGGACCCGGGGGATCTCGTCCTTGCCGACGTAGTGACGACGGCTCGGCAGGCTGACACGGGTCAGGCCCTGGATGATGCCCTCACGATCTTGCCCGTACTTGAGGAAGACCTTGATGGTGCCGCTCTTCCGGGGGTCCGGCTGGTCGAGGTAGCCCTCGACGTAGCCCTCTTCCTTGAGGAGCTTGATGATGTCGAGCTTCATCCGCGACCGGGGGACGGTGATCGAGGCGTGACGCGCCTGGAGACCGTTCCGGATGCGGGTGAGGAGGTCGGCGATGGGGTCGCTCATGGACATGGTGCGGCTCCTACCAGCTCGCCTTCATCACGCCCGGGATCTCGCCCTTGAGGGCGAGGGACCGGAAGCAGAGACGGCACATGTTGAAATCACGCAGGAAGGCGCGGGAGCGGCCGCAGAGCGGACACCTGCTCTTCTTCCGGGCAGTGAACTTGGGGGTGCGCTTGGCAGCCGCCAGTTGGGACTTCTTCGCCACTGATGCCTCCGTTACTGCCGGAAGGGAAGGCCGAGCTGCTTCAACAGCGCGCGGCCCTCGGCGTCGGTCTCGGCCGAGGTCACGAACGCGATGTTCATGCCCGTGACCTTGTTGACGCGGTCGTAGTTGATTTCGGGAAAGATGATCTGCTCGGTGATCCCGAGGGAGTAGTTCCCGCGGCCGTCGAAGGCCTTGGGGTTGATCCCGCGGAAGTCGCGCACCCGGGGGAGCGCCACGTTGATGAGACGGTCGACGAACTCCCACATCCGGCGGCCACGCAGGGTGACCCGCGCGCCGATGGCCTGCCCCTCACGGAGCTTGAAGTTGGCGATCGACTTGCGCGCGCGCCGGATCTCCGCCTTCTGCCCGGTGATGAGCGAGAGCTCCTCAGCGGCGTTCTCGAGGATCTTGACGTTCTGCGTCGCTTCCTTGATGGAGGTGTTCAGCACCACCTTCTGGAGGCGGGGGACGCGCATCACGTTGGAGTAGCCAAACTCCTTCTTGAGCGCGCCGATCACCTCGGCCTCGTACTTCTGCTGCAAGCGGCTCTTGTTCATCTGGTCCTCCGCCTACACGACCGCGCCGGTCTTCTTGTTGACGCGCGACTTGTTGCCGTCCGCGTCGACCTTGAAGCCGACCTTGACGGGCTTGCCAGCCGCGGCGTCCCACAGGGCCACGTTCGAGACGTGGATGGGACGCTCCTTCTCGACGATCCGGCCGGCCTCTTCGCGCTGGGCCTTGACGTGCCGCTTCTGGAGCGCGACGCCTTCGACCACCACGCGGCCGTCGTCCGGCATCACGCGGACCACCTTGCCGACTCGCCCCTTGAACTTGCCGGCGATGACGACGACGGTGTCGTCACGCCGGATCTTCAGCTTCGCCTTCGACATGGTCGTCCTCACAGAACCTCGGGCGCGAGCGCCACGATCTTCATGTAGGCCTTGCCGCGCAGCTCACGGGCCACCGGCCCGAAGATGCGGGTGCCGATCGGCTCGCCCTTGGCGTCGATCAGCACGGCCGAGTTGTTGTCGAACCGGATGTAGGACCCGTCGGCGCGACGGACCTCCTTCGCGGTGCGGACGATGACGGCCTTGGCCACGTCGCCCTTCTTCACCTTCCCGTTGGGGATGGCCTCCTTCACGGAGACCACGATCACGTCACCGAGGCTGGCGTACTTCCGCTTGGAGCCGCCGAGCACCTTGATGCACATGACGCTGCGGGCGCCGGAGTTGTCGGCCACGTCGAGGTGGGTGAGCATCTGGATCATCGCGCGTCCTCCTTACTTCGCGGCCACGCGCTCGATGACGCGCCAGCGCTTGGTCCGGGAGAGCGGGCGGGTCTCCTCGATCACCACCACGTCGTCAACGCCACAGGCGTTGTCCTCGTCGTGGGCCTTGAAGGTGCGGACCCGCTTCACGTACTTGTGCACCTTCGGGTGCTTCACGAACCGCTCCACGGCGACGACGACGGTCTTGTCCATCTTGTTGGACACGACGCGTCCGCGCACCTGGCGACGGCGAGCAGCAGTAGCTTCGTCGGACATCGTTCACCTGATCCGGCCGGAAAAACCGACCTTTTGTGGGAACCCGCAGGTCTCCTCGGATGAGGACGCAAGCGGGGAGGGCCTTGAAAGGGCCCGAAGGCCCAGCCGTCTAATGCGACCGGGCCAGAGGCGTCAAGGCCGATCCGTCAGGGGGAGACGATCTTCGTGCCGCAGGCGTTCGCGATGTCCTGGATGGCGAGCGTGCCGGCCTTGGTGCGCACGGCCTTCACGTCGGGGAGGTTCCCGCCCGGATCGGCCTGCCACAGGTAGGTGACCCGCGTCTGGCCGCCCGCCGGAGCGAACCTCCACTCGCCGTCGAGCCAGGTCAGGCGCACCACGCCGTCGGTGGGGGGAGCGCCGGCGTGGACGACGGGGACCCACCCGTACACCTCGGTTCCGTCGGCCTCGGTTCGGTGCGCGAAGCGGGCCACGTAGTCCCGGTCGTCCAGCGGGAAGGGGTAGTCCATCACCACGTGGAGGGTGTCCGACTCGAGCCGGTTCACCGCCGCGATCGCGCCCATCTTGGACACGTGCTCGTCCAGCTTGGCGAAGGTCTCGGACGCCTGGGCCACGGGGACCCCGATCACCCCGGTGGACCGGCAGTAGGGCTTCTCTCCCTCCAGCGCACACTCGATGCGCACGGGGGAGCTCTGGATCGTCGTCCACTGGGCAGACGACGGGGGCATCGCGAGGATCGACGAGATGAGGATGAGCACGGCAACCGCCTGGACCCGCGGAAGCTATCGCGCCTTCCCTCGCGCCCGCCAAAACGCAACGACCGCGACGCCGGCCTCCCGACGTCGCGGTCGTACGCGCTCCAGGCTCAGGCCTGGTCGGTGAGCCCCTTGAGGAACCCGCCGCCCGCGTCGGAGCTGACGGCCACTTCGGGCTTCCAGGTCCCGGCGTGCTGGGCCCGCAGCGAGCCCTTGCCCGCGCCCGTCTCCGCCTCGCGACGGGTGAGCTCGGTCTGGGCCCGGGCGATGTCGCGCCGCGCCGACTTCAGCACGCTCGTGTTCTCGAGCTGGCCGAGGCGGTGACGGAACTGGTGCTGCACGAGCGTGCGCTCGAGCGAGAGCTCCTTGTGGACGAGCGCCTCGTCCGAGAGCGCCTGAATCTCCTTGGACTTCACGACACCACCTCTTCCCGCTTGATGATCTTGCAGTCCACGGGAAGCTTGTGGCCGGCGAGGCGAAGGGCCTCGCGCGCCACGTCCTCGGGGACACCCTCGATTTCGTAGAGGATCCGGCCCGGCTTGACCACGGCGACCCAGTACTCCGGGGCGCCCTTGCCGGTACCCATCCGGGTCTCGGCCGGCTTCTTGGTGACCGGCTTGTCGGGGAACACCCGAATCCAGATCCGGCCGCCACGCTTCACGTGCCGGGTCAGGGCGATACGGGCCGCCTCGATCTGCCGGGCGGTGAGCCAGCCCGACTCGGTGGCCGCGAGGCCCCAGTCGCCGAAGCTGACGTCGGAGCCCGTGTAGGCCAGGCCGTTCATCCGGCCCTTCTGCTGCTTGCGCCACTTGACGCGCTTGGGGGACATCATGGCATCACCTCTTTAGAGCGAACGATCTTCGTCGTTGGCGAAGATCTCACCCTTGTAGATCCACACCTTGACGCCGATGACGCCGTAGGTGGTCTTGGCCTCGGCCAGCCCGTAGTCCACGTCCGCGCGGAGCGTGTGGAGCGGGACCCGCCCTTCGCGGTACCACTCGGTGCGGGACATCTCCGCGCCACCGAGCCGACCCGCGCACATCACCTTGATGCCCTTGGCCCCGGCCTTCCGGGACTGTTGCATCGCCTTCTTCATCGCCCGACGGAAGCTGACCCGCTTCTCGAGCTGGGCCGCGATGTTCTCCGCAACGAGGAGCGCGTCGGTGTCGACCTTGCGGACCTCCATGACGTTGAGGAAGACCTCGGTGCTGACCATCTTCTGGAGGTCGGCGCGGAGCTGGTCGAGGCGGTTGGCCCGCTTGTCGATCACCACCCCGGGCTTGGCCGCGTGGATGTACACCTTCGCCTTGTTGGCGGCGCGCTCGATGCGGATCTTGGAGATCCCCGCGACGAACAGCTTCTCCTTGAGGTACCGGCGGATGCGGATGTCCTCGTGGAGGAAGCGCTGGTAGTCGCGCTCCGCGTACCACTTGGACTCCCACGGCCGGGTGATTCCTACCCGGAAGCCGATCGGATTGACCTTCTGACCCATGGGAACTCCTAGCGAGCGTCGAGGACCACGGTGATGTGCGCGGTCTTCTTGAAGATGGGGGTGGCGCGGCCCTGAGCCCGCGGGCGGAAGCGCTTCATCGTGGCACCCTGCCCCACCTGGATCGACTTCACGTAGAGCGAGTCGATGTCGAGGGACTGGTTGCGACGGTTGGCCTCGTGCTCGGCGTTGGCCATCGCGGACTCGATGAGCCCGGCGATCATCGGCGCCGTCTTCTTGGGGAGGAACTTCAGCATGTCCAGCGCCTGCGCCGCGTCCTTGCCGCGGATCAGATCCGCGACGAGACGGGCCTTGCGGGCGGAGACGCGCGCGAAGCGGAGGGAGGCGGTGCTTTCCATCACTTCACCTTGGTCTTGCGATCCGCCGCGTGCCCGTAGAACGTGCGCGTGGGGGAGAACTCGCCGAACTTGTGGCCGACCATCTGGTCCGACACGTACACGGGCACGAACTTCTTGCCGTTGTGCACGGCGAAGGTGATGCCGATGAAGTCGGGGATGATCGTGGAGCGACGGCTCCAGGTCTTGATCACCCTGTTACCACCCGCCTTCGCGGCAGCGGCCTTGGCGATCAGGTACTGGTCCACGAAGGGACCCTTCTTGACGGAACGTGCCATGGTTGCTCCCTACGCGCGCCGCTTGACGATGAAGCGAGTGGACGGCTTCTTACGCGACCGGGTCTTGTAGCCCTTGGTCGGCTTGCCCCACGGGGTGACGGGGTGACGGCCACCCTTGGTGCGGCCTTCGCCGCCACCGTGCGGGTGATCGATGGGGTTCATCGCGGTGCCGCGGACGTACGGGCGGAAGCCCATCCACCGCGCCCGCCCGGCCTTGCCGAGGACCTCGTTCTCGTGCTCGAGGTTGCCGACCTGACCGATGGTGGCCCGGCACTGGCCGAGCACCTCGCGGAGCTCGCCCGAGGGCAGGCGGAGGAGCACGTACTTGCCCTCCTTCGCCATGACCTGCGCGTAGCTCCCGGCCGACCGGGCCATCTGGCCACCGCGGCCCACCTTCAGCTCCACGTTGTGGACGAAGGTGCCGAGGGGGATGGCGACCAGCCGGAGGCTGTTGCCGGGCCGGATGTCCGCGGTGTCCGACGCGAGGATCGCGTCGCCCACCTGCAGGCCGACCGGCGCCAGGATGTACCGCTTCTCGCCGTCCACGTAGTGGAGCAGCGCGATGCGGGCCGTGCGGTTCGGATCGTACTCGATGGTCGCCACCTTGGCGGGGACGTCGATCTTGTTCCGACGGAAGTCGATGATCCGGTAGCGGCGCTTGTGACCGCCGCCCATCCGGCGGCTGGTCATGCGACCCATGTTGTTGCGGCCGCCGGTGCGCTTCAGGGTGTCCGTCAGCGAACGCTGGGGGCGATCCGCCGTGACCTCCTGGAACGACGGGCCGATCCGGAACCGGAGGCCCGGCGTGACCGCGCTGTAACGCTTGTTCGCCATCTCACGCCTCGAAGAAGTTGAGGGTCTGGCCCGACGCGAGCTTCACGTAGGCCTTCTTCCAGTGGGAGCGCCGGCCGTAGAAGCGGCCGAAGCGCTTGAACTTCCCGCGGACGCGCACGGTGCGCACGTCCTCGACCTTCACGTTGAAGAAACGCTCGACAGCGTCCTTGATCTGGAGCTTGTTCGCGGTCTCGCCGACCTCGAAGATGTACGTCGCGCTGGCGTTCTCGCCGGCGACGGCCTTCTCGGTGACCAGGGGACGGATGATGATGTCGTGGATCTCAGCCATGGCTCACCTCGAGAGGCGCGCGACGATCGATTCGACCGCGGCGGTGGTGAGGGCGACGTTCTTGTGGCGGAGAACGTCGTAGGTGTTCAGGCCGGCCACGGGGAGCACGGTGACACCGGGGAGGTTGCGCGACGCGAGCTCGACGTTGCGGTCGAGCTCCGGCACGACGACGAGGAGGGTGTCGAAGCCGAAGGCGTTCATGAACCCGCGGAAGTTGCGGGTCTTCGCGGCCGGGAGCTCGAGCTTGTCCAGCACCACCAGGCGGCTCTCGCCGCACCGGCGGGACAGCGCCCCGCGGAGCGCGGCGCGACGCACCTTCTTGGGGAGCTCGAAGGCATGGCTGCGCGGCTGCGGGCCGAACACCACGCCGCCCCCCCGCCAGTGCGGGGCGCGGGTGGAGCCGATGCGCGCGCGGCCGGTGCCCTTCTGCTTCCACGGCTTCTTGCCGCCGCCCGAGACTTCGGCGCGGCGACGCGTAGCGTGCGTGCCCTGGCGGCGAGCGGCGAGCTGCCACCGGACCACGGCGTGGAACAGGTGCTCCTTCACCTCGGCGGCGAAGACGGCCTCGTCGAGCGAGACCGAGCCCACCTTCTCGTGGGCGATGTTGTAGACGTCCATGACGGGCATGAGGGACTCCCGGAAGGTCCGGCGGACCGGTCCGACCTTAGGAAAGCTTGATCTCTACGTGGACCCCGGCCGAGAGGTCGAGCTTCATGAGAGCGTCGACCGTGGCCTGGGTGGGCTCGAGGATGTCGATGAGGCGGTGATGGGTGCGCCGCTCGAACTGCTCCCGCGACTTCTTGTCGACGTGGGGACCGCGCAGGACGGTCCACCGGGAGATGGTCGTGGGGAGCGGAAACGGCCCCCGGATGGCGACGTCCGTACGCCGCGCGGTGTCGACGATCTCGCGCGCCGACTTGTCGAGCAGCTTGTGGTCGTACGCCTTCAGGCGGATCCGGATCTTGTTGGTAGCGGCCATGAGTTCCTCGGGCCTACTGGATGATGTCGGCGACGACGCCGGCGCCGACGGTGCGGCCACCCTCACGGATGGCGAAACGGAGCCCCTTCTCCATGGCGAT
>Ga0172373_10006565_pt1:0-7500 | contig 15427 bp, 12 predicted proteins | sample Lak10m_2_FD_114546 | JGI IMG/M metagenome (GOLD analysis project Ga0172373, IMG submission 114546) | Freshwater microbial communities from Kabuno Bay, South-Kivu, Congo - kab_092012_10m | ecosystem: Environmental > Aquatic > Freshwater > Lake | place: Democratic Republic of the Congo...
GCCGGCACCTCGGGGCTTTCGAGCCGCGGCATCAATGTGCCGCCGGCCTATTGCCGCGCCTATTCCTGCTTCGGCATCAAATGCGTTGTCGCCCCCGAAGTGCCGAATAACTGGGCGAGCCTGGCGCCGTTCGAGATGGAAATCCCCGAAGGCTCCATCCTGAACGCGCCGCGCCCTTATCCTGTCAGTGTGCGGCACGTGATCGGGCAATTGATCCCCGATCTGATGATGGGGTGCCTGCATCAGGCGGTGCCGGGGCGGGTGAATGCGGAAGGCTCATCAGCGCTTTGGAATCCGCCGCTGCGTGGTGGTTCTCAGGTCTCCGGCCAGGAAGCCGAGGTGGATGATTTTGAAATCATCACCTTCAATTCCGGCGGCACGGGCGCGCGGCCGGCCAAGGATGGGCTGGATGGCACGGCCTTCCCATCCGGCGTGCGCACCATGCCAGTGGAAGCGACCGAGAATGTCGCGCCGGTGATTTTCTGGAAGAAGGAATTGCGCCCGGATTCCGCGGGCGCGGGCAAGACACGCGGCGGCTTTGGCCAGATCATGGAAATCGGCGCCAAGGGTGATGCGGAATTCGCGGTGAATGCCATTTTCGATCGCGTCGCCAATCCACCCAAGGGACGTGATGGCGGTGGGACCGGCGCTGGCGGTTGGGTCGGGTTGAATGATCCGAATGGCACGGTGCTCAGGACAAAAGGCTTTCAGGTGATCCCGAAGGGCCGGCGGCTATTGCTGAAACTGCCCGGTGGCGGCGGCATGGGTGACCCCAAGGCGCGCGATCCGGAATTGGTGAAGCGCGATGTGGCGGATGGGCTGATCACCGCCCATGCGGCGCGCGATATCTATGGTGTTGAGGTAAAATAACGCGACTAGAGCAGATCACGTTCAGATGGAATCATCTGAACGTGTGAAGATGCTCGAAAAACAACAATGTAGAGCGTGTTGCGTGAACACATGTGAACGCAACACGCTCTAGAGCGGCGCTTTCTTCAAGGCGCCGCCCATCACATCGCAAGGTTTCAGCCAGCGGCGCTGTTCATTTCCCGCCGCACCAGATTGACCCAGAACGCCACGCCATGCGGCAGGGCAGCATCATTGAAATCATAGAGCGGTGTGTGCAGTGCATGCGCCTTGCCATCCGGCCCATGGCCATTGCCCATAAAGACGAAAGCGCCCGGCTTGGCGCGCAGCATGAAGGCGAAATCCTCGCCACCTGTCACCGGAATCATCTTGTCATCCACCTCGTCAGCGCCAACCAATTCCCGCGCGGTATCGGCCATGATGGCTGTCTCCCGCGTGTGATTGATCAACGGTGCGGCATTCCACCATAGCGTTACCTCAGCGCTTGCGCCCTGCATGCGGGCGGTCAGTTCCGCCACTTCACGCATGCGATCTTCCAAAAGCTTCTGCATGGTCGGGTTGAAGGCGCGCATGGTGCCGCCGACCAGGATTTCGGATGGCATCACATTCAACGCATCCACTGACCCACCGGAGATATGACCGACACTGATCACCACGCTTTCCAAAGCGGGCGCGTTGCGGCTGACAATGCTTTGCAGCGCGGTGATGAAATTCGCCTGCGCCACCGTGATGTCACTCGCCAAATGGGGCGAATTGCCGCCATGCCCGCCAGTGCCGCGAAATTGCACTTTCCAGCGCCCGGAACCAGCCATCATCGGCCCATCGCAGAGCGCGAAATGGCCAAGCGGCAGGCCCGGCATATTATGCATGCCATAGACGGAATCGCAGGGAAAACGCGCAAACAACCCATCATCCAGCATGGCTTGCGCGCCGCCACGGCCTTCCTCGGCTGGCTGGAAAATGAAATGCACGGTGCCGGCGAAATCGCGCTTCTTTGCCAGGACCTCCGCCGCACCCAACAGCATCGCGGTATGCCCATCATGCCCGCAGGCATGCATCTTCCCCGCATGCTGCGACGCATAGGGAAGATTGGTTGCCTCGGTCAGTGCCAGCGCATCCATATCGGCGCGCAGCCCAATCGCGCCCTGGCCGGGGCGGCTGCCGCGCAGCGTGCCCACCACACCCATGCGGCCAATGCCTTCCGTGGTTTCAATGCCAAGGCTGCGCAAGCGTGCGGCCACCAGCGCCGCGGTGCGCGTTTCTTCCATGCCCAATTCCGGATGGGCGTGGATGTCCTTTCTGATGGCGATCAACTCGGGCAGGATGGGCGCGATTTCCTGCATCAGGGGATGGTCTGTCATGCGGCGTCTCTTTTCTTGCTGATCACATCATGAACGCGGCAGGGCTTCGCGTTCAACGGGTTGCGGCAGGCTCTCGCCCGGGGCGGCCACCAATTGCAGCCAGGCGCGCAAATGCCGCCGCACCTGAAATTCGAATTCGACATTCATATCCTGCCCGGCCAATTTCACCACACGTTCAGCCAGCGCCGCGCGGTCGGTGTCATTGCGCGTGGGGCCGGTGACCTCTCGCCTGACCTCGGCGGCGGCAGAAGCAAGCACCGCATCCTCCGCCGAGATGATTTCCACCTGGCAGCGCAGGATGCAGCGAAAAACTTCCGATGCCGGGCTGAAGGCGCCGGCGGCACTCGCGACCTCGCGCGTCAGCCGCGCGGTTTGAATGACAAAGCGCGCCGCACCAGAACCGCCGGCGGCACTCAGGCGATCCTGCGCCATGCGCAGCATCACATCTGAAGGCAGCAAGGGTGCTGGTTGTTGCACCAGCAAAGCCGCGCCGCTTTCAGCTTCCTTGATGTCCAGCGTGCCGACCTTGAGGCGAAGCGGCGTCAAATGCCCATAGCTTGGCGGCCCTGGCGGCAAATAAGGCCCCGCCGGTTGTTCATTGGCGCAGGCGGCCAGGAAGGGCAGGGCCAGGAAGGCGCGGCGTTTGGTCAGCAAAGCCATGGTCAATTCCCTGCCTCACGCGCCGGCAATGTCGCCCGATCAAAGCGGAAATCGTAATTGCAGAATTCGCAGGTCATGGTGATGGTGCCTCCATCGGCCATGTGGTCCAGATCATCGGTGCTGAAACCACCCAGCACATTCAGCAAACGTTCGCGCGAACAGCGGCAGCCGTAGGATAGCGGCTTTGGCCGATCAAGCCGAAGGCCCTCGGCATGGAATAGCCGATGCAGCAGCTGTTCACCGGAAAGCCGATCATCCAGCAATTCCTCGTTGCTGATGGTGCGCGCCAGAATGGTCGCAGTCTGCCAGGCTTCCTGCTGCTGTTCCTGATCCATCTGCTGATCAAGCCATCCGGCGCCGGCCACGCGTTCCATCAGCAGCGCTGATGCCCGCCAGCCATTGGGCGTTTCCGCGCAGGCGAGCTTCACATAGGTATCAAGCTGCTCAGAATTGCGAAAATACTCGCCGGTCATGTCGGTCAGGGTTTCGCCTTCAATGGCGACAATGCCCTGGTAGCGATCCATATCGGGCCCCTGGTCGCAGGTGAAGGCCAGATAGCCCTTGCCGAGCAGCGCGGCGGCGCTCAGCGCTTCAAGCCCGGCCAACCTTTCCTGATTGACCTTGGCATAGCCGCGCAGCGCCCCTGCATTGGTGCAATCGGCCAGAAACAGCGAAACCGGGCCATCGCCCTTGGCCTGTAAGCTGAAGGAGCCTTCGAATTTCAGCGCCGCCGCCAGCCCTGCCGTCAGCGCCATCGCCTCACCGGAAAGTTGCGCAATCGCTGGTGGATAATCATGCCGGTAAAGCAGGGCATCGGCCAAAGGCCCAAGCCGCACGAGGCGCCCACGCACCGGCCTTTCATCCAAATGAAAAGGCAGAATGGCCCTGGGCACCACCAGATCGGGCACGGGCGGGCGGCCAAAGGCGTCAAACATTTGGCCATCGGCCTGTTCCGGTATTTGCGACACGAGACTTCCTTGCAATGAAGCGGGCAACGCTAATTTTGGGTCGCCCCTTCCCCTTTTCACCAATAGGGGGCAGTTATATCCAAAATCCGGGGGTGGTGTCTTGGCTGAAATCTGGGAGTCCTGGGGGCACTACGCCTATTTGAGTTCTTTTATCTGGGCGTTTTTTGAAGGTGAGACTTTCGTTCTGGCGGCCGCTGCCCTTGGTGCGGCAACAGGTGCAGTCAATCCGTGGTGGCTTCTTTTCGCCGTCTGGTTTGGGTCTTTTCTCGGCGATCAAACCTGGTTCACGCTCGGCCGACGCTTCGGCCCGCGTGTGGTGCGCCGCATCAAGGGTGCTGAGCAGAAAGTCGCCCGTGTGAATGATCTGCTGCACCGCTACGGCACCTGGTTCATTCTGAGTTTTCGCTTCCTTTACGGCATCCGCAATGTTGCTTCTGCCGCTTGCGGCCTCGCGGGGCTGAGTTGGGCGCGTTTTGCGATCCTGAATTTCATCGCCGCCGGCATTTGGGCCAGCAGCTTCGTCGCTGCCGGCTGGTTTTTGGGCGCGCTCATTGGGCCTGAGCGGCTCGGCTGGACCATTGCGGGCATTGCCCTGGCGGCGCTGCTTTTCTTCGTCATTCGGCACTGGCGGCGGCGGTCGGCCAAGGCAAAGGCCGCCGAAGGCGCCTGACCGCATAAGGTAGCGGGGCAAAGCCTTCCCCCTCTGCCCTGCTTTTGTAGCAGAGGCATTCCCTTTCACCCTAAAAAAAACAAGAATTTTCCGAGGCTTGTGCCGCCCCCTACTCCGCGCGACGATGGACGCCTGAAGTTGCAACATCAGGCATGGTGATCGGCATGGGTGGAACGGGGCATGTGGTGGATGGGCTGGCTGGCGCCATCGGCAATACGCCCCTGATCCGCCTGAAGCGTGCCAGCGACATCACCGGCTGCGATATTCTGGGCAAGGCAGAATTCATGAACCCCGGCGGTTCGGTGAAAGACCGCGCCGGGCTTGGCATTATTGCCGATGCCGAAACGCGCGGTGCGCTGACCCCCGGCCAGCCCGGCACGATTGTGGAAGGCACCGCCGGCAATACGGGCATCGGCATTACGCTGGTTGCCAATGCGCGCGGTTATCGCAGCGTCATTGTAGTGCCTGAGACGCAAAGCCGCGAAAAGCTCGATTTTCTGCGCATGATCGGCGCTGATCTCCGCCTGGTGCCGGCCAAGCCATTTTCTGACCCCGGCAATTACGTGCATTACAGCCGCCGCCTGGCGGAGGAGCTTGGCGCGGTCTACGCCAATCAATTCGACAATCTCGCCAATCGCGACGTGCATGAGGCGACCACCGGCCCTGAGATTTGGGATCAGACTGGTGGGCAGATTGATGCCTTCACCTGTTCCTGCGGCACGGGCGGAACCTTGGCTGGCATTGCCCGCGCGCTGAAGGCGCGCGGCCCGAAAACGTGCATTGTTTTGGCCGATCCCATGGGGAGTTCGCTGTATTCCTGGGTCAAAACCGGCGAATTGAAGCCCGAGGGTTCCTCCATCACCGAAGGCATTGGCCAGGCTGCGCGGGTGCCGGGTAATTTGGTGGGCGACCGCGCGCTGATTGATGAAGCTGTGCAGGTGACGGATGAGGAAGCGCTGACCCAGGTGTTTGACCTGCTGGTGCAGGAAGGCATTTGCCTTGGTGGGTCCGCGGGGTTGAATGTTGCTGCGGCGATAAAGGTCGCACGCCAATTGGGGCCTGGGCATCGCGTTGTAACGATTCTTTGTGATGGCGGTGCGCGCTATCAATCCAAGCTGTTCAATCCGGAATTCCTGCGCGAACGCGGCCTGCCCATTCCGCCCTGGCTTGCATGAGGGCAGCAGGGTGATCAGGGAAACGCTTGAACTTGGCCGCAGCATCCGCGCGCGCGATCCCGCGCGGCCTTCCTGGCTTGAGACGATTTTCTGCTATGCCGGGCTGCATGCGGTGCTCTGGCATCGGCTGGCGCATTGGCTGTGGCGGCGCGGTTGGCGCAGTGCTGGGCGGATCGTTTCACATCTCAGCCGTTTTCTGACCGGGATTGAAATCCACCCTGGCGCGCAGCTTGGTCAGCGCTTTTTCATTGATCATGGCATGGGCGTGGTGATTGGTGAGACGGCGGAGATCGCCGATGACGTGCTGATTTATCATGGCGTGACGCTGGGCGGGCTTTCCGGCAGCCCGGGCAAAAGGCACCCAACGATTGAATCGGGCGTTTCAATTGGCGCCGGCGCGCAGGTTTTGGGGCCGATCACAGTGGGCCGAGGCGCGCGGATTGGCGCCAATGCGGTGGTAACGCGCGATGTGCCGGCGGAATGCACCGTTGTGGGCATTCCCGCGCGCCCGCCCGCGGGTTCGACCTGTGCCGACCCCTTCCTGGGCTATGGTCTGAGCAATACCGAGGATGACCCGGTGGGCGACCAGATTGCGGCTCTGCGCGCAGAGGTGGCGGGGCTACGGGCGCGTCTGGCAGAGTTGGAGAGGCAGTAGGCCGATAGTCCCTGACGGCGACGCGACCGGGTAGGGCGCGCTCGGTCATGGCTTGGCCTGTCTCCGGTAAGGGCCTATGCGTGTCACGGAAAGTCGTCCCTTTCCCCAAGTTTTGGGCTGTTAGCCTGGGAGCCGTGCATGACGGAACAAGAGCGCCTTAGCGCGATGATGGAGGATGGGATTGCCCTTCGTCGTCACGTTGCAACCGAAATGGCGCCCCTGGTTTTTCGCTGCGTTGACCTATGCGAAACGGCGCTACGCGGCGGTGGCAAGCTGTTTTTTTGTGGCAATGGCGGCAGCGCTGCGGATGCGCAGCATTTGGCAACGGAATTGTTGGTGCGCCTCAGATCGCGCGTTGAGCGCCCGTCATGGCCGGCCATAGCGCTCACGCTTGATCCGGCGGCCCTAACAGCAGGTGGCAATGATTATGGTTTTGAGGAGGTTTTCGCGCGGCCGCTTTCGGGGCTGGGCCAGCAGGGTGACGTGTTGTTTGGCATTACAACCTCCGGGCGCTCGGTGAATGTCATCAAGGCGCTTCAGGTGGCGCGCGGTATGGGCATCGGGACGATCGGGTTTCTTGGCGGTGATGGTGGTGCGGCGGCGGCCCTTTGTGATGTGGCGCTCATCATACCAAGCAATGAGACCGCGCGGGTTCAAGAAGCCCATATCACGCTGGGCCATGCGATCCTGGAATTGCTTGAAGATCGGCTGATCAGCACATGACGATTCTCTTGACTGGTGCAGCAGGCTTCATCGGCATGCATGTTGCCGCAGCACTGCTGGCGCGTGGCGAAAAGGTGATTGGGCTTGATAGCCTGACACCCTATTACGATCTGCGCCTGAAGCATGCGCGGCGGGATAGACTATTGGCGCATTCGCATTTTTCATTTCTGGAAGTGAATATCGCTGATCGTGCTGCGGTGGCGGCAGTGTTCAACCAACATCCCGATGTCACGCAGATCATTCATCTGGCGGCGCAACCAGGTGTCAGGCATTCGCTGATTGATCCCTATAGCTATATCGAAGCGAATGTGATGGGGCATCTTGTGATGCTGGAAGCCGCGCGATCTTTGCCGCGGCTTCAGCATTTTCTTTATGCCAGTTCATCTTCGGTGTATGGTGGTAACCATCAGTTGCCTTATCG
>Ga0172373_10006565_pt1:12500-15427 | contig 15427 bp, 12 predicted proteins | sample Lak10m_2_FD_114546 | JGI IMG/M metagenome (GOLD analysis project Ga0172373, IMG submission 114546) | Freshwater microbial communities from Kabuno Bay, South-Kivu, Congo - kab_092012_10m | ecosystem: Environmental > Aquatic > Freshwater > Lake | place: Democratic Republic of the...
TTGGGGTGGCGGTTGGATTGGTCCGGGAAATAGCTCTGGCATATGGACCGTACCCGAAACCGACACAGGTGGACTGGATGAGTATTCCAAGGCGCTTGAGAGAACCATATCGAAGGAACTAGGCAAATTACCCGCGTAAGTTAGCGATAAGCGGGACCCATCCTTGGGCAACCAGGGGTGGGTGGCACAGACCAGGGGGTGGCGACTGTTTAGTAAAAACACAGGGCTCTGCGAAGTCGAGAGACGACGTATAGGGTCTGACGCCTGCCCGGTGCCGGAAGGTCAAGGGGAGATGTGCAAGCATCGAACCGAAGCCCCGGTAAACGGCGGCCGTAACTATAACGGTCCTAAGGTAGCGAAATTCCTTGTCGGGTAAGTTCCGACCTGCACGAATGGCGTAACGACCTCCCCACTGTCTCCGGTATGGGCTCAGCGAAATTGAATTCCCCGTGAAGATGCGGGGTACCCGTGGTCAGACGGAAAGACCCTATGAACCTTTACTGCAGCTTGGCAGTGGCGCCAGAAGAGGGCTGTGTAGGATAGGTGGGAGCCATTGAAACCGGGGCGCCAGCTTTGGTGGAGGCAACCTTGAAATACCACCCTGCGCTCTTTTGGCGTCTAACCGAACCCGGTTATCCCGGGTCGGGACCCTGCCTGGTGGGCAGTTTGACTGGGGCGGTCGCCTCCCAAAAGGTAACGGAGGCGCGCGATGGTGGGCTCAAGCCGGTCGGACATCGGCTGTTGAGTGCAAAGGCACAAGCCCGCCTGACTGCGAGCGCGACAGCGCGAGCAGGGACGAAAGTCGGCCTTAGTGATCCGGTGGTCCCGCGTGGAAGGGCCATCGCTCAACGGATAAAAGGTACTCTAGGGATAACAGGCTGATCTCCCCCAAGAGTCCACATCGACGGGGAGGTTTGGCACCTCGATGTCGGCTCATCGCATCCCGGGGCTGGAGCAGGTCCCAAGGGTTCGGCTGTTCGCCGATTAAAGCGGTACGTGAGCTGGGTTTAGAACGTCGTGAGACAGTTCGGTCCCTATCTGCCATGGGTGTTGGAGACTTGAGAGGAGCCGTCCCTAGTACGAGAGGACCGGGACGGACGCACCTCTGGTGCACCGGTTGTCGCGCCAGCGGCATCGCCGGGTAGCCAAGTGCGGAATGGATAACCGCTGAAGGCATCTAAGCGGGAAACCAGCCTCAAAACCAGGTCTCCCTAAGGGCCGTGCAAGACCAGCACGTCGATAGGCCGCACGTATAAGTGGGGTAACCCACTCAGCTAAGCGGTACTAATCACCCGATAGAACTACATATCCATCACCCACCGCAACGAACCTACACAATAGGTTCACCGCGCACAGCGCCAAATTACGCAACAACACATCACACCAATTCAACCATCACCATAACATGATCCTGTACGGTGGCTCGGTGGCTATCGCGGTGTTGCAACACCCGTTCCCATCCCGAACACGGCCGTGAAACACACCTGCGCCCATGGTACTGCGTCTCAAGACGCGGGAGAGTCGGTCGCCGCCGAGCCACCACACAGGATCATACAAAACAACATCACCCAACGCGGGGTGGAGCAGCCCGGTAGCTCGTCAGGCTCATAACCTGAAGGTCACAGGTTCAAATCCTGTCCCCGCATCCAACGATCCCATAACATCAACAGAACAAACGTTCACAACTCGGCGGCCCATACCCTTCGCCGCCGCAACCCCATCCTCATCCGAAGATCGTAAAAACGCCGCAAGGTCACCTCGCAGCCTCACGGCACACTCGCCGCGACCCTCGCCCGGATCAATCTGAATGGCATCAATCAGGCCGCGAAGCGCCTCAGTCGCAGCAAGGCAGGTCGATGGATCGCTCAGGGAAACCTCGAGGGCTTCAACCCGACGACGGTAGAGTTCCGGCAAGTTCGGATGGAGGAAAGGCACCGTCTCTGGGTGATCCTCAGCCAAGATTTGGCCCGAAAGCTCCTCCAGACGATGCTCCGTCAAACGCAACTCGGCCACCATCGCGGGGGTCCCGTGGCCCTCCTTGATCAACTCCAACATATTGCGGATTTGCCGCTCGACCTTGGCTTTTTGCTGGGTCAGCAACGCCTGCCGGTTGCTGCGCTGGCTATTGGCCGCATTCACCTCGGCCACGAAGCTCGCGACAAACTGGTCCACGAGGTCTGGTGCAAGCAGCCGTTCCTTAATTCCAACCAGGACCCGACCCAGCAGCCGATCTCGCAAAATTGTTCTCGGATTATCGCATGTCCCTCGCTCAACATGGTTCGCGCAGCCCAACCTACCGTTCGCACCCATGACGCTCATCGGACCATTACAGCGTCCGCAGCGAACCAGGCCTGCCAGCGGCCATTTTGGGCGGCGCAATGCGCCGAGGCGTCTGCCGAGGTTTTGCCGTTCGCCCGAACTCGGCTCCCCTTTTTGAAGGACGCTTTGGCGGCTTGCCGATAATCGCGCCTGTGTCCGCTCCCAGCTTGTCCGATCGATCACGGCCAAATCAGGCACATTCTTTACGATCCACTTCTCTTTGGGGTTCTGGCGCGCCAGGCGCTTGCCAGTGGTCGGATCCTTGACCCAACGCTGGCGGTCCCACACGCGTTCGCCGATATAAAGCCGGTTTCGCAATAGGCCAGTTTCACGCTTGGCGCTGCCCAATAGCAAAGAAGCGGTCCATTTGCCGCGGCGGGGCCCCGGGATACCTTCGGCGTTCAGTTCTTTGGCGATAGATCTCGGCGATTGGCCAGCGTTATAGGCATCAAATACACGGCGGATGACCGCCGCCTGATGGTCGTCGATGTCCAGTTCACCACTGATTTATACCGCGACAATCAGGATGCGATGAGCGCGTCAATCAGGATGAGAAGACGCGGCTAGATTTTGGTATGATTGTCGCTATTTCTGATTTTTGCAATGCC
>Ga0172373_10006567_pt1 | contig 15426 bp, 7 predicted proteins | sample Lak10m_2_FD_114546 | JGI IMG/M metagenome (GOLD analysis project Ga0172373, IMG submission 114546) | Freshwater microbial communities from Kabuno Bay, South-Kivu, Congo - kab_092012_10m | ecosystem: Environmental > Aquatic > Freshwater > Lake | place: Democratic Republic of the Congo: South-Kivu...
CTTCTTTCCATCTTCAGACTTCCCATTCCGGGCGTATTGCGCCACCCATCTTTGGCTTTCATTGGAAGCCCGGTTAAAGATATCCCCTGAAGCGATATCCCGCGTGATCCCCGCTGCGGTTCTATTCCCGAGAAGATTTCTCAGCCTATCAATGAAGTCCTTGATCTTCGCCCATACCTTCCCGGAAGCGGTGGTCGGCGGCGGTGCGTTCAGTTCGTCAGCCAAGAAGTAAGCCCGGTTCTCCCCGGCGCTCAATTTGGCATCCCACTTCCCGTCTCTTTTGATCTTGTGGTCGAGGATGATGGTGTCCGCCCGGCTGATGATCCCGAAATCTTCAAGGAAGTGGATGCTCTCATGTGACAAGTTATACATCCCGTTCGGAGACTTTATCAGCCGGATCAGCCCGGAGTGCTGCATGGTTCCCATGTCCCGCTGATAGCTCCCGGCGATCACCTTGTCAGTCTCTTCCGCTGCTCCCTTCCCGTATCCCAGCTCAAGGGCCATTGCGTTCTCTTCGATGACGGGAACAGTGCTGACGCGGACGATAACGCCGTTCTTCAGGGTAACGATGAAGTGATCCCCACGGCGGTCAATGCGCTGCTTCGGAAAGGCGCTCTTTATTTCTTCAAGGGTGATTGCCCGCGCTGGGCCGGTTGTTTTCAACTGCCGGGCGTACTGGACTCTCTCCCCGAAATCCGCATCCGTAATTTTTACCGCCGTATTTACCACTTCATCGCTTCTGCGGATAGGCATGATAATAGCCTTGGATATCTGATTTTCCCCTTTGTATCCGTCAAGAGAAAGTGGATTATGTTCTACTCCCGGTTGTGTTACGATTATTCTGTCCACACCGGTTTTTAAGATTCCCGTCAACAGGTCTCCCAAATACCAGCCGTCGAGTGCATCGTCACCAAGCATAACCCAATATGTGCTTAATTGACTATTTTTTGAGCTGGCTTTCAGGAGGTTGCGTTTTGCTGTTGCCTTGAGCATGGAGACGATCTTCGCTGCCTGCTCTGCCGTCATGGTTTTCTCATATTTCGGAGTTCGTTTTGGAAGGATTCGCTTGTAATTCGGAAAATCCCCGTCTATCTCCTCCAATACGCCTTTGTTAGAAAGTTTATGTATTGACTTATCTTTAATACCGCCAGCCACACCATAGTGGATAAATAAAAGATGGCCGTTAGTGGCGATAAGATTCCCTTTGTCGCTATAAAACCCTTGAAGGGCTCCTCTCAGTGGGTCATTGCTCGTAAAGGTATTAATATTATTATACATTTGTTTACGATCAACTATTGGCTTGATCGCTGTGATAGTCGTCGGTTCCGTGCGAATGATGCCGTACTCTTCTAAAAGATCACTCGAAATATCATCCCTGATTCTCATTGGGAAGAAAGCGGATGAACGAATAGCATCCAATAAATCAATACCTATGTTCGAACCAGCAGTGTTTGTACTATCAATACCCTGTGCCATACGCTGCATGTATTCGTTCTCGTTATCGGTTAGTTCCCTTCCAAGGACTTTTCCCATGGCCAAACGAATAGCATCCTCCCCTTCGTAAAGTTGTCCAGCAGGCAAGGATTTAGGAATGGCTGGCAAGAGGTTGCGATTCTTCTCGATACGTTCATTAGCACTCTTGGCTTTGGCAGCGCGCTCGCGGTTGCTGCGTTCCTTTTTCGCTTCTTGTTTCTCTTTTCCACGGGGACGCGCTTCGATTTTTTCCTTTACGGTATTTAAATATCTCTTTGGTTCGTATGTCTCGGTGAGCGGCTGGCTCATAATTGACATAGCAAGATCGTTAGCTACTTCGTCGATGTTTTCCTGTGGAATCCCGGCCTCTTTTGCTTCTTTCTTGGCCTCTTCTGTTAGTTGGGCGAACTTCTCCTTTACTGATTCGTAAGTGCGTGTTTCTAATAGGTCCGATACAGCAATCTCGGCGGCAATCTTCTGTAGTTCTTCACGGGGACGTTCAATCGCATCTTCAAGGTAGGCGAGGCGAAGTTTTTTGGATAGATCACTCTTTTCCTTCTTGTAGTTTTCCGCAGCATATTGAAGGGCTTCCAACTTCCTTGCCTTGGCGTCTTTGTTTATTTGACTTACGGGCCCTGTGTTATGGACTTTACTGAGTTCATCGTCAGTTTTACCAATCATATCATCAAGCCGGGCGAGGTCATCCTTGATTTTCTTACGCTCTTCCGAGAGCCGCCCGGGGGTAGTGCGCTTGGCTGACGGTTTGCCCTCTTCACTCTTGACGGTGCGAGCCGTTGCTGGAAGCTTCTCCCTGAGATTGTCCCACGGGTCCCTCAGTCGCTCCGTGGCCTGATAAAAAGACATCACATTCCCGTCAATCTCAACGGTATTGCTGCGTCCCTGTTCTTTTGCCAATGCGGTGATGATCGGGTCGTAATCGGTGGCCTTTGGCGTGGCTTTTTGTTTTTCCTCAGACTCGGGTGTCTCCGCCTTTTTCGGCTTTATCCCCGACACGACTTGGCCTACTTTGCCCCAATCAACAGGGGTCGTCGTGGCTTCCCTGCTCTCGTTGATCTGCCTTCGGATTTCATCGATGGTTTTTTGGCGAATTTCTTTTGATGTCCCCGCAATGGAATAATCCCCGTCGGCTGACTTCTCCATCAACCCAAGTTCAACAAATTTATCGGCTACCTTGTTTGCGTTATCGACAGCAAATCTCGTGCCTTTTCCATTGGGAAGAATTGAGGCAATAACATCAAAAGCGTCACGCTGAGAAATCGTCTCGGCAACAGGGGCTTTCGTTTCGCCAATGGGCTGTTTCGTTTCACCGGGGGTGGTCTTTATCTCCCCCTTCTGCAAATCCGGATAGTCGGCAAGTACTTCGGGGGGAACTGGTTTGCCCTCGGAAAGGGCTTTCTTGACAACAGAATCCCGTTGTTGCTGAACATAACGATTATCGGCTGGCTTGCCCTGATTGTTGGCAAACTCTTCCCGTGTCATCTCCCACGGTTCTTTGGCTGTTTCTGCTACAGACTTTTCTTCCGGGTAAAGCCTCCCAATCGCATTCTGAGCCCAGACGTTATTTCTATAAGCCTCCAAGACATTACGCGGTACTTGTTCACCATTATTAGCCGCTTGTTTTACTTGAAGGGCATGACCGGTCAGAGCTATTTGCTTTGCGTCTCCTGTCTTATTAGCAGTAAATTCAGTGGGCGTTTGTTTCCATGCAGGAATAGTTTCATTAGTAGTAACTGGTATATCTTCTTTTGTTCCTTCTCTATCTAACCGTTTTCTTGCTTCTTGCCGAACTATATCTGACACACCAGATACTCGGTTCTCAGCATATAACCGGTCAACTGCATCTTCCCATTCTTGTTGTTTTAGTGTGCCCTTCTCTTTCATTACATAAAGGCGTCCTGTGATTTCGGAATCACCCAAGCGCACACCGGGGACAACAGCACTCCCTAACCTTTGATACAGTGATATCTTTGTCGGAGAATAATCTCCACCTTGATAACTATTGATTTGTGACAGCAACTCTTTTGTGGGGTTTTCTTTTGTCAGGTGCTTTGCATAGTAATACTCTGAACGTGTCATGTCATAAAATGATCCGTCAGGGGCCACAAGTCGGTAACTCGTTTTCATTGGTGGATTATTGATGATCTCGTCAAGTTCAGAAACACGCTTTGCTTGGATGTTCTGATTGCCGCTGTTAAAGATTCTCCCTCTTTCTTCTCTTGCTTTTTCGAGACCTGCATTATCTACCGTCTCAACAATATTCGCTGTTCTTCCTTCTGCGACCATATTTTCGATCATTTCAGCGCTGGTCACAAGACCGTACTTGTCGTGGTTACGTTTCTGTCGAAGGGCCGCGAGAACCCTCCCACGACGAAGAGGGGGGAGGGTTGAGGCAAATGATTCAAGCGATCCCTTTTTAGATTGTTCGGCGGCAGTGGGAACTTCTGTAGGATTCGCAATACTATCGTTTTCATTGAATTCTTTCCGTGTCATCTGCCACGGTTCTTTGGCTTGCTTCGCCGCTGCGCTTTCCTCGGTGCCTGGTTTCGGCGTTTGGCGAATAATCGCTTTTTCTCTTTTTATAATGCTCTGCCTTAACCGTTCGGATATTTCGCCAGCAGTGAGACCTGATTCGTTTTTATATCCGCTTCGTATAAGCAAGCTTCCCGCTGTTGACGATAGCGCATCACCGGCCAAGGGGATAGTTGAGTATAGTTCATTTTCGGCATCCCTAATAATGTCTTCCTCCCATGACTGGAGGCCCGGCTTCTTTTTCAACTCTTCTATTTGCGCAATAACTTCGTCGGCCAAAGCTCCCCATTGGGTATCATTTCCGCGATAATGAGGGATAACCTTGGCTTCGGGTGCGGCTTTAGGTGGTTCGGCAACTATTTCCGGCGTTACGATTTGTAAATTCCCCCCCGTCCCGGCTGCCTTGATCTCGGTTGGTTCCTCGGGCGTCAGATCGTGAAGTATCTTCGGAACAACCGGCGGCTGTTCTGTGGCCGTTTCTGGTTGTAAAGTCCCCCCGGCCTCCATAGCGGGGCCTCCGGGCGCGGTCTCGGTTGTCTCGGAAGGCGCGGGGGGCGCTATCTCTTCCTGCGGGATGATCGTTCCCGCTTCTTGGATGATCTCTTCGACGTTCACCGCCGGGGACTGAACCTTCCCGAGCTGGCTGGCCTTGTAGTCGATGATCGCCTGGTTCAGATCATCAATTAGGTCGGGGAACTGCGTTGCAATCTCCCCCTTGGCGGCGATCATATCAAGGTCGGTGGCATATCCGCCGGACGCGATAGTTTGTTTGAAGGTCTCCACCGGGTTGGTGGCGGGAACTTGTTCCGGCTGCGGGACGATGGTGGCCGCGGGATCAGCCGCGGGTGTTTCTATATTCGCCCCGCCCCTGAGCTGGCTGATAAGGTTGATGAACTGCTTTATGGAGTTCAGGTTTGCGCCCGGCTTCTTCCTGTAAGAATCGAGCATGGCCTGTGCATCATCGATGGTAAACGGATTCCCCTGAGAGTCCTGACCGTTCTTTACTGATGATTCGACCTCTGCGAAGAACTCCGGCGTGAGCGCGGATAGTTTCTGCTGTATGGTTTCAACCTGAGTTGTATCCGTTTCACCCTGGGTTGTAACCGGGGTGTTGGTCTCAATGGTCGTGGTGGATGTCGGCGTGGTCTTTGTCCGCGTCGTTTCTTTCGACGGAAACACTCCCCCAGCGCCACCCATGAACAGGCCGCCGACGAACCCGGCCCCAAGACCGTTCACGGCCTTCATAAAGTTTTCTTTGGAGGTGATGTCTGTCGGGTCAATTCCAACCTGTTCGGCGTACTGCTGGAAGAACTCTTCCGTCCCTTCACCGATACCCGTGTTGAGAGAAGCCTTTCCGATTCGGGCGAATATCTTCCCTTTGCTGACGCCCATCCCGTGCATCAGTTTGTTTAGCGCCTCTTCAGCGCCCAACTCTTCAAGTTTGGTGGCAACGAAAGCTGCGGCGAGACCACGGATCGGGGAAAGTTCTTTCGTCTTTCCCTTCTTCAAGTCCTCAAGTTGACCTTCCGCGATCTGCCCGGATTCCAGAATACCGACAGGGATGTCCATCCGCTTCGGACGCGCCCACTCCCCAGCGAACCGTGCGAAGTCCTTACCGGCGTTCGGCGCTCTGGTGATCAGCCCCTTGATCGCTTCAACGCCTGTCTTTACGTCACGCGCCCGTCCGGCGGCCATAAACGGAGCGGTCACGGCAACCTGTGAACCCATCTGCCCGACGTTCCATGCCGCCCACTTCGACAGGTCTCCCCAGAAGTCGCCCGTGTTCCCGATATCCGTCATGTTCTGGACGGCGGCCTCTGTTCCCTTCATGGCGTTGCCCCAATACTCAGAGGTGGTCTTTCCGACCTCCTCAATGGGCTTCACGCCTGAAAGTTTTCCGGCGTACTCGATGACCGAGCCGACGGCTTTGTTGGCTCCCAGCCATCCGGCCTTGACGCCCTTTACGGCTTCACCGAGAACTGTTGGGGGTTTGTAGTATGCTTCACTGTTTGCAATAGCAAGAGCTTCAGCATCAGAAAGAGAAGAAAAGTTTTTGATGTTCGGGATAGAGGCAGATTGATCGTTCGCAATCTTTAGTGCCTCCGCATCGGACAGGGTGGAGAAATCCGGCGTGGCCATTCAACGCTCCTTATGAAATTTTATTGACCTTCTGCTATTATGGTTCCTTGTCCTTGTTCATAGGCTTGTTTACGTTTTTCTCGATAGGCAGTCCGGTACGCCTCTTTCTGAAGAGGGGTCATCTTTGACCACACTCTCGGGGAGATACCAGGTGGCATTGGTTCCTGAAAGACTGCACGCTGGGTTGTCGCTGGTTGCGCCGGTTTCTGTGCGGCGGGTTTTACTGCTGGCTTCTCCCATTTCCCGTCGCCCCTCTGGACAAATCCCCGGCGCTCCATGTCGGCCTTGATCTGCGCCGGATTGTAGGGTGGCTGTGCCGCAGGAGGTTGTTGCCCTCCTGTCAGTTTTTTATAAAGCGCCCTCGCTTCCGCTTCCGCCTTTGCAATTTCTTCCGGTGTATCGCCGTTTTTGCGAGATTCTTTTACGGCGTCTAACACAAAACGAGTTTCCGAAGGGATATCTTCCTTTTGGACCTTCTTTTCAATTTCCGCGTTGGAAGGGGCAAAGTCTTTCCCTGATTTCTTTTCAGCAAGTTCATGTTTTTCGGCGGCGACAATTTGCTTCTCAATGTCTGCTCTTTGTTCTGGAGTTTTTGCCTGAATCAACATTCCACGAAGCGCGATGGAACTGCTTGGGAGAACAGGACGTTCCGGGTTTTCCGCTCTCTTCATATCAGCGTCAACCATTTTTTGTTTGATATCGAGTTCCCTTTTCGCTTTATAAACAGGATCAGCAAGGTTTACCTCTTCAAGACGCTGGTTTAACGCCTCAAGCTGTGCGGTTCTCTCGGCAAGCGTTTGACCGATGGCCACCTTATCAAGTGAACCGGGAACGGAATCCATACCGTACATGTCTTCCCGCGGATCGGTGGGCGTGATACTTTTTTTCAAGTCCTCTATTTCCTTGGTAATAGACTTCTGTCTTTCGGTGATGTTCTTTCTCCGGAACCCGATGATGGCGTTCTGCGCGTCCGTGTCGTCCTTGAGAGCAATTAGAAGTTCGTTCTTTTGGGCGAGAGATATTTTCCCCGCCGGATCAAGCCCGTGAGCCTTAATAAACTCATGGGCGTAATCAACACCTTCCGGGCCAAGATCGGGAATCTTATTGATCAGATCGGCAACGGCGATTGTAGGATCATGCAGCCGCTTATATTCGGCTTGCTGCTGGGCGAAGGTTGTTTTCTGTTGGTCAAAAAGTTCTTGTCTCTGCCCTGCCTCTTCGGCCGCAATCTTTGACGCCTGTTGAGCGCGTTCATTAGCCAAAACATTGTTTTTTATACCCTGAAACGCCTCAACGTTTCTGAGACCAGCGTTTATTCCCTCAGCGAGACCTCCTAAGTCAGTGAGTGGCATCTAAATCACCTCCCCGTTGAGCCGGACATAAGAGGCCCGGCGGCTACCAATCGTTCGACAAAGAGTAAGGAATCCCTTGGTGATCATCGTCGGCAAGATGCCGGGCTTCTTCTTTCCGTACAACTTATACCTTCCATAGCTGATCAGACTGTCCACAAGGATTCTCTTCACAATCCATTTGACGGCCGGGAACCTCTTGATCCAAGGAACCACCATTTCGCCGATCAGATAATAACCGCGAAGATCAACCGGCGTCAAGAACTTTTCCCGATATTCTCGTGTTACGTTCACCTCTTCTGAGTTTGCATGAGTGCAAGCCGTCACGATGATGCAGTCGCTACTCCCGAGCGCCCCGGCGATTGCGCCGATGGCGCCCCCGACGATTGCTCCCGGGCCACTCCAAGAGGTCATTGCGGCTCCGGTCAATGCACCAGCTCCAGCTCCGGCTAAACCACCACCAACAGTTTTTGCTGTTTTTTCATTGCTTATAAGCCCAAGTGTAGCGTTATGGCCAAGGTTCTCCATGCTATCTCCATGGATCGCGTCAATAATCTTTGGCGCTGCATAACCGGCAACGGCTGGGCCGGCATAGATACCTGCTGGGGCGGCTCCAGTTCCTCCTGCCATTCCCCAAGCCCCCTCACCAGCAATGGCAGTGTCGGCTGCCGCTGAAGAGGCCGCTATATCCGCGGCGCTTGCTTCGCCCATGAGCATTCCTGTATCTGCTAAAGCGCTTCCGACTGGGGCTGCTGAAGTTGCCGCCTCCATTGCGGCATACCCAGCTTGAGTGGCCTCCGCCACAGTTGCCCCTTCCGCAAGAGCCGCTTGGTATGCCTGTTCCCCTATCGCTATTGCAGAGTCTCCGGCAGGTGCTGTTTCACCCATCATTGCCACTGTTTCTGCGTTATATGCCGTCGGAATGATGTTTTCTGTGGCGTACATACTTCCCGGAGTCCCCTGAAACTGAATTGTTTCGGGATACATACTTCCGGGAGTCCCCTGAAACTGTAATCCTTCGGCAGGCAGGGTTGGCGCGGTAGTCGTTGGAACTACTTCAGCGGTAGTTACTGGCGCACCAGTGACCTTATCGTAAACCTTTCCGGCGCCTTCTTTGAGATAGCCGAATCCCTTTCCGAGCGGTGTCTGTCCTTGAGTTATAATCTTCCCAGATGCATCAACTACATTAGGGTCTTTCATTAGGTAATTTAAAGTTGCTCCGGTAGTAAGTATATTACCGATAGCTGCCTTGTTTTGACCTGACTTGTTCCCCTCTATCTCCTCCCGACGAATCCGATTATTCTCCTCGTTCTGTGCCTGTGCCATATCAAAAGAACGGTTTGCCATATTCTGCCTATTGGATGAATCAAACTCGGCGCTCATCGCTGCTTCTATTTCCCACGGTTGCACTTTTTGACCGGCCGCCTTTTTCATTTCATAAAAGCGCCTGACCTTCCCCAATGAAGAGCTGGGAATATTGTATGTTGAAATAGGCATGGTATCCTCCTTAAATATAGTCGTGAGTACGAATAGATTGGAAAAATAGCTCCAATAAAAGTGGCTCAAACCCGCAAACTTCACTATCCGTGGTGATCGTCATCTTGAACGAATGGAACAATCCCGGAACCGAGTTGCTTATTTTTACCGGGAAAGATAAACGATATCCAGAGTTTGTAGGATCAACTGTGAACTCCTCTCCTGTTGCTTCCGAATCGATGTAATGCGTCAGTGTGATGTCAGCGGTTGTCGTTACCTTGGCAACGGATATCGGGATCATAGCCATCAACGCCGTCTCGGTGATAAAGTTAGAATCGATCAACGGGAAGTCTCCAGTTTCCATAGTAGAAACAATATCCGATCCGTCGAAATCATTCCCATATTCAAGCCGCTCCATGTACCCCGTATCAATAAACCCGTAAGCGTGATTCGTGCCGTAGGTGTCGGCCACGCTTATCATACACTGGACTTTTTTGCCCGTGTCCCTATCTATATGAAACCACTTCCAGCGTTTTACGTCAAGAACCCATTCATCATCGAGGGTCGTCACCGCCCCGCTGGTCACGGCGATAAAGATATGATACTCCAGCTTGGCCTTGTCAACCTTTCCGTAAAAACTCTTTCCGTAAGACTGATTGATATGAACAGCGCTCGTCTGGTCAAAAAGGTCTCGGATATCATGGCTTACGTTGATCGGGTGCCGTCCTTCAGAGATATAGACGCCATCCGACGACATCCATATTGCAATATTTCTATTCGCTGCGGACTGATCCTTGATCGGGGGAATAATAACCGTATCAAGAGTCATCGGATAGGGGCCACCCACCGCCGAAGAAATACGATATTTCGTCCAGTTCGTTCCGTTGAATACAAGGCCCCATATTTCCGAATCCTTAAAAAGCATGTTAATATTGAACAGGTTTGACCCGTACTGAGAGAATAGCGTGCATCCGCAAGACAGCTCGGTGTCATCCCCGAAATCGAACTCATTACTTCCCTGTCCGTTAAAAACTTGGGTGGTGTCGATAGCCGACGTGATCAGACTGTTCTTTTTCCCGTCCATGTTCGCGCAAAGGAAAAGCTGGTCATTCGTGTAGAGAGGGAACTTGTACCCAGTAAGGACTTTTTGTGCTGGGATGCCAGAGACGTAGTAAATACGAACACTTGCATCAAGAGTGCTGGAGAACTTGATCTTGTAGTAGTATAGTGGGACACCGTTCGCGTACTGCTTTTTTTGCTCGTTTGCCAGTGAAGCGTTATTCCAAGAGATCACTCCGGATTTTGCTAATGGGACACCAGCGGTTGAGGTCCCATCGATAATAGTCCCAACGGTCGCCCATGCTGCACCATTCCAATAATCGACGGACGTTACCCCGGCTCCATCAACTCCGGCCTGAGTCCCGCCAAGGTGGCCGCCCCCATAGTCATCCATTGCCATGTTGGTTGACGATTCCGTAAAGTCAATCGTGTTCCCGACGATCCCGGCGGTGACTGCGGTGATGATAACGGTATTCGGCGCTCCGAGCGCGGCTGTCACTGTGGCAAGATCAAGACCAACAGCGGTTACTATGTTCGTACATGCGGCAGCAGCTGTCGCACCTACTGTAACTTCTCCAACTCCACTCCTTGCTGCTTTCCATGTAAATGTCTGTGTCCCTATTACAAATGTTTCATTCTCCGTTGCCACACCGGTCATGGTGATTGTGCCTTTTGCTGCAACCGCCGCGGCGTCGGTATTCACATAGTCAGGAGGCAAGTTCAGAGAGATCGCCGTTTGAGGTTCAGAGAATCCCGCTTCAAGGTACTGCGTCGTAAAAACAAGGTTACTGATGTCAGCATAGGTCGAGGCGTCACTGGAACTATATGTATCGTATCGGACATTCAGGGCCTTGTCGGCCTGTGACGTTGTGGTGACGTAGAAGGCCAGTATTTCCCGGTCAATCCCATCCCATAAGTCTTTGATCGGCTGAAAGGGAGCGCCCACGGTACAATGATAGACCGTTGTTCCGGCGTCGATCCCGGCGAACGTGAACCTATAGGTATAGAGGGGAATCCCCTCAATAAGGACCGGCTTCGACACGGAAACTGTGGTATCAAATGATACAGTCCCGGTCTGAGCCAAAGTCTTACCACCCGATGAAGTTCCATCTACCAGAGTGGTCAGCGCGGCCCATGAAGAACCGTTCCATGTCGTTCCGGTTACAGTGGCTGCTGAAGCATTAGCGGTCTTAACGTAGAACTTCACGGCCGAAAGCGGTAACGTACTACGGACATCAACTGTGGCATCAGCACCAACCTTGTAGAGTGTAGCAACATTTGCCGAGTCATCCTTGGTGTTATTTATCTGATCCGTGAAATCATATAGAAAACCACCGGAAGGGTCAAAAGACAAGAACCCCGCGCACCGTCCCTCAACACCGTACCAGATGCATGAATCCACCCCGTTGCAGTAGATCAACTGACCCGTGGGGCTGCCAGAAAAACGTCCAATACCGGCCCCGGAGCTGTCCGTCCACAAGGATGTTGCTTCGAAGTCCCCAGCCGATGGGATGGCGGTGGTATTCTGAATGACCTGTGAGGCCGTAAGGCCAGTGTTCCATGCCTGTGCAAGGACGTGACTTTCCGCTGGTTGTGCTTTCAGGTAGTGATAAGCGTTACGGACTTTCAAGTATGTCGTGAGAGCCGTGCTGTTGATCTTGGTCATACCACCGATTGTTTTTGGGCTGGAATCACCATACCTCATGTTGGTCAACGTCTTGAAGTTCTGACCAATGATAAGAGGGTCCTCGGCTGTGATCAGTTTCCCCGTCAACTGGACGGACTTCTTCATCATCGGGGCGCTTTCGCTTCCCGGAACCAGCGGCATGGTCAATTCCTGAACGGTGAGTTTGATTGGATTATTAGGCATTTGCTACCTCGTCTGGCATAACGTGAGACGCACGAGCATCGGGATGTTTCTTTATGTAGGCGATCCTTGCGGCCTGGAGGAGAGAGATATACTGATTGTAGAACTTCGCCACATCAGCCCACCGTTTCAATCGGATACAGGCCATTGCCGCCGCATACTTCGGGATACAAGGATGGAACTCGGAAGGAAGGTCTTCTGGGTACTGAGTGGCCATCGTACTCATGGCCCTCGTCGGACTATCGGAGTAAAAAACCCGCAAGATATATCGGTCGGTTGGGGTCGGCTCGATATAAATCAGGTCTCCCCACTGAAACCAGCACTGAGGAATCCCTGACGAAACAATCGGTACATAACCCACAGCTAAGGGACTGATACAGGTTAACCCCTTATTAGAGAAATCGTTCGGACTAATCTCTTCCTCCCACAGAACGTCAACTGTATCCTCCCAAATAACGTCGGCTGTATCCTCAAACCATACAGTATCACTGTCAGGGACCCTCTCGATATAGGTCACAGCATGACCCGGAGCCTTTACAAAGGGATGGTCTTTGGTCGTCGCCAGATAGGTTTCGCGCTCGACACACAACGCAAGCGCGGCGACGTGTTTATATCCTTCGTCCATAAGGTTCTGAAGTTGTGCTGAAGAAATCCTTGTGGTTGAGACTTCATTCAAGTCGGACCTGATAAGACTTTCCATGACGCTGACAGTGTAAACCATTTTTCACCTGTAAGTGATATCATCTCGGCCGTCGGGTCGGATGTCCACAATGTTTTGTTTCGTGTAGGCCATTTCCGCGCCGTACATCGAAGTCAGCAAAGAAACCGGAGCCGCTTCTTTGTTTTTAGTAAGCCCCTGAATTACCGAGAACAATGCAATAAGTGGATGCCACGCATCTTCAAGGGCGGTTTGGTCTCCCGCGGCTGCGTAGTCCACTTCCACGGAAAGGGAAAGCTCCTCGATTGTGATGTCATTCGCGGCCGTTAGGATCAGTGAAGGCGAACCGCTAAGGGCTGTCATGGTCTGTGTGAAATACCCGTCACTTGAAATTGTCTCACCTCTGGCGCTTCCGAAGTATGGTGTTACCGTCCCGCCAGTCCCGATACCTGTTATCCTCAGTCTTAGGGTATAGCTGGAACCCTCTGTAAGAGTTGTCCCATAGGTGAGATCGGAAGAGGCCCCGGTATGGATCGCCGTGTCGCCAAGTGCCCAACCTGACCCTGACCATCCCGAGGAGAAATCGGCATCCGCAATCAAGACCATCTTCGCCGTGTCGGAGACATAAACACGGATGGGATAGACCGCATCTGGTAAAGGTTCAATCCCAATACTGGAACCATATTCGTACCAGTATTGCGGAGCCGTCCCGGTGATCGGGAAGTTTCCGAGTTTCAGCGGGTCGATACGTGTCAGCATGATTGGTTTCCCGGTGGTCGGAACATACTCGACAAAGTTCACTTTCAGAGCGCTCACGTCCACGGTTCTGACCAGCGCCCCGGTCTCCAGTGCAAGGACAAGCTGAACCGCTCCGGCTTTCTCCGCAAGATCAGAAGCGGCTACCGAGAACCACCGATAGAACTCGGCTTGCGTGTAGAATTTCGCAACGTCCTCATTCAGGAAAAACCTTCCGAGAGTTTCAAGGTCACTGGCTGTCAGTTTCGGCCATGCCATTATTGCCACCTTCTGTCTTGGCTATCCGATCCCCAATATATTCCCGGAGCAACCACCGGTCCCTGCCGGTCATATTTGCTTGCCGCCAGATCGACGCCTTCCTTCAGTTCCTTGTCGAGGATTTGCCGTTCAACGGCCGTCGCGTCGTTCCTGAAATACATGGCAATGTATTCCGCGATCAGGTCATCGAATAACTCATTAAAGGGAACCGTCGAAGTCGTGAGCGTTACCGTCGATGGTCTTGAAAAATAGTCACCCTTCAGGGTGTAATTTCCCCCGGCGTGCGGTGTCATGTAAACCTTCATGCCCCTGATTTTGTAGTAAAGCGGTTCTCCCGGCCCGGAATACTGAAGATCAACGTCCTGAGACGGAAGAGGAACCAGCGCCCACGTCTTTGTGTCAAGATAGGGTTTGTCCCTCATTCCCCAAAAGTCGGACGGCAAGAACCCGTAGGCATCGTCCGAGGTGATGGTTTTTGACGATCCCTCTGCTTCTACGACCACGGTATCGGTTAAAACGAGTGTGATCACCGTGGTTGTGACAGCGGCGATCCTGAAAGGTCCGGGGTTCAATGTGCTGTTTGTGGTGATCGGCATCCCGACGGCGAACCCTTCAGCGACGAATTGAGCCGCGCTATCGGTGATCGTGCCGGCAACGGTAGAAGTAGAAGCCGTGAACCCGATGGTCGCCGCGGTATAGACCTGTTCAGAGTAAATCGGGACAGACATCTGAGCGGTAATCAAGTCCGATTCAAGGAAATAGAGACGCTTGGCAATCGTCCTAATGGCCTGGTTGACAATCGGAATCAGGGCATCTGCCTGGACTTGAATGTCACGACGGTAAGCGAGAGTATTGTAAAGGTCTTGAACGGTTGACATCGTGCCTCCTATTTCTTAACTTTCTCTACCATTCACAGTGTGCCAAACCCAAGCATCCCGAAGAGGAGAGGCAGGTTGGCTTTTTAAAAACTCAGTATTTGATTATCAAACAGTCCCGGAATTTTCTCATTTAAAATATTGTGCTTCCGCGGCTCTTCGCAAAACGAGACCTTTTAATTTTTTCCCCCCAGCGTAAACCCACTTGTTTAATTCTCCCGGGACCGAGCCCCATTCTTTAGCGTTTATCTTTCGTCTCAAGGTACTTTGCTGAAGTCTTCCAGCGCCCAAATTGAACACAAAATCTAATATGGCACCCATCCACATCTCATTTGAGAGCAAAACAGGACACATCATTGCCAGTGAATTGTACTTTCGCTCAAGTTCATACTTCATGTAGAAGATAGCCGTGTCTCTTGAAATGGGTGGATCAGACAACTTCACTTTCCTACCATCTGGGTACACTGTAGAACCATATCCAATAGTTGGAACTCCTGCTGGGCATAGATAGGGCACTGGCCGGTATCCCTCGAAAGTAGTAACTAATTCTATAGCATTCTTAGGAATCATCTCTTCTCCAAGGTCCTGCCAACAAACCAGAAGTCTATCAAGAAAGCGCATAAGGCTTTCTCATGTTCTCCAAAACACGCATTGATCGCGACAATAGCATCTGCCCCTCTCTCTATCATAATTATAAATGTAGCAACTATTGCCGCAGGGTATAACAGTACTACCCACTCAAGTGTAATAAACGGACGCATGAGTTTACTGAAAGCATCTACCCACTTTATCCCAGATGGTTGAGTCTGCTCCTTTAGAGCTGTAACGTATGCATCCAAGATACTCTTCTGGGAGTCTGCTGTAGACTGAGACTGTATCTCGTCTATCCTCTGGTCACCTTTTACCCTCTGGAACTCAAGAGCCTTATCCTGCATGTCCAGCTCATGCTTACGTTCATTTTTCGCA
>Ga0172373_10006568_pt1 | contig 15426 bp, 17 predicted proteins | sample Lak10m_2_FD_114546 | JGI IMG/M metagenome (GOLD analysis project Ga0172373, IMG submission 114546) | Freshwater microbial communities from Kabuno Bay, South-Kivu, Congo - kab_092012_10m | ecosystem: Environmental > Aquatic > Freshwater > Lake | place: Democratic Republic of the Congo...
CCGCCTCCGCCGCCTCCGCCGCCGGTCGTGTCGGTGTCGGTGCCTACGCCCGTGGCGCCCGTGCCCTCCGGGCTGTCCTCACGAGCCTTGTTCAGCGCGTTGAACAGCACCCCCGAGGAGATGCCCTTCTCACCCAAGGAGCGCAGCACCGATGCCTTGGTGGCGACAGCAGCCGCACCTTCCGAGGTGGTCGTGCGGAAGTCGCAGGCCGTCATCTGGATCGCCGCGTCCGTGTCGATCGAACGGATGAATGGCGGAGCGAGGCACGGAGGCGACTTCGCTCGCGTAAGGCACGCCTCCTGCGCCCAGCGGATGAGCTGAGTCACAAGAGCAAACACCGCCGCCAGTACCGCACCCACGATCGGGTTTATCGCCGTGACGATCGCCGTGATCGCCCCGGTGACGGTGCCGGTTACTGCGGCTGCGGTGTCGAGGTTGGCCTGCGTGACGGCCTGCGACAGACGCAGAAGCTCGTCAGGAGACAGCGCGCGGTACTGGTCAGGCAGCGCGTTGTACGCTTGACCCCAGCCCTTCATGGCCGTCGCAAGCACCTCGCCGAAGGTGCAGCTCGCCGCATCGCTCGCGAGCGAAGCGCAGTAGAGCACCTGCGCGTAGGGGCTCGGGAAAAACTGCGTCCTGCTGGCGACGTAGGTGGGGTCCGTCCACGCCTCGACGAGCCCACGGCCGACCTCAGCGGTCACATCGAACTCCCACAGCAGCGACTCGTACCGCTCGTGCCCCATCCCAAAGGGGCGCGGCTTCCAGCCGAACCATGCGGCGAGCAGCGCCTCCGAGCCAGGCGAAGCTCCGCCGTAGAAAAGCCGTAGCGCCGGGTACGCTTCGCGGGGCAGCACCCAGCGCAAGGGCCTTCGCGAGCGCACGTCGGCCGCGTTCACCAAAGGCCGCGGGTCGAAGTCAGCCTCCGACGTAGGCACCTTCACGAAGTCGAGCGGCATGCCATCCAACCGCGTGTAGAGCCCGCAGTTGGCGTCCAAGCGAGAGAAGCCACCGCCGGGCTGATCGTAACCCGCGACGTTCGGCGAGAGGCCCACCAAGGTCGGCAGGACCAAGTTCTTCTCGTAGAGGTGCCACACTGACTTGCCGCGCTCGCCGGCGCGGAAGTCTTCGCCCACACCGCCCACCGCCTCGCAGTGCGAGAACATATCTGGCGAACCTGGGTTGGGGAACGGCCCGCTGAAGAACCGCTCCTTCGCGTACTCAAACGGAGGCAGCGGTGCGGTGCGCGTGCGCGTGTCGCTCTGCGCTCGAGGTGCCGTCGCGTTGAGCCGCGTGTAGTACGCCTTCTCCGCCTCGACGAGCGACTTGCCGGCGTCCGTGATGGCGTCCGTGTACCCGAGGAAGTGCCATCGGACGTTCGACGCCCAGCGCATGAGCGCCACGCACTTCATCACCTGCGTACACCAGCGGGCCCACTCCGCAGGCTTGGCCTGCACCACCGCGTTGCCCTCACGAGCGCGCGAGAAGAGCGCGGTGCGGGTGGCCGCGTCGCCGATCCCTGCGAGGTTGAGCGGCGTGGGCGGGTTCCGAAGAAGGGACTGTAGCTGAAGCTGCGCCCATGCGAACCGCTCCATCTGGAACAGGATGGAGCTCATCCGCTCCGTCGAGCAGGGCAGATTGATGTCCCACATCTGGAACGTGCAGTAGATCGCTTGGCAGCCCGCGAGCCCCGTGCAGCAGTTGTCCCGGCGGTAGTCGATCAGCTCCGCCTGGCTCGCCCACGAAGCGTCGTGCGTCCACGGCTGTCGGACGCGCATCGCGAGAGACTGATAGAACGGCTGAAGCGACGAGCGCGACGGCGAGAAGCCGGACCTCGCGGCTTCCCGCTCGACCTCCGTGCGGTACACGTCCGGCCGGACTCCGCCCCCGGTGGGGTACAGACCACCGCCCGACCCGCTCGGGGTCGAAGGCGTGGTGCCGCCCGCCGCCCCCGGCAGCGCCGCGAAACGAGAGGGAACCTCCCATTCCGCGTCGAACACCGAGAGGTACGCTTTCAGCCCTCGGGCCACGGCGTCAGCAGGACGCTGCCGCGCGTCGAGCGATGTCGCGAGCCTGCATCGGGCTCGCGCCCACGCGCCGCGCCGTGAACATGGCCGCCATGTAGGAGATGCTCTTGGCGTTCATCGGCGCGCTCCGCGGGAAGCCGAGCGACATGAACGAGCCCACCGTCCGGCCCACGTCGCCCATCGTGCGCGACACGCCGATGATCCGCATGGCGTTCACCACGCCGCAGGCCGCCCACATCCGAACCTGCATGGCCGACACCCCGCGGAGAGCCGCCACCCCGACGAGGCCCTGGCTCGAGACCGACGTGGGGAAGTAGGAGGCCCAGTCCGAACCGCCGGTGTAGTTGGCCCCGCCGCCCGGGACCGGCGTGACCGTCCGGCCCGCCCAGCCCGGTACCTCGTCGATGGCCAGCGAGCCCGCCAAGCCCTCGCTCGAGGGCAGCGTGGGGCTGTAGGCCGCCCAGCTCGAGCCGCCGGAGTAGTTCTGGCCCCCGCCGGGCACCGGCGTGTACATCGAACCCGAGTAGCCGCCCGGGTCCATGCTGAGAGCGCCGAGGCCCGCCAGGCCCTCCTGCTGAAGCCGGTAGGGCGCTTGGTCGAACCAATTGGAGCCGCCCGTGAAGTTCTGGCCGTTGCCAGGAACCGGGGTGGTCATCGAGTCGGCGTCGAACCCCGAGTAGTCCGGTTCGTAGGGATCCGACACCCCGAAGCCGCTCAGTCCATCCAGCACTGCGATCTGCTCACGCATGTTCTTCTCCTCGGGGCTCTGTGTCGGTGATCCTACCAGAAGGATCGGTGTACGTCATCGGCGGTTGTAGTAGAAGTACCAACCCGCGCCGGCTGCCACGAGCAGCCAGAGAAGGGATCCGCCACCCATCCCGCTCGCGCTCGAGCCGGGACACGCCGGGCACGGCGTCGGGGCCGGACAAGTCGGGCACGGTGTCGGGGCCGGACACTCCGGGCACCCCGGAGTACCCGTCGTGCTCGCGCCCGCGCCCGGCAGGCCGCTCGAGCCCGGCAGGTTCGTCGTGATACGCCGAGGCGGCGGAGGCGAGTCCGGCGGCGGAGGCGGCGAGGCGCCCATCGCGGGAGAGGGGGGTAGCAAGGAGCCCCCCGCCGCCTTCGCCGCCGGAGTCGGGGATGTGGGAAGCATCATCGCAGCCGGCGCCGCGTACCGGGACCCCGCCGCCACGAAAGCGCCCGGCCGCAGGCCCGTCGAGGCCGCCGCGTACCGAGGGCCCGCCGTGTACTGGCCCAGGTGGCCCGGCAAGACTGGGAAGGGCACGTTGAGGTCCATGCCCGAGGTCCGCGTCGACACCGGGGCCTCACCGCGCTCGTTCGCGACGACGAACACCTCGAGGTACTTGTCGAGCTCGTCTTCCATCAGAAGGTGTTTTCCACGACGGACACGTTGGTAGGCGCACCGGAGATGTTGGTGATCGTGAGCGTTTCACCGGGCAGCAGCGTGAAGTTCTGCGCGATGCCCTGCGTACCCGCGAGCACCGTGAAGAAGCCCGCGTTGGCGTCGTTGCTGGTGGTGAACCGCACATTGGTCGACACGTCACCCGACACCGCCACGAACAGCACCTTGTTCGGCGTGTCGTTGCGTGAGAGCTGGCGCGTAACGCCAACCGGCACGAGGCCGAGGAACCGGATCCGGCCGTTGGGCCGGCGGAACGGGCCGATGACCGACGCGAGATACTGCCTCGCGATCAGGTCGTCGGCCTCGTCGCCGCCCGCCATGTCGATGCTCACCCGCATGGCCTCACGCCTGCGTGGGCTCGCACGCGATGTAGGTGCCCGTGACCGTCACGGTGAGCCGGCGCGAGCCGCCCACCAGCGAGGCCCAAGACGGGTCGATCTGCCACTGAGCCTCAAACTGAGTGCCCGGCACGCAGATGTAGACGCCGTCCCAGCGGTACGGCGACGAGCAGCCCTCGACGAGAGCCGCGAAGTCCACGTTCCGCTTGAACACGGTGAAGTTCCGGCCCTGCTCTTGGAGGTTGAACCGGATGAGCGAGGGCGCCGCGCCAGCGAGCGGGGCGTTCTCGATCGAGCCGTAGACACGCTCGATCACGAAGTTGTACCGGGACACGATCTGCACGGTCGAGTTGTCCGGGCTCTGCGACACGATCTGGCCGTTCGGGCCCACGATGATCGTGAACGACAGCGCCTCGATCCGGCTGTCCTCGGGCCGAATCGCACCACTCGCGATGTCACCAACGTAGGTGAGCTTCGCGCCGGGCGGGATCTGGCTCGTCTTGATGTTCTCTGCGGCCACGTTGCCTCCTGATGCTGCCAGCGCTCCACAAACCGAACGAGCCCCGGCTCGAGACCGAACCGGGGCTCATTCTGCCACCCGCGAAGGCGGCGCGTTGCCCCTGCGGGCGATCAGCCCTTCGAGACCGCCGCGCGGATCAGACCGTGCAGGAAGTTCGTCACCAGCACCGCCGCGTTCTGCGGGGGCGAGGTCGAGGTCTGCACGGTGATCACCGCGAGCTCGTTGGGCGCCGTGAAGGGCGCCGGGCCGAGCACGGTGCTCACGAGCCACTGCCGCTGGTCGAAGCGGAGGCGGCCGTCGAGCTCGTGGTTCTGGTTGAGGAGCTGCTTCTTGACGAGCCGGGCCGTCGAAGCGGTCGCGGGCACACCGTTGGTCACGATGCCCTGGCCGTTCTCGTTGGTCTGGCCGTAGAGGCCGTATCCCGAGGGGAACTTGATCGCCGGACCTTCGTCCTGCAAAATGTCGTTCACCTTGAGGCGGTAGAAGCTGTTCTCGAGGATGGTCTTGATGTCGGCCGGGGGCGGGAACGCCGTGCCCGTGCCGAGGCGGACGTGCAGGCCGATCCGGTCCAGCACCATCGACTCACCCGCCGACAGCTTGGTGGGCGTGCGGAGGTTGGTGTCGGTGCTGTTCTTGCCCTGGAGGTTGTTGAAGAACGAGAACTCCGTGCCGGCCTGGATCTGCCCGGTCGGGATGGCGATCGTGTCGTACTTGTCGCCCTCGCGGAAGTCGCGGATGTTCACCACGCGCTCGGACACCGGCGCGCCCGTCGCCTCGTCCACCTCACGGAAGAGGCCCGGCTGGCCCTGAATCGGAACAAGGATGCTGCCCATTTATTCTTCTCCTCTGCTGGGTCTCTTCCACCTCGAGCTCATGCCCGAGGCTTTGGCCGCCGAACTCGCCCTCTCAGGGGCGCGGCGGCCAGTTGCTCAGAAGCTCGGCGGCGGGGCCGCCTGCTGGTCCATCATGTGCGAGTAGGCCGCGATCTCCTCGGTCGAGGTCATCGTGCCGCGGAGCATCTGCGTGTCGACCACCGGAGCGCCGAGCGAGGCCGGAGCCCGCCACGCGCCCGCGTTCGTCGCCACGGTCGCCTCGAGCGCCGCGAGGTCTGCGTCCGCCAGGCCGCCGCCCGCGAGCGACACGCTCGGGAAGGTCTCGGGGGCCCAGCTCGCGATCAGCGAGGCGATGCTCGCGCCGGCGACGGCGCCGGTGAAGCCCATCGCGTAGTCGCGCGAGGCGTACTGATCGATCATCTTGCCGCCGATGACGCCGATCGCCACGCCGATGAGGCTCTTGATCCGGCTGTTGTTGGTCGGGTCCGCGACCATGTCGTCCGGGAGCTTGCCGAGCACCCACGAGGTCGCGAGGATGCCCAGGCCGCCGGCGCCGGCCGCCATGAGAGCGTTCTGAAGGTCCTGGCCCGACATGAAGCCGAGGTCATCGCTTCCGTACATCTCGAGCCCGTGCATGCTGTAGCGACCCATGTTCTTCTTCTCCTCGCCCACGACGCGGGGCTTTCGATGTCCTGTGGTTTAGCGGAAGTCCAGAGTCTTAGTCAACCCCGGGGAAAAGTTACCTTTGGCTGTTCGTAGGATGCTTCACGGCGTTCCGGTCGAGAACTGGATCACCACGCCCTCGACCGACTGCGCGGGGAACCACGAGTCGATGTTGACGCTGATCTGCGGGTCGTTGGGCCCCGTGGAGTAGCCGTGAAAAGCGGTGGGTGAGCGGGTTGCCATCGGGCCTCAGACGTTGTGCGCCACTTCGTTCCCGGTACCACCGGCCGTGTTGTCCACGGGCGGCACGGTGCGGCAGACGTTGCCGATCACGGTGTTGTTGTCGGCGGTGGCTGACAAGTAGATTGCGGCGACCCCCCCTGGCGGAACCGGAAGCGAGCACGAGTTGCTTCCGATCGCGTTCTCGTCGGAGTCAACGTAGATCGCCGGACCAGTGCCCTGGGTAGACGGCAAGATCCTGTTCCCGGTGGCCGCGCATCGATCTCCTGCGATTAGCAGCGCCGCGCCGGAAGAGGCGACTTGAAAGTCGATCACGTTGCCCGTCACTGTGACGCTGGCAGGTCCGCCTCCGCCGACGGATCCAAGTGCGATCCCACACTGAGTCCAGCGTTCGGGGCACTCGATGATGTTGCTAGAAAACGCCAGCCGCTCTGCTCCGTCGAGCACGAGTACAGCGGCGACGTTGCTGGTGGAGCGGATCTTGTTGTCGGCGACGACGATGTCGCGCTCCTTGGAGCCACGGATGAAAACAGCCGCGCTTGGCGACGCAGCGCCAGATACCTCATCGTGGATCATCTCGTTGCCCTCGATGAACACGTCGGTAGCGCCCTGGACTCGCACGGCGTAGGTATCTGCGCCGCTGCCGTCGTAGTCCGAAACGTGGATCGTGTTGCTTGCGATCGAGATGCCGCTGACGTCGCCTGGATTATTCGCCGCAACGAGCACGCCTTTCCGAACCGTGATGGGCAGCGGAATCTGCGGGATCGCTGCGCCGAAGTCCGTGTCGCTCACCGACGAGTCGATCGTTCCAGGGCCGAAGCTCACGCAAAGGTCCATGAGAACGAAAGTCGAGTCGTCGATCTGAATGTTTGCCTGATTCGCCGAGGCCACCGACTGGGGCTGCACGCTGACTCCGACGTCCCAGAACAAGAACGCGCAGGCTCGCAAAGAACAGAGAAAGCCAGACTCGATAAGAGAGCCGATTCGAGTCCCCAACCCAAGAGGTGGTGGAGCCGCGTTGGCACCGGTAAACACGCCGTTGCTGATGCGAAGCGCAGTAGCGTTCGACGCTCCGACGACCTGCGTCGTGAAGACGCCGTACTGGCCGATGTCGAGTGCGTACACTTCGGTGCCAAACAAGATGCAGCCGCCGCTGTTAGGGTCAGTCTGCAAGTTGCGAAGCTCGTAGCCGATGTCTCCGCTAAGAACCAGCGTATTACGAGCGGCAACCTGACCTTCGACCACCTTGATTCCAGAGGTTGCGTCGATGTTTCCAGGCTGAATCGTGCTGCCCGTGGGAGTTACCGAGACGCTCTCGATGCTGGTCTGCGGGATGGATGTGTTTACTGCTGTGTTGACGAGGATGCCGTTGCGAAGGGTGCTCTGCGCGTCGGTGTTGTATCCGATCAGAAGCCCGTTTAGGACCGCTCCTCCGCCTTGCACCAAGATGACCGCTTCGGATCCCGTGCCGCTTCCTGATGCTGAAGGAGCCTGAAGCTCCATGTCGCGAACAGACTGGATGCCTGGGTTGCCTCCAAGATCCGCAGGGAGAACGAAGACGCCCTGGTCACCCGATGGACGAGCGCGGAGCGTCGTCGCCCGAACGCCTGCCCCTTGCACACGGCAGCCTGGAGGGACTGTCAAAGGCATCACCACGATGCCGCTTCCGAAGTCGTAGAGCCCCGGTCGGATCCACACATCGCCCAGCACCGCTGCTGCGGAAGAGAGCGCCGACGCGATGCCAGAGCCGTCGCCTGGGTCTGGAATGTAGACGAAGCCGCCCGACGAGTATGCCGTCGCGCTGTCGCCTGCTGGCACGTTGCCCACGAGGTACTTCGGAGCGAAGCGGTCTTGGCCCGCAGGGCCGCTCCCGGCGCCAGACAAGAAGAGGATCTGTGCCATGTCAGCGCCCCACCGAGTGATGCGCCTCGAGCCACACCTCGACCTGAGCAGGCGCTCCGGTGAGGTCTACGCGCAGCCGCAAGATCGGTGAGACCGAGTCGTACTCAAACTGCACGGCGTCAAGCCGGATGTCAGTCACGAGCCCATCGACCGACTTGGAGAGGATGTAGAACTGCTGCTCGAAGTCCACGGGCACGAACACGCGGGGCTCAAAGGGCAGCCGCAGCCGCAAGAGCTGGTTCGCACCGACCGCGACCACCTCGCCGAAGCCAGGCCCGACCGTGAGCAGGCCATCGACCCGCGCGTGGTGCAAGCCTCCGTCACCGACCATGCTGACCACGAGGGCCATGTCACATCCCTTGCGGCATGAGCGAGCCACCCGCCGACGCCGTGATGTACTGCCGGAGCTCAAACTCATCCATCGGAGACACCGTGAGCGCAGGCCCGCGCGAGGGCTGCGCCGACCGCATGAGCCCGCCCGGCTGGACGTACACCATCGGCGTCGGGTTCTCGCCTGGCACCCCGAGCCGGTAGACGAGCTTCTCTTGGTGCGTCTGCTCGGCCAGCATCATCGCCGCCCGCACCGCCGCCGAGTAGGTCTGGCTCGGCCCGAGGGCGATCACCCGGTCGTTCGGCCCGACCACGAACGACCGCTGCCAGAGAGGCATCACCGCGCCGTCCTGCACAAGAGCCAAGCCCTTGGCCGTAGCCAGAGCCACCGGCACCCCGCCGAGCACGCTCGAGAGCCGGCCCGACCGCAGGTCCGCGAGCTCCGAGGCCAAGCCCGGGCTGTTCGGGCTCCGCCAGCCACACTCGCCCCGGCCGCAGCGCTGGCCGAACCGGGGGAGCGTCTGGTCCCGACGCACCACCCAGCACTTGCCCTGCTGCAAGACGCAGGTGTTCGTCGCCACGCGCAAGGCTTTGGCCAAATCGTAATACTCCGCGAGGTAGTCCGGCACCGGGTAGACCCGCGGCACGAGCGCGAAGATGTCCCCGCGCCCCCCGTCGTCCGAGGTGCTGTAGCTGCCGTTCGCGTAGTTGACGACCTGATCGACCATGTTCACGTCACGATCTTCTTCGCCCCCTCGGCCGCGATGCCCGCGAGCCGGTCGGCGACGTTCAGCACCTTGGCCAGCTTCGTCTTCTCGGCGATGCCAGCCGCCATCTTCCGCAGCTCCACGCCCACCGAAAACTGCTGGCGGGGGTTGAAGCACTTGGCATGAACGCCCACCGGCACCGTGGCGTCGATGTCGTTCTTCTTCTCGACCATCCGCCAGCGCCGGTCCTGCTCATCGAACGGCTCGCCGCACTGCTGGCAGACATGCACGCCACCCTGCACCGCGACCACGACGAGGTGGCCGCCGTTCGGCGAGATGATCATGTCCATCGCGTCGAACGTCGCGGCCTTCTGAAGCGCTGACTCGTTGAGTTCCTTGCCCATGTTGTCTACCCTCTCCTGGGTACGCGCCGCCCTGCGCGGCGCAGAATCAGCCGCGGGTCCGAACGAACCAGCCCCACGCGCTCACGGTTGCACTCAGCTCTTCGCCGGCGTTGTAGCTCACCACGATCTTGTTGCCGCCGAGGCCCGACAGCGGCCCGCCGAAAGCATCCTCGTCGAACACCTTGACCGACGAGCCCGCCGCCACCTTGCAGACCAGTGAGGTCAGCACCACGTTGGCCGGCGTCACGAAGGCCACATTCACTTCCGCAAGCGCCAACGGGTCCGCGTTGTGGACGTAGAGCTCGACCACGTCCAGCTCCGCGAGGCCGGTCGTGCTCGAGGCCGCCAAAGTGTGCAGGACGATGGAGTTCGGGGCCGCCACCGCAGCTACGGGCAACCCGTTCACCATCCCGGTCAAGCATCGACGCTGCTGCTTCATGTTCCTCTGCTCCCTTCGATCAGCCGCGGGTCCGAACGAACCAGCCCCACGCTCGCGCAGGGCCCACCGAGGCCACGAGCGAGATGGTCGCTCCTCCGAGGCCCGAGAGAGGCCCGCCGAGCGCGGTCTCGTCCAGCACGTTCAGCACCTCGCCGTCGCCGACCACATACGTCTGCGTGATCGTAGGCCCGCTGACCGGGGTGAAGATCACGCTCACGTTTTGCGGGTTGCCATCGCTGTTCTGGATGGTCAGCGAGACCACGTCGAGGAACGCCAGGCCCGAGGTCGAGTCCGCAGGCAGCGTGTGGATCACCACCGGCGCAGCGGGCGCGAGGGGAACATCGACCGGGACGCCGTTGACCATCCCACTGAGGCACCTACGCTGCTGATCCATGCCCGACGTTGTAGCCTGTCGAAAAGACGGGCACAACCCTTACCGATAGCCTACCCTCTGCCGAGCCTCGCTTACTGCAAACTACTACTCAGCTACTACGGAGCTACTACCATGATCAAGGTCTGCTCTCGCAAGGATCGGACGCATCGCGTCGGTGAGTGCTGGTCGTTCCCCAACAGCCGGCTCAACCAGGCCATCGCCTTCGCGCGCATCGGCTCGCAGTACGGCCGGGTGCGGCAGGTGACGGTCTGCGGCTACCTCGCCCGCGTCTACTCCGATGGCTTCAAGGTCTCGGGCCGCCGCTCCATGACCGAGCTCCGCAAGCGAGCCCGGGCCTGTGGTTGACTTCTCCATCGACGCCTTCGAGGCGTACACGCTCCGCATGAAGAGCAAGAGCACGTCGCTCAAGTACGCCGACGCCGCGCGACACTTCCAAAACTTCTGCAACGAGAAGGGGCTGCGGATCGAGAACCTGCCGCGCACCACCCTCAGTAGCTTCGTGGAGTGGCTTCTGGCCAAGAACCTCTCCAACTCGAGCGTCCACGTCTACGCGACCGGCGCCAAGAGCTACCTGCGGTGGTGCGAAGGCCAGGGCCTGGCCATGCCGCCCATGCGGACGCTCGACATGCCCAAGCTGACCGAGGCTCTGCCGCAGGCCCTCCGCGGCGGCGCCATCTCGGCCTACCTCGAGGAGTCCGCCAAGCTCCACGAGCCCTTCCGCTCGGCCTTGCTCCTTCTGCCCTACACCGGCCTGCGAAGCGCCGAGCTCGTGTCCCTCTCCATGTCGAGGGACATCCGCAAGATCGCGTTTCCCATCCGAGGCACGAGCAGCCACCGCGAGCACTTCACCTTCGTCGTCCGAGGCAAGGGCGGCTCCGTCCGGGCCGTGCCCCTGCTCGTGGACGGCCTGCCCGTCTTCGCGTCCTACATGAAGAACTGGCGCCAGCACGTTCACCCCGACTCCGACTGGCTCTTCCCCGGCCGCGACGGCAACCACATCGCCACGAGGTCCCTCCGGCACTTCGTCCAAGAGATGCGAGGTCGGGTCACGAACGGAAAACTCACCCCGCACACCTTGCGCGATACCTACACGACCGCACTCTGGCAGTCCGGCGTCGACGTGGCCGTGATCTCCAAAGCCCTCGGCCACAAAGACATGAAAACGACCTTCACTCACTACCTCGACATCCGCAGTGAGGACGTTCTAGGATCGGTTGTTCAACGGGGTGCTCGCCTGGTTGTCGAAAAGCCAGATACCGAGAAGGCTGCCTCCGCCGTCGCTCACCTCGATTCCTATTCTCGCGCGCAAGGATTGCGCCGATAAGGTATTTTGCTGCCATAAAAACAGGGAGAGTACATGAATCAGATCGCTCAGAATCTCATCACGGATCTCGACTCCGCGCTCAGTCCGGCACTCAAGGACGTGATCGGTGGTGGAGGGCCGCCCTCTGCCTCGCTACCCTCGTTCGAGACCCTCACCGCTCCCATCGACCCGCAGCCCCTCGAGGCCCCGCGCGGCCCGCTCCGCCACCGCGCTGCGCCGCAGGCCGGCAACGGCAGCGTCCGGTCCCTTCAGCGCTTCGGGGCAATCGGCAAGACCTTCCCGGGCGCCGAGCGCTTGCGCGTGCGGAAGTACGACGACGTGCAGGGCTTGTGGGGCCCTGTGGGCGACTGGCCGCTGGCCGCCGTCAAGAACAGCAAGGACATCGAAGGCTGGCTCCTCGAGTTCATCCGGCCGCAGTACAAGACCGGCGGCCGGTTCCAGGTCTCGCTCTTCGACGCGGACGGCCGCGAGACCCCGGCCGGCGAGTTCGTCCTGCCCTCGCCGCCCGTCGATGCCGCCGGGCCCGCGACCGACTCTGTGGCCCTGCGCGTGCTCGACACGTTGGAGAGGAAGATGAACCAGCAGCCGCCCGCCACCGTCGACCCCATCGCCGCCTTTCGGCAGGTCAACCACATCGTCGAGGAGGCTCGCACCCGCGCGGGCTCGGGCCAGAGCGACCTCGCCTCGGTCCTCGGGACCATGATCCAAGCCCAGCAGGCTCAGGCCCAGGCTCAGGCCAGCCTTCAGCTGCAGATGATGCAGCAGGCCCAAGCCCAGCAGACCGAGATGATGCGCCTGCTCGTGACCGTCCAGCAGGGCAGCCTCGCCGCCGCTCCGCCCCCACCGCCGCCGATGGCGCCCGCGGCCACCGAGAACCCCATGATGATGCGGTTCATGGAGGTCGCCATGCCCCTGCTCGTCGAGAGGCTCCTCAAGCCCGAGCTGTCGACGAAGGAGGTCATCGCCATGCTCACGAACCGGCCCGAGCGCAGCGAGCTCGAGACCATGCGAACCGCCGTTGACTTCCTCCGCTCCGTCCAGGGCAACGAGAAGAAGGAGTCCCTCGTCGATGAGATGACGAAGATGGCGCAGATCCGCCAGTTCGCCTCCGAGCTCGTGGGCGGCGAGGCCAACAACGCCGGCGGCTCGTCGTCCAACTTTTGGGACGCCGTGGCCCAGCTCTTCTCCAACAAGGACTTCGCGGGCTCGCTCGGCAAGATGATCGGCTCCGACATCCAGCAGCGCCGCGAAGCCCCCCGGCCGCCGGCCCAGGTCCCGCAGCTCCCGGCCGGTCCGAGGCCCGCCGCAGCCCTGCCGCAGCAGACCGTGGTTCACAACCCGGTACCCATCACCGTCGCGCAGCCTCCGGCGCAGGCCGCCCCGCCGCCGGGCACCCGCACCATCGCCGGTGACAAGCTGATCGTGGTGGGCCCCAACGGCCAGCGCCTCGTGCTGCCCGCGAACATGCAGACCCTCACCGACTCCATCGCCGCCTCCACGGCCCCCGAGGAGTGCATCCAGCGCACCGCCGAGGTGCTCTACCGCCTCCGCGACCTCGAGACCTGGCGGCCCTTCGTGGACGCCGTCCTCGAGCACTCCGTCAAGAACGAGAAGCAGCCGGCCCTGCAAGCCCTCAAGGGCTGGCTCGGCCTCCTCGTCCAGCTCTCCTTCCTGTCCCTCGAGGCCGCCAAGGCCGTCCTTGCCGCCTTCGACGAGCACTGGATCAGCTTCCACACCTCCATCGCGACCCTCATGGGCGCCACCCCCGCCGCCGTGGCCGCCCCGGCCGCCGCTCCGGTCGATGCCGCGCCGGCCGTCGTCGAGGCCGCAGCGCCCGATGGCGAGGACGCAGCGCCCGATGGCGAGGACGAGGCCGGCCCGGCCGACGAGGACGAGGACGAGTGAGGCGGTGACCGAGGGCTCGACGAGCTCGTGGCCGTGAGGCCATGGCTTGCCGAGCCCTCGGCGTGCTAGGCTGGCCGGCATGGATCTGCTCCGGCTCGGCCTCGGCGTCATCTCCATCATCGGTGGGGTCTCCGCCCTCAGCCGCGGCATCACGCACATGGGCGCGGGCCTGCGAGGCTCTGGCGACCGAACGCAGGTGATCAAGCGCAAGAAGCGCAACCTGCAAACGCTTCAGCAGGGCAAGCGCAAGCCCACCGCCGCAGGTCCCGTCCGCGTCACGCTCAAGAGCGTCAGCACCCTCGACGACCGCCTCGAGGCCATCATGGACAACGCCGAGAAGGGCAAGTTCGACCCCGAGGTGATCGCCTGGGCCCGCAAGGAGCTGTCCAAGAAGTGCGGCAACGGCTGGAACGGCGAGCAGTGGTGCGTGAAGGAGAAGGACACCGAGGCCGAGATCATCGCCATCTTCAAGGCCCTCCGCCGCGACGTGCGCTACACGAGCGACATCCTCGGAGCCGACACGTACATGCACCCGCGCCTCGCGCTCAAGACCGCCTCGGCCGACTGTCTGCCCGGGGACACACTGCTCGTTACGCCGCAGGGGCTCAAGACGATCGAGCAGATCCGCCCTGGTGATACCATCCACGACGGTTCCTCGTGGACCCGAGTGCTCAACTGGTGGGACAAGGGTGAACTGCCGGTGTCCCACTTTCGGCTGAACAACCGCAACGTGCTGCGCTGCACCTCCGACCACCGTTTGTTCCGAGTGACGCGCGCCGCTACCGGAGCTCACGAGGAACTGCGCGCCGGCGAAGTGCAAGAGGGCGACTCCCTGCTTCAACCGCGCGACTTCGCCGCGGGTGCCGAGCGGCTGGACCCCGACCACGCGCTCATCATCGGCGCGTATCTGGCCGAAGGTTGGTGGGACGAGAACAAGGGCGCTTTCTCCATCGCCGGCGTTCCCAACGGCAAGGGCCTCCGCGAGAAGGTGCTGGCAGCCGCGCGCCGGCTCGGCATCGACGAGGGCGATCTGTACGTTCACGAGAGGTATATCGGCTTCCGCGCCAAGCATGCGTGGCTGATCTCCGGGTGCGGAAAAGGAGGCGCCGAGCACAAGGCCCTGCCCCACTTGTACTTCGATGCGGACACCGCACGCGCGATCGTAGCCGCGATGGAGGCCGGTGACGGCGGCATGGCTACGAACGGCGTCAACATGGTGTACTCCACCACCTCAAGGACGCTCGCGTTCCAGTACCGCGTGCTCAAGCGCATGCTGGGCTACTCTACCTCCTTGAAGTGCATGACCGCAGAGGAGCACGGCGGCGCCGGCTCTCTGCCCCTATGGCGCGTGACCGTGCGCGCATCGCATCAGAAGCGGCCGTGGGCCGTGGTCAAAGAAGTGCTGCGCGACGTGGAGAAGCGACACGTCTTCGACATCGAAACCACCTCCGGGCGCATTTATCTGCCCGAGACTGATCTGATCGTTCACAACTGCGACGACTTCAGCTCGTTCGGCTGCGCCGCGCTCATGTCGGTCGGCATCCCCTGCCGCTTCAAGGTCATCCAGACCACCAAGAGCTCGACGCCCGACCACATCTTCATCCAGGCCGGCACCCCGAAGGACGGGCCCGCCAAGTGGATCTCCCTCGACGCCAGCGTGCCCATGCCCCCGGGCTGGGAAGCACCCCGGGGCATGGTTCAGCGTGAGTGGATCTACGAGTTCTGAGCCGGCTACTCAGCCGTTCCAGTCGTCCACGCTCGCGTCGGGCCAGTCGCCCGCGAAGCCAGCGAACCCTGAGAGCCCGCGGAGCGGAGCCGGCGCAGCCGCGTACACGCCGTTGGGCGCGACCACCACGAGGCTCGATCCTCCGACCGGCTTGCCGTTGTCCTTCCGAAAGAAGTACCCGGCGTGGTAGGGGTCGTAGCTGATCGGCACCGTAGCCCCCTTGCCAGGAGCCAGTGCGTCCCCGTCCGCCGTGA
>Ga0172373_10006571_pt1 | contig 15419 bp, 17 predicted proteins | sample Lak10m_2_FD_114546 | JGI IMG/M metagenome (GOLD analysis project Ga0172373, IMG submission 114546) | Freshwater microbial communities from Kabuno Bay, South-Kivu, Congo - kab_092012_10m | ecosystem: Environmental > Aquatic > Freshwater > Lake | place: Democratic Republic of the Congo...
AGGCGGCACCGGTGACCGAAAGCCGGTCAAACTGGCTGGTGGAGCTTCCGGCGATCTGCAGTTTCAGCGTGGAACTGCCGGTCATGTTCAGAGAGCCGACCTGCAGGTCTCCGATGGGAGCGGCAGGGCCGCTGAGTTGACCGGGGTTGAGCACCCCGGCGAGGGAGACATTTCCGGCGAGAATGCCATCGCCGGCAAGGGTCGCGGAGGCATCAATTGAGATGGAATCGCCATTCGAATAATCGCCATCAATCTGGAGTGTTCCGGCCTGCACAACGGTACCGCCAGTGAAAGAGGCCGGCCCGGTGAGAATCAAAGTACCGGAACCCAGCTTTGTGAGTCCTGCGGTACCGGTGACGCTGCCTCTGACGTCAAGCACTCCAGACTGCACCTGGATAGTCGATGCGTCGAGGTGTAGTGGGGTTTGCAGCAGGTTTTCCCCGGCGATCTGAATCACATCCGTGCCTGGGTTATCAAGGCGGATGTCATTTCCAGTGACCGTGTAATTCCCGGTGTTGAAGGTCAGTGAGAAGCTTGGGGAACCCAGAATATCATTCTGGATTGCACCAGCTCCTGTGCTGTTAAAGACGAGGGAGTCACCGTCCGCAGGAAGAGTGTTTCCATCCCAGTTGGTGTCTCCGCCGTTGTTCGCACCCCACAGTGAATTGACATCACCGACCCAGGCGAGACCAGCAGGAAGAGTGCGATCTTCAAGGAACTCGGAAACCATGCCGATGGCTTTTGCCGAAGAACGCAAATCCACTACGAAACGGCTCTGACGACGTTTACGCAGCCTTCCCAGGCGGGTTTCGGCCAGCAGTACAGAGCATTTCTTCAACCACTTGTTGAGGGGCATGTTCGACTTCCAGACAACTGCTGTGCGGGTGGATCCATGAAGATGGATCGAAGCAGCGGGAACGCTGCTGTACCGCTACAAAACAGTCGGCGCTGAAAATTCTTATTCCGGATTTTTTTGCTGAGGCCTGGTATTCCTTTTGTGAAGAATCACGTCGAAAGTTCTGTGCAGCTGAACAACTCTGGTTTCACAGAGAAACCGAGACAGTTGTCACTTGCAGACTTTGAATTGCGATTTAAACTCTGAACTTCCGTCCACTTTTCGCGAAAGCAACGCATCCGCACATCGGAAGCTTTGCAACATGAGTTTTCAGCTGAACACACCGGTCAGTTTGCTCGACAGCGTCCGTCGCGGTGACCAGATTGCCTGGAATGAGTTTTCCGGCAGATGTTCGGCCTTGCTGCGCCCGTGGTGCATCAACTGGGGTCTGCAGGCTGCTGATGCGGATGATTTGATTCAGGACACTCTGTTGATCGTGTTCAGTCGAATCGCTGAATTCCGTCGACGAGGTGCCGGAAGTTTCCGCTCATGGATTCGAACTATTGCCTGGCGTTGCTGGTGTGACGCTGTTGCACGCGTTGAACGTTCCATGCGACCGGAAATCGCAGTCAGATTCCATGAATCGCTTGAGGCACGAGCATCCCTCGAGGAGGAGTTCCGGAAACTGTTCGAGCATCAGATTCTTGAGCAGGCAATGGACATCGTAAAAAGTCGTGTACAGGCTTCGACGTGGGACGCCTTTCGAATCACCGCACTCGAGAATGCTGGCGGCGAGATTGCAGCAGAGATCTGCGGATTGCAGATCAATGCCGTGTACGCCGCTCGATACCGTGTTCAACGACTGATCACCGCGGAAATGCGCCAACTTCTCGAAAAAGATCCGTCGCTCGACTGACACCGGCTCACAACGCTGCAGACTCAGAAAGTGCAAATGTTGAAATTGCAGAACAAAAACTGCCCTGACAGCAGCCTGATTTCAGATTACCTCTCCGGACGCCTTGACGATCGGGCAGCGGAACATTTTGAGCAGCATCTGGAGTCCTGTGAATATTGTGTGGGAGTCCTGTCCATGACTCCCCCCACGGCTGCAGAGCCCACATGGCTGCTCATGGCTCGCAACAGCGCACGCAACAGTTCTGCCCCGTCGCAAATTGCTCACGCGGATGCCGCGTGTGATCATTCCTGCGATCAGGCAGAGGCTGGCCACACCAGCGTCCGCTACTCGTGGATTCGTAAAATCGGTGCGGGTGGCATGGGTGAAGTCTGGGAAGGCTGGGACCACATCATGCGACGCCCCGTCGCCCTGAAGAAACTCAAACATCAGCAAACGGAAAACAACGGAGCACAGCGACTCCTTCAGGATGCAATCGTACTTTCGCGACTTTCACATCCCCACATTGTGACAGTTCACGAAATAATGCTTGAGCATTCTCAGCCGGTGCTGGTGATGGAATTCATTCCCGGAATGACTCTCGCCGAATGGCAGAGTGCTCGCCCGCTCCGACAGCGGGACGCCGCTGAAGTCGTCCTCGTGCTCGCCAAGGCCCTGCAGCACGCGCACGCTCATGCGGTCATCCACCGCGACCTGAAGCCCTCCAACGTCCTGCTCCGTACCCAAAACCCAGACGAACTTCCGCGTGACCAGAGTGGCGAACTTTTGCTCTGGCTTTCAGATTTCGGACTGGCTCGAGCGATTGACGATCCTTCGTTCACCAGCGTTGGTCAAGTGCTGGGAACTCCCTTCTACATGCCCCCCGAACAGGCAGGTGACGAGCACATCGTGGATAATCGCAGCGATCTCTATGGTCTTGGAGCCATCCTCTACGAGCTGCTGACGGGAATCCCGCCATTCATGGGGAATGACAAAGCTGTGCTGCTGCAGCGAATCCGAACCGAGGACCCGGTGGCTCCACGTCGGCTGCAGCCTCGTCTTTCCAAAGATATCGAAAACATCTGCCTCAAATGCCTGTCGCGCCGCCCTGCTGATCGCTATCCGTCTGCAGCAGCCGTCGCCGCAGATCTGGAAGCATTTCTTGAGGGGCGCCCGATTCTGGCACGCCCCGTCAGTAACGCCACGCGACTGCTCCGCTGGTGTTCTCGAAATCCCAGCATCGCAATGCTCACCATGTCCACCGCAACTGCACTCCTCTTCGCAGTCGGCTTCGCTGTTTCGGCCGCACACCAACAGACACAAAAACTCAGCATCACCATCCAGGCGGCAGCACGCGAAAAAGGGCTGCGGAAACGCGCTGAGGCGGCCGAACAGGCAGCGACACGACGCGAACAGAACGAATTGCGTCTCCGACAACAGTACCAGAAGGTCCTGCTCAGAATCATCAATATTCTCGACAATAACCGCCTGAGTGCGCCCGCAGATACTGGTGAAGCCAATCCGTCCGGCAATCACGAAGTTGCCGCAACCTCAGTCACAAACCAACTCCTCGATGCCGTCTTTCCCGTGATTAAGGAGTCCGCAAGCCAGCCCACATGGTCTGAATTGGAAGTTGCCGCCCGATTCCGGCGCTCAAACTCTTTCAGAAGGATCCAGCTGGTCTGGCTGTCCTCATTGACAAGGTTGATCAATGCCTGGAAGTCCATCAACATAACCCGGAAGACCCTGAAGCCTTCGTCGAGTTTCTGTGGACTCGACAACACTTCTTCGACAGGTCCCTGGATCCTGAAGTTGATCGGAACCGCAAGTCCTGCGATTGGCTGCGACTTGCCAGTCTCTTTCTCTGTCACGCTTATGCGCTCGAACCCGAAAATCCTCGCATTGCAAAATTTCTCAACGCACGCAACAAAGCTCTGCTGCATGTCCGCGAACTTTGGATCTCACAGCACCTGCTGACGGTGAAAGAAAAACAGTCATTCAAGGGGGCACTCAAGGAATCGATCAGGCAACTCGCACAGCCTCTGCCACACGCAGTGGGCCCGACAGATGAACAGCAACTGCTGTTGAGGACAATCGAGGAAGACCTGCAAACGCTCCGAGACTGACCGCTCCCGACACACCCTCGCATGAAAAGTCTGTCAATGACACCACCTTTGGGCGTCGGACAGTCTTCATGTCGCTGCAGCAGCGTGCTTTAACCTAACCGGCCGGATCAAGCACCCGCAGATCGACCGAGTGTATATAGTCTCTGACATTCACTCGGTAGTCATTCATGTGAGGAGCGATGGAGTGCGCTTTGAGTGCAGCAATGTCAGTCCACTTTTCAACAACGATCACCGTGTCCGCGCCGTACAGGGTTTGATTCGGCAGATCAGTGACTGCGTCAATTGCCGGACCATACTCGATGCATCCCACTTCCGCATGGACAGCAGGGATCAGTCGGCGGAATTCCTCGAGGAAGGCATCGCGAGTGCCCGGATTCAGCTTGATGGTGGCGATGACGTGAATCATGGAGGTTGGATGGTCGTTTCAGAGGGGGAACAAAAAGGAATGCGCCCGAGTGGATTCGAACCACTGACCTGCCGCTTAGAAGGCGGCTGCTCTATCCAGCTGAGCTACGGGCGCTTGAGTTAAAAAACGCAGTGTTTTACAATAATCGAACAACGTTTCTTTCCGGCTGCGACAACCGAACGACAACCGGGACGACAACCGGAAGCCGCGGGAGCGACAACCGGACGACAACCAATCACGTTTTTCGAGGATATGAACATGAAAGCGACAACTCCGAAGAAACCTTACCCGGACTTTCCATTGACTGCACATCGGAACGGCCAGTGGTGCAAAAAAATCCGCGGGAAGGTGTGGTTCTTTGGCGTTTGTGCAGATCCGGATGCTGCGTTGCAGAAGTATCTCTCCGAGCGGGATGAAATTCAAGCCGGACGGGATCCGCGGCGCGGAGCTGGTGGTGGACGGGTGGCGGCAGGTGAATTGACCGTGGCTGAAGTCTGCAACCTGTTTCTTGCCAGGCAGGAAGAACGATCGCAGAGAGGCGAAATCACGAAACGGCATTTTCAGGACAACGTCCAGGCGTGCAAACGACTGGTTGACCACTTCGGGCGTTTTCAACGCGTAGCGGCAATGCGGCCTGCTGACTTTGCCGCGTACAAACAAACGTTCCCAAAGACCTGGGGTGTCGAAATGGCATCTGGCCACATTCAGAAAATTCGGAGTGTCTTTCGTTGGGCTTCGGAATCTGGTGTGCTGCCGACTGCGGTCGTCTTCGGTGTGGACTTCCGGAAACCGGATGCGACGGCAAAGCGAAGAGAGCGGCAGAAGCGACAGGCAGCGCGGGGAGGACGACTGGACTTCACAGCGGCAGAGGCGCGAGCACTGGTGGACAACTCCGACGGGTGGCTTCGGGCTTGCATCCTGCTGGGGCTGAATGCGGGCTTCGGCAACGCTGACTGTGCACGTCTCAGCAGCAATTTTTTCGACGTGAATTCCGGGTGGTACGATCTGCCGCGACAGAAGACTGGGATTGACCGAAGGTTTCCACTGTGGCCGGAAACTGCGGAAGCAATTCGCGAGGCTATGCGAGCGCGACCAATTGCCAAAAACGACGCTGATGACAAGCTGTGTTTTTTGACCAGTCACGGACGGCCCGTGTCAGCTGGCATCAGTGGAGACGCAGCAGACTACCGGGGCGGTGCTCTTTGTCAGGCGTTCGGCAAGCTTTGCAAACGTCTGAAGATTGATCGGCCTGGTCGCGGCTTTTACTCGTTGCGCAGGACGTTTGAGACGGTGGCAGGCGAGTCACGTGACCAGCCTGCTGTCGATCTGGTGATGGGCCATTCCGACATCAGCATGGCGGCAGTATATCGGCAGGGGCTTTCAGACCAGCGGTTGCTGGATGTGTGCGAGCTGGTCAGAAAGTGGCTCTTCAGGCTCAAGTGATCGTGGCCTGTGCGGGCCTGTGTTGTCTTCGATGTGTGGCAGTTTCGGGGGAGCAAGTGATGAACCACAAACAGAAAGCAGCTGCTGAGTTTCGGGCTGAATTGATTGCATTACAACGCTGGGCGATGGAGCATCTCATCATTCCAGACGACGATCTGCGAACACAGTCGCAGCTGGGCGAGCAGCTGAGTAACGCGGAGGCGGCGGCCATGCGAGCTGGTATTTCAGTGGTGCCGCATGAACCGGAGAAACCAGCCTTTGGTGATCGCTTGCGGATCCCGTATCACGCGGGCCTCGCGCTGGTCAATCGCAAGTGGAGCGGCGCGAAGGTGCTGGAAGCGGGTCACAGCTGGAGCGTTTATTTACGTGCACTTGTGAGAGTCGCTGAGCGGGTCGCAAGTGGAGTGGATGATTGGCATCCGGAGACGAAGACCGCAGCAGAACTGGGAATACTGTGGACAAAAAAGGCGGGCAGAAAGAACACAAAGAACGAACGGTTTCACTCGAACTCAGTTACCAACAAAATCAAAAGGGAAGAGGAGCGAGGGCGGATTGAACGCCTGGGTGAGCGCGGGCCTTTCCGCGTTCGGTCTGATTTGTGGGAGTGGTTCCAAACATAATCACAGCGCAGTCACAGCGCAATCACATTCATTCACATTCAGTCACAGCAGCCGCGGGAAGAGGCTTTTCCGCGGCTGTTTTGCTTTTATGCTCTGGACGTGCTGACAAGTTAAACATCGCACGAAAGGAGCTTGAACAATGCACAGCAGAGTTTCGCCGGAGACGGTGGCGCGGGCGTTGGGTGTGAGTCGTGGAACTGTTATTGGCTGGTGTCGCACGGGTGCACTTCCAGCGGTTGACGTGGCCGGGGAGGGTGCGAAGCGACGTCGCTGGAGAATCAGTGAGGAAGACGTCGCAGCGTTCGAGCAACGCCGCGGAAACAAGCGTGCTGCGGATCCGGTCGTCGGTGGCCGCAAAGGTCGCACGGTGGCGCGTCCGACGAGAGATTATCTCGGTGCCGGAGGTGCGAAGTGAGCATTTACCTGGACGGTGCGACCGTCGCAGAGGCTCGTGACGCGTTGCGGCGCGGTGTCCCAATTGAGCAGCTGGCAGGTCGTTTGAAAATCGCTCCCGATGTGCTGCAGGCGCTGGTGTCGCTTCATTCGCCCATTCGGGTGCGAGCCGTGTCAGTCGATGCTGAAATTGACCTATGGCACGATTCAACGGGGGTGCTCTGATGCCGCAACGGATTCAACGAAAGCGAACGAAAGGCTTTCGCCTGCCAGACGACGCAGTTTGTGTTGGGCGCGGCAGTCCATGGGGCAATCCGTTCACGTCTGCGGATAGCTTCAAGCTGTGGCTGGAGACGGGAGCCGTTTCTGCGGATCTGCTGAAGCCCGCAGAACGCGAGGAACTGGATTCGCGGCGCCGGTGGATTCGCGAGAACATCGCGAGTCTGCAAGGGCGAACTCTCGCGTGCTGGTGCCCTTCCGGTGCTGATTGCCACGGTGATGTTCTGCTGCATTTAGCGGCCAGTGCTGGCGTGCTGGATGCTGAGCAGATCCGAAACATTCGCGACCTTCGCGGTCTCGGTGTGCCGTGGGAACGCGTTGCCGTGGCGGTGGGGGCATCTGAGCACGATTGCAGGCGAGCAATAGGGGCGCCAATTCCAGGGCCTCCGGATCCGCGCCCAGTGCTTCCGTGGGAGGCGCGGCAGCTGGAGTTGTTTGACCGACAACCGCGGCTTGGGCGGACGTCGGAGCGGTGACGAAAAAACCCGCGGCAGTGTGCGCTGGCGCGGGCTTCGATGTGTGCGGCCGGGAAACCGCGTTTTCGTACGGAGATTATAGATGGTTTTGCCTCAAAAACAAAGACTCAGTGTCGATGAAATCAAACGCGCCGCGGCTGGGCGGTGGTGTGACATTCTCGCGAGCGTCTGCGGGCTTTCGCCGGAGCAGTTGGATCCGAAGCGGCACCAGCCTTGTCCCCGCTGCGGAGGAACTGATCGCTTTCGGGCGCTGGATGACGTCGCGACCACGGGTGGCGTTTGGTGTGGCCAGTGCCACCACGGGGAAACGCAACCGAAAGCCGGGGACGGGTTGGCGTCGGTGCGGTGGTTATGTGAGTGCTCGTTTCCTGAGGCGTTGGCACTGGTGGCCGGAGCGGTTGGGTTGGAGCTGGAGCACTTTCCGGCAACGGACAAGTTTCTTAGCGCGGAATTTATCGAGCGTTGTCAGCTGGCAGCGCGGGATCGACTGCAGGAACTGGCAGGCACCCTCCGAGTTTCTGCGGACGCGCTGTTGAAGCTCGGTGTCGGTTGGTGGGCGAAGGAGCGATGCTGGACATTTCCTGAGCGTGATGCACGTGGGGCAGTGCTCGGTCTGAATCGTCGCTTTGCGGATGGAACGAAGCGACTATTCAAGGGGCATGCGCGGGGCCTCACGTTTGCCGACAATTGGCACGAAGGCTACGGGCCTGTGCTGCTCGTGGAAGGGGCTTCCGACGTCGCTGCGGGGGTGACGGCTGGCCTCTGTGTGATCGGGCGACCGATGGCGCAGTTGCCGCGGAAACTTGCCGATGAACTGGCGGCTATGCTGAAGAATCTTGTGAGTGATCGGGCTGTGCTGGTTCTGGGCGAGCGTGACTTGAAGGCGGACGGTCAGTGGCCGGGAAGAGACGGTGCGCTGCAATCTGCCAGGCTGTTGATGGAGCGATTGAATCGACCGATTCAGTGGGCGTTGCCGGGTGGTCAGTCAAAGGATCTGCGTTGCTGGTTTGCCGACAATCCGGGTGCGACCGCGGATGACTTCATCGCTGCGCTGGTCGTGGCTGATGTGCCACAGCAGGAAGCGACGGCATCCACAGAGACGTCGCGACCACGGGTCGAACTGCGGCTGGACGAAAGAGCGACCTGCGATGAAGTCGTGGGCGTGATCGCTGCGGATCCGGAGCTGTTCACCATGCGGCAGTCGCTTGTCCGTTTGGTGGCCACTGACTGCGGGCAATTGCGACCACTTGTGCACGATGAAAACTCACTCCGAAATCTGATCGCCGGCCGGTGTGATTTTTTTGTGATGACTCCGGACAAAAACGCGGCCGGTGAAGATGTGTTGGTGCCGAAGCCTTCGCGTGTGCAACCGTGGGTGTATCGAGGCGTGCAAAGCCGCGGTGAGTGGCCTGGTGTGCGACCACTGGTTGGGGTCATTAACCGCCCTGCGCTTCGGCCTGATGGGTCGGTGGCTGATGTGCCTGGCTATGATGCTGCAACACGGCTGTTTCTGGATCTGCGAGGCGAGTGGCCGCGGGTGCCGGAGCATCCCAGCTACGAAGCAGCGAGGGCGGCGGCTTCGCAGCTGCTGGACGTGATCGCGGACTTTCCATTCGCGGATGATGCGAGCCGCGCGGGCTGGATGTGTGGCGTCCTCACGCCACTTGCGAGGAGTGCTTATGCGGGAGCTACGGGGCCTTTGTTTGCAATTGATGCGAATACGCGTGGAAGTGGCAAGTCACTGCTGGCTGAGTTGGTGGCGCAGATTGTCACGGGTGACAGTGTCGCTCGCATGATAACCCGGCGGGATGGAGATGAAATGCGGAAGGCTTTTACTGCCGCGCTGCTGTCGAATTCGGGCGGCAACATCGTCTGTTTTGATAATGTGGTGCACCCGCTGGGGGGTGAGGCGCTGGATGCCCTGCTGACTGCTGATACCTGGACAGATCGCGAGTTGGGATCGTCGCGACAGCTGGACATTCCGGCGCGAGTGACGTGGCTTGCCAGTGGAAACAATCTGCAGTTCACCGGTGATATGGAGCGACGCGTTTGTCGGATCCGCCTGGAGTCGCAGGAAGAGCATCCCGAGGAACGATCGGGCTTTCGGTTTCCGGATGTGGTGGCCCACGTGCGACGGCATCGTCGTGAGCTGGTTGCGGCCGCGTTGACAATGCTCCGCGGCTTCGTGGTCGCTGGACGGCCTCCGCAGAATCTTCCGCCCTGGGGGAGCTTCGAGGGCTGGAGTGATTTGGTGCGGCAGGCGGTCGCCTGGGTGGGTATCGGTGATGCTGGAGCCGGACGCGCTGCTGTGCGACTGGAAGCGGAGGATTCAATCTGCGGGCTGGTTGCCGTCATGGATGCACTGGCCGCGGAGGATGCTTCCGGCCACGGTCTGACGGCAAAGGCTATGCTGGACTTGGCGCAGGAGTCACAGAGTCATTTTGCGGAAGCCGTCGCGGCGCTGTGCGATGCGGATCCGAAAAAGACAACCGCGCGGCAGCTGGGAAATCGACTGCGGAAATACAAGGGCCGAAACATCTCTGGCCGGATGCTGAATTTCCGATCGGGTGCCGGTCGCGAGCGGTTTTGGTTCGTCGCGGATGTGCGGGCAACGCCTGCTTTCAGTAGTGACTCTGTGACTCTGAGTGACTCTCTTTCTAACCCCCCTACGCGAGAGGAAAGAAATTCGGAAACACAAATGAATATGGAGGGAGCCGGAAACAGTGTCACTTGTGTCACCAGTGTCACTCTGGATCCGGATCTGGATGAATGGACTTCGGGCCTTTTTCAAAGGAACTATCGATGATTGACTGGACAAAGGAACTGCAACGGCCGGATCTGACGCTGAAGCGTTTTTGCTGGTTGTTCGGGTTGGGCGTGGCACTGCAGCTGCTGGACTGGCGGTTGTGGGCGGCGTGCATCCCGGTTGGGGTGCTGCTGGGGATTTGGTTTGGTTGATTCAATTTTGCAAAAAGGAACTACTTCGATGAACGGTGAACACGTTGTTGTGAATTCTGAGTTGTTGGCAAGAGTGATGCAGGGCAGGGATTCCGATCCGGGTGCAGTCGCGCAGGAGCTGGGGACTGCACTGGCCGATGTGACCTGCCAGTTTGTCCCCCTGGCTGCAGCTGTCATGGCGCAGTTCAAAAAGATGAAGCAGCAGACGCGAACGGTTACTCTTTCGTGGGCTGAAATCGATTTTTTGTTGGCGGCTGGAAAAGTGAGTCACGAATTCCTTGAGTGACAATCTCAGTTTCGTTCTGTCGCGTTGCAGACGCGTTGCCCGTCATTCATCGGGTGGCGCGTTTCAACGCGGCAGGCGAGCTTCTGGAGCGTCTGGAAAGGGCTGGTATGGATCCGCTCGATTTGCTGAGCAGCGATGACGTTTGTCAGCTGCTGAAGGTGAGTGCCAGGTGGTTGCAATATGCGCGCGATCGTGTGCCGGGTCGCGTCGTGATCGGGCCTCGCGCTGTGCGGTGGCGGCGGTCTGTTTTGCTGGAGTGGATTGATGCTGGATGTCCGGATCGGCAAGGAGCGGCAACGACAGGCAATCCGGCAGAGACGTCTGGTCAGAGTCGCGACGGCGTAGAAGATTTTGCTGGCAGTCGTTGATGATGTCCGAGGGCTTTGGCTGGAGAACATGAGTTATGGCAGGCGGCAAAAAATCACTGGTGACGGAAGCAGATTCGGGAAGCAGTGGCGAGCTGGTTCCGGCAGTGAGGGCGACGGATCCGGGGCGAGCAGAATTGCAGCGTGAGTTACTCGAGGAATTGCCGGTGCTGAAGCGGCAGGTGCGCGAAGCCGCGTTGGCAATTGCAGAAGCGCGGGAAGCCGTCCATACTGGAACGCATACGATGCTCTTCGTGGATCGTGCGATGGAACGTTGGCAACCACTGGCCAGGCGATTGAATGACATTCAGAACGACCACCCACGACGGCTTCGTGAATCATGCCAGGATGAAAGACTGAAGCGCGAAGAACGCCAATTGCTGCAAACACGAAATCGTCTGCAGGATGTAGTCCGGGAGTTGAGTGAACCACTGGACAAGGAACGCCTGGCCTTTGGGCGACTGAAGCGGCAGCTGACTTCGGACTTCGGTCTTGAGGGCGGCGGGTGGCGACTGACTGATGAAACGACGCTTGAGATATTGAGTTTTCGCGAGGGCAACGTGAGTGCGCTGGGCACCTACGAACAAAGATCACTGGTCGAAGAGCGGACGCGGCAGGTGCGGAGGGCTGCTGAAGAATTGGCACTGCTGGAGGCAGACTTCGCGGAAGCGAGGCAGCGATGGGAGGAAGCCGCGCGGCAGTATGAACGCAACCGCCTAGCGCGGACGTGGTCGGCGCTGTGAGATTTTGCAACCGTCGCACAATCGGCAGACTTGCGTCCGGTGCGCGGCCAGTGAGACGGGACAGCGGTCGTCAGCCCGTCGAAACCTTTGGTCCCTCGTGGTAACGCGGTCATCAGCTGCGGGAGGACATTACGGCTGCAAGAAGCGGAAGAGGTTCGGTCTAAAGTCGGACAGTTTATGCTCTGGGAACCTGCACAGGCTGTCCGTTGAAAAATGCTGTCTTCTGTCCCTTCGGTCCTGTCAGTTCCATCACAATTTTCGACGAACCGACGTCGATCATTCGGAGACGAGGGAACAGCAGATTCACGGACCGGGTCTGTGCAACAAGAGCCGCAAGGTCTTTCGGCAGATATCCGAGGTGGACGACAGTCGGGAAGATCCAGAGTCGCTTTCCTTTCCCGCAGACCTTTACCGCGTTCCTGTCGAACTTATTTGAGGGTTCCGGCTGCAGGAACAGCTCCGGCTCTGACAGTTTCGCGAAGACTCGAAGTCCTTCCGGTCGGTGGAAGACCCCTGCGACTTCAAACTGAGTCACAAAAATCTGGTGGTCCTCGGGATACGCGGGAAGAATCCAGTCACCGTCTTGCAACAGAAAGCCTCCGAAAAGCCGAAAACACCCTTACACTGAACCCAGTCGGAAGATACCCTGGGACGTAGGTTGAAGTCCAGTCTCTGCTTCGACCGTGGAAATTCACCAGAGACGACTCACCTTTCGCGGGGCTGCGGTTCACCTCGCCACGTTTTTATCGGGAGGGCTTCAGACATTCCTGAGGGCGGGAATTCCCATCGGAGGGAATGGGTTCGGGGTGGGCTGGTGGGTCCTCCGGCCGGGTATGTGAAGCCGCGCGGGCCAGGCCCATCCCACAATTTTTCTGCCTACAATACTCGAACATCGACATTGTACTACTCGGGTCGCTGGGGGGTCAGGGGGAACTCATGGCAGACGGGAAAAAATACCCGAAGCCGGGTAAGCTGCGGGAACAATTCGCGTTCTGCGATCGTGGTCTTCCACGTGGGGGGCTGTGGGTGTCCCCTGGCGATTTGGCCGGGTGCTTCGGGGTCAGTCAGGAAGCCGTCCGGCGCTGGCGGCAGGATCCCACGTTTCCCGTCGATGAAGTGGTGGCCGAAGTCGATGGACGGCCAGTGTTCAACCTGGTGCGTGTGCTCTTCTGGCGAATTGACAAAGCTCGCCACAACGGTGATGTGCCAGTGGATGAAGCCGTGGCACTGGTGCGCAACCAATTCCGCGGAGTGCCGGAGGGGCGCGGCATTTATGCGTGAGCAACGCAGCCGGTGGATCTGCCGTCTGCGAAGTGGCCTTGGGGCAGGAAACTTTTCCAGGCTGGGTGGTTGAAAGCCGCGGTCGTGAGTTGCATTCCCATTGATCGGCACTCCGCCGATGGGTTGAAAGATGATGATGAAACGACTACCCTTCCGGGATGTGTGTGTTCTGAAATCACAGCGTCAACGGGAGCGGTAAACGTGGCGAAAATTCCGAGCAAAGTCCAGGAGCGTTTGACGGCAGGTGTGAGACGTTTTCAGCCGATTCTGGCCTCTCTCAAAGCTCGTGACGTTGGAGAGAGTGACACTGTCACAGTCGTGACTGATATGCTGGCCGACGTCTTTGGTTTCGACAAATACGCGGAAATCACTTCCGAGTATGCCATTCGTGGCACGTATTGCGACCTTGCCACGAAACTTGAAGGCGTGCTCGTCAAACTGATTGAAGTGAAGGCTATCGGCCTGGACTTGAAAGAGCAGCATGTGAAACAGGCTGTGGACTACGCGGCAAATCAGGGTGTTGACTGGGTCGTGTTGACGAATGGGCTGATTTGGCGAGTGTTCAAGGTCACATTCACGAAACCGATCAACGCCGAGGTTGTGGTCGATATTGATTTTGCGAGCATTAACCCGAAGAGCCAGAAGGATCTGGAGACGCTCTATCTGTTTTGCAAGGAAGGCTGGAGCAAATCCGTTTTGGGCGAGTATCACAGCCAGAAACAGGCGTTGAGCCGGTATTACATCGGTAACATTCTGCTGGCGGATCCGGTCGTGCAGGTGGTGAGGCGAGAGCTGCGGCGATTGTTTCCGGATGTGCGTATTGAGTCGGAAGAAATTGAGCAGGTGTTGACGTCCGAGGTGCTGAAGCGTGAGGTGCTGGAGGCGAGAAAGCCGACGAAGCGAAAAAGAAAATCAGCCGGATGCAAAACAAGCTGGTCAAAGAAAAGGCGGAGAAGAAGGCTGTCGATGCAAACGACAGTGCGGCCGTTGATGCTGATGTGGCTGAAGAATCGAGCGGAGATGCTGAAGCCGGGTGATCGTCGGTTGCTGCCGATTTGCTGGTGGTCGATGCCGTCTGCAACCGCGGTTTCCCGGTGTCGTTGCGTCGTGGCTGTTTGGGCCTCTGACGTCGCGTCTGCCGCGTTGGGATCTGCGGGTTGATAATTTGGCCGGTTGACCGTCGCGAGGGCTTCATCGTTGGCACTGTGAAGCCGTGGTCGATGGAGTCAAAGGCTGTCGCTTGTCACCCGTGGCCGGATGCCGAGTTGAGCTTTCGGCATGGCGGCGGTGTCGCCGGTGTGGTCGCTGGGGCGTTGCCTGGTGTCGTTCGGTGGCCGATGTGGTCGAAGAGCTTGCCAGGGGCTTCCGTCGCCTCCTGCGAGTGCTGGGGGGCTTCATTAGCAACGCCGCGGAGTTGTTGGAATGCACCTTACAAATCACATGCTGAAAATGATTTCGCTTCTGCGTACGTCATTCGTCAAAAACGATTTCCAGGCGGTTGTATTCGCCCCGCAGGCTTTCCGTACTCCATGATACGTCGCCCTTGTTGTAGTCTATTCTGCTGGAAAAGTGAATTCGCATGAAGGAGCGGAGAAACTCCTGTTGTGAATGCGCATACGCGGCAGGCACTGGTGTTTTCGATTTTGCGTAGTTCCCAGGCTTGCGAAAAACAACAAGCTCAAAAAACACGGCGCCGTGCGTCTTCATTGCTCTTGAACGAATTATACACAGGTCGCGGGTCATTTTTTCGGTAAGCTCCCCGTCATAGGCGTAAACTTCCAGAATGTTGTCGCCTGCTGGGTTGGCCTGAATATCGCGTTCCAGTAGTTGAAACTTCGACGCGGTGATTCCGAGTGCTTGGTTTTCAGTTTCTCTCTGCGCTCGTTTTTCTGCCGCGGCCTCCGCTGCTTCTGCCGCGGCCTCCGCTGCTTTTGTCTGCATTAACTCTTCGGAAGCTTTCAATGCGGCTGCCTGCATGGCAGCCGCTTGAGCATCCTGTTGTCGTCGTCGGTGGTCGAAGTAGAACACTGCGGCAATGGCCCACAGCGTTCCAACGCAAACAAAGATCCACTGGACGGTGCGATCTTGCAGCCAGTGCTTGTGATTGCGTGTCTCTGAATCCACGAAATGACTTCCTCAACAAAGTCTGCGGATGCAATTTTGCGGTTGTCGCGACAACCGCAACAACGCTTTTCCATGCTCTTTCCGAACAATTGGAACACGCAAAAACCCCGAAAAACACTGGATTTGCTGCAGTTTCCGTTTGTTTTTGGTGTCTTAGAAGGCGGCTGCTCTATCCAGCTGAGCTACGGGCGC
>Ga0172373_10006572_pt1 | contig 15418 bp, 14 predicted proteins | sample Lak10m_2_FD_114546 | JGI IMG/M metagenome (GOLD analysis project Ga0172373, IMG submission 114546) | Freshwater microbial communities from Kabuno Bay, South-Kivu, Congo - kab_092012_10m | ecosystem: Environmental > Aquatic > Freshwater > Lake | place: Democratic Republic of the Congo...
GATTCCCAACGTGCTGACGCTCGCGGCGCTCTGCTCGGGACTCACGGCGATCCGCTTTGCGCTGCAGGGCGAGATGCGGCTGGCCGTGATCGCCATCATCGTCGCGGCGATCTTCGACGCGCTTGACGGCCGCGTCGCGCGGCGGCTGGGCGTCACCAGCCGCTTCGGCGCGGAACTCGATTCGCTCTCCGACTTCCTGTGCTTTGGCGTGGCGCCGGCGCTGGTGCTCTATCTCGCCTCGTTGCGCGACGTCGGCTCGCTCGGCTGGGTCGTCGTACTGATGTTCCCGATCTGCTCGGCGCTTCGGCTGGCGCGCTTCAACACGGCGCTCGTCGCCGACACGCCGCCGCCGATCTGGACCGGCTCCTATTTCACCGGCGTGCCGGCGCCGGCGGGCGCCCTGCTGGTGCTGATGCCCCTGATGGTGAGCTTCGAGATCGACGCGGCCTGGCCGCGCCACGCTGCAGTCGTCGGCGCCGTGCTGGTGGCGGTTGGCGGGCTGATGGTGAGCCGCATCCCGACCTTCTCGTTCAAGAAGGGGCGGGTGCCGCGCCATCTCGTGCTGCCGGCGCTGCTGGGCGCTGCGCTCGCCATGGGCGTCGTCGCAAGCTCGCCCTGGATCGGCCTGTCGCTGCTGGGGCTCGTCTACATTTGCCTGATCCCGTTTAGCTGGACCTCCTACCGCCGCCAGGCTCTGCAGGACCGTCGCGCCGCCGATGCGGCCGGCGTGGTGCCGCTGCGCGCCGTCGATCCGGGACCGTCCGCACGCAGTTGACGGCGACGGCCGATGCTTGACCCTGTGCTGCGTCCGGTCATCGATCCGCCGCTCAATCGCGCGGGCGCCTGGCTGGCCGCCCGGGGCGTCTCGGCCAACGGCCTCACCCTGGCGGGGCTCGCCATCGGCCTGGCCGCCGTGCCCTTGCTCGCCTGGGAGCACTATGCGGCGGCCTTGGCGGCAGTCTTGCTCAACCGCCTGCTCGACGGGCTCGACGGCGCGGTTGCCCGCCACACCCGCACCACCGCCTTCGGCGGCTACCTCGACATCTTTTGCGACATGGTATTCTACGCCGCCATACCGCTCGGATTTGCCCTGGCCCGGCCGGCCAACGCCGTCTGGGCGGCGCTGTTGCTGGCCTCGTTCATCTGCACCTGCGCATCGTTCCTCGGGCGGGCCGTCCTTGCCGCCAATCGAGGCGAGGTCGATGGCGGCCGAAGAGGGCGGAAGTCCTTCTTCCACGCCGCCGGCCTCATGGAAGGGACCGAGACGATCCTGACCTTCGTCCTGTTCTGTCTGCTGCCCTCGGCCTTCCCCTGGCTGGCCGCCCTTGTCGCGCTGCTGTCCTTCTGGACCGCGGCGGCTCGCGTCGTCGAGACTTCGACGCAAGATCATATTTCCTGATTCTTGAGTCTCGGATCGGCTCCTGCGAAGAGTTGGGCCGCAGCACCGGCATGTCCAGATTTCCTAGAGGAATCAAATAAATAGAATTTGCCAACACATTTGGGTCTTATTTCATTTGACCTGACAATTCACATTAAGTACGGTCGCTAAGTGAATTTCGCTTGGGGCGAGGCCGCGATGGCGGCCTCGGTTCGGCTGCGTGCCGGACGACTGGAATGGAGTTGGAGACCAGGGATGCTTACGGTTTTCCGTCGCTTGATGAAGCACACCCAGGGTGCCACTGCGGTCGAATACACGCTGATCACGTCCTTGATCGCCGTGGCAGCGATTGCCTCCATGCGCTCCGTCAGCGGCAAGGTCAGCAACGTCCTCGGCAACACCGCCAGCGTCCTCAACTAGGGCCCGCTCTCCGGCGGCGGCCACAAGGGGCGGGGATGAAATGGGGTCTCGGCCCCTTTTTTGCCCTATTAGTTGATTGAGATTCAGTAGAGCCAATAGGCAAATTTCCCTTTAGAAATAACGCATTACAGCCTTGACTTGATGTCATGCTGAAAATATCCTCTGTAACGTTCTTATTCGCTTTTCTTTGTTTTTTCGTCGTTTGTGTATTCGTTTGGAAGTTTTTCCAACCAAGTCATTTTCTGGCTGCATAAGCAGCGGCTTGCAGGCGAATCCTCAGACGACATCCCGTGTACGGCGCTCCCGCGTGCCGTGGGTGAAAAGAGTGTCGGATGTCGCTGCTCGCACCTCTTCAGACCGGCTGCTTGATCGCCTTCGCGGCGTTCCTCCTGGCCGCAGCTTGGCAGGATCTGCGATCGATGCGGATTGCCGACGGATTGTCGTTGGCGATCGTCGCGGCCTTCGGCGTCTGGGCCGCCGCCGGTCTCTATAGCGGCACCTATTCGCTTTCGAGACTGGGCATCTCGGCCGCCTGTGCCGCGGGCCTGTTCGGCCTCGGTGCAGTGGCCTTTGCCGCCGGCGCCATCGGTGGCGGCGATGTGAAGCTCCTGACGGCGGCGGGCCTGTTCGCCGGACCAACCCTGCTCGCCGATTTTTTGCTGATCACGGCGATCGTCGGCGGCATCATCGGCCTTGCCGTTCTCGCCGGCGCGCCGATCGGGCCTGCTTCGGCGCGCGGCGCGGCCACGATGCGCGGCCGGCTGCGCAGCGGCCTGCCCTACGGACCGGCGATCGCCGCCGGCGGGACCTGGGTCGCCGCCGCTCTGGCGATGGGCTGAGGGGCGTCGCGATGAACAGCAAGCGCCTCGTCTTTCTGCTCCTGGCGGTGATCGTCGCCGGCGCGACCGCCTTCCTGGCGCGCGCCTGGCTGCAGGCCGAGCGCGCCGCGATGATGGCGCAGGCCGGCGTGCAGAAGCAGGCGGCGCCCGCCAAGCCCGCGATGCAGGTGCTGGTGGCGCGCAACGCCATCCGCGCCGGCCAGATGCTCAAGCCCGACGACATGCGCTGGCTGCCGTGGCCGCAGGGCAACCTGCCGGCGACCTATATCGTGGAAGGCAAGCGGCCGATCTCCGACTTCGTCGGCGCCGTCGCGCGCACACCGTTGCATGTCGGCAAGCCGATCGTGGAGAGCGACATCATCATGCCGGGCTCGCGCGGCTTCCTGGCCGCCGTGCTGCGCCCGGGCATGCGCGCCGTGAGCGTGCCGGCGACGCCCACCTCGACGGTGTCCGGCTTCATCTATGCCGGCGATCGCGTCGATGTGCTGCTGACCCACGTTCTCAACGGATCGGACGGCCAACACTCCGCAACGGAGACGATCCTGCGCAATGCCCGCGTGATCGCGGTCGACCAGAAAGTCGATTTCGTGCCGGGCGACAAGCCCGAGCCGGCGAAGACCGCGACCCTGGAACTCACGTCGAAGCAGACCGAGATCGTGACGCTTGCGGTGAAGATGGGCGATCTTTCGCTGGTGCTGCGCAGCCTCCAGGATCCCGACGACGATGGTCGCGATCCCGCCGCCGCCGACGAGGCCCAGGCCGACGCGACCCACAGCTACACGCACGACACGCATGTCAGCCCGTTGATCAAGCGCGATCCGCCGCCGGCCGCGGCTGCGACGACCGCCACCAAGGATTCGGTGTTCGTCCTTCGCGGCGGACAGCGCACGAAGCAGGAGCTGGACGGTTCCCTGCCGGCCGATCCGAATGCCCCGCAAGCCTCGCCGGACGCCACGAAGCCGGGGGCCAAGACAACCAACTTCACCCGTCCCAACCCAAGCGTCCCGCAATGAGCCCCTCGTTTGCACATGCCTCCAACTGGTCGGTCTGGCGTCATGCCGGCTCGACACTCGCCCTGCTCGCCGCCATGGCGCTGGCCTTCCATCCCGCCGTATCGTTCGCCCAGGTCGTCGTCGTCGACCCCGACTCGGCCGCCGGCAGGGCGCAGGCCAAAGCCAAGGCCAAGGCCAACGCGAAGACGACGAACGCCAGCACCAGAAAGAGCACGCGCAAGAAGACTCCGACCGACGAGGTCTCCGAGGACCTCAACCGGCGCGAAGCCGAACGCGCGGAACGGATGGTGCGCGGCCTGTCGGCGACGCCGCCGACGCCCGTCGCTTCGTCGCCCGTCGCTTCGTCGGCCGTCGTGCCTGCCGCGGTCCCGTCCGCAGCCGCCGCCAAGCCCGCCGTCGACGCGCTGCCGCCCACGGTCGCCGCCGTCCCGCCGCGGCCGCCGATCACCAGCGCCTCGCTGACGCCGGACGTGCAGGTGGCTCGGCCCGTGATGGATCCGCCGCAGATGCCGGCGGTGGGCGAGCCGGCCGCCGACCGTGGCGCCGGCCAGTTCGCCCAGGCGCAGCAGACGCCCCCGGCTCAGCCGCCGGTGCCGATCCCGCCGCCCGCAGCCGGCGGTGCGCCGCAAGTCCCGGTGATCACCGGTGGCGGGGCGCCCGGCCGCGCCTTCGGCCAGAGCCAGATCGTTCCCGCCCAGCCGCCGACGCTGAGGCTCGAGATCAACAAGGGTACGGCGCTGAAGCTGCCCGGGCCGGCCGCGACGGTGTTCGTGGCCGCGCCCGACATCGCCGACGTCCAGGTCCGCTCGCCCAACATGATCTACGTGTTCGCCAAGAAGCCCGGCGACACCGTCCTCTATGCCGTCGATGCCCAGGACCGCGTCCTGCTGAACACCATCGTCAGCGTCACCTCGCCGCTCAGCCGCATCAAGGGCGCGCTCGACGCGCTGCATCCGGCCAACGGCGTCTCCTACGACAACCAGGGCGAGACGATCGTGTTGAGCGGCACCGTGCGCTCTCCGGCGGTGGCCGAGGATGCGCGGCGGCTCGCGCTGCAGCACGTCAACAACCAGGCCTCGAAGGTCGTCAACAACATCCGCGTCGATGCGCCGACCCAGGTGCAGCTGCGCGTGAAGGTGGCGGAGGTCCGGCGCGACGCGCTGAAGCGGCTCGGCGTCAACTGGCAGAACATCAACAACTTCGCCCTGTACGGCCTCAGCGCTTTCGGTCTTACCGTCGGAACGGGCGCCGCCGTGCGCACCGTGACGAGCGTCGGCGGCGCCGCGACGGGCGCGGTCGCCATCCAGTCGGGAGACCTGAACGGCTTCATCGACCTTCTCGCCACGCAGAACCAGGCGACCGTCCTCGCAGAGCCGAACCTGATCGCCATGTCCGGCGAGACGGCGAGCTTCCTGGCCGGTGGCGAGATTCCCGTGATCGTTCCCCAGAGCGGCACCGGCGTCGCGACGATCGCGGTGTCGTACAAACAGGTCGGCGTGAGCCTCGCCTTCACGCCCACCATCCTCGGTGAGCGCATCAACCTCAAGGTCGCGCCCGAGGTGAGCCAGCTCTCGTCGGAAGGCTCGGTGAGCGTGCCGCTCACGGCCACGTCCGTGGTGACCGTGCCGGCCATCAAGACGCGCAAGGCCAGCACCACCATCGAGCTCGGCAGCGGCCAGAGCTTCGCCATCGCAGGACTCCTGCTGGCAACGTCGCAGCAGGACGTCCAGAAGATCCCCTGGCTGGGCGACGTGCCGGTCCTCGGCTCCCTGTTCAAGTCCGACGCCTATCAGCGCGGCGAGACCGAGCTCGTCATCATCATCACGCCGTACTTCGTCGAGCCGACCAACGGCAAGCTGCGCACGCCGCTCACCGACCGCGTGCCGCCGACCGACGCCGACCGGCTCGTCTACCAGCGCCTCAACCATCCGACGCCGCCGCGCCGCGTCGCCGTCGGCCGCGAACCGCAATCCGTCGGCCCGACGGCCGGCTTCAAGTTGGACTAGGTGGGACCATGAGAGCTGCCATCGTCGTTCTTCTCGCGTGCGGGCTCGGCGCCTGCACCAATCCGGTCGCCCAGCAGGCCGCCGTCGACACGCGCCACGATGCGATCCGCGCCGACAGCATGCTGGCGGTCAATTTCGGGCCGCGCGGCGGCGCGATGACCGCCGCCCAGGCCAGCGAACTCAGGGCAATGGTCAGCGCCGGTCGGCGCGCGCAGCGCGACGAGTTCGTCGTGGTGAGCGACGGCTCGGGCGGCGCCATGCAGCAAGCCTATGCCGAGCGCGTAAGTCATGCGCTGTCGCAGGCCGGCGCGCGATGGGTCAGCACCTCGGTCGACCGACACATGGCGACGGGACCGAACTCGGTGGTCATCGTGCGGTCGGAATACCTGATCGCGAACAATCTTTGCCCGAACTACAACCCGGCCTCGCAGTGGAATCCCAATGAGGGCCCGATGCCCGGCTTCGGCTGTGCCGACGCCTACAACATGGGCCAGATGCTGGCGCGGCCGCGCGACGCGGCGGTCGGCCGGTCTCCAGGCCCGGCCGACGGCACGGTCACGGCCGAGGCGATCGCGCGGTACCGCGAAGGCAAGGTGAAGGCGTTGAACACCACCGGCATGATCGGAGCCTCGTCCTCCAGCGGCGGCGCGTCTGGCGGCACGGGCGGCAGCTGACGGTCGGCGCCGATGTCGAACCTGGCAAGCAACCAACACCTCGTTCCGGAGCAGGGCGAGGACAAGCCGGCCATCGCCGCGATCGCGTTTATCGCCGATTCGAACGCCTTGCCGCGGGTTTCCGCCGATCTCTTCAGCATCACCCTCGGCAAGGCCGACATCCGGGAAGGCAATGTCGACGCCGCGCTGGCCATCAGCGAATGGCCGCGCGATCTCGACCTGCTGATCGTCGATCTGACCGGCGCGGCGGACCCGATCGCCGACGCGGCGGCGTTGAAGACGGCGCTGCCGGGCGGCTGCATCGTCGTCGGCGTCGGGCGCATCAACGATGTCGCCCTTTATCGCGAGCTGCTCGCCGTCGGGTTCAGCGACTATCTCGCGCTGCCGTTCGCGGAAGGCGCCGTGACGCGCACCGTCGAGCGCGCCTTCGAGGTCCGAGATCGCGCCGGCGGCGCGCCGGCGCCGGGCCCGGCGGCGAACCGCGACGCCAAGCCACGCACCCTGTCGGTGATCGGCTCGCGCGGCGGTGTCGGCGCCACGACGGCGGCGATCTCCATCGCGGCGATGCTCGGAGCCAGGCTGAAGGAAGAGATCCTCCTGATCGATTTCGACCTACACTACGGCTCGCTGATGCTGGCGCTCGATCTCGAGGCGATCGACGCTCTGCGAGAGGCGCTCGACCAGCCGGATCGCATCGACGCGTTGTTCATCCAGCAGGTTGCACAGAAGAAGAGCGAATATCTCTACGCGATGGGGGCGGAGGAGCCGCCGACCGCCGGCTTCCAGGCGCGCCCGCATGCCGCGCACGATTTCCTGCGCTCGGTCCATCGCCGCTTCCGCTGGATCGTGGCCGACGTGCCGCGCGGCGATCCGGCGCTGCAGCGGCAGCTCATCGAAGCGTCCACCGACATCCTCATCGTGACCGACATGTCGTTGCCGGGCGTGCGCGACGCCATGCGCCTGCAGCAGCTCATCCACGACGTGGCGCCGAGTGCCCGGCTCTTCATCGCGACAGGCGGCGCCATCGACGCTCGTCGCTCGGCCGTCAAGGTCGCCGACGTGGAGCGCACGCTCAAGCGCAAGGTCGATTGCCAGCTGCCCGCCGATCCCGCAGCGACACTGACCGCGGTGAATTTTGGCCGACCGTTGCCGGAGGCCGCACCCGGTAGCCCGATCGTCAAGGCGCTGCGGCCGCTGGTGACGAACCTCGACGCGCCCGCCGATGGCGCCGGCCCTGCGTCGAAGGCCAGGAACGTCAGCCTGTTCACGCGCTTCCAGCGCGCCGCCCGGAAGAAGTAGGCCGCGATGTTCGGTTTGCGCACCAAGAAGACGGTGCAAGACGCCGCCGTCGGGACGGGTGCGCTCGAGCGCATCGGTCGGCGCGGCGCCGGCGAGAGCCGGCCCGACGCCGGACTGGCCGCCGACCGGCCGGCCCGTCTTGCCGCCGCCGCCGCCGGCCTGGAGGCCGCGGTCGGCCCGCGGCTCAAGGAACTGGTGAAGGCGGGGACTGCGGCCGGCGAGGTCACGCGTCAGGCCGGGCTGCTTGCCCAGGGACACTTCCGCAGTCATGGCGTGCTGCTCGCGCCGCTCGAGCTGCGCGCCCATGTGGCGGACGTGCTGCGGCCGATCCTGCCGGCCACACGCTTCACGTCGGACGATGGACCGGCCGCGGGCGCGGATCCGGTCCAGGCGGAGGCGGCGGCTCCCGCCGCGACGCCGGAACGGCCGGCCGACCTGCCGGCGGCACCGCGTCCGGGCTCCGCACCGCGGCCGGCCGTGCGCCCGCCCGAGGCGTCCCTGCGCGGCGAGCCGGCCGACAAGTCGGCCAGCCATCTCTCGCGCAGCAAGGTCGACCAGGCTCGCCGGTCGGTCCAGGCCGGCGTCATGGCCCGCATCGACATTGCCGCCGCGGTCAGCCTGCCGCGCAACGAACTCGTGCGCCAGCTCGAGGATCTGGTGGCCGAGCTGATTCTCGAGAATCGCATCCAGCTCAACCGGCCCGAACAGGCCGACCTCGTCTACCAGATCGTCAACGACATGCTGGGCCTCGGCCCGCTCGAGCCGCTGCTCGAGGACGATTCCATCACGGACATCATGATCAACGGCCCGAAGCAGGTCTATATCGAGCGCGGCGGCAAGCTCGGCATCACCTCGGTGACGTTCGAGGACAACGCCCACCTGCTGAACATCTGCAATCGCATCGTCAGCCGCATCGGCCGGCGCGTCGACGAGGCGAGCCCGATCTGCGATGCGCGCCTGCTCGACGGCAGCCGCGTCAACATCATCATTCCGCCGCTCGCCATCGACGGCGCGTCGGTGTCGATCCGAAAGTTCGGCAAGCGCCAGATCGGCTTCGACCAGATGGTGCAGCAGGGCAACATCTCCGCCGCCATGGCAACGGTGATGCGGATCGCCGCGCGCTGCCGCCTCAACCTCGTCGTCTCGGGCGGCACCGGCTCGGGCAAGACGACCCTGCTGAACGCCCTGTCGGGCATGATCGACAACGGCGAGCGCGTGGTGACGATCGAGGATGCCGCCGAGCTGCGCATGCAGCAGCCTCATGTCGTCCGCCTGGAGACGCGGCCGGCGAATCTCGAGGGCAATGGCGAGATCACGATGCGCGATCTGGTGAAGAACGCGCTGCGCATGCGACCCGACCGGATCATCCTCGGCGAGGTCCGCGGTCCCGAGGCGATCGATCTCCTGCAGGCGATGAACACCGGCCATGACGGCTCGATGGGCACATTGCACGCCAATCGCCCGCGCGAAGCGCTGACGCGTCTGGAGAACATGGTCACGATCGGCGTCTCCAACCTGCCGCCCAAGGCGATCAGGTCGCAGATCGCCGGTTCGCTGCAGCTGATCCTCCAGATCAGCCGCATGCGCGACGGCGTGCGCCGGATCACCCACATCACCGAGGTGATGGGCATGGAAGGCGACGTCATCATCACCCAGGATCTGTTCACCTACGAGTTCAAGGGCGAGAGCACCGACGGCAAGCTGCACGGCGTCTTCAAGAGCTCCGGGCTGCGGCCTCACTTCCTGCCGCGGGCGGCCTATTACGGCCTCGACAAGGTGTTGATGGAGGCCATCGGATGAGCGGCGGAGATCGCCTCGGTGCGGACGAGGTGGCCCTGTTCATCGCCGTCGGGGCGGGGCTCACCTTCATCACGCTCTGCATCGTGTTCGGCGGCATCCTGGCCGAGCGCCGCCTGCGCGATCGGCTGGAGGACATCGAGAGCCGGACCAGGGGCGGGCCCGGCAAGCTGAAGATGGCAACGCTGCGCCGCGTCGAGAAGGCGGGGCGGCTTCCCACGCTCGACAGGCTGCTGTGGCGGTGGTTCCCCAACGCGAGCACGGTTCGCAAGAAGCTGCAGACTTCGGGCACCACGATGACGCTCGGCGACTTCGCCTTCATGTCGCTGGCGCTTTCGATGGCGATGGCGTTCCTGCTCTATCTCGTGCTCGACCTGGCGCCGGGTGTCGCGCTGGGGGGCTCGATGGCGATCGGCATCGGCCTGCCCAACGTCTGGCTCGGCTGGAAGGCCCGCAAGCGGGCGCAGAAATTCAACCAGCTGTTTCCCGAGGCGGTCGACCTGATCGTTCGGGCGCTGCGCGCCGGCCTGCCGGTGCAGGAGGCGATCGGCAACGTCGCCGGCGACATCAAGGACCCGGTTGGCGGGATTTTCCGGCGCGTGCAGCAGGAGGTGCAGCTCGGCGTGCCGATCGAGGCTGCGCTCTGGCGCGTCGCCAAGACGGTGCAGACCGACGAGTTCAATTTCCTGATCGTGTCGCTCTCGATTCAGCGCGATACCGGCGGCAACCTCGCCGAGACGCTGGCCAACCTGAGCGGCATGCTGCGCGCCCGCCAGCAGCTTCGCCTCAAGATCCGCGCCTTCACGTCGGAGGCGCGAACGACGATGATGATCATGGCCGGGCTGCCGTTTCTCGTCGGCGGCGGACTGTTTCTGATCACGCCGAACTACATCGGCCCGCTGTTCACGACCGAAACCGGCCAGATGGTGGCCGCCGGCGCGGCCTGCAGCATGGGGCTCGGCATCTTCATCATGAACAAGATCGCGACCATCAAGGTCTGAGGCGGCGATGGATCCCTCTCTGCCTGAGAAGAGCTTCGCGATCATCGTGGCGGCCACGACCTTCGTCGTGGTCTGGGCGGTGTGGATGGCGCTCACCTTCGAGCCGCCGATCGAAGCGCGGCTGCGCGCGCTCAGGACGCGCCGGGTCAAGTCGCGCGGCGATCGGCCGGCGACGACGAAGGCGTCTCCCAAGACGACGTCGATCGGCATGATGCGGCAGCTCGCCAGCCGGCTCAATCTGTTGCGCGGGGCCACCGCCGACCAGACCACCCGCAAGCTGCGCCAGGCCGGCTTCCACTCCCGCGACGCCGCCGTCGTCTACGTGTTCGTGAAGCTTGCCCTGCCGCTCACGCTCGGCTTCCTGATGGTCATGTTGACCTCGATCACGAGCCTCGTCGAAGTGCCCCCGGACATGGTGCTGCCGATCGCGATCGGGGCGGTTCTTTCCGGCTTCATGATGCCCGACCTCTACGTCAAGAACGTCGCGACCAAGCGCCGGGAGGTCTTGAACCAGGTGCTGCCCGAGGGGCTCGACCTGCTCACGATCTGCGTCAAGGCCGGTCTCAGCATCGACGCCGCCTTCCGCCGGGTCTCCAAGGAGATGCGAGGCTCGATGCCGGAACTGGCCATCGAGTTCGAGATGACGGCGATCGAACTGACCTACCTGCCCGATCGCCAGCAGGCGCTCGAGAACATGGCCGAACGGTCCGATTCGCCGGCGGTCGCCGCCCTGGTCAACGCGCTGCGCCAGACCGAGAAGTACGGCACGCCGCTTGCCAACTCGCTGCGCATCCTGAGTCAGGAGTTCCGCCAGACGCGGGCCTCGAAGGCTGAGGAGAAGGGCGCGCGGATGCCGGCACTTATGACAGTGCCTCTGATGGTTTTCATCCTGCCGACGTTGATCACGGTACTCCTGGCCCCGGCGATCATGTCCGCATTTCCTTGACACATTTGATAAGTAGCTCTAGGTACTAAGCCATATTCTTTAGATTTTTAGTGAAGTCATTTTGCCCTTGGGGCGCTCGTTGATAGGGAACAGGATGCTGCGAGCCATTTCAGCAGCGTTGGCCCTTGCCGCGGCAAGGACCACTCCTCGACGCGCGGCGATCTGGCCGCGACCGGGCCGCCGCTCGAGGGCGTCGCTCTTGATGTGCAGCGACAGCGGCGTCTCCGCCATCGAGTTCGCGATCGTCGCGCCCGGCGTGCTGTTGATCGGCCTCGGGATGCTCAAGTTCGGCGTCGCGATGGCGCAGTACCTCACGCTGACCAACGCCGCGGCGCAGGGTGCGCTGACCCTCGCATTGAGCCGCGGCACCGCGACGCCCTACACCACGACGACGACGGCGATCACCAACGCGGCCTCGATGCTGACGCCGGGCAGCATCACGACGACGGTGGAGATCAACGGTTCCACCTGCACGACCGACACCGGCTGCTCGTCGGCAATGTCCGCCGGCCAGACTGCGCTCGTGAGGGTGACCTATCCCTGCGATCTCACGGTGATGGGCATCGACTTCAAGCCCAGCTGCACGCTGGCCGCGCAGAGTTCTCAGATGGTCCAATGAGGGGGATTGATCATGGTGCGCACGACAGAGTCCGTGTTTAAGCCGCTTCGCCGGTTCCACCGCGACCGCAAGGGCTCCGTCCTGGTGATTTTCGCCGCGGCAATTCCGGTGCTCATCGGGTTGACCGGCCTGACCGTGGACGTCGGCCGCGCCTACGCCGCACGAAGCGCCCTCAACGCCCAGACCCAGGCCGCCGCCATGGCCGGCGCCTACGCCATGCAGTCGGCGAACTTCACCACCACCACGGTGACCAACGCCATCACGAGCTGGACCTCGGCCAACCCGGTGTCGAACGTCACGGTGACGGCCACGACGCCGACCCTCAAGTGCGTGACCTCGACGTCGAACCTGCCGTCGTGCAACGGCTCGTCGCCGAACGCCGTCTCGGTGACCCAGACAGGCACGGTGGCGACCTATTTTCTCAACGCCCTCGGCCGCACCAGCTTCACGCTGACCTCGACCGCGACCGCGGCCAAGGCCGGCGGCACCGCCCAGCCGCTGAACGTCATGTTCGTGCTCGACGCCACCGGCTCGATGGGCGACACCGACTCGAACTGCACCGTGCCGGGCGTCAGCCATCCTTCGCGCTTCAAGTGCGCGCTGTACTCCATCCAGAGCGTGCTCAAGGTGATGCCGACGTCGCTCGACAAGGTCGGCCTGATGATCTTCCCGGGCCCGTCGTCGCAATACAGCCCGACCTCGCATCCGTGTCCGACCCAGCCGTCGTCGGCGAAGTACTATGCGACGGGCGTGAAGTACCAGATCGGTACGGCGCTCGACGACACGTACAACAACGGCTCCGGCGCCCTGTCCAACTCCTCGCCGATGGTGCAGGCGGTCGGCAACGGCACGTCGCTGACGGCGTGCGTCAGGAACAAGGGTGGGCAGGGCAGCTACGCTGCCGAAGTCATCACCAAGGCTCAGGCGGCTCTTCCGGCCGTCGTTCCCGGCACCCAGAACGTCATCATCTTCCTCAGCGACGGCGACTTCAACGCCTCGCTGTCGCAGCTCAGCAACCAGAGCTCCAAGACGTCGAACCAGTGCCAGCAGGCGGTCACCGCGGCCCAGGCTGCCACGGCCGCGGGGACGAAAGTCTATTCGGTCGCCTACGGCGCTTCCACTTCGAGCGGCTGCAGGTCGGACAGCACGCTGAAACCTTGCACGACGATGCAGGGCATCGCGTCCAATGCGAACCTGTTCTATACGACCAACTCGAACTGCAACATCAGCGGGTCGGCGAACTCGGTGACCCAGCTGCCGGCGATCTTCCAGGCGATCACCACGACCCTGACGAAGCCGCGGTTGCTGTCGAACTAGGTTTTTTGCGGCAGGCGCCGAAGCGGCGCCTGCCGCAAACCCTTGCGGTATTTGTTGCGATCCGCCGCAATATTTTGTTATTCTTCTCGATATAGAACAGCGGCGGAAAGTCCTCAGGGTGCAATGAAGCTGGCGCCGATTCTCAGCGCGGCCATGTCGCTTCTCGTGGCGGCATGCGGCGCCGATCTCACAGGCGCTACCGGCAGAGGCGACGACTACACCTCTGCGGTCGGGCAGGCGGACGAAGCGCGCAAGGCCGGCAACTACGACACCGCCATCCCGCTCTACGGCCGCGCTCTGCAGGCCAACCCGGACGGCGCCGAGGCGAAGATGGGTCTGGGCCAGACCTATCTTTCGATCGGCGCGCCCGAGGAAGCGGCGGCCTTGTTCCGCGACGTGCTGGCCAAGCGTGGCGGCGATCATCAGGCGGCGCGGCGCGGACTTGCGACGGCATTGATCTCGACCGGCCAGCCCGAGCTGGCGGAGCGGCAACTCGAAGCGGCGCTGCAAGCCGACGGGCGCGACTACCGGGCGCTGAATGCCATGGGAGTGGTCCTCGACATGCAGGGCCGCCACGCCGCCGCCCAGGAGAAGTACCGGCAAGGCATCGAAATCGCGCCCGACTACGTCGCCCTGCGGAGCAACTTCGGCCTGTCGCTGGCGATCTCGGGAAACGCGCAGGAGGCGATCCAGCAGCTTCTGCCGATCGCCCGCAGCCGCGGCGCCGACGGGCGGGTCCGCCAGAACCTGGCCTTTGCCTATGCCATGGCCGGCGATCTGGAGAATGCCCTCAAGACGAGCCGCCAGGATCTGACCGAGGCGGATGCCCAGCGGCAGCTCTCCTACTTCATGCAGCTCAAGGCGCTGCCGGTCGAGGCCCGCAGCGCCGAACTCAGGCGCAACCCGAACTTCTTCCCACAGGGCGGGGCTGGCAGCTAGGCTGACGGCGGAAGAGGGAGGGGACCATGAGTCGAGTGAAGCCGATCCTCGCGGCTCTTGTCGGGACGGCAATGGCGTCGACTGCCTGGGCGCAGGCGGCGCGCAGCAGCGTCGACATGGCGGCGACACCGGGCGTGCCCGAGTTCCGCGATCCCAGAACTGGCCAGATCTGGACGCCCCTGAACGTCGGGCAGGGGCCGATCGGCAAGCCGACGCCGGCCGATCTCGCCTTCGATCCGCTCGCCCAGGCCGAGCGCATCAAGGGCGTTGTCGTGCAGCGGCCGGCCGTCACGATCCTCGGCTGGGCACCGCCGACGGCGGGGCCGACCGTGCCACTGGCAACACTCGACAACGCGACGCTGCGGGCGATCGACGGCAAGCGCTGGCAAGTCGTCGCCTACGTCAACAACAACAGCGCCGGCACGCTCGCCCCCATGGTCGACTGCCGTTTCACCAACTCGGGCAAGCTGGTCGAGGAGACACGCGCGCTGCTGCCTGCGCTCGGTGGCGGCGTGCGGGCAGGGCTCACGATCCATGGTCCCAGGACCAGCCTCTTCGTCGACCGGGCGAACTGCCGGATCGTCTCCCCCTGACGTCCGCCTATCCCTGCACCGAGTAGCCGCCGTCGACGGTGATGGCGGCGCCGGTCACGTAGTCCGATGCCGGCGCGGCGAGGAAGACCGCGATGCCGGCGAAATCGTCCGGCGTGCCCCAGCGGCCGGCCGGCGTGCGCTTCAGCACCGAATCGTGGAGCGCCGGCACGTCGCGTCGCGCGCGCTGTGTCAGCGCCGTGTCGATCCAGCCGGGCAGGATGGCGTTGACCTGGATGTTGTCCCTGGCCCAGGCCGTGGCCATCGCCTTGGTCATCTGCACGATGCCGCCCTTGCTTGCGGCATAGGCGGTCGTGAAGGACGCGCCGAAGATCGACATCATCGAGCCGATGTTGATCATCTTGCCGGCGCCGACCTTCTTCATCTCGGGGTAGGCCGCATGGCTGCACAGGAACGCGCTGGTCAGGTTGCTGTCCATCACCTGATGCCACTCCGCCAGCGTGTACTCCTGCGGCTGCTTGCGGATGTTGATGCCGGCATTGTTCACCAGGATGTCGAGGCGGCCATGCGCCTTGACCGCATCCGAGATGAGGGCGCGGCACGACTCTTCCTTCAACAC
>Ga0172373_10006580_pt1 | contig 15409 bp, 12 predicted proteins | sample Lak10m_2_FD_114546 | JGI IMG/M metagenome (GOLD analysis project Ga0172373, IMG submission 114546) | Freshwater microbial communities from Kabuno Bay, South-Kivu, Congo - kab_092012_10m | ecosystem: Environmental > Aquatic > Freshwater > Lake | place: Democratic Republic of the Congo...
TATATTGAATTTAACTCTGGAGATACAACGAATCTGACCAACGGAATATTCTTAGTTAAAAACGTTGTTGCATCAAATGCCAATACTTTTAATATTACACATTCAAATACCACCACTTCTTCTGGCGCTGTTACTGTTATATTGATAAACGCATAAATACTTAAGAATTTTACAGGATAAAAAATGTTTTCAGGAACACCAATTAATTTCAGAGTGAGCAATGCAGAACAGTTCAAAGAATCTGTATCTGAACCAAATCCAACTTATATGTACTTGACTATTGGCAAAACAGAATCTTGGCCTAATGAAAATAATCCGCCAGTGGCTAATACATCACCTGCTGCAATATATGATATATGGAAAAATATGATAGCAGGTAAAAGGTTAACTGGAAATGACGTTTATCATGTTATTCCAAAAATTACTTGGACATCAAATACTTCATTTCCAGCTTACGACCATCTATCTACAAATACAAATTTTTATATTATGAATTCGCAGTACAGTATATACAAATGTATTTCTAACAATAACAATTCAAAATCTAATACAGAACCGGTGGCCATATCAACAACCGATGATCTTGTTACTGCCGATGGTTATGTTTGGAAATATATGTATTCTCTTTCTGATTTTGAAAGATTGAGATTTACTACAAATGATTACATTCCTGTTAGAACTCTAACGATTAGTGATAGTAGCACACAATGGCAGGTACAAAATAATTCAGTAGATGGTGCTTTACACGCTATTGTTTTAACTAATTTTGGAACAAACTATTCCAATGTAAGTAATATTACCATTGAGATTTCGGGAGACGGTACAGACGCCTCTGCTGTAGCAACAATAAACTCTCAATCTAATACAGTCAATTCAATATCAATGTCTGCTAGAGGATCTGAATATACTAGAGCGACTATTTTGATAACAGGTGGTGGCGGTACAGGCGCAACAGCTAGGGCTATAATTTCTCCACCAGGTGGACATGGAAGCAATCCTCTTTACGAGCTTGGAGGATCCAACGTCTTATTGAATGCTAGAATAAAAGGAAGCGAAGGCGATCAAATTCCAGTTACTAATGATTACAGACAAGTATCATTAATAACTAATCCAAAAATAAGAAGCTCAGAAACGATCATGAGTAATAGTGTTTTCTTACAGACAACACAAATAACGACTGTAGGCGCTGGAGATTATCTAGAAAACGAAAGAGTATATCAGGGTATTAGCTTAGGAGTAAGCAGCTTTAGAGGTACAGTATTGAAATGGGATGCTGGAAATAGTAGGCTTTATCTCATAAATACTGAAGGAGCACCTTCAACATCTCAGATTATTAATGGTGCAAATTCTGTTACAGCCCGCTTCGTAACATCCTTCAGTTCTCCTGAAGCCGAATCTTACAGCGGAAATATCATATATACAGATAACATACAACCAGTTACTAGATCAGAAGATCAAACTGAAGAATATAAAATCGTAATTAAGTTTTAGCACACTCGGTTTTACTAAATACTCCTGTTATTGAACAGGAGTATGACTATGAAAAAGTATGGATTTATCTATGTCTGGTATGATAAGAAACGGAAAATGTTCTACATAGGATCCCATTGGGGAACTGTAGATGATGGATACATTTGTTCATCTAATAGAATGAGAGATGCATATCGTAGACGACCACAAGATTTTAAAAGACGAATTATAGCTAGAGATATAAATAGAGAAGCATTATTAGAAGAAGAACATAAATGGTTGTCTAAAATTCCAGACAAAGAATTAGGCAAACGATACTACAATATAAGAAAACATAAGTGGGGTCATTGGTCTACGGACGAGAATACCAGAAAAACTGTAGGGCAGAAGATTTCAGCAAGTCCTAATAGGTCAAAGAAAATAAGTGCTGCGCTCAAAGGTAAGTTTGTTGGTGATAAAAGTCCTTTGTTTGGGGTGCCACGAACCGAAGAATGGAAAAAAAAGTTTAGTGAGAACCACCCCAAACCAATGTTAGATAAAAAACATTCAGATGAAACAAAACGTAAAATGTCTCTAGCACATTTGGGTAAACCAAAGACCGAAAAACAAGTAATAAAATCTACTCAGTCTAGAACAGGAATGAAAAGAAGTCTTGGAACAAGAATGAGAATGTCTGAGGCACAAAAAGGAACGAAGAAACCTTGGGCTGGTGGACAGATTGGTCGTAAAGATACAGACCAAGCAAGAGAAAATAAAAGACGCGCTGCTCTAATAAGAGAGCATAAGAAACGAAAATTGAGATTTTTAAGGGAAGAATAACGATGTCAACCGCTAATATTGCAAATACAAAAGTTGTACCGACAGAAACAACAAATCTTCCATATTACGATGATTTTGACGAAACAAAGAATTTTCACAGAGTTCTTTTCCGTCCAGGTTATGCGGTTCAAGCGAGAGAACTCACTCAGCTTCAGACAATTTTACAGAACCAGATTGAAAGATTTGGCAATCATATTTTCAAGAATGGAAGTCTTGTATTAGGCGGTCAGCTATCAGTTGATCTAAATGCCAATTATATCAATCTTGAGTCAACTTATGTTGGTACAGAAGTAACAGCGGGCCGTTTCAATTCAAATACTGTTACTTTTGCCTCAGGTAACGGTAAAGTTCTAGCATATGTTTCTTCTTCTTTAGAGTCATCAAATACAACGCCACCTGTTTTGGTTGTAAAATATCTTTCAGGCGAAGAATTCCCAAATAGCACAACAATCAAATCTAACACTGGATTTTTTGCCAATGTTACCTCAGGCGTCCACACTGGTACGGGATCACTCGTAAGTATTAGTGATGGCATATTCTTTATAAATGGCTATTTTGTTAAAGTTCCTAAGCAAACAATTGTTCTGGATCCTTACACACCTAATGCAAACGCAAAAGTTGGTTTAGAATTTGATGAAGAAATCGTTGATGAAACTGTAGATACTTCACTACTAGATCCAGCACAAGAAGCTTCAAACTTTCAGGCACCAGGCGCAACGAGACTGAAAATTAATTTTGACCTAGCTAGAAGAAGTCTTGATAGTGAAGATGATGAAAGATTTGTTGAACTTCTTAGAATTGAAAATGGTGAAATTAAGAAGATTGTTAGATATCCAATATACTCAGAACTTGGCGAAACTTTAGCTCGCCGCACATTTGACGAGTCTGGAAGTTATACCGTAAGACGTTTTGGCCTATCTGTCATAGATCATCCAACCGATAACACGAAAATACAAATCACTCTTGATCCTGGCAAAGCATATCTTAAAGGATATGAATATGAAAGCATCGCTCAAGAGAAGTTGAATGTATCTAAATCAAGAGCAAACACTTCTATTACAAGTAAAGACTTAACCATTAACTATGGAAATATATTGTATGTTGCAAATGTCAAAGGTTATTTTGATGTTTCAACCATGCAAAATGTTGAGTTCCATAATGCAACAACAGCAGATGTCCGCAATATAAACACAAAAATTGGTACAAGCCGCGTTAGATACATTGAATATCATACTGCACCAACAACAAGCTTATCAAATGCAACATATCTAATAAGCTTGTTTGATACATCATTTACAGGTGCAAACTCTCTTGCTTATGCTAACTCTATTTCTTCTGCGACCGGTAATGCAAACGTTAACTTGACTCTCAGCAAAGATAATGGACTAATAACAGGAAATACAGTCATTGTTGATCCTTCATTCAATAAACTGGTATTTGATGTTGGTGATGAATTTATTGTTTCTGGTTCTATTGCAAATCAAGATTATCAGTATACAAAAGTTGCTGATATCACATTCTCTGGCGGATCAGCGACGATAACATCTGCAACAGGTGAAGCTTTTGTTGGTGTATCTGATGGTACTGGATCATCTTCTTCTACACTTGAAAACTTTATGGTGTTCAGAACAAGTGATAGCCCAATTAAACTATCTTCTGTTACCGTCGCTGAACCAACGGCCACTTTAACATCTACTGAGTTTACAACAGGAACAGCAAAAATTCTATATAAGGTTTATTTGAACTCTGGTTCAAATCTAACACCAAAAACAAAGACAAAAGTAACTGCGAACACTACACATTTCTCTACGCAAGTTTCTGCAAACAATACTTTTGTAACTTCAGGTATTACAACTGTTCTTTATGGTGGTAGCGGTCAGGTTACTATTACAAATCCATCAGCCAATCCAACAACAAAGATGAGTTTGTTCTATTCTGACGTTGATAAAATAACAAAGATTTATGATCTAAACGGAGCTGCTATTCCTGCTTCTGGAGCAAGTTTATCTTCTTATTCAGATGTTACGAATAAATTTAAATTTGATAATGGTCAAAGAGATTCACACTATGATCATTCTTCTATATCTTTAGCTCCAAGAAATGGAGCAGTTAAAGGCCCTCTTGTTGTTTGCTTTGACTGGTTTGAACACACAGGTGCTGGCAGTTATTTTACAGTGGATTCATACTCAAATATTGATTATGGAACAATACCTTCTTATACATCTTCAGATGAAACATTCTATAGCTTGAGAGATAGTATTGATTTTCGTCCAAGAAAAGCAAACGAATCTAATACATCGCCTAATTACAGCATGAGTGGTTCTCCTATTAGATTGCCTGTAACAGGCACTGCTTTTGAACTTGACTATAATCACTATCTTGCAAGACGATCATTTATCGCATTGACTACAAATTTTGATAGTCCTTTCAGCGTTCTAGATGGTGAACCAGCCAAGTATCCTATTGAACCAAGAACAGATGATAATTCAATGGTTCTGTATAAGGTGTACTTGGAACCATACACATCTACGAAAGACAATGTGTTTATCCAGTATGTTGAAAACAAACGTTATACAATGCGAGATATTGGTAAACTTGAGACACGTATTGAGAACCTAGAATACTATCAGTCTCTTTCTATTCTAGAAAAGTTGACAACAGATATGTCAATTGTTGATGAAAATGGTCTAGAAAGAACTAAGTATGGTATCTTAGCGGATAACTTTATATCTCATGGATACGGTGACGTTAATAACCCAGACTATTTTATTGCTGTTGATCGTGTTTATGGTGGTGCAACTCCACCTGCCAACACAGTACAGTTGTCTCTATATCCGTTCTCACAAACATCAACAAAGACTTTTGGTTCAACAATAACACTTAATTATACAGAAGAGCCATTCATCACACAAAATCTGGCCACTAAGTGGGTTCCAGTCCAACCTTACATGTTGGCTCAGTGGATAGGTACAATCAAATTAAATCCAGAGTCTGATATTTGGACTGAAACAAATCAAGCTCCAGATGTCATTGTTAACTTGGGTGAAAATGATGCTGTATTAGCAGCAAATAATCTAGCACAGATAACCAGGCAGGCTAGAATAAGAGCTAATACACCAGGAGTTACCGAAAGTTTCAACTGGTCAACATCATTTGGTTCAAGAAGTTAAGATAAATATATCTATATAGAATAAAAGGTTTATTATAAAGATGGCTAGAAGACCAACAAGAACAACACAAAATAGACCAAGTGTTAATCCAACAACAACTGCACCACCTCCTGTTGGTGATAGACCGACAACGGCACCGACAGCATCTTCTTCTGTAACGAGAAGAGGTGCAGATGGTTCTACCATTATTACAACAACGGATACTTCTGTTTTTGACAATGGCGTTCAAGATGTAAGCATTATTCCTTACATGAGGCCTCAGCCAATTCAATTTGTAGCCACAGGGCTTAGACCACAAAGAAGAGTTTGGTTTTTCTTTGATGATGTAGATATTAATGATTATATCATTGAATCGGATCAAATCACTTTAACACAAAATGATGATGTAGCTATTTTTAATACCGGTTTCTCAAATAATGATACGCTCGTAGTTGCGGCAAATAATCAAAATAGAGCAACTGTTGTTTCTTCTCGTCGCTTCTTTGATTTTGAAAATGCAACACCTTCTCTACAAGACAATGCTGGTCGTCGTAGACGCCGTAGAATTTTACGTTTAGCTAATACTTCTGGAAGATTTGCAAACGCACAATCTTTTGCTGCGAGTGTAACGGGAAATACAGGAACAATTGGTGCTCTTGTTGTAAGAGGCGCTCAGGTACTTGACAAGTTCTTTGAAAATTCAAGTTCTAATACTATCATTTTACCTCTTCAAACACAAGATGTAGCTAACAATTATTGGGGTGTAAACGGCTCAAATACAATTATCTTAATGCCAAGAACAAGAAGAAGAGGTAGAGCAGTTCGTGCATTCATAGGTGACGGTACGAAAGGATTTGATAATGTTACCAGAACACTTTACTTATCCAACACAGCAGCGCAATTATCTGCTTTAGCAGGCGCTGATTCATTCCCAAGTGCAAATTCTGGTAACTCAATTGGAAATCAAATCTCTTGGTCAATTGTGGCGCCGCCAACATCTTCTCTCGCAGGTTTCTATACAGACAGAGAAGGTATGATTGATGGTACTTTCAACCTTCCACCTAACCTATTCAGAACAGGCGAAAGAGTTTTTCGTATTATTGATGTTCCAACAAACGCAACAAAAGACTGCACCACGCGCGCGGACGTGGATTTTGTAAGTTCTGGTCTTCGTCAGACAAAGAATAAGGTTGTAATTAACAGCACAAGAACAACTATTATTCCGCCACCACCTCAGCCACCACCAACAGGTGGAGGTGGAGGTGGAGGTGGACCTGGTCGTAGAGACCCAATCGCACAAACATTCTTTGTTGAAGGTGGAACTAATCCTAATGGCGTGTTCTTGTCTGCTATTGAACTTTGGTTCAGAACAAAAGATGAAGTATTGCCTGTCAATGTAGAAATCAGACCTACAGTAAATGGTTTTCCACACTCTAACGAAATTATTCCTTTTTCAAGAAAAACTATGAATTCTGATATGGTTGCAGTCTCAGAAAACGCAACAGCTTCAACTAAATTTAAATTTGATTCTCCTGTTTACCTAGAACCAGGCGAATATGCGATTGTTGTGACCTCAGACAGTTTACTTTATGAAGTGTTTGTGTCTGAACTAGGTCAAAAAATTATAGGAACAAATAGAATAGTATCAGAGCAACCTTACTTAGGATCATTCTTTAAGTCTCAAAACGCATCTACATGGGATCCTATTCAGCTTGAAGATTTGATGTTTGAACTCTATAAGGCCAAATTCGTAACCAGCGGTGAAGTAACACTTTACAACGCAAAGCCTAATTCTGATGTTCCTGTTGATATGCTTTACACACATATTGAAGATTCAAAACTTCCATCTACAACTATAGCATATAGCCACTCATATGATGGTGGAAGCAACTACTACTCTTATATTCCAGACACCAATAAGGCGATGGAATCTAGAACAACTTTCTCTAGTTCTGTTGATGGTTCATATAGAGTAAAGGCTACTATGACTACAACAGATACCAATATTTCTCCTATTCTTTATACCAATAGACTTGGTGTTGTTGCAGTAGAAAATTATATTGATGATGCTGCACTATCAAATGATGATATTTTGATTACCGTAGCTGGTGCGGGTTATACTCCAAATGCTTCAAATCTATCGGTAACGATTGTTGCAAACACTGGAACTGGAGCCAATGCTTATGCTACGACCAACTCAACAGGATCTATCATTTCAGTAACACTCGACTCTGTTGGTTCAGGTTACATCAACACCGCTTCAATCATAATCAATGCAAGTAATGGCTCAACCACAAATGCATCTGCCATAATTGTAGGTGAAAACTCATCTAGCGGTGGCCCAGCACTAACCAAGTATATCAGTAGACTTGTAACATTAGCTGATACATTTGATGCAGGTGATCTTCGTGTATTTGTAACCGCATACAAACCATCAGGCACTGATATTAAAGTCTATTACAAGGTAAAAAATGTTAACGACAGTGATAGTTTCAATGATAAAGAATATGTTCTGATGAATCAGTATACCGGTTCTTCAATTTATTCTTTGAAGAAATCATTTAATGACGTTATTGAGTATGAGTTTAGACCGTTTGGATATCCAAATGCCATATCATATTCAACTGAAACAGGAACATTTAATGCCTTTAAGCAGTTTGCAATAAAAGTTGTCATGACATCTAATGATACCACTGTATATCCGGTGTTACATGACTTGAGAGCAATCGCACTACCTTCAATGCAGTAATAAGACATGACATATATCAATATTCCTAAAACAACTTTAATGAGAGATATGAGAAGCCGAGGGCTAGTAGAAACAGATGTTTCTAAAAAAGAAGAATATAAAGCTAGATCAGCTACTCTCAATTCTCAAAAGAAGGTGCAGGAAGAGATAAATACTATAAAAGAAAAAATGTCTAAGATTGATAGAATTGAAAGCGACATGAAAGAAATAAAAAAATTATTAAAAGGTTTAATCAAGTAAAATGTCTCTAGCCAATGTAGCGTTAACAAATACTTTTGATGAATGGAGAATCAGAACCAATCAGTTGGTAACTGAGGTTAATGATATCAATTCAAATGTCGCTTTGAGATTCATTTCAAACAATTCGGTTCTAGATATTACCTCTCAACCAAGTCGTAAAGGAAATGTTTATATCGGTTTGGCATTTTCTACGAACACTTCAGATACAGCAACAAACAACATTGCTGCTGCAAGTTCTGTTAACTCTGTATCTAATCTTGCTGTAGCTGCTGCAATAAACTCTAATAATGCATTTAATAAAGCTAATGCAGCTAATCTATTAGCGTTTAATACAGGTATTGAAGCAAATGCTTTTACTTCAGCAACCATAGCAGGAGCAAATACAGCAGTAGGTGCTGGTGCAAATGCCTTCAGTTTAGCAACCATAGCAGGAGCCAATACAGCAGTAGGTGCTGGAGCAAATGCCTTTACCAGTTCTACAATAGCAGGAGCAAATACAGCAGTAGGTGCTGGAGCTAACGCATTTACCTCTGCAACAATAGCAGGAGCAAATACTGCGGTAGGTGCAGGTGCTAATACCGTTAGTATAGCAGCTTTTGCTAGAACCAATACCACATTAGTTATAGCTAATCTTGCGTTTGATATGGCTAATGCAGCTAATCTATTAGCTATGACGGCGAACACCGTAGCCAATTCTGCTAATTTTACTGCAATAGCTGCTCTTGCAATTGCAAGTCTTGCCATAGGAAATAATACTCCCGCACTTGCTTTAGGTATTGCTCAAAGTGCATTTGATTTTGCTAATACATCAAATATGATGGCATTTTTTGCTAATAATGCAGCAAACGCAGCCTTTACACAAGCTAATACAGCTAGAACACATGCTAATGCTGCATTTGGTGTGGCTAACAATGCACTTCCAAATTCTACTGCTACATTAGCAGGATCACTTGAATCAACTGGTTATCTAAATGCTGCATCTGGTTTTTACTCAACAACAGCAGGTACACCAGCTAGACCAAGTATTTCATGGAAAAATGACATTTATACAGGTCTGTCAAGACCATCATCAAATACACTAACCATTTCTACAGCCGCTGCTGGTAGAATTCATATTGACTCAAACGGTTATGTTGGAATTGGTACTTCAACACCAACAAGATTACTTGATGTTACCGGCAACACAGAACAAGCATTTACAGGTCTAGGATCTATTTCTGGAAATGTACTGACCATTAGTTCAGTAATCTCAGGTCAAATAAATGTTGGACACTACATTTCTGATGAGAATTTAGATGTAGTTGGCGGCACATATGTAAAAGAATTTTGGACAGGCACAGGCGGTCTCGGAACATACAATCTGACAGCTTCTCAAATTATATCTTCTACAACTCTTTATGGATATAACTTACAGAATAGCTCAATAAGATTAACGAGTTCTGACGCTTCTGTAAACGTTGGTCAGCCAATTGGTATGATTGAGTTTGCTTCGGATGATTCTGACTTGACAACTGACGAGAGAGCGAGAGCGTTCATATATGCTGTAAATGAGCAGGCCAATGCCGGTGCTACCTTGATGTTTGGTACTGCTGTTGGTGCAAGAGAAGCACAAGAACGCTTAAGAATAAACAGATTTGGTGCCATTGGTCTAGCCGGCAAAAACTTCGGCACAACAGGTCAAGTTCTAGCTTCAAACGGCTCTTCAAATACAGTTGAATGGATTAATAATCCAGGACTTGGCGCAAACGCATTTACCAGTTCTACTATAGCAGGAGCAAATACAGCAGTTGGTGCAGGAGCCAATGCCTTTACCAGTGCTACAATAGCAGGAGCAAATACAGCAGTAGGTGCTGGAGCTAACGCATTTACCTCTGCAACAATAGCAGGAGCCAATACAGCAGTTGGTGCAGGAGCCAATGCCTTTACTTCAGCAACCATAGCAGGAGCCAATACTGCGGTAGGTGCTGGAGCTAACGCATTTACCTCTGCTACAATAGCAGGAGCAAATACAGCAGTAGGTGCTGGAGCTAACGCATTTACCTCTGCAACAATAGCAGGAGCAAATACAGCAGTAGGTGCTGGAGCTAATACAGTTGGTGTGGCAGCATTTGCAAAGGCTAATAGCGCATTAGCAAATACATCAGGAACTACTTTTGGAGGCGTATTAAACGTCTCCGGTAATGTTCATATTGGACGCACAGACAGTACAGTCGGGCAGGATGTAAAGTTAGATATAAATGGTGCTATTAATGCTTCTGCTATTTTGATAAACGGCTCTGCGCCAGTAAGCGGCGGCAACTATGCTATGCAAGTATATACTTCATCAAGTACCTGGACAAAACCAGCAGGATTGAAGGCTATCAAAGTTACAGTCGTTGGTGGAGGCGGCGCAAGTGGAAATACTTTTACGAGCCCGTTAAACCCAGTAACTTGGCCCGGCGCTGGTGCTGGAGGTACTTCAGTCAGATATATAGATGCTGGTACAATTCCTGGTCCTGTAGCTGTAACTGTTGGTGCAGGAGGAATAACAACTAATCCTGCGGCTCTTTCAGGTAATACAAGTTCTTTTGGTGCATTTTGTAGTGCTACTGGAGGCACAACAGGGAGAGCAGCACCTAGTGCGGGCGCTGCTGGAGGAGCAGGAAGCGGCGGAACATACAATATTCCAGGGCAACCAGGAAGAATTACGACTCGTTCATCGGGAACCGTAATTGTTCCTGCGCCATCCCCGACACCGGATCCGGGGCCGGGGCTATCTCCGCGGCCTCTTGTTACTGGCGTGAGTGGTGAGGGAGGCAGTAGTCTTTTTGGTCATGGTGGTAGCGGTTCCACTCGAACGGACGTTGGAACAGGTTCTAATCCAGCTCCTGATTTTGGAATTCCTGCACTAGACGGAACAGGATACGGTGCTGGCGCAAGCGGTCAATTTGGAGAAGGATCAAGCACAGCAACCGCAGCAAATGGTACATCTGGCATAGTAATTGTTGAGGAGTTCTATTAATGAAAGCTTTAATTTCACCTAATGAGTTTATATATAGTTTTGACGGTACAATTCTAGGATCTAGAATAGCACAAACATCTAGTAATGCTTTTGAAGTTGCTTCACCTTTGTTTTGGGTAGATTGCCCAGATGATTGTGTTTCATACAGTCACTATTACTCAAATGGTCAATTTTATACTATACCATATGAACCTCCTTTAGACCTTGAACAACCTATGTAATTTTTTGAAAGGTAATGATTATTATGACTTCTTTGATAGTAGAAAATTTTAACGCGAATGGCTACGTTTATCTTGAAGAATTTTTAGATGTTAATGACAGCAAAGCTTTGGCTTTAGCATTAAAAAATGAAGCTAATAAAAGAGGTATTTTTGATTCGCAGTGTTCTAAAAGTAAAGCAATCAGAGATTCTGAGACTTTTGATACACTATTACTTGATCTTTTGCCTTATGTTGAACAAGCATCTGGGCTAAAACTTCATCCTACATATGCATATGCTAGATGGTATCAACCTGGTGAAACTCTAAAAATTCATACTGACAGAGCAGCATGTGAAATTAGCGTAACTCTAACTTTAGATTTTGAAGGCGAATCTTGGCCCATCTATGTAGGCAGACCTTCAAAAGAAGAAACAGAATATTCTAGAGTTGATAAGAATGATATTTTAGTTTATGCAAAAGATGTTGGAAAAGTAGAAACAAAACCAGGTGATGCTGTACTGTACAAGGGCACAGAGATGTATCACTGGAGAGATGAATATACTCAAGGTAAATGGCAAGCACAAGTTTTCTTACATTATGTGGATGCTAACGGGCCGTATCGTGATTGGATATATGATAAGAGAACGAGTTTGAATACTCGTCATGATACAGACTTAACAGCTTGGGTATATAATGATATTCTAACTGAAAAAGATTGTGATATGTTGATTAAGCTATACAACACCGCACCAGATGAAGAAGCTGGAATTGGCGGAAGTTCTAATCCAACCGTTGATAAGTCCATTAGAAATGTTAATAGAGTTGCTCTTCCTGTCTATAAAGGAATAGGCGCTCGTTTAGCTGCTGCTGGTCTAGATGCTAATGCTAAAAGATGGAAATTTGATATTACTAGAGCTAATCAATCCGAGTTTCTAAAATATCCTACTGGTGGCGGTAGATATAAGGGGCATATTGATAGTAGCTTAATCATGAATGAAGAAACTAAAACTGAAACCAGAAAGTTAACTGTTCTTGCTTTTCTAAACGATGACTTCAAAGGCGGTAAGTTCTTTCTACAAACAGGGCATGAAAAGATATATCCGCCACAAAAGAAAGGTACAGTCTTAGTATTTCCTTCTTTTTTGCTTCACGGTGTTGAAGATGTTGAAGAAGGTGAAAGATATTCTGTAGTATGTTGGATGGTAGGCCCTTGGTTCAAGTAAACGGAATTTTTATAAATACCTCTATAAAGAGGTACTATATGTCAACTTTATCATCAAGAGAACATTAAAAACAAATGGCAGCATACACTGAATTAATTATAGACCAAGGTTCAGACTTTGACCTGACATTGTTCATCATTGATGATTCTACAAATGTAAAGGCAAATGTGTCTGGATATTCGGTTAGGTCTGATATCAAAAAAAACTATACAGCTAATACATACGCAAGTTTTACAACTACAATTATAAACGGAAATGAAGGTGTTATAAATATATCTATGAACGCAAATACCACCTCAGCCATAAAGTCAGGCAGATATGTATTTGATGTAGAAATAGAAGATGCTACCGGCAGAGTAACCAGATTATTAGAAGGAATCGCTACGGTAACACCCGAGGTAACTAAATGAGCAGCCAACAACTTGTAGTAAGACTAGCAGCACTAGGAAGACCACAGCAGTTGAGTGATCTTTTGGATGTGGTTATTCCTTTTGATCTAAAAGACAGTAATGTCGAGAAAGTATTACCAGAAATCGTCAACACAAACGAATATGGGTCAAATTTGTAGCCTATATACAGTTGATAGCATTTCTTATTGATGATGTGAATACACTATAAAAAGAAGTAAAAACGAACTAAAAACAATGCCTAGTAACCAAAAAAGGAGTCGAAAATGGCAAAGTATCCCTACACAAAAACACTAAAGAAAGCAAATCCAACCGTAAGAGTATCAGATAATGTCGTCAAGTCATGGAACTTTGAAGTCATCTATAAGGCTGATGCAGACGGTTGGTCACGGTCATATGAGCACCATGAGGACGTAGAATATCTCAATAAGACGCCCACACAGTTTACCAAAGCTGAAATACTGGCATTTTTTAATCTTCCTGATGCAGTATGGGAAGCCCACTATGAAGCATTTAATATGCCGCCTACCGAAGAACGTATTGGTGAATTCAATCTGAACGACCTTGATTAAAAAAACAACATGAGAAGAGGAATATTATTATGACAACTAAAAAAGAAGTTACTTCAGAACAAAAGAAAATGCGAACTGTAATGATTACTGCACCGTCTTATGATGGCAGCGTCAATGTGTATTATGCAAGCGCGCTGGCCGAATGTTGCAAGATTGGGCTTACGTATAACATCAATGTGGTACCCTTCTATATTGCGTATGATGCACTGATTCAACGTGCCCGCAACGACATCTTCAAGGTCGCATATGACTCAAAGGTGGACGATGTAGTCTTCGTTGACTGTGATGTGGACTGGAACCCAACAGACCTCTTCAAACTGTTGTCGCATAATGTTGAAATCGTTGGTGCAGCAGTGGCCAAAAAGTCAGATTTTGAACAATACGCGGTCAAGGTTGATATGGAAAAACCAATCGACCCAAATGATATTGCACTGTTTTCGGGAACAGGTTTGGCTGAAGTTGCAGGTCTTGGTCTTGGATTTTTGAGAGTGCGGTCGGACGCGATTGAAAAGATTTGGAACTATTCTGATGAGTATACAGAGCCTCATAAGCCTGAGCCTATCAAAATGGTCTTCAATGTTGGAATCTTGAATGGTGAGTTGTGTTCTGAAGACATCTACTTCTGTGAGTCGTGGAAAAAAAGTGGTGGCAAAATCTATGTTGATCCTGCTATCAATGTCTCTCATACAGGTGTGAAGCGTTGGACTGGTAACTTTTATGACTGGTTAAAAAGAACAATAACGGCAGTGAAACAGGAGTAAAGGAAAATTTCTAAATGGCACTGAAAATCCAAGGAACAACAGTCGTTAGTTATGGAGGTGGTGGAAGTACAACAAACTTTGCGGCGGGCAATGCTGCTCTGATAAACAACACAACAGGTGTCTATAACACAGCAGTTGGTCGGGCTGCATTACAAAACAACACAACAGGCGTCAATAACACAGCATTTGGTGCTTATGCATTATTCTCCAACACAACAGGTGTCGAAAACACAGCAGTTGGTCAGGCTGCATTACAAAACAACACAACAGGTATCAATAACACAGCAGTTGGTTATCAAACATTATACTCCAACACAACAGGTACCGAAAACACAGCAGTTGGTTCTGCTACATTAGTCTTAAACACAACAGGCGTCAATAACACAGCATTTGGTGCTTATGCATTACGATTCAACACAACAGGTATTCAAAACACAGCAGTTGGTGCTTATGCATTACAATCCAACACAACAGGTGCCTATAACACAGCAGTTGGTCAGGCTGCATTACGATTCAACACAACAGGTATTCAAAACACAGCAGTTGGTGCTTATGCATTACAATCCAACACAACAGGCGTCAATAACACAGCATTTGGTGCTTATGCATTATATTCCAACACAACAGGTATTCAAAACACAGCAGTTGGTGCTTATGCATTACAATCCAACACAACAGGTGCCTATAACACAGCAGTTGGTTATGCTGCATTATATTCCAACACAACAGGTATTCAAAACACAGCAGTTGGTCGATTTGCATTATACTCCAACACAACAGGTATCAATAACACAGCAGTTGGTTATGCTGCATTACAA
>Ga0172373_10006582_pt1 | contig 15407 bp, 13 predicted proteins | sample Lak10m_2_FD_114546 | JGI IMG/M metagenome (GOLD analysis project Ga0172373, IMG submission 114546) | Freshwater microbial communities from Kabuno Bay, South-Kivu, Congo - kab_092012_10m | ecosystem: Environmental > Aquatic > Freshwater > Lake | place: Democratic Republic of the Congo...
ATTGGTAGACGCGCATGTTTCAGGTACATGTGTTGAAAGACTTGGGGGTTCAAGTCCCCCGTTCCGCATTAATCAATAAAAAAGCTCGCGATGCGAGCTTTTTTATTGTCGAAAAATAATCGCTTGATTTCCACCTTTTTGTAATTCGTAGGGAACTTGGATAATTTCAGATCTGATGCTTTCTTTAGCAAATGTGCCACAAATTTGATCAATATAAGGCGATCGCGCTTGAGCCAAGTTCAATAATGGGAATATCCGCACTTCTTCAGCAATGCGACATAGTTCGCGAATTGATTCTAAATGGAATTCAAAACTAAGATGTTCAGAATAGAGAAACAGAAAATGTGAACATAGGGCAAGCTCAAATTGCTTTTCTTGAAATTCTAGTTTGGGTAATTCGGCATTGAGATATCTCCCTTCAATTTTGCCGCGATCAAAATCTTTGAGAAATAGAGCGATCGCCTTTTCCCGATTTGCACGTAAGTCATCAGGAGACTTGTGATAGCTCCATACCCAGTTATTCGGACTATTGCGAACCTGTTCGATAATGCCATCGATACAAGCATCAAAGCGACTTTTAATTTCTGCGCTTGTAAATTGATAAATTGGATCAATTGATGTGACTTGATAGCCTGAGGTAGTCATTTCGGCATTAAAGCTAGCTGGCCCGTCACCTATGCCAATTATGGATTTGAGGCGATCGATTTCTGTAAGTGCGAACATTAATTCATACTCAGTTCTAGAGCGCCCAAATGGAACAACGCGATCTAAGATCATCATGATTTATTGCTGATATATAGTTTTGGCTAATTTTATCTTGGTGCTTTACGCCATCCGCTGGCGATCGCCTCAGATTCTGTACAAAACCAGAAAACTTAAAAAGCATAGATTAAGATCCCCGACTTTTTTGATAAATTCACAAATTATCTTTGCTTGCTCAGAAAAAGTCGGGGATCTAGGCATTTATTAGGTTTCTTTTGGAAGCTACTTAGATTAACGTCAATTCGACGAATGCGCAAAATGGTAAAAATCGCAGAGCGATTTTTACCATTTTGCGCCATTTGCGCCGCGCGAAGCGCGGCGCAAATGGCTATATCGACACGTTAGATTAACCAAAAATAACAGCTTAGGTTTTCAAGAAAAACATAAAAAAGCAGACAATACGATATATCGTCTGCTTTTTGTAGAGATTAATTTAAGTCAATTTTGATTAAAAAGCTGCGGCTAACTTCAAATCACTAGTTTCCAAGATTTGCTGAAGCTCTTCAGCATCAACGGTTTCGCGTTCAATCAAATCATGGGCAATCTTATCAAGAACATGACGATTATCAACGAGAAGTTGCTTGGCACGGCTATAAGCATCAGCTACTAAAATGCCAACTTCTTCATCAATAGTTGTAGCAGTTTCCTCGGAGAAGTCACGCTCAGCAGCAATGTCACGACCAAGGAACATATTGCCATTTGAGCGTCCGAGAGCAACAGGCCCAAGCTTCTCACTCATACCGAAACGCATCACCATTTGACGAGCGATCGATGCAACTTGTTGAAGGTCACTGGATGCACCAGTAGTAACTTCTTCATCACCAAAAACAATTTCTTCAGCGATGCGACCACCAAGGGCAACTGCCATCTGGTTCTGCAAGTAAGCACGACTTTGCATTCTCTCTTCAGTAGGTAAGAACCATGTCAAACCACCAGCACGACCGCGAGGAATGATCGTTACCTTTTGGATCGCGTCATAGTCAGGCATCAATGCTCCAACCAGAGCATGACCAGCTTCATGGTAAGCAACTAATTCTTTACGCTTTTCACTCATGACGCGATCTTTTTTCTCAGGTCCAACCAAGACGCGATCAACAGCATCATTGATTTCATCCATGGAGATTTCGGTCAAGTTGCGACGAGCAGCAAGAATGGCAGCTTCATTTAATAGGTTAGATAAGTCAGCACCTGTAAATCCGGGGGTACGACGGGCAATTTTTTCGAGATCGACATCCTTTGATAGTGTCTTACCGCGTGCATGGACTCCAAGGATTTCGAGACGACCTGCGAAGTCTGGGCGATCAACTACAACTTGGCGATCAAAACGACCAGGACGAAGCAATGCTGCATCCAATACGTCAGGACGGTTGGTTGCCGCAACGATGATAATACCTGTGTTACCTTCAAAGCCATCCATTTCGGTGAGCAATTGGTTTAAGGTTTGCTCGCGCTCATCGTTACCACCACCTAAACCAGCACCACGTTGACGACCAACAGCATCAATTTCATCGATGAAGACGATACAAGGAGCATTGGATTTAGCTTGCTCGAACAGGTCACGCACACGGGATGCACCGACTCCGACGAACATTTCTACAAATTCCGAACCAGAGATACTGAAGAAAGGCACACCAGCTTCACCAGCAACAGCACGGGCTAGTAGGGTTTTACCTGTTCCAGGAGGTCCAACGAGGAGTACGCCTTTAGGAATTTTCGCGCCGACTGCGGTAAAGCGATCGGGATTTTTGAGGAAGTCTACAACTTCAGTAAGTTCAAATTTAGCTTGCTCAATACCAGCTACATCAGTAAAGGTGACTTGGGTTTGAGGCTCCATCTGCACGCGGGCGCGGGACTTACCAAAGTTCATGGCTTGGTTGCCAGGGCCAGATTGAGCACGACGTAGTAGGAAAAACAAACCGACTAATAGCAAAATTGGCAAAATTAGGCTGCTCAAGGTTTGGACTAAAGCACCGTCGGTACGACGAGGAGCAACATCAAGTTCAATTTTGTTTTCTTGAACAACTTTGCCAAACTCAGGGTCGTTAGGTAGGTTTACGCGAACTTTTTTCTTGCCTTCGGGACCACCTGGGACTGTTACTTCCGCAAAAGTGCGATCGGGGCTAAGAGTGATTCTGGAGACACCAGCAGGTTTTTTTCTGATTTCTTCGAGTAGCTTGCTATAGCGCCATTCGCCTTGGGTAGGTGGCTGACTATCGAGCAAGGTTGTCCCTAAGGTAATAACAACAATGCCCAGCAGTGCGTATAAACCAAAATTTTTCCACTTTTTATTATTATTGTCGTTTTTATTATTGCTTTTCACTACTACTGCTCCATCAATAGAGGTGTTCCTAGACGATTTTGCCAAGAACGAATGATTTAATTAACTAATCTTAACGCAAGCGGTCTAGAATCTGTCCAAGTCAAAGTAGAATCCGTCTTTGGATCGATAGTAGAGCGATCGCAAAATTTATTGGGGTCTACTAATTTATACCAATTCACAGAAGTGTCACCATTGGTATTTCAGAGCTTTGCGCTTACTTAAAACCCAGAAATATTTTTGAAAGTGGCGCGAAGCGCCACTTTCAAAAATATTTCTGTACTACTCAAAGTCTCACTAGGCTGTATTATTTGAATTTATTATGCGTATTGTCTTTTTTGGAACTCCCGATTTTGCTGTTCCCACCTTAGAAAAATTATTGTCCGAGCCAGAATTTGAAGTGATAGGCGTGGTATCACAACCTGATACAAGGCGTGGACGAGGCAACCAAGTTAGTCCTTCCCCAGTAAAAGCTGCCGCGATCTCTCGAAATTCCGATCTAAAAATTTGGCAGCCAGATCGCCTCAAAAGAGATAAAACTGTACTTGCAGAACTTGCATCACTTGAAGCTGATGTATTTGTAGTTGTAGCTTATGGTCAAATCCTTTCCCAAAAAATCCTGAGTATGCCAAAGCATGGCTGCATTAACGTACATGGTTCGCTCTTACCAAAATATCGTGGTGCGGCTCCGATCCAATGGGCGATCGCCAATGGTGAAAGCATCACAGGTATTACCACCATGCAAATGGATGTAGGTATTGATACAGGTGCAATGTTACTCAAAGCCGAATTAGAGATCTTGCCTGAAGACAATACAGACACCTTGAGTATGAAATTAGCTAACCTTGGTGCAGATTTATTAATTGATACTTTACGGCGTTTAGAAACGATTACACCTGAGCCCCAAAATGATGCTCTTTCTTGCTATTCACCAATGATTGGGCGCGAGGATTGGCAACTAGACTGGAATATGGATGCGATCGCTTTGCGCAACCGTATTCGTGCTTTCTATCCCAATTGCTATACAGACTTTCGTGGGCAAAGACTGAAAGTTACAAAGACAGAAGTTATTTCTGAAAATGAACAGCTTGATCTTGTGGGGAAAGTTACAGAGATTCGCAAGGGCAAAGGATTTGTAGTACAGGCTGGTAAAGGGCTATTGCTAATTAAAGAAGTGCAGCCTGCGGGTAAAAAATTGCAATCAGGTTGGGACTTTGTGAATGGTATGAGAGTCGAGATCGGTGAGTCTTTGTCATAAAATAAGCGGCGCTATGCGCCGCTTATTTTAAGGTTTTTTAGCTGGAGCGTCGCTAGGTGCTTTAGCTGGCTCGGTGAATGGAGCCTTTTGAGCAGGAAGTGCAGCCAGACGTTTTACTTCATCTTTAAATTCAGCAGGAGCAAGCTCTAAACCTTTATCAAAAAGTTTCTTAGCTTCGTCTTCCTTACCTTGAACTTGTCTTAATTGAGCCTTGCCAACGTAGGGACGAAAATCCTTAGCATTTTCCTTGATCATTTGATCATATGTGGCGATCGAGTCATCAATACGGTTTTGTTGGCGATAGACTTCTCCCAAAATCCAACGTACTGAACCAGTATCCACTGTATTTGCTTGGACTTTGTTAGCTGTTTCTGCGGTCTTGAGCGTATCTTGGAGAATTCCGATAGCCGCTTCAGGGCGTTTGTCGTTTAGCTCAATACTAACTAGACTTTGGATTGCAGGGATATATCCAGGTTTAGTAGTTAAAATCTTGCGGTACTCTGCTGATGCATTTTTAGGATCTTTGAGTTCGAGGTGAGTACGTGCCAAGGTCATCCGATATTCGGGCTGATCGGGAAAAGCATCAGCAAGGGTTTGCAAAGGTTCAATGGTTTCTTTAACTTTGCCAAGTTGATTTCTAAGATTTACAAGCCCAATCAGCGCAGTTTGATTTTTAGGATCGCTCTTCAATACAGCTTCAAACCCCTCGATCTGGATTTTGATCCGATCTTGCTCTGAGGTGTTCGCGTTGGCGTTATTAGCTGCTTGCGGATTAGATGATGAAAATAACCCACCAATCAGTGGGGCGATCGATACACCCAAAAACGAGAGCGTAACTACGATTAGGACTCCATTAATAATCCATTGCCTTGCTGTACGTTGTGTCACGATATTTACCCTAAAATCAAGTACATCATAGTCTAACCCAACTGTAACTATATCAACCCTAAATGGGTTGTGAGAGTGATAGCTATGTGGGGAGTATTGACCAGATCAGGGGCAATGATTTTAATTTGAATATTCCGCGTTACGTGGATACGTTCGAGGCGGCAGTTATCGCAGGTGTTGCAAGCTGAGTTTGGTAAGGGCTTTGATGTTAGTAATTTACGCAATATGAGGCGCTTGTACTTAAATTTCCCAATTCGAGAGTCACTGACTCCTAAATTGAGTTGGACACATTATTGCAAGGTGATGCGGGTGGATACCCCCGGAGGAGTTAAGGGTTGAGTTATTGCGTGAGCGTGCTTTGTTGCAGTTTGAGGAGGGGGAATAGATGAGTGTACCTAAGTTGAGGTTTAAGGAATGTGAACTACCAGACGCTTTTTAAATGGGTTTGATAGTCATTTGATATTCAAAAACAATCTAAAAGTGTCTAACCGCGTAAGTGTTTACACGGTATGAGTTAGTCTTAATGGCTTGTATTGCTTATCCAAGGTGTCGGAATTGAACCGACATATCAACGATTATGAGTCGTTTGCTTTACCAGTCAGCCAACCTTGGGAATATTGTGATTATAGACGTAAGTATTATATGCTATCAAGCAAGCTACCTTGTAGGTTGCCTAATAGCAATTATTAGCTAAATAAGTTTGTAATGGCAACACCTCAACCCCAAAAGCGTCTCCGCAAGAAAAAAAAGCCACCTAAAAAATTTAGACTAAGTTATAGTCTGGTGCTGCTACTTGCCATGATTGTTGTCGGTTCTGTAGCTGGGCTAGTAGCTTATAGCTTTGGGAAACAAGCACTTGAAGGAGTTAACCCTTCACCTGCGGGGATAAAATTACCTAAGGTGAGTCCCACCTCTAAGCCTAAAGAGTCACCGAAAGCTTCTCCTCAAAGTCAAACTGATGGCAAAACTTCTTTTTTCTTGAATGAAGCTGAAGTTATTGCTGAAATGAAAGCTCTATCGCAACGAGAGCTAGGGGGACTGACAAGACCAGCTTTTGTAGCTAAGGCAAACATTAGCGATCGCAAAAGGATCTACAACAGAGTTGACCGAGCTTACAATTCCATGCGTGATCCTTTAGCGGTTTCTAGCGATGCTGATGCGCGAATCGCCGCAAGAATTGCTGCTTTACGTCAGAGGGTTTATACCAGCAGTAATCGCACCTATGACAGTTTTGGTCGTCCTGTCATGAATGTAGCGAATAAACCAAATAGCCCTTCTCTATCTTTGCTGTCTACACCAGTAGAACTAGCCCCCATCCGCGATCGCTGGGAAGATCGAGACACAGCTTTAGTCAGCAATCCTAGGCAGCCTACAGTCGAGATTATTGAGGTATTACCACAGCCATCGGGCGGCTCGTCTGTTCCTAGCCAACTAACTCCTATCACTGTGGAATTCAATCAACGCTGACATGAGCTTGTAAAGATTCTAGAACAAATAAAGGCAGCGCTTTGCGCCGCCTTTATTTGTCCAGAAATGGCTTGCAAATCAAACCATTTCTTTTATGCAAATCTTGCTTGACGGTTAGAGCGAAATGAAAATCTTTGGGGAGAAAGATTATTCGTAGAGATAGACTGTCTGGCAAGTTCAGCACGCTCGCGGGATTTCGTCATAGCACTTGAGCCACCAAAGGTTTCACGCAGTGTTAAATAGTTTTGAATAATCAGCGCCTCATTGTCGATAGGGCTTTGCGCCACTTGAGAAGGCGTTAGACGCGATCGCGCGATCGCGTCAGCAACACAGGGAATCACATGGCTAGGACGATTGACATGGTGATCAAGCAGTAAGGCGACCGCAAATTCTGAGCTGAGTAGTTGCGAAAGCGCAAATCCTTGCAAAGCTTGGGTAGGCGTAAAATAAAAGCGATCAAGTCGTGAAATTGCGTGCAGTACCTGTATCGATTGCACGAGCGCATCCATACCAGCGATCGCAAACCGTAGCGCCCATAGAGGTTGCCGCATCAAATTTTTATCGGCGGCATTAACCAGACGATTGCCATTGAGGGACATCCAACCCGTGATGCCATCTAGAGAGGTGACATCCAAGCCAAACTGTCCAAAATAATATTGAAACTCTGACGGATATCGCCTTTTTAAATTATTGAGTAATGCAGGTAATTCACCCTGCTGTCCTGCACTTCCCAATGTCCATTGAAATATACCAAAACTGAGATATTGACTATCCCAAGTATTAATCGCATCAAGGCTGCCTTCATTAGCAGAAGTTACCAACATTACCTTGATTTCCGATGGACTCATTTGCACCTGTTGGAGTAAGCCTGAGCCATAGGCGATAAAATCACGCAGTTTAAAAATTCCAAGGCGATATAACCCCAGATCCCTAGTTTTGGCAAAGGGTTCTTGTTGTCCTGTATTTAACAATTTGGCGATCACATCACTGCCAACGGTGGTAAAGGAAATTCCAGTTTTATTGGGCGGATACACGCCCTGCAATGTGTTCCTAACCATCGCAACTTCAGGATTTTGGATCGGTGGACTCGCAGCAATCGGAATGAGCAGCCTTTGACCAACTTGTAGACTTGCAGGATTCGTAATTTTATTGATACGGGCAATCTCGCGCCAATCACCATTTACGCCCAAAAAGCGTTTCGCGATCGCAGATAGCGTATCTCCAGCCTTAACAACATATTCCTGCATAGCTGTCTCACAAATCGAACGTTTCAAACTCTACAGGTTTAAACAGCATATTACGATCAATTGCTGAAAAAACTTTATTATTTACCCTATCAGAAGCTACACAATCACAAACTAACTTGGCAACATCAGCACGATGGATAATCCCCGCAACCGTAGGATCTTCCGTCAGCACAGCATTCCCTGTAGCAACTTCTGACTTTAATCCGCCTGGGCGAACAATTGTGTAGGTTAACCCACTATCAACTAGATGCTGTTCAGCTTTTTCCTTTTCTTTGAGAATCGCACCCAACGTTAGCAACACCTGTGGCGCGATCGCGACTACGCTATTACCACTGCCAATCGAAGAAACCAGAATAAATTTCTTGACTCCAGCTTTGATAGCTGCATCAATCAGATTTTTATTACCCTCGCAGTCAGCCCGTTCGCCGCGATCGCTGGGCAAACCACCCATCGTCGTAATTACTACATCGATTGCACGACCATGTAAAGCCGTTTCGATGTCATCAGAATTTAAGGCATCACCAAATACAACCTTTGCGCCCAGAGCTTCTAGCTCAACTGCATAGGTAGGATTGCGAAGCAATACGGTGAGACTTACAGATGGCGGCTCATTTTCTAGTAACAGCTTGGCAATTTCGCGCCCTACTCCACGACTAGAACCAGCCAAAAAAGTATTTTGCATAGGTTACAGCGATTTGCGCTTACTTAAAACCCAGAAATATTTTTGAAAGTGGCGCGAAGCGCCACTTTCAAAAATATTTCTGTACTACTCGAAGCCTCAATAGGCTTTATTTCTTCTATTGCATCAAAAAACTTTGCTATACAAAGTTTTTTGATCTTGCTTAGACTTTAGAGCGATCGGTAAAAATTTCATAACCAGTTTCAGTCACCAAAACCGTATGCTCAAACTGAGCCGAAAGTTGATTGTCTACGGTTACTGCTGTCCACTTATCCGACAAAATTCTGACGCGCTTTGAACCAGCATTCAAAATTGGCTCGATCGCCAAGGTCATGCCTGGACGAAAGCGCACATTTGGTAACTGATGTGTCCGAAAGTTAAATACCGAGGGTTCCTCATGCAGATTTCGCCCCACCCCATGACCAGTAAAATCTTCGACAACCACAAAACCATTAGCCTTAACATGATCCTCGATTGCACCCGCCAAATCGAGCATACAATTTCCGGGCTTTACTTGCTCAATCCCTTTAAAAAGGGCTTCTTCAGCCACCCGCATTAACTTAGCGGCTTTCTCGCTGACATTGCCGACTGCTAAGGTAATGCAAGAATCCCCATGAAATCCATTTTTAAAAGCGCCAGTATCAACTTTTACGAGATCGCCAAGCTTGATAACTTTTTTAGCATTAGGAATGCCATGCACAACTTCATTGTTAATACTAGTGCAAAGACTTGCAGGGAAACCACAATACCCCTTAAAACTGGGGACAGCACCCATTTCCCGAATTCGCTTCTCCGCATAGGCATCCAGATCCATCGTAGTCATTCCTGGGGCAATGATCTCTGAAATTTCTTTGAGTACCGTTGCCACAATGCGAGATGATTCACGCATATAGTCCAACTCACGTTGAGACTTAATTTCAATACCTTTGGTTTGTTTAGGAGTTGATTGCTTAGTAGGTTTTTTGCTTTCTGCGCTCGGTTTGGATCGCAGGGCGCTGAGAATATTCATTAATTATTTGAGGATAGTATTTACAAGGGCTAATATATTTTTAGCCTATTAAGTAACAGGATTGGTTATTTTTAGGTCAAATAGCAGAATTTGAATAGCAAAAAGCTCCTCATCAAACCTGATCTCCAACTACAGCAATTTTCGAGGTTCAACTATGACGCAATCTGGGATGCCTCCCGTACCACCACCTTCTTCAGGTGGTAGTATGCCACAGCCACGTCCAAACCCTGCCGCACCCGCCCAGCAGCGTGTCGCTCCTCCCACCAATCCTCAAGCGCCTCCAAACCCTCAAGCGCAAGCCGCACAGCAAGCTCGTGCGGGACTCACTCCCGCGCAAGTTCAACAAGCACAAGCCGCGCAACAAGCTCGTGCTGCCGCCGCCGCCCGTCAAGCCCAGATGTCGATTCCGACAGATACCCAAATCACGAGTGTACCCCCACCTCCAAATCCACGTCCACCAATTCGCCCAGGTCCACCCCCAAATTTACCAGGATTAGGTGTACCAGCGATTTTGCAGCGTAGTACAGGGCAACCCACCCTCGCCCAAATTGTTAAAGATGCCTATGAGCAAGGATGTTCTGATATTCATGCGGGCGTGAATGAGCCAGTCCGATTTCGGAGTCGGGGTTTAATGGTGACACAGGAGCAATATCCAGTGCCAGACAAGCAGACCTTCGATACTTGGTTGACAGAAATTATGGACGACAAGCAGATCCAGCAATTTCGAGACACCCTCGAATTTGACGGTGCAACTCAGTACGAGTTTGCTCGTTGTCGGATCAATATTTTTGATTCATTACGTGGTTCAGCAATGGTATTGCGGCTGATTCCTCTCAAGATCTTGTCGATCGATCAGTTAGGATTGCCAGAGGTCTTCCGTGAACTTTGTTACACGCACAAAGGGTTGATCCTAGTAACTGGACCTACGGGGTCAGGCAAGTCAACAACCTTGGCTGCTATGGTGGACTTTATCAATAGTGAAATGCAAAAGCATTTAATTTCTATTGAAGACCCGATTGAATTTGTGCATCAAAGTAAAAAAGCACTAATCAAACAAAGGGAAGTGGGCATCCACACTCTCAAATTCGACAACGCTCTTAAAGCATCTTTGCGCGAAGATCCTGATATCATTCTGATTGGGGAAATGCGGGACAAAGAAACTGTGAACACGGCTCTAAAAGCGGCTCAAACAGGACACTTAGTCTTTGGAACCCTACATACTAATAGTGCCGTGAAAACGATTGAGCGGATTCTCAACCTATATGAGCCTGAGCAGCAAGGTCCAATGCGGATTCAAGTTGCCGAATCTTTGGTAGGAGTTATTGCTCAATCATTGGTGCGTACCACCGATGGGAAGCGAGCCGCTGTTCATGAAATCATGATCAATACTGATGCGGTGCGTGACTACATCAAGCGGGGTGAAGTGGATGAAATTGAGGCTCTAATTCCTAAATGTACCTATGAAGGAATGGTCAGTATGAACCAGTCACTCTATAAGCTCTACGAAGATGGTCGGATTACTGAAGAAACTGCGGTAGAAAACTCGCCTAAACCCAATGAAATGGCGCAAATGCTACGCGGTCGCATGTAAATAGTAAATGCCCCAAAGGGGCATTTACTATTTGAGGATGATCACTTCGCCCCGATCGCTTGCAGTTTTAAACTCTTCACCAAAATCACAATTTGCTAATTCACCTAATTGAATATTGCGTTCAAAGTCTGGGAGCGATGCATTGATTTCGAGCGATCGCAAACAGAGTAGTAGACGGGTGATTTCAATGGATTCTTCAACAACATCACAACCAAAAAGATTGTGTTGCAGGATATGCGTTACTACTTCTGTTGGTGTTTTAGGAGCGATCGCTTCTTCATTGTCTGAGTTATCTGAGAACTTATTGAATAGGTAATGAATGCGTTCATGTTCAGAAAGTAAAAACTCTAAAGCTGTTGCTAGAAATACGCCTGCACCACATTTAGGATGAATAATTTTGATTTTTAAAAGCCGTTCTTGATATTCTTGGCAATATAACAAAGTATCCTGAGCAAATTGACTTTCTTCATGGTGATGATTCTTGGCGCTAGAAAGATGCTGTTGCAAAACCCGAATTACTGACTCACTTTGCAAAATTGCTTTACAAGGTAATTTAGGAGTACGCCGTTTACTGAGATTACTTAAATCTTTACGATACTGAGATAGCTCTTTAATTGATTCATCAAACAGACAGGTCAGAATATGGCGCGTGATATCTTCATTAAAGTCAAAGCGGGCTATTTCTTTGATCTGTCGGCATAGTTCATCGCCCACAAACAAAGCCTGATCTAAAATGCGATCGCTCTCAAACAGGCTCAATGGATAAGCGTTAATTGGATTGTGATAAGTCGCATTACCATTTTGTACCCAGCTAAATATGGCTTTATAGTTTTCCCAAATCGGTTGCACAATGTAGGGGTTTTTAAACTCATAAGCATCCTTAATTAAATTTTTAGGTAATAGCTGTCGATCCTCGCAATAAGCTACAAACAAGATCCGATTTAAGAGCTTTTGGGCTTGATAAATAGCGATCGCGATCGCATCTTCGGCTTTGATTTGGAGAGAGTTTTCTGCATCTTCCACAGGATGGGCTAAGAGTTGGAGTCGATAGCGAAAATCTTTGATCAGTTGACTACGAATTTTGTAGTAGTGACTGTAGAAATTTTTGAGAACTTCAGATTCAAGTTGATGAGACTCTTCTAGTAAATGGGCGGTACGCGATCGCTCCTCACTATTGGCAATTCCCCTTAGAAGAGTCCGCCTCGACAATAAAAAATAAAAGGATTTGAGTTGTTCTAGATCTGCCAACGAGTCCCAAGCAAATCTCTGACAGAATAAACTTGATACATCGCGATGATAAAGACATATTTCTCGATAATCCAAGACAATTAGCCATTCAGTTGCTTCATGTTCTGGTTCTGGCTTAATGATCGCGCCTCCCTCGGCAGCATTAACTCGGATTTCGGCAATCACATTTGTTGAAGTTTCTGTAAAAAATCCAAGGGAAGGGTGTGGATGTAGTTCTAATTCCCATGCACCTCCATTGCTCTCAAAGGGAGATCTATATCCCAAAATGTCAACAAAAATATCATGCAAAAATTGGGCTTCAGCCATCAAATTTGATGGTTCACCGTCTTTTGCGAAATGTAACCATTTCTGCACTATTTGAAAGCGATCGCCTAAATCTCTTGGAAAGCCGAAAGAACTAATCCGCTTAGCAAGCGGCTTAGGATGAAATAGAGAATAGTAAGGCGATCGCTGATTCATTCATCTTTGACGGCATTTTGAGCTAGTAGATTTTCAGTAGCTACTTCTGCGAGCAAAGCTTCTCTCTCTTCAGGAGACATTTCTTCTAACTTCTTAGTCAGAACTGCTTTTTTGTACTCATCTAACTGCTGATTATAAGTCATCGTCTTTGTGACCGCCCGAAATACATAGGTGGAGATCCAAGCGATTAATACACCTACTAAAACTACTTGACTCCAAACACCAGCATTAGTCGCATCCAAGCCAGAGGAGCGAAACACCCAAAAGGCAACTCCACCAAATCCAAAAAAAGCAAGTGTAATTGCGATGGCATCAATGCGGCGCATATTTTTAGTCTCTGAAATATTTTTCATTAAACTGAGCAATCTCTTTGAACTGGGCAAGAGGGGCTCAGTTTAATTTGGGTTTAAATTTGCCTTGCTGTGGGGCGAAAGTTAAAGAAGGGAGAAAGTAGTAATAAGCCAGGAAAAAAGAAAAAGGCTAGAAAGCATAGAAACAATCTTTCTACAGATCCTGTTTTGTACCAACGTGCCTTGAAATAAAACAACACGATTAAGGGGATCACCAGTAAATATGTACCTGCGATCGCGGCATAGACAATTGCAGCCAATAGGGGGTCAGAGAGAGGCAAAGACATATTTCTAGCTAGATAAGATTATGTAAGTGTATCTACTTAGCAATTGTAACAGGATAGTAATCGACAAATCAGTTTTTTGAAAGCCCTCCTAATGTTGGCTTTCAAAAAATCGATCCTTAAATAATAAGAATCGCCGATTAAATTAACATGAATTCGATATAGCCATTTGCGCCGCGCTTTGCGCGGCGCAAATGGCTATATCGCACTTTTATTCTTACCATTTTGCACGTTCGTCAAATCGCCGATCAAATTATTTGATTTTGGGTTGTTGCGGTGGTACTATAAGAAACGCTGAAAATTTTACCCGAATAAATCCCTAAGAACTGTGGCACCTCAACAACAAAAGATTCGGATTCGTCTCAAAGCTTTCGATCATCGCCTGCTAGATTCATCCTGCGAAAAAATCGTCGAAACTGCTAATCGTACAAACGCTGCGGCTGTTGGTCCTATTCCTCTGCCAACCCGTCGTCGTATCTATTGCGTTCTCAGATCTCCTCACGTAGATAAGGACTCCCGCGAGCATTTTGAAACCCGTACTCATAGTCGGATTATTGATATTTACCAACCATCGGCAAAAACCATTGATGCTTTGATGAAACTTGACTTAGCCGCAGGTGTGGACATCGAAGTTAAGCTCTAAAGTTCAACTTTAAAGTTCAACATATGCAATGTTTCAAAAAAGTCCAGAATTATGAAAGTGGCAGAGTAGTGACCAACGAGTTGCTAAATTTTATGCTTTCATAACTCTGGGCTTTTTAATTTTGAGGAAATGGGGCGCAAAGCGCCCCATTTCTTTTTTGTTTTGTGATTTGGTTTACACCAAAGCACAAAATGGCATAGCCATTTTGTGCTTTCAAAACCCTTACAGGGTTTGGGTTTTAATTCACAAAAGTGTGGCAACACTTCTGTGAATTGGTATTACACTAGTTTTGAAGTTTGCTAAGCTTCAAAATCTAGCTCTAAGGAATGAAGATGCTGAAAAAGCTAAAGATTAAATACCTTTTGGCATTTTTGTTGGCAGCGATCGCCACAGTAATGTCGATAATAATCGGATATGGGTGGGGCATGGCTAATGCTCAAAGCCAGCCACAAGTTCAGGCTCAAAACCCATCTGCCGAAACAAGTATTAAGACTGTAAGCCTCCAAAATGCAGGCTTGCAACTACAAGAGGTTGCTCAAGGAATTTATGCCCTAGTTGCCAGCACTGATTTTCCGCCTGCGAGTCCTGCTTTGGCGATCGCTAATGGCGGCTTTGTGATTGGTAGTGATGGGGTGTTGGTGATCGATCCATTCCAAACCCCTGAACTAGGAGAACTGATGATCTCCACCGTCAAATCATTGACAGATAAGCCAATCAAGTATGTTTTGAATACGCATTATCACTTTGATCACACAGGCGCAAACTCAGTTTTCGTGAAGCGGGAAATCCCTGTGCTTGGGCGCGGCGTGATTCGTGAATATATTCAAAGTGGCAAAAATAATACGGGTGGCGTAACACCACCAACGGTAATTATCAATAGTCAAACAGATCTTTGGCTAGGCGATCGTCAAGTTAGGATTGAGCGCGTAGATGGACATTCGGCAGGAACCGATCTAGTAGCCTACATCCCCGATGCCAAAGTCCTATTTACAGGGGATATGCTATTTAATAAGCGCATTCCTTACACTGGAGATAGCGATATTCGTCAATGGCAAGGAAGTTTATATCGTTTAGTTGCTACTTATCCCACAGCTAAAGTTGTCCCTGGTCATGGTGATGTCACTGACGTAACGAGTTTACAGGCTCAACAGGCTTATTTCAGTTGGCTAGAGCGCACGGCTTTGGAATGGAAAGGTCAAATTTTG
>Ga0172373_10006585_pt1 | contig 15401 bp, 9 predicted proteins | sample Lak10m_2_FD_114546 | JGI IMG/M metagenome (GOLD analysis project Ga0172373, IMG submission 114546) | Freshwater microbial communities from Kabuno Bay, South-Kivu, Congo - kab_092012_10m | ecosystem: Environmental > Aquatic > Freshwater > Lake | place: Democratic Republic of the Congo: South-Kivu...
GCAACTGCTCGATCATCTTCCGCAGGGTGTCGCCGGCGGCTTCGGCCTGACCGTTCTTCAGTTGCTCGGCAAGATCCTTGCCCATCTTGTCGGCCTGAGCCTGCATCTTGGCCAACTGTTTGGCCATGTCGGCCAACTTCTCCAGATCCTTCTCGGCGATACCGAGATCCTTCACGAACTGATCGATGTCCGCGTTCCGGAGTGCTTCGGCCGCATCACCCAAGGCTTCCATCGGCATGTCCAAGGCTTCCGCCTGACGGGAAAGTTCCGCCAGCGACTTGGCCAACTCCTGTTTGGCCTCCTGGGCGGCGGCGCCGGACTTGTCCGCCATCGCCTTGGCATCCTGTTGCAGCTTGTCCAACTGCTTCTGCAAATCCTTAATCGCCTCCCCTTGGTCAGCCTTGTCTCCAAGTGCCTTCTGCAAGGAGTCCATCTGCTTCTGGAGCGAGGCAGGCGTCTGATTTGGGCTGGAGCCCGAGTTCCGGGCAGCCTTCTCCAACTTCCGGAGGGCTGGATTCTTGGCCAGATCCAGTGCCTGTTGCTTCATCGAATCCGTCACCTTCGCCAGATCCCGGAGCGCGTCATCCCGGTTGAGTTTCGCGTTCTGGAGTTTTTCTCCCAATTCCTGGACATCTTCCATCGCCTTGCGGGTCTGCTCCAACGCCGGCTTGCGCTCGGCGACTTCCCGCTTCGTCACCTGAACCAGGTTCTTTCCAGTGTCCTTGATGATGCTGGCATCCTGCGCCTGCTGCAGCTGGGCTTTCGATCGGTACTCCGGGGCGAAGCCCAGACCGGCACCCACCGCCAAGGCGACCACGACCCACCGCGAGAACTTCGGGATCTCGAAGGGCAATACACGACGTTGGTCCACGGTCCGGGCCGCGACGCTGGCGTCGGCGATCAGCAGTTCCGCCCACCGGTCCTGTTTCCCTGCACGGCTCATTTCCAAAGCGGAACTGAGGCGTTCCTTGAGTCCGGCCTTCAGGTCGAGGAATCGAGCGGCCTCATCCGCGGACACCTTCCGCATCAACCCCCAACAGGCACCGGCGACCGCGCAGACCACTCCCACGACCAGCGCAATCTGCACCACCATCCACGGAACCGGGGCCAACTTGTAAACGGCCAAGGCGATCGCATACACGACCGCACCTACCAGCAACCCGCGCCACAACCCGCGCCACGCTCGCGTCAGTCGGGCCCGGGTCATCGTCCGATCCAGCGTCTGCTGAAGTACCTGGAGGTCACTCATTGTTCGTCTGGTTGAGGTTCCGAATCCAAAAACTCTCGCTGTCCACCCATCACTGGCGTTCGTACTCGCCCTTCGACACCCGCTTCAAGACCGTGAACCCGGCCTTTTTTGCATCCGAGATGGACACCGGCTTGGTGATCGACGGGGTATTGAACCCGGAGATCAGCTTTCGCACAGGCTTGCGACACGCCGGACACTGCGTGAGGGCAGGTGCCGTAATGGGCCGCCGCAGGGTGAATCGTCCCCCGCAAGCCGCACAGTCTCCATCACACAACTCGTACTCGTAAAGTGGCATGCCAAACTCCCGGAATCCAGCCCACGTTGCCGCGTCCAACCACGCCCCGCAAGCCCGGACCCACCCCTCATTCGAGGAGGTCCATGCGCTTCGGACCACCTCACCGGGGTTTCGTTTCAGAATTCGCTCGATCCGTTCAATCGACGCGGACCCGAAACAATCCGCCCTCGCCTCCGGCATCGGTCTCGACCTCGACAAATCCACCCGTCCCCACCCTTTCGTCGACCGTGGTCCATGTCGTCCCCAGGGCATCTGCGCGCTCGACCCGGTAGCGCCATGCACCCACCGTCTGAAACCGGAGTCGGAGGCGCCCCCGATCTGCCATGATCTGGATTTCAGGCCTCTGTGCGGCCCCTCCCGAAAGCGCAAAGGTCCCCCGCCCCGCCACCCGTTTCACCACCATCAAGACTGGACCCGGCATCACGGCCTCAAAGGCCTCATCCACACCGAGACCAGGCGATGCACCGGTGGCCACCCCCATCGGCCGTCCGAACCTCCCCGGCTCCGCGGAGTAAAAGTGCAGGTCGAAATCGCCATCCTCCGGAACCTCCAGAAGAAATCGGCAACGCTGTCCCGAAACCAAATCCAACCGGCGCGCCCAGGCCCGACGCTCGCCCAACCCCGAGCCCAAGGTCTCCCGGCCGACCCCGTGGGGCTCCCATGCGGCCAACACGGCTTCCACCGCCGCATCGACGTTGATCAAACCATAACCCTCCGCCCCATCTTTCCCGACCGGATATCCGCCGGGCCCTGCACCGTCCCGCTGCAAGGTCGGATGCCCTGAGAACCCCTCACGGCCCTGGTTCGACTCGGTTGCGGTCGCGCACAGGATCGCCTTGATGAACAACGGCACACGCGCCGACCCGTAATCCCATTCCTCTCCGCGACGTTCCAGCGCCTCTGCAACCAGCATCGCGGCACCGGCGACAAAGGGGGCGGCCACGGAAGTTCCCTGGTTGCTCCAGTAGTCATCGGCCTGGCGGTCCGGAAACGCGGTTGTGTCCCCGGAATTGCTGTCAGCAGCGAGGATCGCGGAGTGGAAGCTCGACCCACCAGGGGCCATCAGGTCGGGCTTGAAGTCCTCCTCTTGCCCGGGCGTTGTGCTGGGCGTCGGGAACCCGTGGCTCGAATAGTCCGTCAACTGCCCAAGATCACTTGCCGCCACGACCGTCAGGGCGTTCGCAGCCCGCCCCGGATCATCCGTTTCCCCGGCAGTGCCCGCCCCGAAAAGCCCGTCATTGCCGCCGGAACAAACCACCAGAACTCCGAACTCCACCGCCTTGTTCACCTTTTCCCGGGTCAACACCGAGATGCCCGGGGCTCCACTCGCACCCAGGCTCAGGTTGATGACGCGGATGCCAAGGGCCTCACGGTTCGCCACCAAGTCATCCAAGGCTGCTGCCGTCCACCCCAGTGAGCCTGTCCCTGTTGAAGTGAACACACGGGCCGCAGACCACTGGCTTGCCGGGGCAACACCGGACCACCGTGCCCCCCCGGACAAGGCTTCCCACCCATCGAGAGCGTAAGCGATCGCGTACTCCGCCATCGCCCCGTTCGATACCAAAACCGGGGAATACTCCCTTCCGCTATCCCCCACCAGCGAGACATCCAGCGCCAAGGGCGAAGATCCCGTGACCGGACTTCCCTCCACCACCCATCCGACCTTTGCTCCCCTTGGACGCGACATCAGCCGGAAGGTTCCGCCACCACCGCCACGCCACTCGACCGTTGCACTGAACCGGACTGGAAACGCGGGGAATTCAATGGAGGTCGTGACAAAGTTATTGCTGAAGACGCCCGAAAGATTCCCGGCCAGTGAACCTCGCAACCGGCCAGGAAAAGCTTCACCGGAACTGCCGTCACCCAGCGCGACCGAGGCCACGTGGGTGCCATGCTGCGTGAAGTCCACCGGCACGGCGGATGCCTCCGTTGAGTAATCCTTCCAGAACACACCTCGCCCACGAAGATCCGGATGCGTTGCATCCAGCCCGGAATCAATGATCCCCAGCGTGCGGTTCGTCGCGCCGCGCAACCCCCCGCCAAGTCCAGGCACACCTCCGGTCCAGACTGGGCGGACCCTTCCAACCCGGGTGGCCACATCAAGGTGTGAAACCGCCACCCCTGGCTCTTCCACGTATCGCAGGTTTTCGCCAAGTGCCGATGGCAACCCGGTCACTTTCTGCAGGGGTAACCGACCGATCCACCCGTGGGACAGCACCCGAAATCGGTGCCGTATCTGGCCTCCCATCCGACGGAAGACCTCGACATCTTCCTCGGTTTCCGTCCTTCGCAGCACCACCTCCAACTCCACCAGGGAATCTGAAGCCGCCGTCCGTGCCCTTTGCGCAAGCCCGTCCTCGATCCGGTCCCCATCCCGATCGCCGGGATGGTGCGGTTCGACCACGGCAGCGCTCAGAAGGTCGAGTGACGCCAGCAACGAGGCAGCACAGCCAAAACAATTCCGCCGGAGCTTCCACCCCCAGATCCGCAACGAAGGATTCATCGGACGCCTCCATCTTCCTCGACCTTGAGGGGCCAAGACAAACCCTGCCTTTGACGCACACCAACAAAGCCTTCGCATGGAATTCATGAAGGCTCTGCATGCGCGGCGCCGGACGCTTCCAACAATTCCTCACCCTTCCAAAAATTATGTTGCGGGTCCCCATCCTCTGATGGATTTCTGGCGCTGTTGCCGGGCACCGTCCGGCACCCCTCCTGCCACATGAAATCGACATCAACATTCTGGAACCTCACGGCCGCTCTCGGCCTGGCCACGCTGCCGCTCGCGGCCGCGGTTCAAGTCACGGACAACCCGGACCTGACCACCAACCCAAACTTCAACCCGTTCTCCACGGGCGTCGGTGCGAATGACGGAACCGGCATCTGGTTCAATCCCCTGACAGGCTATGCGGAGAGCCGCGGCTACACCTACCCGTCCACCTTCTTCGACGACGGCCAATTCTGGCTGATGTGGAACAACCTCTACGTTCAACCCGCCGCCGAACTTTGGACCCAGGGCTTCTTCTCGCGCGGCAACGGCGTCGTGTACGAAAGCTCCTTCAACCTGAATCCAAAGCGGTTCGGCGATGGGGAAACCATCGGCCCCGGCGTCGGCTACCAAAACCCGGGTGCTGGCTTCACGGATCTCGGGCCCACATTTGGCAACTGGGCAGCTGGCGGCCGCGGTTATCTCGGCCTCACCCTCCGCGATCCCTCAGGATCGAGCTCCAGCGACATCTTCTATGGGTACGCCGAGATCAACGTGAACCCGGACTACAGCATTACCCTGCTCAGCTTTGCCTACAATGACGTGCGCGGCGAAGGCATCACCACCGTTCCGTCCACCGCGGTGGTTCCGGAACCGAGCCTCCTTGCCCTCGCTCCTGTCGGCGCGCTGGCGTTGGCCCTCGGCCTGCGCCGACGGTAGGCCCGCTTCAGACTCTCGCTCCACCAGGCCAGGCGCCCACAGCACCCTTTCCGGGAGCCTTCTCAATCGGGGCCTCGGTGGGATCGCTCAATGCACGCAGCACGGCTTCCGCGCGTCCTGTCTCTCCTGCCGCGAGATGTGCCATCGCCTTGCGGAAAGCTTCCAACCGGAAGTCTGCTTCACCCGTTCCCCGGTCCACCCGGTCCAGAAACGCCGCAACCTCGATCAGCTTGCAGCGGGCATCCATGAAATACAGGTCGAGCACCTGCTGGCGTGTCATGCCCGCAGCATGCGCTCCGGGCGGGCATCCGTCGAGTGCCCGGGCAACCTTGGCGAAAAACCGGACAATCCCCCCTAGGCAACCCACTTCCCTTCCCCCACCCTGCCATCGTGGCCGATGTCCCGATCCAGTTCCGACCGCTGCGGCGCGATCCCAGGATCGCAGCCGTGTCCATGCCTGCCCCGGCCACGCGTCCGGGACCGGGAGCCACGTCGCGTCCTGCGCCCCGGACCCGATTGATTGTTGATGGAATGACCTGCGGCAATTGCGTCCGTCACGTCACCGACGCCCTCTCCAGCACGCCGGGAGTGTCTTGCGCCACGGTCGATCTGAACACGAGCACGGCAACCGTCGACTGGGCGAACGTCGCTACGGTAAGCCCTGGCCTCCTGCTCCGCCGGCTGTCCGACGCCGGGTTTCAGGCCCGCGAATGGATTGCCAAACCCACCGACGTCCCAAATGGAGAACCCGCAGCCAATCCGTGGACCCCATCCCTCCGGATCGGCCTGCCGGTCGCCGGACTGTTGATGCTGGGTGACTGGGTCTTCGGCCTGGGGCTGAATGCAACCTTCCAATCCGTTTCATTCCTTGTCGCCAGTGCCATGGTCTGGCTTCTGGGCCGCCGGTTTTTCCAGGGAGCCTGGAATCAGTTCCGGGCAGGTGGTGCCAACATGGACACCCTTGTTTCGCTCGGTGTCACCGCCGCGATGGGTTACAGCGTGCCGGCGCTGTTCGCGAACCTTCCCGGGCACAAGTTCTTCACCGAAACGGTCACCCTGCTGGCTTTCGTCGGCACCGGGCATTATCTGGAACACCGGATGTCCGTGAAGGCAGGAAGCGCCCTGCGTGCGCTTCTCGGCCTGGTTCCACAAACCGCAACGCGTCTCGAACTGTCCGGCGATGAGACCCTCGTTCCCATCGCCGATCTTGCCTTGGAAGACCGGATTGTCCTGCGCCCTGGGGATCGCATTCCGGTGGACGCCCTCGTGGTGGAAGGCAACTCCGCCGTCGACGAATCCATGCTCACCGGCGAATCCATGCCGGTCGAAAAGGTCGCTGGCCAAGCCGTGTTCGCAGGCACCTCGAACCGCAATGGAAGGCTCATCGCCTCCGTCACCGCCACCGGTGAGGAAACCGCCCTCGCGCGCATCGCGGATGTCATCCGGCGCGCCCAGTCCACCCGTGCGAGGGTCCAGCGGCTGGCGGACCAGATCAGCGCCATTTTCGTCCCGATCGTTGTTGGCATCGCAGTGGCAGCCGCCCTCTGGTGGATCGTCGCCCCGGAATCCGCCGGGGCTGCACACGCCTTCGCCGAGCGCTGGCTGTGGCACTCGCACCTTCCCGCTTCCAATCTTGCGGCGGCGGCGGTGGTTGCCTGCGCCGTCCTGGTCATCGCCTGCCCTTGCGCCATGGGACTCGCCACGCCAGCCGCCCTGATGGCTGGCGTCAACAATGCCGCACGCCGTGGAATCCTCGTCCGCGATGCCGCCGTCCTCGAGACCTGCGGCACCATCGACACCCTGATCTTCGACAAGACCGGTACCCTGACCATGGGGCGCCCGACCGTTGTCGCATCAGCGACCTTCGTTCCTTCCTATCCAGAACCCCATCCGATGTCCGCTTCGATCTCGGACCTGGCTGCGGCCCTTGCCCGACGCTCCGCCCATCCCCTGAGCGTGGCCATAGCACAGCTCGCCCCGGGCAACGCCGCCGTCACAGACTGGACCGAACTCCCGGGTGTCGGACTGCGGGCGCGATGGAAGGACCACGTCGTGCGACTCGCATCCGTCGGTTCCCTCGAGAAGGAAGGCGTCGATACCCGCACCACGAAGGTTTTCACAAGCCACTGGGCGAAACAGGGCGCCACTCCTGTCCTGCTGGCAATCGACCAGAACATCGTCGCCGCCTTCGCCCTTCGTGATAGCCTGCGCCCGGAAGCCCTCGAAGTGGTCCGCCAACTTCGGGCCACCGGCTTTCGGGTCGGCATGCTCTCCGGAGATCTCCCCGTTGTGGCCGAGGCCATCGCCCGGGAGGTGGGCATCGATGTCACCATGGTCCATGCCGAGGTCCCACCCGAGGGAAAGTCCGGATACCTCGAGGCCCAAAGAAGCGCTGGTCACCGTGTCGCGTTTGTCGGTGACGGCATCAATGACGGCCCTGCACTCGCCGCTGCGGACCTCGGCATCGCCGTTGCGCGCGCCTCCGACGTGGCGCGCGAGGCTGCCGGACTCGTCCTGCTGCGGACAAATCTTGCCGCGGTACCCGAAGCCCTCGATCTCGCGAGGGCCACCCTGCGTACCATCCGCCAGAATCTCTTCTGGGCCTTCTTCTACAACGCCGCCGCCGTTCCTCTGGCCGCCCTGGGGCTCGTGAATCCCGCCCTGTGCGCCGCCGCCATGGGTCTCAGCGACCTGATCGTTGTCGGCAACGCCCTGCTCCTCGCCCGCCGCTCCCCGGTCGCCGCAGCCCGGGTGATCCCACGCGGGCCGACTCCAAACCTTCCGCCTTCATAGGAGCCGATGTCAGGAGGCTGTGGGGGGAGTTGCAAGTTCGAGACGGAAATCTTCCTCTCCCCTGACCATCCCCGGGGTTGCATCCCTCGACGAAACATGCGGCCATGCAAGCGCGCTGTCCGAGCAGTCTCCCGAAGGGATGGTCCCCCGGCCCTGCCCGGAAGCGCACGCATACCATGGAGTTGTTGAGCGAAGAGAATGTGGTCGGACGCAAGACCGTCGAACTGTGCACGGCCTTGGCCGCGTCGCCGGAGTTCACTGCCATCCGCGGCCGGATCGAACGGTTTTCAAACGACACCGAAGCCCGCATGCAGTTCGAGTTGGTCAACCGCAAGGGGGCCAACCTCGAACAGAAGCAGCAGTCCGGCGCCGAGATCACCGAAACCGAGGTCGCTGAGTTTGAAAAGATGCGCGATTCGCTGCTCTCCAATGATGTCGCCCGCGAATTCCTCGAGGCCCGTGAGGAAATGATCGCCCTTCAGGAAGGCGTCCAGCAGTGGGTCGCCAAGACCTTCGAACTCGGTCGCCCGCCCACCCAGGACGAAATGGGCGGATCCTGCGGCCCCGGCTGCGGCTGCGCCTGAGCCCGGTCACCCCTCTGATCGGGGCGGCGACGTCCTTTTCTCCCTGCTGCAGCCCCTGACCGGCATCACACCAACCGCTCGCGGTTCCTCCACAGGTGCCGCGGCGGCAGGATCCCCACCGGAGTGATGATCCCCGTGATCAGCTCCGGTGGCGTCACATCAAATCCCGGGTTTCGCGCTCCACTTCCCGGATTCGCAATCTGAACACGGGTCCGCCGTCCGTCGGCGTCCACGCCCCACGCTCCGAGCACCTCCGAAGCCGCCCGTTCCTCGATTGGAATCTGCATTCCCTCCGTGAGTTCCCAGTCGATCGTCGACAACGGAATCGCCACGTAGAACGGGATCCGGTGCCGCTTGGCCAAGACGGCCTTCGTGTACGTGCCGATCTTGTTCGCCACTTCCCCTGTCCTCCCCAGTACGCGATCCGACCCCACGATCACGAGGTCCACCTCGCCCCGCTGCATCAGGTGGCCAGCGGCATTGTCGGCGATCACCGAGTGCGCGATGCCCTGCTGGTGCAGTTCCCACGCCGTCAGCGACGCCCCCTGGCAACGCGGCCGGGTTTCGTCGCAAAACACGTGGAATTTCCGCCCAGCCGCCTGGGCCGCGTAGAGCGGGGCCGTTGCCGTCCCGACATCCACGAAGGCGAGCCACCCCGCGTTGCAATGCGTCAGCACCCGCATGCCCTCGCGGATCAGCGGAGCCCCGTGCTCCCCGATTTCCCGGCAATGCCGAACGTCCTCCTCCGCGAACGCCTGGGCTGCTTCCAAGGCCATCGCCTGCTGCTCCGGCACGGACGTTCCCGCCGCCATCTGTTGCCGGACTCCGATCATGGCGTTCACCGGATCCACCGCGGTCGGCCGGGCCTGCTTCAGGTGCAGGAACACCCGTTCCACGTGCCGCTCGAAGGCCACCAATCCGCGCCCACGGAACTCCCGGGCACCCTGGGCGAGTCCAAAGGCTGCCGTGGCTCCGATCGCCCCCGCCCCGCGCACCACCATGTCGCGGATGGCCGCCGCCGTCTCCCGATGCGTCGGCATCGTCACGACCTCGAACCGGTGCGGCAACAAACGCTGATCGATCAACTGCACCGCATTCGCCCGTTCATCGAACTCGACCGTCCGGAACGGCTTCGCTTTCCCACGCTGGATCACGTTCACCCCGCCTGACCTGCCGGGTTTGCCCGCTTGAATCCAGTAAAGACTTCCGGAACAGGGTGGCTGACGAGGTCACGAGGCAGTGGTGCGGCCTTCAAACTTGAACCTGCAAACTTCAAACTCCTTCCACAACCTCCTCACGTCCCAGCTACGATCCGGGAGGGTAGCAACTTCCTCGTGGCCCCCCTCCCACATACCAGCCCACCATCCCCCCCTCCGGACGGGATACCGGGGGAAGCCGGGCCCAGCCTAGGGTTGTCCCCCGATGGACTACCGAGGATCGAAAACATGGTTTAGGCTCGTGTTCGCGGGCTGGGTGACGGCAATCACCCTCTGCGGATGTCACAAGCCCCACGCGACGCACGAGCACGGCGAAGCTTCCAAGCTGATCGTCACCCGGCCGCTGAAGAAGGACACAACCGTGGTGCGGGAGTTCGTGGCCCAGATCCACTCCTCCCGGAACATTGAGGTCCGGGCGATCGAGCGCGGTTATCTGGAGTCGGTCAAGGTGCGCGAAGGGCAGAAGGTCCAGGAAGGCGAGCTGATGTTCAAGATCCTGCCCGTGGTCTATCAGGCCGAACTCAAGCGTGCGGAGGCCGAAGCCAAGGCCGCCACGGTGGAGTACGACAACACGAAGCGCCTCACCGACTCCAAGATCGTCTCCGATACGGAACTCGCGATCGCCGAAGCCAAGCTCGAGAAGGCCAAGGCCGAGGTGAACCTCGCCCAGACCCACCTCGGGTTCACCGAGATCAAGGCTCCCTTCACCGCCCTCGTGGACCGCCTGCACCTGCGGAACGGCAGCCTCGTGGACGAAGGCGACCTGCTCACCACGCTCTCGGACAACAGCGAGGTCTGGGTGTACTTCAACGTTCCCGAAACCGATTACCTCGAGTACGCGTCGCATCCCCAGCCCGAGGAGCGCCAGAGCGTCCGCCTCATCATGGCCAACGGCCGGACCTTCGAACACCCGGGCCGCATCAATGCCATCGAGGCCGAGTTCAACAGCGAGACCGGCACCATCGCGTTCCGGGCGGACTTCCCGAACCCCAATGGCCTCCTGCGCCACGGGGAAACCGGGAACATCCGAATGGAGAAGGTCGTGAAGGACGCGCTCCTGATCCCGCAAAAGGCCACCTTCGAGATCCTCGACCACCATTACGTCTTCGTCCTCGGCAAGGACGACGTGCTCACCCAGCAACGCATCCACATCAGCGAGGAAATCGAGGACCTGTTCATCGTGACCTCGGGACTCAATCCGGAGGACCGGATCGTCCTGGAAGGCCTGCGTCAGGCCAAGGCCGGGGAAAAAGCCGTCCACGAGTTCCTGGAACCGGCGAAGGCCTACAGCAACCTGAAGCTCCGCGCGGAGTAACAACCCGGACTTCCGACCATGTTTACCAAGATCCTGCGGCGTCCGGCGCTCGCCATCGTCATCTCGCTGATCATCCTCTTTCTTGGGGGACTCTCGATCCTGACGTTGCCCATCTCACAATTTCCAGATGTGGCCCCGGTGGTGGTGATGGTGACCCTCGATTACCCCGGCGCCAGCGCCAAGGTCCTCGAGGAGTCCTGCCTCATCCCTCTCGAACGTTCCATCAACGGCGTTCCCAACATGAAGTACATGACCTCGGACGCCACCAGCGCGGGCGAGGCCACCATCCAGGTCGTGTTCAACATGGGCACCGACCCGAACCAGGCCACCGTCAACGTCATGAACCGGGTGAACCAGGTCATGAGCCGGCTTCCACCCCTCGTGCAGCGCGAGGGCGTCGTGGTGAACAACCTCACCCCGAACATGCTGATGTATGTCAACCTCTACAGCACCGACAAGAACGCGGACATGCAGTTCCTGTTCAATTACGGCTACATCAACCTCATCCCCGAACTGAGCCGCATCAAGGGCGTCGGCTCCGCCAAGATCCTCGGCACCCGGCAATACGCCATGCGCGTCTGGTTGAACCCGGACCGCATGCGCGCCTACGGCATCTCCACCGAGGAGGTCATGAAGGCCCTCGCCGAACAGAGCGTCATCGGATCCCCAGGCCGGCTTGGCCGCGCCGACAGCAAGGCCTCCCAGTCGCTCGAATACGTCCTGACCTATGTCGGACGGTTCAATGAGGTGGAGCAGTATGAGAACGTCATCCTCCGCGCCACCCAGAAGGGCGAACTGCTGCGCTTGAAGGATGTCGCCACCGTCGAGCTCGGAAGCGAGTTCTACGACCTCTACTCGGACCTCGATGGCAGTCCCTCGGCCGCCATCGTCATCAAGCAGAGCTATGGCAGCAACGCCCATGAGGTGATCAAGGAGGTCAAGGCCACCCTCGCCGAGTTCAAGAAGAAGTCCTTCCCCGCCGGCATGGACTACAAGATCAGCTACGACGTGTCGGACTTCCTCGACGCCTCCGTCGAGAAGGTCCTCCACACGCTCATCGAGGCGTTCGTCCTGGTGGCCCTCGTGGTGTTCGTGTTCCTGGGCGATTGGCGGTCCACATTGATTCCCACGCTGGCCATCCCCGTGTCGCTGATCGGTGCCTTCTTCCTGATGCAGATGTTCGGCGTGACCATCAACCTGATCACCCTCTTCGCCCTCGTCCTCGCCATCGGCATCGTCGTGGACAACGCCATCGTCGTGGTCGAGGCCGTCCATGCAAAGATGCATGAGACCACCCTCTCCCCCTACAAGGCCACGATGCAGGTCATGCACGAGATCGGCGGCGCCGTCATCGCCATCACGCTGGTGATGACCGCGGTCTTCGTCCCGGTGACCTTCATGAGCGGTCCCGTCGGTGTCTTTTACCGTCAGTTCTCCATCACCATGGCGGTCGCCATCGTCCTCTCGGGCGTCATGGCGCTGACCCTCACCCCCGTGCTCTGCGGCATGCTGCTCAAGCGTCCGGACCACGCCCACGGTTCCAAGGGACCCCTCGGATTCCTCCTCGCCAAGTTCAACACCATCTTCGAGAGGGTCACCGATGCCTACACCGCCCTGCTCCGCCGGATCGTCCACCGCTGGGTGCTGACCTTGATCGTCCTCGCGGGCGCCGTTGTCGCCATCCAGGTCATCGGCAGCCGGCTTCCCGTCGGGTTCATCCCGGCCGAAGACCAGGGCATGATCTACGCCATCATCCAGACGCCGCCGGGATCGACGCTCGAGCGGACGTTCGCCAAATCCACCGAGCTCCAGCAGATCGCCAACTCCATCGAAGGCGTGGAATCCGTGTCCTCGCTCGCGGGCTACGAAGTCCTCACCGAAGGCCGTGGATCGAACGCCGGAACCTGCCTCATCAACCTCAAGAACTGGTCGCGCCGCAAGATGACCGCGCCCCAGATCATCGCGGAGCTCGAACATCGCTGCAAAGCCATCGCCGGTGTCACCATCGAGTTCTACGAACCACCCGCCGTTCCCGGTTACGGCGCCGCGGGTGGCTTCTCGCTCCGACTCCTCGACAAGACCGCCACCGGCGATTACGACAAGCTCCAGGTCGTCAACGACGAGTTCATGGCCGCGTTGGCCAAGCGCAAGGAATTGCGCGGCCTGTTCACCTTGTTCAGCGCCAATTACCCCCAGCACGAGCTGGTCATCAACAACAAGGCCGCCATGCAGAAGGGCGTGTCCATCGGCAAGGCCATGGACAACCTCTCGATCCTCATCGGCAGCACCTATGAGCAGGGCTTCATCAAGTTCGGACAGTTCTTCAAGCTGTACGTCCAGGCCGATCCCAAGTTCCGCAAGCTCCCCAAGGATCTCAACGACCTCTTCGTCGCCAACGAAAAGGGCGAGATGGTTCCCTACTCCGCTTTCATGACCATCAAGCCCAAGCAGGGCCTCAACGAAATCACCCGCTACAACGCCTACCCCGCTCCCTCCATCCAGGGCGCTCCCGCCGATGGCTACAGCAGCGGTGACGCGATCAAGGCCATCCAGGAGGTGGCCGCCCAGACACTGCCGCGCGGATTCGACATCGGATGGGCCGGGTTGCCCTTCGACGAGGTGGGACGCGGCAACGAGGCGCTCTACATCTTCCTGATCGTCCTCGTCTTCGTCTACCTGGTGCTGGTCGGCCAGTACGAGAGCTTCCTGCTCCCACTGCCCGTCATCCTTTCGCTTCCGGTCGGCGTGATGGGTTCATTCATGCTGCTCAAGGCCATGGGCCTCGACAACGACATCTATGCGCAGGTCGGTCTCATCATGCTCGTCGGCCTGCTTGGCAAGAACGCCATCCTCATCGTCGAGTTCGCCGCCCAACGGCACGCCCAGGGGGTGAGCGCTCTGGAGGCCGCCATCGAAGGCGCGCGATCGCGCTTCCGCCCCATCCTCATGACGTCGTTCGCTTTCATCGCAGGTATGGTTCCCCTCCTCCGCGCCACCGGCGCAGGCGCCATCGCCAGCCGCACCATCGGAGCCTCCGCCGCCGGCGGCATGCTGCTCGGAACCGTGATGGGTGTGATCGTCATCCCCGGCCTCTACTACATCTTCGCCCGACTCTCCGAGCGCACAAAGCTCCTGCCCGACGAAGACGAACTCCCACTCAGCGAACTCCCCGAAGACGAAAGGTCCGGCGCATGAATACTGCCTTGAAGCATTTCCCCGCGGCCTTTGCCGCAGCCCTCCTGTCCATCGCGGCCGGCTGCGGAACCCCGCGCACCGGTCCCCTGCCGCCTAGCACGGTCACATTGCCGGAACAGTTTCCCGGCGCCGGAACCACCCCGAACCCCGCCATGATCGGATGGGGCGAGTTCTTCCAGGATCCTGCGCTGGTCGAGCTCATCTCGACCGCACTCACCAACAACCAGGAGCTCCACATCCTCCAGCAGGAGGTGGCCATCGCCAAGGCCGAGGCCGGCGCACGCAAGGGCGAACTCTTCCCCTTCGTGAAGCTCGGTGGACGCGCCGGAGCCGAGAAGGTCTCCCGCAACACCCGCGACGGCGCCGTCGAGGAGAACCTCGAAATCCAGGAAGGCCGCAGGTTCCCCGAACCCCTCTGGAACTACGGCGTCATCGCCGACTTCGACTGGGAAATCGACATCTGGAAGAAGCTCCGCAACCAGCGGGACGCCGCCCTGTCCCGCTACCTTGCCACGCAGGAAGGTCGGAACTTCATGGTGACCCATCTCGTTTCCGAGGTCGCCGAGTCCTACTACGAACTGCTCGCCCTCGACAGCCAGCTGGCCATCCTCCGCCAAATGGTCGAGGTCCAGCAACGGGCCCTCGAATCCGTCCGGCTCAAGAAGTCCGCCGCACGCGTCACCGAGCTGGCCGTGCGCCGGTTCGAGGCCGAAGTCTTCAAGAACCGGGGAGCCCTTTTCGCGATCCAGCAGCGGATCACCGAAACGGAGAACCGGCTCAACTTCCTCGCCGGTCGCTACCCCCAGCCGATCCAGCGCAACCCGGAAGGTTTCGAGCTCCGGACGCTCAACCAGCTCCAGACGGGCGTGCCCTTGGAGCTGTTGCGGAATCGTCCCGACATCCGTCAGGCCGAACTCGAACTCGTGGCCGCAGGCCTTGACGTGAAGGCGGCCGGCGCGCGCTTCTACCCTTCCGCCAGCCTCTCCGCAGCGTTGGGCATCGAGTCGTTCACGCTCGGTTCCCCCATCCTCGCCAAGGAGAACCTCGTCTACGGGGCGACCGCCAACCTCGTGGGACCGCTCATCAACCGCAGCGCCATCAAGGCGGCCTTCGCCAGTGCTCGGGCCGACCAAATCGCTGCCATCTACCGCTACCAGCAGAAGGTCCTCCAGGCCTACATCGACGTCGTCAACCAACTGTCCCAGATCAGCAACATGAGCCAGAGCTACGCATTGAAGTCGCAGCAGGTCGAGGCCCTCTCAAGCTCGTCCACGCTCTCATCCCAGCTGTTTGACTCGGCACGCGCCGACTACACCGAGGTGCTCC
>Ga0172373_10006586_pt1 | contig 15399 bp, 16 predicted proteins | sample Lak10m_2_FD_114546 | JGI IMG/M metagenome (GOLD analysis project Ga0172373, IMG submission 114546) | Freshwater microbial communities from Kabuno Bay, South-Kivu, Congo - kab_092012_10m | ecosystem: Environmental > Aquatic > Freshwater > Lake | place: Democratic Republic of the Congo...
GAGCGACATGCTGTCCACCACCGATTTCATCTTGGCAACACCATCAGCCTTTATCTTGGCTTGAGCCGAAGATAGACCAATCATGGTCGCGGCGTTCATCTCGGTCTTCACGGCCATCTTCATGCCAGGTGACAGCTTGGACCAAAGCACAGACCATGACCCCGGCTTGTTGGTGGTCGGCTTCCCAGCACTGATCCAGCCATGCAGCCCCTTAATTTCAGCCGGGGTCAACTGCGTCACAGTGTCCGACGTCGCCGCCTGCGTTGGCTGGGCCGCCTGTGGATTTTGAGACTTGAGCGTTACCAGCACCTGATGGGCGATTTGGGCCTGCTTCTTGGCATAGGTCTGCTTGGCACCGGCCTTGGCATCCACAAACGCCTGTAGCCCGGCCACATCGCCAGCGTGCGCCATGGCCTCGATCTTGGAAATGGCGGCGTTGTGGCTCTTGGCGTTGGTGTTCGATTCAGACAATTTCAGTTTAAACCACGGGATTGACTGAACGGCCATGAGCTGGTCAGAGGAAAGCGGTCTGGTGACGACGGCCACGGTCGGATTGACGGACGGAGCAATCGGCTTCTCATTGGCCGTCAGCAGCGCCTGCACATCCATCGGCGACATACCGAACTCGGCAGCAGCATCCTTGACGATGGCCGCCTTGGACTTATCCGACAGCTTGGCGACCACATCAGCCGGTACCGGCGTGCCTTGCTTGATGAACAAAGCAGCTGACAGCTCGGGGCCTTCAATGGCGACATGGCCCAAGCTGGTACCGTTACCGTGCGCCTCCCACTTCCCGTCAGCGTTGAGCTTGTACTTGGTGCCAGGCCAGTCCTTGAGCGTTTGCCAGGGGCCGTCAGACTCAGGCGGATCAAACTGCTCCAGAAGCTTCTTGGCGTAGGCGGCATAGGCCTCGCTGCTGCCGTGATCGCTGGCGGCGTCCTTCAAGCGATCAACATAGCCGTCAGTGGCCCAATCATTGAGCTTGGCTTTGATCTTTGGGGGAAGCTCGTCCGTTACTTTGGCTTGAGCCGTGGGGCCGGGGTTTGCAGCCTCTGCGGGCTTTGCAAGATCGGCAGTTGCGGCTCCCTGTGCTTGTCCTTGCGAGCTTGTTTCGAGGGCTTGAGCGGCTTGAGGCTCATCAGGGTTTCCTTTCTTGGTTACGGATTTCTTGCTCAGGTTGGCAGAGGCCTGGGTGATCAAGTTTTCGTAGGCATCCACCCCGATCTTGGCTGCGATAGCGTCTGCCAGGTTGCCCTGGGTCTTGCTGTCGGCATCGAGCATGGCCTGGTACTGCGCCGGGGTTGGAACCTTGCCTGCCAGCATGGATGCCTTGAACCCGGACAGAGCTGCAGATGAACTAGCCTGTTTTTGCAACTCAGTTGCATGATGCAGGATGATGTTGGCTTGGTGATCGATGTCCAAGCTCTGGAAATTCGGGATGTCGGCTATCGCGTTTTTGTGCGCTATCTTCTGATAAAACGAGCCATGGCCAGTTGAAACCTTCATGTCGTCATGATCATCTGCAACAAGAACGTGTTTCTGGTGCGTCGCATGCACGCGGCCATATTTGTCGGTGTACGCCTGAATCCACTTCAATTCTTTGTGGGTTGCCTTGAGCAAGTCCTCGCGGACGAAAAGGACTACGTTCATTTTTCACCCTCCTCGTCGTTGCCAAGAATCAATGCACGTTCTTGATCAAATTCGGGGTCTTCACCGTCGAACTCGGCAAAATCGCCAGCCAAGAAGTGACTTCGCCCGGTCAGGCCGTCGCGCACGATCTGGCCGCCCTCACCGGTCTCAACGGTCTCAAACACCCGCTCTGCATGCTCCTTATGGCCAAGGTAGTCCTTCCACGGAACACCTATTCGGCCATCTTCTGCATGGTCAACCAAGAATCCGTCCTTGCCGTAGGCCAGCACTTTGCCGGACGTGGCCCCGCGCTTGGGGTGGTTGAAAAACACATGGTCGTGGATGCCGACACCATAGATGGACGGGTGCGGCTTTGGCTCCTCGTTATCTTCAGTCCTTTTGGCGGCAGCCGGTATGGATGACGTAGGGATGGCTTTAGCGAGCACGGTGCCGAAGTTCAACCCATCGCCATCACGCTTGACACCAGAAAGCAGCTGGCCCATACTTACACCAAGCCCAGGCGCTTGACCAGGTGGAGCCGCGATGAGCGTCCCCTGGGGGTCACGTTGGTGATACTCGCTTGGGCCTTCTAATTCCACAGCATCCAGCGAATGCAGATTCTTTCGCTCAACCCCGTCTGAAAACAGGTAGTCCTTCACGGTCAGCTTGACCCGATGGAACACCGCGCCGATCATCACAGGGCAGTACAACCGGTGAACAGCAAAGACGTGCGGGTTGCCATTTTTGTCAGCATGGGTCTCTGCACGAATGGCGTTGTGGACAATCGACTCCAGACCACCGATTGCCTGTAAGCCAGCGATGGTTTGCTTGTCCCACTTCGCCATCTTGTACCAATCATCGCGCCCAACGACCAGAGAAAAGCCGGTGTCATCATTGACCTCGCCGTCTTTTGGCCAATTGCGAAGTTTTGCAATGGCGGCGTCTTTCAGAATTTTGTGGTCGTCTGAACCGAAAGCGCCGTCTGGGTTGACTCTCACAAGTGGCGCGATCTTTGACGCAAGCCCGGCCCGCTCGCCGTGAGAAAAAGTGAAGCGACCCAGAAGATCGGGCTCTGTGGCCTTCATTAAGTTCCACGACTTACCAAATGGCTTACCAGGACTCGCATTCTGATCAACAGGGTCGGACCCAGGATCGGTTTGTTTCTGGCCCTGGCCCGGTTGCCCATCGCCACCTCCATCGGACGACTGTGGCGCGTTTTGTTGGCCTTCACCACCACCGCGCACCTGTTGATCTGATTGGTCTTCCTGCTGTCCATCAGGTGCTTCACCACCAGGATCATCACCACCATCAAACCCAGGCTCCTGCTCATGCGACTGCATGTCAGGCCCAGGCTGCTGGGCGGCCTGCTGCTCCTGCGTCCACGGCCCAATCAGCGACGGATTCAGTGGAGCATCGCCCCATGATGCAGACTGCGCATCCATACCCAACTCAGCGCGCATTTCGTTCACCGACATGGTGAGCTTTTTCAGCTCGTGGCGCTTATCAGCATCATCGGCGTCCACGCCAGTCCAGCGAAACACATACGAGTCGCCAAAGTCGGCCAAGATGTAGTCGCTGAAAATGCTCTCGTAATACGACAACAGCGGGCGCAAGCCTGAGTCTTTCGAGGCGGCCAGCTTTTCAGCGGTATCAGACCCGCCTAGCGGTGAGGTGTTGCCACCAGAGAACGAGTCAAAGTTGATCTCCGCCGGGCTCATGCCGTAGATGGCGCAGATGATGGACGTGAGAAAGGTCATCCACTTGGAAAACATCATTTCGTTGAATTCGACCCCAAAGTTCTCGAATTCCGCTTTTGACTCCTGATCTTTTGACACTAGCACCGGCACGCTCCAGGCGTTGTTCACCCCTTTAACCATCCCGTTCCAGTAGCGTTTGAACGAGGCCAGGTCAGCCTCCGAATAGTTGCCCGACAAGTGCAGAACACCCTTGGGGATGGAGTTGTCGCTGAACCCCCGGATGTTGAGGGTCATGGCATTCAGGAAGCCCGTCACCACCTTGATCAACAGCTCGGTCTCAGACAGACCATACCCAGCGGACATTACGTCTGATCGCGGGTTACGCGGCTCGTAGATCAGGCCATTAAAGTCGTAAGCCGTTCGGATGTTGCCCTGGACCACCTGCAGTGCAAAAATTTCATCATCCCCACGGTAGCCTTCCTCCGTGCAAAGCCGGATCGTGGCTCCGTCAACGGCGTAAAAGCCATCCATACCAAGGGCTTTGTTGCGCTTAAGCTCTGTCTCAATCGGGGCAGAATCCATAGACAGCGAGTCACGCACCGACAGCGCAACGAACTGGCGCAGCGACTGGCGGCCGAGGCGCTTACGCTGACGAGGGTTGAATTCCCAGCCGCAGTTTAAAAAAAACCGCTGCAACAACTCGGTGGTCTTGCGCTCTTCGTCTGTGAGCTTGTGTGACACATTAGCGTGCCGCACCACAAAGCCAGGCCCAAAGCCCGACTCCTGAATTTTGCAAAACGCTTGCATCTGGCGCACACGGGTCATCACCACCGCAGAAAGCACTGGGGTCTGCTCGACCATTGACCGCAGCACGTTGAAGTTCATCGCTCCAGGGCGCTCAATGTAGTCCCCAGTGATTCCGTAGTTCAGGTCGTCCAGCACAACCGACTGAATGCCCTTTTTGCCGCTGTTCTTTGACGGAAACGGGACAACCACGTTTGACTTCATCAGCTCCTGCTCTTGCGACTGGCGCATGATGGCGTCGATGATCACCCGCATGTTCTCAGACGGGATCACCGATGACGGGTCAATGGCAGACTTTTGCAGCTCCAACTGCGCATCAAAGCGCTCTGCTGCCAGGGCAGTTTGATCGAAAGCGGTGATAGCGGTGGTATTTTGGCTCATGCTGCAATGGTGCAGTCACGACCGCCGCGCCTACTGTGCAGGGCCAACAAGCTGCCTTAACCCGCCGATCGTCAAGACTCGACCGGGATGAACATCACGCAACCCGGATCTTTGGCTTGCACAGAGAAATTGTTTTCGGCACAATAACTCCGGTCTTTGTCAAACGAAATACAGCGGCCACAAACGTCCAGGCTTGGCTGGGTGCTCAGAATGGTCTCCATCACCCCTTGCAGCAGAGCGGGAACAGTACTGATAGCAGAACCATCGCTCATAGGCACCTCTTTGGTCGGCGGCAAGATAAAAGACGACGTGCCGTGCTGGCGAGCCCAGGCCACATCACACAGCATGTTGGCGTAGCTGTAGTGCGGGTCGATACCCACCTTTTTGACCTTGGCAACTAGCTTGCGTGTTTCTGGGTGATCCTCAACGATCAAAGCAGTCTTGGTAAAGTGGTAGAACACCCAATCGCGCAACAAGACAATGCGCTTGCGAACACCATCCTCCAACACATCCTGCTCAAGCTCTTCAGGCGGCGGGAACAGACAAAACGCATCGCGCACGCGATACAGCGCGGTCTGCATGCATTTGTACTGGTTCAAATTGACAGAGTAACGCGACCGGTCGTCCTCGGACGTCTTGATGTCGGAGCGGGAAAGCGTGTCGCCCCAGACCATCTGGTCGTCCTTCAGATCGGAATACCCAGCCAGAAACACCTTTCCTGGGTGCCTGTTGGCAAACCGGCGCGCATCGTTGACGTTGGGAAGTTGCTCAATCACGCACACCACAACGCCATACAGCCCCATCAGCACCGTGCAACGGTCAAACGGCGACGCGTTGGGGTTCCCAGGCGTTGGATTCGCAAACACGGCCTCCACATGCACAACGGCCTGTCGGCCATCTGGCATGCGCTTCTTGATGACAACCGCATTGAACCCGCCCATCTGGTCAATGCCCATGTAGCAGCCAACCCCCGACGACTGCCAGACAACACCCGCCAGGCGGCCAGCCTCCACTGCAGCTAGGCAGTGAGCCATCGTCACCGGCAACTGGTCGGCATCAATGTAGGGGCGCGCCAGGGTGCGGTTGTAAAACGACTTTTTCTGATCGCCCGTCTTGGCCCGACCATACGATTCGATCATCTCTCGCGGGGTCATTCGCGGGGAAATGGTGCGAGGCAGCATCAACGAGCGATACGGAGCCCCGGGCTTGAGCACTTTGTACGAGCCAATCTGCGGATCAGCAATGTATCCGCCACACTCTGGGCAGGTCCAGACATACTCGTTCATGGGCGCGCCAGGGAACTGCCCGGTGTTGTACCTAATCGACTTTCCAGGGAAAATGCCAGCGGGCTCCGTCAGGTCCGACTGAGCATGACAGCTCGGGCACTCGGTGTGCCAGACCTCCTGCGTGCCCATCAGATACCAGAAATTGATGTCCAGGTCCGGCATGTTGGCGGTGGACAGCAGCAGCGTGTAAGCCACATCCGAGTCGCCGGTACGGGCGCGCACCTTGTCAATTTCGGCCAGGTCCATCTCCTGAACTTCATCCAGAGTCACCACATCCATCGGGCGAGACTCGGTGGACACCCGGCCAGAGGTCCACAGAAACAGGAAAATTGACTCCCCAAGCGTGCGAGTCAGCACATTGCCTTCGCCGACCGTCTTTTTCTCACCCCCACGCACCGCCGAGGTCATAGCTTGGTAAATCTCTGGCACGGAGCGAACGATCCGCATGAACCGGTGCTCTGACTTGTAGGATGCCGTCGCCTGGTCAGGCATGAACATGCCGATGGTGACCGGCCCCCACTTGATCGCCATGTAGATGTTTGCCAGAACCTCCCAGACGGTCAGGCCGAGCTGGGTAGCCTTTTGAATCACCAGTATCTTGCGGAACGCCTCGTCCTTGGTGGTCGGAATGGCGTCATAGACAGGCACCAGCGCGGGACGATTGTCCAGCCTGAAGGGCTTCCCGTCCACTTTCATGCCGTCGCTGCCGTCCGGCTTAGTGCCGCGCGCCAACTTCTCGCACCACTGGCGGAAAGTCATGTCCTCCGGAATGGAGTTCATGAGCCCAGCCGCCTCGATTCTGAGCTTTTGCCGCCTGCGGGCCTCCAATACAGCCGCCGCTTTGACGGCAGGACTTGATACGGTCGTCGCCATCAGGTAGTCGATTTCCCATTGATGATGGCCTCAAGCTCCGCGTCGCTCAGGTCTTTAAGTGCGCCAGGGTCCACCAAAATATCCAAGCCCCAAGCCTTGCGCTCGCCAGCCTGCTGGATGGCAGTCGTCTCTGCGGTGAGCTTAGCCAGCTTGATCTTGACCATGGCCCCATCTGGGTTTGAGTTGCGAATGTTCAGCGCCTCCTGGCGCAGCACGGCCACGTTTGCCCATTCCGTGCGGTGCCGGGCAGTCACCTCGGCGCGCTTGTTCTCAGCATCCTCACGCGACGAATGGGCCAGCTTTGGATCGGACGCGTCCGATTTGCCGTCCGAAGCCGTCCGATTTCCCGCTGAGTCAGTCATCGCATCGGCTTTTCTCTGGGCCGCCGCATTGATGCCATTCAGGCTCCCGCGCCTTTCCCAGCCTTCCTTCTTAGCTCTTGATTCGATAGTTGTCTTGCCAGGAGCATGGAACTTGAACTTTTCGGACGCCCGTCCGGCAGCCTGGTTGTAGGTTGGCTCGTCCGGGTCGTACTCCCAGCACGTCCGAATGGCCTTCCATTGGTCTTGAGTTAGGCGCGACATGGTCATGCCGCCTTCTTAGGTGACTTGCGAGGCGTATCAAACAAACGCGCCGCTGGCCACTTGTTATGCACCCGAGACTGAAAACAGCTTCTGTTAATGCCAGACACCTCAATAGCTTTCCAGACAGGCATCGGCCCTATGGGTGTGTCGATCACCCTGGCGTTGCGCCGGTTCTGGCTGTTCACCTTGGTTGTGGTCCATTGACAGTTGTCAGGCGAATAGGGACCGTCGTTGTCCTTTCGGTCAAGCTCCGCGCCAGGGAACGGGCGAATGCCCATGTCGGCAAGGAAGTTGTCAAAGGAATCCAGCCAGCGCAGACAAATGGTGATGCCACGCCCACCGTACCGGAAATAGACCGGGTGATTGGCACTCAAACAGCGGGCACGCATTGAAGTCCATGTGGCATAGGTGGCCCGGTGCGCCTCACCTTTACCAAGCGAGCCATCGCCACGAACCACACCAATTCGGGCAGCAGGGGTTGTGATCAGGCACCCACACGATGCTGTTGTCCCTTCTCTCATGCGCGAACCACGGACAACGCATGACGTGCCGCAATCACAAAGGCAGTGCCATGAAGCATTTTTACCGCCATCGAGCCCAGCATATGACTGCACAGAGAGCAGGCCGAACTTTTTCCCAGAAAGATCAACGAGTCGTCCCATTCTCAAAACCTCTGGCATTCAGCCGGTGAAACAGGAAAAGCCTCACCCGTAACGGCGTGAACCGCAGAACGACCCGTCCAGGCCTGCCAGCGCATCACAGCGACATCCACATAGCCAGGGTCCAGCTCACTGGCGCGGCAGCACATGCCAAGACGCTCGGCAGCCATCAGGGTTGACCCGGACCCACTGAAAGGCTCAAGCACCAGATCGTTCTGGCGCGCAGAATTTTTGAGTATTCTTTCAAGTAGCAATACCGGCTTTTGAGTCGGGTGATGATCCGATCGCTTGGGCTTCGGGTGCCGAAGAATGCTGCCAGGGGCCTGCTCATAGGTGGCCTCCCCCGAGACAATCAGCGTTTCGTCGCCAACCTTGATCACCCATCTGCCATCGTCCTGCAGCGTGAATGGCGAGCCTTCACCGGATTCAAGCACGGTGGTCTGTTTGCGCCCCCCCCACCAGCGCTGTTTGCCTCCCGGTTTGTCACAGAGCAATACCGGTTCATGCCGCCAGTGGTACCTGGATCGTCCCAAAACAAGCGAGTCTTTCACCCACGTCAGGCACTGGCTGACCTTGAACCCAGCATCCAGCACGGATTGACGGAACGCCAGACCCTCAGAGTCGGCATGAAAGATGTAGGCTGACGCCCCTGGCTTGAGGTGGTCAAACAGGCACTTGTTCACCAGCACCAAAAAGGCGCGCAGCTTGTCGCCCGTCAGATCATCATTGGCAATGGCCTTTTTGCCTTTGGCCTTGTAGCTCACCCCAAAAGGAGGATCGGTCAGCACCACGTCGGCCATCTCGGTACCAAGCAGCGTACTCCATGTCGCCGGGGACGTGGAATCCGAGCAAATGATCTTGTGTGGACCGCAAACCCACATATCGCCGGACTTGGAGTGCGCTATTTCTGGGACATCAGGCACTTCATCTGGGTCTTTCTCGTTGAGCAAATCCGGGTCCATCAAGTCCGTGAGTTGGTCACCAAAACCCAACAGATCTAGGTCGAAGCCTTCTAGCTTCAGATCAGCCAGCTCCAGCTTGAGCATTTCCATGTCGTAACCTGCATTAAGTGCAAGTTGGTTGTCAGCCAAAATGTAGGCCTTGCGCTTGGTGTCGTCCCAGCCAGAGCAATCCACCACCGGCACCGTGCCGACAGGTATGGCCTCCCCGCTTGGAAGTTTGATGACCTTGCCAGCGGCATACAGCTGCTGAGCACCCAGCACGCGGCCATGGCCCGCAACGATGCCCTTCTCGTCGGCCAGGATGGCGTTGGTGAACCCGAACTCGGCAATTGAAGCAGCAATTTGTGCCACTTGCGCGGTGCTGTGGGTGCGAGCGTTGCGGGCGTAAAAGACCAGAGACTCAACCGGGGCGAACTGTGACTTCAGACCAGCTGGCATTGTGGGGGCTTCTGTTTTCATGGAATTTCAGTGGGTTACATCAGGCTTTTGGAGCATGGCCACCAGCTCTGGCACATTCGTGACCTGGAGGCGAAAGTTGGAATCGATGCAGGCAACGTGCACACCTTGGGGAACTGCCTGGATTAGATAGTCCACCAAATTCATCACATTCTTTTGACTGGCTTCTATCGGTACTTGGAGCAACAGAATTTGTCCGGCCACCGGGGCCAGCTTGGACAACTCAAACGAAATCAGGTTGCGGCTATTCACCACATCAGACATCACAGCTCCAGCAGCTTCGAGCGCTTGAACTTCACCCCTTGCGACTCTGGAATCAGGACGGGCTCACCGGTACGCGGGTTGCGGCCTGGACGCGCAGGGCGCAAGACCCGGCGCAACTTGCCGATGCCTTTGATGTTCACCTCGCCGGTGGTACGAAGCTCGTCGGCGATGACTACCAACGCCATGTCAATGGCCCGATCAACGGTGGCTATCGGAAGGTCGGCGGCTTTGGCGGCTTTTTTCACTAAATCATTGTGTGTCATGGGGTTTCTCCAATTTGATAAAAGTCAATCGTTATCTTCAAGAAGTTCATGAGTGAATTTTTTGAACTTCACTGGATGCAGCGCTGGCGGCTTGATAGGAACCACAGCCACCTTGCGCCGTAACATGTAATTCAATTCAGCAGCCCATCCAGGCTGAACCATGCAGCGAAGCATTGCGCTATGCTTGCCCACGTGCGCACCACACATACAAATGTCGTCAACTTTTCCATGCGTGCTTAAGCCGCAAGTTGCACACCAGTAATAGTTGCTACCAGGGACCCGAAGCAACTGCGATTCGCAATTTATGCAAACATGTCCGGTCTCGAAATGCTTGGCCGACTCTTCAGCTTGGGCCAAAGACACTTCTTCCCCCGATAACCATATGGCGATTAACCGTTGAATTACTCCCGGGAGTTTTGGCATTGATCGACTTTCCATTCTCAAAAATACTGATCTGGTTCGACCAGGCCGACCGGCGCAAGTCCAAAACCAAATCTGTCAAACCCCACACCTTTTGCGCTACCAGCCTGGCCTCAACAGCGCAAGAAGCCTCAATCAAGTACCTGCGGCACGACCCCCGGTGGATGAAGAAGAACCGCTCAAGCGAACGGTATTCACGCGGTACACTGCCCTTGGCGTTTTTTCCCAGCCGCCACTCGCGCTCGCGGTTGTAGCAACTTATGCACAACCTCCCCATCACCATCCGACCAGCACCAGAACCACACCGGACACAAACCAATTTCTTCTGGAACGGAGCCCCGACATCCAGCCCAGCATTTCCAGCCCCGATTTCGCACTCAACACAGTGCGGCAGCCGATACCGCCACTCCTTTGTTTGCGCTGCCTTGTACTGATTGGCGCAACTCACCTTTGACAGCGTCAACTTTCCCGGAATCTTTGGGCACTGAAAAAGCTCCATGTCCACTCCTTAAGATGATGCTGTCACGACCTGAAATCAGAAACTGTTTGATCTATAAAGAATTTATGCAAATATCAAAACACCACCACGTTATTTGCACCAGACCGCAGACGGTTGGCGGTTTTTTTGATGATCTGCTCGTACTTTGACCTGGGAACCGACAAAATCTGCAGCCGGTGGTACTCGACCAGTTCACGAAGCGCCTGAATCCCGACACCAGACAAGCCAAACTGCTGGCTTTTTTCAAACCGCCTGGCCGCAGCCAGTAGGTCATCTGTGGCCTGCTCGCAAAACGGAAGAACTTCTGGGCCGATTCCTTCCAGGCCGCATGTTTCGCAGACATTGACCAGATCGACCAGCTCGCGGTAGTCAGTCAGGGTCGCATTGCCGTGAGTCATGGCATCCAGGGCCAATAACATTCGCGTGACCAGCGCGTCCAAGGTTTTCTGGTTGGTGATGCAGGCCCCAGCGATGGCGTGCAAAACCGGGTTGAACCCTGGCGATGTGTTCCAGTGCTTGCGAATGCACTTTTTTCTTGACATATCAGCTCCTTCAAACATTTCTTGTTGGCCTACATCCACCCAGACAGACCGGCGCTGCGGGCGAAAATTTGACCCGTGTGCGCCTATTTCTCGTGGTGAGGGCGTTGGCACCAGCCCCATGATTTCGGCGCACTTCGGGCCAAAAGGTAACCCGCCAGACCACGCTGCAGCAGTCTGGATGGGGCGGAAGCAGCGAGCGCACTTCATGCATTCATGGCCTCGATGGTCATGGCCAGCAAATCCATCTCATCGAGCTTGCGCGCCTTGAGCAAGCGACGGTCGCCATGAATGCCTTGTGAACCGGTGTGGCAGGTCGGACACAAAGGCACAACCAGCCAGTTCTGCGCTCGCTGAGCCATGCCTTGTCCCTCACGGACGTGGTGGATGTGAACGCCATCGGCACCACATACCATGCACGGCAGTGAAGCCACGCGATCTAAATATCGCTTTTCCGCTTTTGTGGTCATGGCCGGTTGAACTCCCTGTGCCATGAATCAATGCAGTCATACCGCTGTGCGTCGTCCAGGTGTGGCCACAGCACCGCCTGGGCATACGGCTGCCACAAGAAGTCCACGATGGCACGGTGGACCTCGATAAAAGACTGCTCTTCCAGGTTGTGCCATGCAATAGACCGAGGAATCGCGCACAGCACGCCGTCGTGGCCGGGCAGCAGGTCGCAATAGCCAGCGCCAGTCTTGAGCCAGTCAAGCAACCGCTCGAAGTCGTCAAACCGTTCCTGCCGCTCGAACAGCGCGCTCATCTTTGCAAAGAAAAATTTGTGATGATTTGGGCTTCGAGGAAGTCGGTACTGGAAACCCAGCGTCTCACCAACCTCCAGATCTGACACGATCTTGGTGAACTTCGCCCACGCCCTGCGGCCACGATCACCGAAGCCCTCCAGCTTGCCCATTTCGTTCTTGAAAATGACCAAATCAGCCATTCTTTGCCTCCCACTGCTTCAGTGCACCAGGGAAGTACCGGCCACTCAGCACGCCAGCGACCATCTGCAACCCCAGGCCAGTCTTGCGGGCGATCTGCGTAGGTGTCAGGCAGTCTTCATGAAGCAGGCGGTGAATCTCGACTGCCTGCTCAAAATACAAGCCGCCATCGGTCATGCCGCCCATAGGGGTTTTGATGTTCATCATGCGGTTACCGCCTTCCCAATCTTGCGCAGGTACGGCAATGGCAAACTAGACCAGTCGAACTCATCTTTGAAGTCGCCGCAATAGTGGTCCCGAATCGTTACCGGATGCCCAGCTCCGACCGGCGTGCTTATGCTGGATATACCAGTCATTGACATTCGCTCTACCGACGCAACCGGTGCATGTCTGATGCACTGCCCTGCAACACTGTTGGCGTATTGCCACCAGTCGCAGCCAGCGCAGCAAGGGCCATGAGCGACATAAAAGCTGTCTATGACCTCTGAAACCTTGTCGGGGTTGATCATTCCTTCCCCCGAAGCATCAAGTCCAAACGACTGAGGGCATTCCACGCCACATGGGCAGCGTGCATCAGTTTTGTCTCAGGGTCAAACGCCTCACCGCGCATCTCTTTTAGCCAGTGGCGCAGCATGGCATCGGTGTAGCGCTCGATGCCGTTTGGCACATTAACCCATCCGCCATCTGAATACTTTTTCGCACCCACAGTGCCAACCCGTCCAACCTCTTCCAACGCACGTGAGAAGTCGCCCAGCACCAGGCCAAGGCGGTTCTTTCCTGAATCCAATTTCGCACCCGGCTCGTTGGGGCTTTTTCCGTTCGGGTCGAGTTCTCTCACAACAAGACCTCCTGCACCAAGGTATCACTCTTTGATTCAAAAAGATTTGGCTCAGAATAGGCCGCCTCAATCCTGGCGCACGCAATGTCAAAGTACTCTGGATTTAACTCAATCCCGACAAATTCACAACCTGACTCAATGGCAGCAACACCAGTCGTCCCAGTTCCGCAAAATGGATCAAGCACAGACGATGCACCAGATGTAACGACCGCCCTGCGCATAATTTGGATCGGCGTGTAGCCAGGATGGCCAAACGTGTCTTCCCGAAAAAAATAACCTTCACCCCGATGGCGAATGCCTTCCCAAAGATTCCATGGGTTCTTTTTTGGACGACCATCAACAAGCATTGATGAGAACTTTTGCGTCCACCCGCTACGCACGGCATACCCAGCAGCCATAGGGATAACGACCTGTTGCGCAGAGGGCATCATTTGCCAGAAATTGAGCATCTTGCTTGTCGGAATGACCCACCAGTTCTGCGGCGCAATGCGACGGCATTCAGTAATCACAAACGCCATCCAATTCAAGTAATCGGACTCCGGCATTGCATCTTTGTGCACGCCGTAATCTTTCCCAACATTGAATGGAGGGTCTGTCACAACTGCATCTATATCACTCAGTTCAGGTAGAACGTCACGGCAGTCCGCGCAATACATGGTCGCCGATCCAATGATGACTTTATTGACTGCTCCCCCACGGCTGAAGCCGGGGGATTCCCGACTATCCACCATGATTGGCTCCTACTTCTAGACTCCAAAGCCAGATAGGCATTTCACCACCAGCTATTGATTGTGTAGCAGTCATGCATTCACCCCACCAAACTCCACTGCCAGCGTCATTTGCACGCCTATCCCGGCAATGAGTTCCCCCTTTTTTCCGGGGCCTCTACACCAGTCCACCAGCACCGGTCGAAAACGCGAATCGTCCACCCCCAGGGCGGCGGCCATGCCATCAAGGAGCGCCTTGCTTGCCGCAAGCATGTTGTCCGCGTCCCGTTTGCGCCCATCAGGTGTCAAAAACAACAGGCTTAACGGAATGTCGCCATCTGGCGCGGAAAACGATCCTGCGGCCTTTGTGGCGTAAAAGCCGTAGGACTGATGCGCCAGCTTGAGCGCGTGGGTCTTTGCCCAATGCTCCCCGTTCTTGCGGTTGGGGAACAGTTCCGGGGCTGGGAATGGCATCCTGACAATCAGCGTCATTGATCAGGCCCTTTGACCCATGCACCAGCAAAAACCACCGTCATGCCCATCAAATCAACGATCACGGACACAGCAAACAGGACGGTAAATGCCACGTAAAACGGCACGGCCAAAAACGTGCGCAACGCCCTCATTTCTGCCCCCGCTCTTTGCACCACGCATCGCGGCAAGCGCCACCGATGCACCAGCGGTGGCCATAGGGCACGGGCTCCAAGCAGTACAGACACACCCCGGTCGCCACAATGGCAGGCCTTTGCGCGCGCGCAGCACGGATAGCGTCGGCCAGACCTATCTCTTCACGCTCCTGCGCTTGATCAATCTCGTCCAATTTCAGCCCCTTTTTCCTGTTTTTGCATGGCCTCACGCAGCCCACGTCCAAGGCTCCAATCGGGCAGCAAGTTGCGGTAAAACTCCGCAGCAGCACTGGCATATTCAGGCTGCGGCGTGGTCATATTCGTCCCGTTTTTCATGCGCAAAATGTGGGCGATCAATTTTTCGCGCATCTGCACATACTGGCTCAAAGCCCGTTCCCCCTAGAAACCGCAGACTTTGCTGGTGCTGGGCCAGACCACCCTGCAAACTTGGTCTGTTCTCCAACGTAAAACAGATTGATCACGCCGCACCTGCCATTCCTGTTTTTAGCTATCGAACACTTGGCGTAGTTGATCCAGTCCCCGCCTAAATCTGGTTTCGCTTGGATCGGACGGTGCACAAACAGCACCACATCGGCGTCCTGCTCAATCGCGCCAGAATCCCGCAAATCGCTCAGTTGCGGGGTAGCGTCAGTGCGCTCCTCAACCTTGCGATTAACCTGGGCAAGACACAGCACGGTCATGTCAAGTTCTTTGGCCAGCGTCTTCAGCCCACGGCTGATTTCCTCAAGCTGATAGGCGCGCTGCTGCTTTGCGTCAAGGCCGGTCATCAGGCCGATGTAGTCCACGATCAACACATTCAGGCCATGCAGCCGTTTGACTGCGCGCGCCTTGCTGCGCACCTGGTTGATGTTTAATCCACCTTGGTCTGTGACGAAAAACTTGAGATGCTTTGACATCTCAACGCCATCAACAACACGATCCCATTGCAGGCCACGGTTAGGGCGTTTGAC
>Ga0172373_10006587_pt1 | contig 15392 bp, 10 predicted proteins | sample Lak10m_2_FD_114546 | JGI IMG/M metagenome (GOLD analysis project Ga0172373, IMG submission 114546) | Freshwater microbial communities from Kabuno Bay, South-Kivu, Congo - kab_092012_10m | ecosystem: Environmental > Aquatic > Freshwater > Lake | place: Democratic Republic of the Congo...
CTAGTTCGTGCCGGTCATCTCCTTGACCTGCTTCTCCAGCGACTCGAGGCTCCAGTCGCCCGGCTTCTGGCTGGGCGGGAACTCCTTGAGACTCATGAGGAACTCGCTCGCCACGGCCTGCAGCGGCACGAGCACGAACGCGCGGTCGATCATCCAGTCGTGGTACGTGTTCGAGTTCTCCTGCGCCTTCTCGAACGGATCGCGGCGCAGGTTGCAGAGCTGCGGCAGGCGGTTGTGGACGAGCGGCTCGCGCCAGACCTGCAGCTGGTGCGCGCGGTTCTCGAGGTAAGTCGCCTTCCAGTCGCCCACGCGGATGGCCATCACGGCGCCGTCGTCGCCCACGTAGATGAACGACTTGCGCGGCGAGTCCTTGGCCTTGCCCGTCAGGTAGTCGGTCAGGTCGAAGCCGTCGATGTGGTTCTTGTAGCTGCGGCCATTGTACTCGGCGCCCTTGAGCAGCTTCTCCTTCACGCCGGGCGCACCGGCCGCGGCGGCGAAGGTCGGCAGCCAGTCCTCGTGCGACACGATGCCGTTCAGGGTCTCGCCCGCCGGGAAGTGGCCCGGCCAGCGGACGAAGCACGGCACGCGGAACGCGCCTTCCCAGTTCGAGTTCTTCTCGCCGTGGAAGGGCGTCGTGCCGGCGTCGGGCCAGGTGTTGTAGTGCGGGCCGTTGTCGGTCGAGTACTGGACGATCGTGTCGTTGGCGAGACCGAGGTCGTCGATCAGCTTCAGGAGCTCGCCCACGTGCAGGTCGTGCTCGACCATGCCGTCCGAGTACTCGTCCTGTCCGCTGATGCCGATGTGCTCCGGCTTCACGTGCGTGCGGAAGTGCATGCGCGTCCCGTTCCACCAGCAGAAGAAGGGCTTGCCGGCCTTGGCCTGGCGCGTGATGAACTCCTTGGCGGCCGCCAGGGTCTCGTCGTCGATCGTCTCCATCCGCTTCTTGGTGAGCGGCCCGAGGTTTTCGACCGTCTGTCCGCCCTTGCCGTCCGTCTTCGACTTGATGACGCCGCGCGGGCCGAACTGCTCACGGAAGGTCTTCCCGTTGGGCAGCTTCATGTCGTTGGGGTAGTCGCGGTTCTCGGGCTCTTCCTCGGCGTTGAGGTGGTAGAGGCTGCCGAGGAACTCGTCGAAGCCGTGCACCGTGGGGAGGTGCTCGTCGCGGTCGCCCTGGTGGTTCTTGCCGAACTGGCCGGTGGCGTAACCCTGGCTCTTCAGGATCGTGGCCATGGTGACATCGGTCTCCTGCCAGCCCTCCTTGGCGCCGGGCATGCCGACCTTGGTCATGCCCGAACGAACCGGCACGGAACCGCTGATGAACGCGGCACGACCGGCGGTGCAGCTCTGCTGCGCGTAGTAGTCGGTGAAGGCGAGGCCCTCCTTGGCGATGCGGTCGATGTTGGGTGTGCGGTAACCCATCATCCCGCGGCTGTTGTGGCTGATGTTCCAGGTGCCGATGTCGTCACCCCAGATGACGAGGATGTTCGGTTTCTCCGCCTGACCGCCGGCTTCACCGGCGGGAGCTCCACCGCTCGTGGCGGCCAGAGCACAGGCACCGCACAGGGCGGCGAGGAAAGTCGTCTTCATGAGCACGCGGTACTCCATGTTTCGCGGATGGCTTGGCGGACAGAGCCCGGGCCGAGGCGGCCCGGGTGTTCAGGGGACGAGCTGGGTCGAGGGGGCGAGGGCCGCGCGCAGGCCGTCGAGCAGCACCGCCTCGCTCAGGGGTTTGGCCAGGAACTGACGCGCGCCCAGGGTACGGCAGCGCTCTGCGTCCTCGGGCGTGTCGTGCCCGGTGATGACGATCACGGCCGGCCGCGGCGCGCGGCGCGCGAGGGCGGCCAGCACCTCGAAACCGTCCGGATCGGGCATGTGCAGGTCGAGCAGCAGCGCGTCGAAGGGGCGCCGGTCGAGCGCGGCCAGGAGCTCGTTCCCGTCGGCGAAGAGCGTCACCTCGAGGCCGTGCAGGCGCAGCAGGCGCGCGAGCGCCGTGCGCAGGGCGGGCTCGTCGTCGAGCACGGCCACGCTACAGGGGAGGGCCAGGGGCATCCCGCGAGCGTGCCGCGTGGGGCGCACGGTTTCCATGGCACCTTGGTGACAGTTACTGCGGTGACACCGGCCAGGGCGAAACCGGCCAGGTCGAAACCGAGCGGAGTGCCCGCGCGTGGACGTGGCGTGCATCAGCGGGCCGGTTCCAGCCCGAGCCTGTCCGCCAGGCGCGCCAGTTCGGCCACCGAGTCGAGCGCCAGCTTCTCCATCGCACGCCCGCGGTGCACCTTGACGGTGTGCTCGCCGATGCCGAGCGCGGCGGCGATCTGCTTGTTCAGGCGTCCGGCCAGCACGTGCTCGAGAACCTCGCGCTCGCGCGCCGTGAGCTGCGCCAGGCGCACGCAGAGCTCGGCCCGCGCGCGCTCCTCGGCCACGCACGCGGCGCTGCGCTCCAGGGCGGCGCGCACCGCGCCGAGCAACGCCTCGGCCTCGACCGGCTTGGTCAGGAAGTCGACCGCGCCGGCCTTCATGGCACGCACGCTCATCGGGATGTCGCCCTTGCCCGTCAGGAACACGATCGGCAACGCCGGTCGCGGGCCGAGCCGCTCTTGCAGCGCCAGCCCATCCAGGCCGGGCAACTCGACGTCGAGCACGAGGCAAGCCGGCTGGGTGAGCGGCGGGGCGGCCAGGAACTCCTCGGCGCTGGCGAAGGCGCTGACCTGCAGCCCCTCGAGCGCGAGCAGGCGCCCCAGCGCGCGGCGCAGCTCGGGAGCGTCGTCGACGAGGTACACGCGCGGGTCAGGGATCATGGACGGGCCGCCGGGAGCTCCAGGTGGAACACGCTGCCGCCGGTCGAGACCGGCTCGGCCCACAGTCGCCCTCCGTGCGCGGTCACGATGGTACGACAGATGGATAGCCCCATGCCAAGGCCGCCCGGCTTGGTCGTGAAGAAGGGCTCGAAGAGGCGCGCCGGATCGGCCGGCAGGCCGGTGCCGTTGTCGGCCAGGGAGAGCCGCACGAGCCCGTCGCTGGACGCGCTCGTGAGGCGGATGCGACGGCTCCCGAGGGGCGCGGTGGCGAGCGCGTCACAGGCGTTGAGCACGAGGTTCAGCAGCACCTGCTCGAGCGGCACGCGGTCGCCGAGCACGGGCGGGAGTTCCGGCGCGAAGCGACGCTCGAGCTCGACTCCGCGCCCGATCAGCTCGCTGCGCATCAGCGTCAGCACGCTCTCGGCGACCTCCTGCAGGGCGAGCGGGCGTCGCTCGGACTCGCCGCGCTTCAGCAGCCCGCGCAGGCGCCGGATCACCTCGCCCGCGCGGCGGTCCGCGGCCACGATGTCGTCCAGGATCGCGCGCACCTCGTCCAGATCCGGCGGCGCGCGCTCGAGCAGGCGCTGGGCCGCCTGCGCGTTGGCCAGGATGATCGCGAGCGGCTGGTTGAGCTCGTGCGCGAGCGAGCCGGAGAGCTCGCTCAGCGAGGCCACGCGCGCGAGGTGCGCGAGCTCGAGTCGCTCGCGTGCGAGCTCGTCGGCGCGCTGCTGCAGCTCGCGCGCCAGGGTCGCGCTGCGCAGCAGATCGGAGGAGAGTTCGAAGCCCACGCCGGCCACGCTGGCCGCGAAGAACAGGCTGGCGGTGACGGGAATGTCGACGAAACCCCAGAAGACCAGGATGGCCTGCAGCGTCGCCGCGCCCACGAAGAAGGCCACGCTGCCGCCGACCGTCAGGGCGCGCCGTTGCTCGCCGCGCTGCCAGGCCGAGCGCGCGCAGTCGAGCACGAAGGCGAGCAGCAGGAAGAGCGAGAGCTGCCCGACCAGCATGGCCGGGTTGGGCTCGCCGATCGGCACGGGCACGTCGGCGCCGAGGAAGCGCACCGTGCGCAGGCCCTCGATCGAGCGGTAGTTCGTGTTGACCGGGTGCAGGAAGTTGAGCGCCAGCGAGAGCGTGCGCGCGAGTCCCGCGCCCCAGGCGAGCCAGGTGCGCCCGCCGCCGAGGTACGCGCGCGCGAAGCCGAGCAGGGCGAGCACGGTGACCCACACCGGCAGGTGGAACCAGCGCAGCCGCTCGCCGTACTGGGCGGCGCTCGTGCTGTGCAGCATCCACAGCTCGAGCGCCGCCATGGCCGACACGCCGGCGGCGATCAGCGCGAAGCAGAGGCTCGCGCGCGCCTCGCGCGAGCGCAGCCAGACCAGCGCGTGCACCGCGCCCGACACGAGGCCCGCACCGACGAGCATCGACCAGAGCACGGTCAGCGGATTCATGCGGGCCGGGCGGGGGAGCGTGGTCTTCGGCGCGCGGTGACGGTTCTGCAATCCGAGCGCGTGCCTGGGCGGGGCGCGAGTCTAGCGTGAAGCGCCCTGCTGTTGTCCGCGCGCGGGCTCCGCCCTACCCTCGCGCCGCTCCGGGAGAGTCGCCATACCGATCCCAACTCGCGCCATGCCCAAGTTGCCCCTCGTTTCCCTGCTCCTTTCTCTCCTCGCGGCCTGCCAGGCCACGCCCGCTTCCGCCCCGCTCGGGGCCGCGGCCCGGGCCTCCGCGCCCGCGCCGCGCCCGCACGTCGTCTTCATCCTGGCCGACGACCTCGGCTGGGCCGACGTCGGCTTCCGCGGCTCGGACATCCGCACGCCGAACATCGACGCGCTCGCGGCGGGCGGCGTGCGCTTCGATCAGCTCTACACGCAGCCCTTCTGCACGCAGACGCGCGCGGCGCTGATGACCGGGCGCTATCCGCTGCGCTACGGGCTGCAGACGATCGTGATCCCCTCGGCCTCGCGCTACACGCTCGATCCCGCCGAGTACCTCTTGCCGCAGACGCTCAAGGACGCCGGCTACGCCACCCAGATGGTCGGCAAGTGGCACATCGGACACTCGGACCAGGCCTACTGGCCCGAGCGGCGCGGCTTCGACTACCACTACGGCATGAAGATCGGCGAGATCGACTACTTCACGCACGAGGCGCACGGGGTGGTCGACTGGTACCGCAACGATCAGCCGGTGGTGGAGGAGGGCTACTCGACGCGCCTGCTCGGGGCCGACGCGGTGCGCCAGATCGAGCGCCACGACGCCGCGCAGCCGCTCTTCCTGTACCTCGCCTTCAACGCGCCGCACTCGCCGTATCAAGCGCCCGAGGACGCCCTCGCGCGTTACGCGCACATCGAGGATCCGACGCGCCGCACCTACGCGGCGATGATCACCGAGATGGACGAGCAGATCGGGCACGTGCTCGACGCCCTGCGCGCGAAGGGCATGCTCGAGAACACGCTGGTCGTGTTCCAGAGCGACAACGGCGCCGCGGCCTCGGCCCAGTTCGCGGGCGAGATCGATGTCTCGAAGCTGAAGCTGCCGTGCAGCAACGGTCCCTTCCGCGAGGGCAAGGGCACGAACTACGAGGGCGGCACGCGCGTGGTCGCCTGCGCGAGCTGGCCCGGGCACATCCCGGCCGGCACGGTCGTCGACGAGCCGATCCACACGGTCGACTGGTATCCGACGCTGGTCGGGCTCGCGGGCGGCTCGCTGGCGAAGACGAAGCCGCTGGACGGGCTCGATCAGTGGTCGACGATCACGCGCGGGACCGCCTCGCCGCGCGACGAGGTCGTCTACAACGTCGAGACCTTCGGTGGCGCGCTGCGCGAAGGCGACTGGAAGCTCGTGTGGAAGTCCACCTTGCCGGCCAAGGTCGAGCTCTTCGACCTGGCGCGCGATCCGTACGAGAAGACGGACGTCTCCGCGCAGCACCCGAAGGTCGTCGCGCGCCTGCAGCAGCGCATCCAGGCCCTCGCGCTCGAGAGCCAGCCGGCGCTGTTGCTCGAGGACGTGATGAACGCCGCGAAGTCCTCGCTCTTCGGCACGCCGGCCTTCCCGGATCAGGATCCGCACTGAGCCCGGGCTTCCGGGACGTTCACGGGCCGCGCGCGGAGTCCCCGCGCGCGGCCCGCTTGATTCGGCTCCGTTCGGCTCAGTTCGGGACGGTGGCGGCGGCCGAGCCGGTGGGGGCGGCGGAGCTGGCGCGCGGCGGGGGCGCGTCGGGGAAGCTCGCGAGGTAGAGCTCGAAGGTCTCGTCCTCGTCCTGGTCGGCGAGGTAGAGCACGGCACCCGGCGTCGGACGCAGGGCGAAGGAGGCGACGTCACCACCGCTGACGAGCGGCGCGTTCCAGCGCAGGGGCGGCGCGCTCGCGTCGAGCGGCACCGAGTAGAGCTCCACCACGCCGTCCACGTCCTGCTCGGCCAGGTAGAACGCGTGGCGACCGCCCGGGGCGAGTGCCAGCGCCTGCCTCGTTCCCGAGCTGAAGCTCACCTTCAGCCCGCCGCCCGGCGGGAAGGGCGCGCTCAGCACGGTCGGCGGGGCGCTGGCGTCGGTGGGGGCGACGACGAGCTCGACCACGCCGTCGACGAGGCGCTCGAGCGGGAACACGACGCGTCTGCCGTCGGGCGTGAAGTGGGCCTCGGGCACCGCGTCGAGCGCGCCCGAGAGCGGCGCATGCAGGCGCACCGGCGGCGCGCTTCCGTCGAGCGGCACGCTCCAGTACTCGACCACCTCGTCGACCGCCTGGTCGGCGAGGTACACGACGCGCGCGCCGTCCGGAGAGATCCAGAAGTTCGCCTCGGGTTCGAAGGCGGCCAGGATGTCGCCGCCGGCGACGAGCGGGCCCGAGAGCGGCAGCGTCAGGCCGTCGGACACGCGCGTCACGTAGAGCTCGAAGGCGTTGTCGAGGCGCGCGTCCGAGGCGAACACGACGTGCTCGCCGTCCGGAGAGAGGCGGAACTCGGGCCGCACCTCGGTCCCGGACGGCAGCGGAGCGTGCAGCCGGCGGGGCGCGCGCGAGCCGTCGGCCGGCACGGCCCACAGCTCGTAGCGGCGAAGTTCGGCCAGGTCGGCGACGAAGAGCGCGAGCTCGTCGCGCTCCCGTAGCCGCAGCGAGAACACCGAGGACTGGTCGTGTGTGGCGAGGTCGAGGCGCTGCGCGGGCTCGTCGAGGTCGAGGCGCGCGGCGTACAGACCGAAGAGCGGGACCGCACCGAAGGAGTTCACCCCGAACACGGCGCGTGCGGCGCGCGGTGCGAGCACGATCGGAGAGATCCCCGAGGGGCGTTCGAGGGGCGGGGCGAGCTCGCGCGCCGGCTGCGTCCCGTCGAGTCGGGCGAGGACGAGCCTGCCCAGCGGATCGAGGCGATAGCCGGAGCTCGTGAGCGGGACGACGATCGTCTCGGCATCCGGAAACAGCGCCGGACCGACCGAGCTGTCGCCGACCACGTGCACGACCCCTTCGGCGGCGTCGAGCGACCCGGCGTACAGGCTCGTGTTCGAGGAATGGGGGAAGAAGTCGCTGACGCTGAAGCGCGTGTAGACGAAGCGCTCGCCGCCCGGCGGGAAGAGGATCGAGAAGATCGTGCCGTCGGCCTCCGGCGTGACGCTCTCCGTGCCGGCGCGCAGCGCCACGCTCGTCACGCAGGCCATCCGATCCCGGAAGCGGTCGGCGCCGTAGAGGATGTGCGTCGCGCCCGGGGACCAGGCGTAGGCGCTGACATCGCCCACGACCGGCGCGGGCGGCAGCGGCGGAGTCACCTCGCGCAGCACGCTGCCCGTGTGCGTCCAGGCGGAGAACTGGTCGAGACCGCCGGCATCGCACAGGAAGGCGAGCGCGCCGTCGGCGCGGAACTGCGGCACGAGGACCTTGCCTCCGGGCGGCAGCGGAGGCGAGAGGCGCACGGGCGGCTGGCTGCCGTCCACGGGCGCGCCGAACAGCTCGACGCGCTGCTGCGTCCCGGATTCGAGGAACCAGAGGCGCTGACCGTCGGGCGAGAGCGCGGCAAGCGCGTTGCCGCTCTGGTACGGAGCACGCGAGAGCAGGCGCGCGGGCTGGCTCGCATCGAGCGCCGCAAGGTAGAGCTCCACGCGCGTGTCGCCATCCTCGTCGGCGAGGCAAAGTGCGTGCGTCGCCGAGGCGGCGATCAGGGTCTGGCCGACCGCGCCCGCGAAGGCAGGGCCGAGCAGCGGGGTCGCCGCGGCGCTGCCATCGACGGGCACGACCCAGAGCTGGAACTGCGTGCCGGCCGCCTGGCTGGCCTGGTAAACGACGCGCGTGCGGTCCTGCGTGAGGCCGAACTGAACGACGAGCCCACCCGGGAGCAGGGAAGGATTCAGTGCCACCGGCGCGGCGGAGCCATCGACCGGCGCCGAGAAGAGCTCGAACACGCCGTCGGTCCGCGCATCGGCCGTGTAGACGACGCGCGTGCCGCCGGCGCCGATCGCGGGCGTGTGGAACCACAGGCCGCCGCCGGGCACGGGCGGTGCGCTCACCCGCGTGACCACACCACCGCCGGTCGGCACCGAGTAGAGCTCGAGCCGTCCGACCACGTTCGCGTCGGCCACGTACAGCACGCGCGCGCCGTCGGGCGTCAACAGAAAGCGCTGCACCTGTCCGCCCGCGACCAGGTTCGCGCTGAGGCGCGTCGGCGCGGCCGAGCCGTCGATGGGCACGCTGAAGAGCTCGGTGCGCCCGTCGATGCGCGCGTCGGCCAGGTACACGGCGCGGTCGCCGGTGGGGTCGAGCCCGAGGATGCCGTCCTGGAACGCGCTGAAGCCGAGCGAGCCGCCCGCGACGAGCGGGCCGCTGAGCAGCACCGGCGGCGCGCTGGCGTCGAGCGGAGCGGAGTGCAGCTCGAACACCGAGTTGCCGTCGAAGTCGGAGCGGAACACGACGCGGTCGCCGGTCACGAGGAAGTCCTGGCCGGTGCTCTGACCCGCGGCGAGCGGCGCGTGCAGGCGCAGCGGCGGAGCGTGGCCGTCGTCGGGCACGACGAAGAGCTCGTGCACGCGGTCCGCGTCCGGGTCGGCCCAGAAGACGGCGAGGCGTCGGCCCGGGACCGAGCGGACGACGACCTCGGGCTCGCTCTCGGGCCGCGTGAAGGCGCTCAGGCGCGCGATGGGGCCGCCCGCGAAGGGCACGCTCCACAGCTCGGATTGGCCGTCGACCTCGAGGTCGCCGGTCAGGAACACGCGCGTGCCCTGCGAGCCGAGCTGGGAGGCCGTGACCTGGCCGCCGCCCTGCGTCGGATCGGTCGCGAGGCGCGCGCTGATCTTCTCGACGGCCTGCGGGGAGCGCGGGGCCGGGAAGGCGGCAAGGAGTACGAGCGCAAGCATCGTCATGGTCAACCTCCGCCCACAGCCTACGCGAGCCCGGCCCCGGCGGGGGAAGGAGAGCGCAGGGAGCGCGGCTGCGGACTCGGAGGGCCACGGCCTGCGTCGAAGAGCCCGCTCTCGCGCCCCGCGTCGGGCCCTAGGCTCGCCAGCGTCCCCCCGACCACGAGGCACCCATGCTCCAGGAAGTCAGCGGCGATCTGCTCCTCTCCCGCGCGGCCGTGCTCGTCCACGGTGTCGCGCCCAACGATCCGTTCCACTCCGGGCTCGCGCTCGCCCTGCGCACGCGCTTCCCGGCGATGTACAAGGACTTCCGCCACTACTGCCAGACCCACCGTCCCGCGCCGGGCAGCCTGTGGGCCTGGTCGGGCGTCGGCCCGGACGGTCCGGTGCGCATCGTCGCGCTGTTCACGCAGGAGGGCGGCTACGAGCACGGTGCGCGGCCCGGGCGGGCCACGCTCACGCACGTGTCGCACGCGCTGGTCGCGCTGCGGCGCTGGGTCGAAGCGGAGCAGCCGGCCAGCCTGGCCTTGCCGCGCCTCGCGACCGGCGTCGGCGGCCTCGACTGGAAGGACGTGCGCCCGCTCGTCACGCGCCACCTCGGCGACCTTGCGCTGCCGATCGAGCTCGTGACGACCTTCCACGCGAACCAGCCGCTGCGGGCCGGGGTCGTGCACACCTGACCGGGTGCGCGCGCGATGCTAGGGTGGAGCGACCCCGAGAACCGGAGCCTTCACCCGATGCCTTCGCCGTCCCGCCTGCTCGTCGCGCTCGCTCTCGCCCTTCCGCTCGCCGCCTGCGCCGGTCCCGGTGCGCAGAAGGTGCCGTGGCCCGACGAGCACGCGGCCGTGGCCGCCGACCGCTGCCGCGTCTACGTGCTGCGCGAGGACGTCGTGGCCGGCTCGACGCGCCAGGTGCGCGTGCTCGACGGCGAGGACGAGATCGGCACGCTGGCCGAGGGCCAGTACCTGTGCTGGGAGCGCAAGCCCGTGCAGGGCATCGGCTCCCTGTACTTCGAGGGCTTCGCGCCCAAGCTGCGCGCGGTCGAGAACGTCTTCGACCTGCCGCGCGAGGCCGGCTCGACGACCTGGTTCGTCGTCTCGATTCCGCACTCCGGGCACCAGCCCGAGACGCGCAAGGTCAGCGCCGACGAGGGCCGCGCGCTGCTCGCGCAGCGCAAGCCGGCCGGACGCTGAGGCGGGCCGCGCGAATCTCCGGACGGGTGGCGGGAGCGCGTCCCCGAGGCTGATGCTGCTGCACCCCAGGTCCGGCTCGACGCGACGTCATTCGGGCAGAGTGACGGAGGCCGAGCCGGTCGGCGCGGCAGATGCGCTGCGGCCAGGTGGCGCGTCGAGGAAGCTCGCGAGCCAGAGCTCGAAGGCTTCGTCCTCTTCCTGGTCGGCCAGGTAGAGCACGGCGCCCGGGGTCGGGCGCAGGGCGAAGGAGACGACGTTGCCTCCCGGGACGAGCGGCGCGTTCCAGCGCAGCGGGGCGCGGCTCGCGTCGAGCGCCACGGAGAAGAGCTCGACCACGCCGTCCACGTCTTGCTCGGCCAGGTAGAACGCGTGGCGACCGCCGGGCGCGAGGGCGAGCGCGCCGGAGCTGCCGAGCAAGCCGTTCGTCTTCAGTCCGCCGCCGGGCGGGAAGGGTGCGCTGAGCACGGTCGGCGGCGCGCTGCCGTCGACCGGGGCGATGACGAGCTCGACCGTGCCATCGAGCGTGAGCTCGAGCGGGAACACGACGCGCCTGCCGTCGGGCGTGAAGTGCGCCTCCGGCAGCGCGTCGAGCGCGCCGGAGAGCGGCGCGTGCAGGCGTACCGGCGGCGCACTCGCGTCGAGCGGCACGCTCCAGAACTCGACGACCTCGTCGATGGCCTGGTCGGCGAGGTAGACGACGCGCAGGCCGTCGGGCGAGATCCAGAAGTTCGCCGTACCCTGGGCGGCAGCGAGCACGTCACCGCCCGCCACCAGCGCTCCGGAGAGGGGCCGCACGACGCCATCGGCAACGCGCGTCACGAACAGCTCGTGGCTCTCTTCCTCGCGCGCGTCGGAGCGGAAGACGACCTCGGTTCCCGCGGGCGAAAGGCGGAATTCCGGGCTCACCTTGCGAGGGCTCGCGAGCGGCGGGTGCAGTCGGCGCGGCAGTCGGGAGCCATCGGCGGGCACGGCGAACAGCTCGAACAGATCCGGGCTGGCGAGGTCGGCCACGAACAGGGCGAGGTCGTCCTGCGGTCGCGCGAGCAGCGCGAGCACGCGGGGCTGCGCGTGGTTCGCGAGGTCGAGCCGCTCGGCCGGCTCTGCCACGTCGAGGCGCGCCGCGAAGAGGCCGCTGTACGCAGCCGTGACGAGGTCGAACACGCCGAACAGGGCACGGCCCGTGCGCGGCGCAAGGGCCACGGGCGAGACCGCGGAGGGGCGGCCCAGCAGCGGCGTCAGCTCGCGCGGCGCCTGCGAGCCGTCGAGCTGCGCCAGCACGAGTCGACCTCGCGGCTCGACGGGGAAGGCGGAGTTCGTGAGCTCCACCAGCGCGCGCTCGGAGTCGGGGAACAGGACGGTGCCGAGGAGACTGTCGCCGACGACGTGAAGCGCAGTCTCGGCCGCGTCGAGCGGACCGGCGAAGAGGCTCGTGTCCGTCGAGGAAGGAAAGACGTTGCTGAGACTGGAGCGCGTGTAGGCGAAGCGCTCGCCGCCCGGCGGGAACAGGATCGACAGGATCGTGCCGTTGGTCTGCGGCGTGACGCTCTCCGTGCCGGTGCTCAACGACACGCTCGTCACGCAGGCCATCCGGTCTTCGAAGCGGTCGGCGCCATAGAGGATGTGCGTCGCATCGGGCGACCAGGCGTAGGCGCTCACGTCTCCCACGGTCGGAGGCGGGGGGAGCGAGGGCGTGAGCTCGCGCGGCGCGCCGCCGACGTAGCTCCAGACCGAGAGCTGGCGTAGGTCGTGCGCCGTGCACAGGAAGGCCACGGCGCCGTCGGCCCTGAACCTGGGGGTCACCACCCGGCCGCCGGGCGGCAGCGGCGGCGAGAGCCGCTGCGCGGGTGCGCTGCCGTCGAGCCGCACGCCGAAGAGCTCGACGCGCTGCTCGGCATCGAGCTGCAGGAACCAGGCACGGGTGCCGTCGGGGGAGATCGCGGCGGTCGAGTCGCCCAGATGCTGCGCGGCATCCGTCAGCATGCGCGGCGCCTCGCTCGCGTCGAGCCGCGCGAGGTAGAGCTCCGCCCGTCCGTCTGCGTCCTGATCGGCCAGGCACAAGGCCTGTGTCGCGGAGAGGTCGACCACCTGCTGCATGGACGCGGTCGCCAGGGTCGGCCCCAGCAGCTGGACCGCGGCCGAGCTGCCATCGACGGGCACGACCCACTGGTCGAGCTGGCGCGACAGGTACACGACCCACGCGCCGTCGGATGAAGTGCGGAAGTCGAGCACCTCGTTCCCGGCTCCCAGCGGTGGATTCAGGCGCACGGGAGCGGACGACGCGTCGACCGGAGCCGAGAAGAGCTCGACGCGGTTGTTGGTGAGCGCGTCGGCCGTGTAGACGACGCGCGGTCCTCGCGCGCCAACTTGGGCCCGCTGCACGTCACCTCCGCTGACGGGGATCGCGCTCACGCGCACCACCACACCACCGGTGGTCGGCACCGAGTAGAGCTCGTGGCGACCGGGAACGTCCTGGTCCGCAACGTAGAGCACGCGGCTGCCGTCCGGCGTGAACATGAAGTCACTCACCTTCCCGCCCGACGGAAGGTCCGTGCTGATCCGCAGCGGTGCGCTCGAGCCGTCGACCGGCACGCTGAAGAGTTCGATGCGATTGTCGAGGATCGCGTCGGCGAGGTACACGACCCGGTCGCCCGCCGAGGAGAGCTCGAAGACCTCGTTCTGGAAGGCGCTGCTGCCGAGCGAGCCGCCTGCGACGAGCGTTCCGCTGAGCAGCACGGGAGCCGTGCTCGCGTCGAGTGGCGCCCGGAACAGCTCGAAGCGGCCGGGCTGGCGCTGGGTGCTGCGGAAGAGCACCGCGTTTCCGGCGATCACGAAGTCCCCTCCGACCTCTTGTCCGCCGGTGTAGGGCGCGTGGAGCCGCAGGGGCGGCGTGGAACCGTCGTCCGGGGCCACGAAGAGCTCGTGGACGCCGCTCGTGACGGGATCCGTCCAGAACACGACCTTGCGGAGGCCCGGAGCCGAGCGGACGCGGACCAGGGGCTCGCGCAGGGTGCGCTCGAACTCGCTGAGGCGCGCCAGCGGTCCGCCGGCGAACGGCACGCTCCACAGCTCGCCGTCGCCGTCCCCCTTGAGGTCACCCGCCAAGAGCACGCGCGTGCCCCGGAAGTTGAGCTCGATGCCGTTCGCGCTCCCGCCGCCCAGGCTCGGGTCGCTGACGAGGGGCGCGTTGACCTTCTGCACGCTCTGCGGTGCGGGAACGAGCGGGAGCCAAGCCAGGATTGCACGACCCGCGATCTTCATTGTCTGGACCTCCGGGCAGCCTAGTCCGCGACTTGCGGGCGGTTGCAGAGGGGCGGTTCCGCCCGAGGGCGGCGGACGGCGACAGTCGTCGTCCAGGTTCCGACGCCAGCCCGGCGCGACGGCGACCGCGTATCCCGGGTGAAACGCCGAGGATGGAGCCACGACGCAGGCGCAGGCGAGGGGCCGACATAGGTGTGGAACTCTTGGATCACCCCACTAGGGTGGAGCGCACCCACCACGTCCGGAGCTCTTCCTCGATGACTTCCCCGTCTTGCCCGCGCGTCGCGCGGCACACTCCGTCCGGCCGCTGAGGCCGTTCCTCCATGCGCCGGGCGTTCACCGCTCTCGTGCTCGCCTGCGGAGGCCTCGCCGGCTGCGGAGGCGGTGCGCCGGCGCGGCCGAATCTCGTCTTGATCGTGCTGGACACGGCGCGCGCGGATCACTTCTCGTGCCAGGGGTATGCGCGGCCGACGACGCCGCACGTCGATGCGCTGGCGGCGCGCGGCGTGCGCTTCAGCGAGGCGCGCTCGGTCGCGCCCTGGACGCTGCCCGCGCACATGTCGATGTTCAGCGGGCTCCTGCCGCGCGACCACGGCGCCACCTGGGCCGCCTTCAGCGAGCCCGAGAGCGCTCCGCTGCGCGAGCTCGTCGCACGCGAGTTCGCGCCCGCCGATCCCGGGCGCATGCTCGGCGCGCGCCTCGCCGCCGCCGGCTACCAGTGCCTCGGCTTCAGCCCGAACCCGTGGGTCGCGCGCAGCAAGGGCTTCGCGCAGGGCTTCGCGGCCTTCCACGAGCTGTGGCGCGACGAGGAGCGCGCCGCCTTCGCGCCCGCGGCGCCGGCCGACGCGCTGGACTCGACGCTGAGCGGCGCCACCGTGCGCGGCGTGGCCGCGGCCCTCGAAGCGCGCGACGAGGAGCGGCCCTTCTTCCTGTTCGTCAACCTGCTCGACCCGCACTTCCCCTACGAGCCGCCCGAGCCGTACCGCGCGCGCCTCGGCGGCACGGCCGCGGGCGTCGCGCGCGTGCTCGAGGGCGGGCGGCGCACCGAGCTCGCCATGATCGCCGGCGCCTCGCCCTTCACGCCCGACGAGCTCGTGCCGCTCTACGACGGCGAGCTCGCTACCGCCGACCACTTCGTGGGCGTGCTGGTGGCCGCGCTCGAGCGCGCGGGCGTGCTCGATGACACGCTCGTCGCCGTGACCTCGGACCACGGCGAGCTGCTGGGCGAGGAGGGCCTGTGGTCGCACCAGCGTTCGGTGGCCGACGAGCTCCTGCACGTGCCACTGGTCCTCAAGCTGCCCGGCGACGCGCGCGCCGGCACGGTGAGCGACGATCCGCTGGCCTCGAACCTCGACGTGTACGCGACGCTGCTCGCTGCCGCGGGCCTCGTGCCGCCCGCGGGGCCTTCGCGTGACCTCTGCGCGCCGTCGCCCGCAGCGCGCGAGCTCCTCGTGGGCGAGTACGACACCTCGCGCGCCTACCTGCGCCAGCTCGCCGGCGTGAACACCGCCTTCGATCCGGAGCGCGAGCCGCGCGCGCTGCACCAGCTCTACACCGCCGGCTGGCGCACCCTGTGCGTCAGCCACGAGCCGCAGCACACCGTGCCGCGCACGCCGTCGGCGCCAGGTGACCCCTCCGCGGAGATGACACGCGCCGGAGAGCTCCTGCGCGAGTGGCTCGCGGCGCGCGACGCGAGCGCGGCCGTGCGCGCCGGGGCGCTGCGCGACGATGCGGCCGCGCGCGAGGGCCTCGAGGACCTCGGCTACGTGGGCGACGACGGAGCCGACGAAGACGGGCGCTGATCGAGCGCGGTCA
>Ga0172373_10006589_pt1 | contig 15390 bp, 13 predicted proteins | sample Lak10m_2_FD_114546 | JGI IMG/M metagenome (GOLD analysis project Ga0172373, IMG submission 114546) | Freshwater microbial communities from Kabuno Bay, South-Kivu, Congo - kab_092012_10m | ecosystem: Environmental > Aquatic > Freshwater > Lake | place: Democratic Republic of the Congo...
GAGCTATGTAACTATTTTTACAACGCAGACGATGTCCATGGATGGACAAGGATCGCGAGAGGCAGGACGCCGTAAGCGACAAATGGACAAAAAGACCAGCGAGTTGGGTATATTCTTCGCCGGGAATCGCCTTATCATACCCGATCGTTTCAGTGTCCCAGGCCATTGCGAGAAGATGGTCTACTGGGTTTGCGATGACTCCCAACCACCGCCCAATGCCTTGTACACAGCGACCAACGCCGTCGCCGTAGCCGTTTCGCTTTGCGCCAGCAGTTCCTGGTCCTGTAACAAGCGCAACTCGGTATCCAGCACAGTCAGGAAATCGGCGACGCCTTCTTCAAAGCGCAAATGCGCGAGTTTATCGGCGTTTTCACTGGCTTCAGCGGCGGACATCAGCAAGTCTCGCCGGGCCTGTTCGCGATTGTAATTGACCAGTGCGTTTTCGGTTTCTTCCAGCGCATTCAATACCGTCTGTTCATAGTGGGCTAGGTCGGCTTCGGCATGCGCGTCGGCGGCCTTGATGCGCGCGTAGACCCGGCCTAAATCCAGGGCCGCCCAAGTGATGCGGGGCCCGACCGAATAAGAATCGGCGCCGCCTGCACCGAGGCCGGCCATATTATTGGCTTCGAGGGAGAGCGTGCCGACGAAGCTGACGCGCGGGAACAGGTCGGCCGTCGCGACGCCGATGCGTTCGGTGGATGCCGCCAATGTGCGTTCGGCTACGCGGATGTCGGGCCGACGGCGCAGCAGCTCGGCCGGTTTGCCGATGGCTATAGTCTTGGGGCTTTTGGGCATCGGTGCAGGCAATGACAGTTTAGCCGTCAATGCGCCGGGGAGTTGTCCCGTGAGTATGCCGAGCCTGTGTATGGCGCGGTAGAGTGCGCTTTCCAGTGTCGGGAGTATTGCTTTTGTGGAATCGAGCTGGGCGGACGCCCTCGATGTATCAAGTTCCGTGCCGCGTCCGCTTTCGAGCCTTACGCGGGTTATTTCCAGCGTCTGCATCTGGTTTTGGATGTTCTTTTTCGCGACAGCCAGTTGGTTTTGCAGGCCGCGCAATTCAAAATAATTTCTCGCGACTTCGGCGATCAGGCTGACGCTAAGATCCCTGAGACCGGCTTCCTGCACTTCGACTTCGCGGCTGCTGGCGGCGACATTGCGGCGCACGCGGCCGAAGAAATCGATTTCCCATGAGGCGTCGAAACCGGTGTTGTAAAGTTTCAGTTCGCGCGGTACGAAGGCGCGGTTATTCAACGCGGCGGTACTGCGCTTTTGCTCGCTGTAATTGGCATGCGCCGTGATCGTCGGGGCTAGGTTTAAACCGCTTTCCATGTAGAGCGCCCGCGCTTCGCGCAGATTGGCCTCGGCTATCCCAAGCTCACGGTTATGCTGAAGGGTCTGCGCGACCAGTTCGGTCAATAATTTGTCGTTAAACAGTTTCCACCAGGCGGTTTCAGCGCCTTGCGCGGAAAATTCAGCGTGCGCGGCATGGCTGAAGGCCGGCGTTATATCGGTTACCGGCGGTCGGTAGTCGGGACCGACGGCGCAGGCGCTCAGCAGAGCGGCGGCAAGCCCTGTCAAGCCGAAGGTTCTGCAATATTTTCGCGGTGTGTAGTGTGCTGGTTTCATAGGCCTGCAATAGCTTGTCGAAAAAAAGCGCGCGCGGCGCGCCTTACGGTGCTCATCATTGATCAGCGGGTAATTTATGCGGCGATGAGCGTAGACGTTGCGCCGCCGCTTGCGTCATCACATAAAACACCGGCGTCAGCAGCAGGCCGAACAGCGTTACGCCCAGCATGCCACTGAATACCGCCGTGCCCAACAACCGCCGCGATTCCGCACCGGCGCCCTCGGCGATGACCAGTGGGAACACGCCCATGATGAAGGCGAAAGACGTCATCAATATAGGCCGCAAACGGATGCCGGCCGCTTCCACGGCGGCGTCGAAACGACTCAGGCCGCTTTCCTGGCGGCGCTTTGCAAACTCGACGATCAAAATGGCGTTCTTGCTCGCAAGGCCGACCAGTACGATAAAGCCGATTTGCGTGAAGATGTTATTGTCCATGCCGCTCAAGCCGACGCCGGTCATCGATGACAAGATGCACATCGGCACGATCAGGATCACGGCAAACGGCAGCGACCAGCTTTCGTATTGCGCCGCCAGCGCCAAAAACACGAACACGACGCTGAGCGGGAACACCAGCAGCGCGACATTGCCGGCCAACACCTGTTGCAGGCTCAGTTCGGTCCATTCGAAGTCAAAGCCCGGCGGCAGTTCCGTCGCCAGCAGTTGATTCATGATGGCTATGGCTTGCCCGGAGCTGGTGCCTGGCAATGTGCCGCCGTTGATTTCCGCGGCAGGGTACATGTTGTAACGCGTGATCTTGTCGGGTCCGGTCGTTTCGTTGACGTCGATCAGCGAACCTAAGGGTACCATGCCGCCTTCGCGGTTGCGCGTCTTCAGCTTGGCGATGTCTTCAGGCTTCATGCGAAACTGCGCATCGGCTTGTGCTACGACCTGGTACGTCCGGCCCAATGTATTGAAGTCGTTGACATAAAGCGAGCCTAAGTAGATTTGCAAGGTATCGAAGACGTCTTTCAGCGGCACATCCATCGCTTTCGTGCGGGTACGGTCGACATCGACAAACAACTGCGGCACGTCCGCGCGGAAGGTTGTGAACAACGCGGTCAGGCCGGGCTGCCGGTTGCCTTGAGCGATCAGCTCGGCATTGGTTTTTTGCAGTTCGGCTATGCCGGCATTGCTGCGGTCCTGGATTTGCAGTTTGAATCCGCCAACCGAACTCATGCCGCGGATAGGCGGCGGGGCAAACACGGCGATATGCGCTTCCGGGATTATCGAAAGACGTTGGGCAAGCTGCTTGACGACGGCGTCGGCATGTAGTTCGGGATGGCCCGCGCGGTTTTCGAACGCATCGAGACGCGCAAACATCGTCGCGACATTGGATTGGCTGGCCCCGCTCAGTATTGACCAACCGGCGTAGGCATTGACATGCTTGACGCCTTCCGTCGCCAGGATAATGCCGGTGGCTTGCTGGACGACGGCCTGCGTGCGGGCCAGCGATGCCGCGTCGGGCAATTGCGCATAGAGAATCAAATAGCCCTGGTCCTGTTGCGGGATAAAGCCCGTGGGCACTTTTTCAAAGGCCAGGAAATTGAGTCCGTTCAGCCCGGCATAGGCGATCAGCACGATAGCGGTCATGCGGATCAACCGGCCGACCAGTCGGGCATAGCCCTTGCTGAAGCGCTCGAAGAAGCGGTTGAACGCGCCGAAAAACCAGCTAAACAGCCAGTCGAACACGCGGGTGAATCTGTCCTTGTCATGATGCGCCTTATCGAGCATCAGCGCGCACAGGGCCGGGCTTAAAGTCAATGAATTGAACGCCGATATCACCGTCGATACGGCGATCGTCAGCGCGAACTGTTTGTAGAAGGCGCCGGAAACGCCGGTGATGAACGCGGTGGGCAAGAACACGGCGACCAGCACGAGCGCTGTTGCGACAATCGGGCCGACGACCTCGTCCATCGCCTTGCGTGTGGCGTCCCTGGCGGATAAGCCCCGCGCGATATGGCGCTCGACGTTCTCGACGACGACGATCGCGTCATCGACGACGATGCCGATAGCGAGCACCAAGCCGAACAGCGACAGGGTATTCAGCGACAGGCCCAGCGCCGACATCACCGCGAACGTGCCGATCAGCGAAACCGGCACGGCCAGCAGCGGAATAATCGTCGCGCGCCAGTTTTGCAGGAACACGATGATGACCAGCACGACCAACAGGATTGCTTCGAACAAGGTCTTGACGACGGCGTCTATCGATTGCTGCACGAACACCACGGTATCGTATACAAGCAGGTAGTCCAGGCCTTTCGGGAAGCGGGTTTTCAGTTTTTCCATCGCATCGACGACGGCCTGCTTGGTGTCCAGCGCGTTGGAGCCGGGCAATTGGAAAATCGCCAGGCCCACAGTCGGTTCGCCGTCCAGTACCAGACCGGCGTTGTAATCCCTGGCGCCCAGCTCGATGCGCGCGACATCCCTAAGCCGTGTTACCTCGCCGTCGCCGCCCTGCTTGATGACGATGTCGCCAAATTGCTCAGGCTCCATCAAGCGCCCCAGGGTGCTGACCGTGTACTGGAAATCGGTATTTTCCGATGAGGGCTGCTGGCCTACTACGCCGGCAGCGACCTGCACGTTCTGCTCGCGGATGGCCGCGACAACGTCGTTTGCCGTCATGTTGCGCGCGGCGATCTGTTCGGGATTCAGCCACAGGCGCATGCTGTAGTCGCGCGCGCCGAACACCAGAATATCGCCGACGCCGGGCAGCCGCGCCAGCGTGTCCTTGATTTGCAGCAAGGCGTAATTGCTGAGGTAAACGCTATCGTAGCGCTTGTCGGGGGAGACCAGGTTGACGACCAGGCTTAAGTCCGGGCTGCGTTTTTTAACGCTGACGCCCTGGCGGTTGACCTCTTCCGGCAATTTGGGCTCGGCCAGCGCAATCCGGTTTTGCACCAGGACCTGGGCTTTGTCGAGATTGGTGCCGGGTTTGAATGTGATCGTCAACGACATATTGCCGCTGTTCGTCGATTGTGACGACATATACAGCATGTCCTCGACGCCGTTGACTTCCTGCTCGATCGGCGTCGCGACCGTTTCAGTGACGACCTTGGCGTTGGCGCCGGGATAGGTCGCGTTGACGACGACGGTGGGCGGGGCGATTTCCGGGTATTGCGCAATCGGCAAACCGATCAGCGCGAGACCGCCGACTAGTACGACCAGGATTGACAAGACCGATGCAAAAATCGGGCGATCGATAAAAAAATGCGTGAATCGGTTCATGGCTTGTTATTGCGTTAAGGGTTCACTGAGCGAGATACGTTCGGGATCGACTTTAATGTCCGGCTTGAGTTTTTGCAGGCCTTCGATGACCACCCATTCTCCAGGCTTCAAGCCGTCGGCAATCACGCGCGACTGGCCGATATGCGCGCCCAGCGCCACTTTGCGGTACTCCACCTGCTTGTCCGGGTTGACGACCCAGACGAAGCGCTGCGCCTGGTCCGTGCCTATCGCGCGGTCAGGCAGCAGCAGGGCGGGGTAGGGCGCGCTGCCGCGTACGCGCATGCGGGCGAAAAAGCCGGGGCTTAGCAGGCCGTCTTTATTGGCAAAGACGCCGCGCAAGCTGACAGTGCCGGTCGCGGCATTTTCACGCGGCGAGATATAGTCGAGACGGCCCTGGTGCGGGAAGCGGGCTTCGTCGGCGACGGCCAGCTCCGCCGGCGTTTGCGCGGGGTCGGCAGCACTACGCCGGTATTTCAGCACCGAACGTTCGTCGGCGTCGACATAAACATAGACCGGGTCGGTCGAAACGATGAAAGTCAACAGCGTTGCATCGCCGCTTCCGCCGTTGACGACATTGCCTACCGTGATCAGTTCGCGGCCGATGCGCCCGTCTATCGGCGAGCGTATCTTGGTGTAGTCGAGGTTCAGCTTCGCGCTGTACACATTCGCTTCGGCCGATTGCACAGCGGCCGCCGCTTCGCGCAAGCCTTTACCGCGGGCATCGTGTTCCTCGCCGGAAATGGCCTTGGCGCGAAACAGGCGCTCGGCGCGCGTAAAATCGTTTTTCGCAAGCTCCTGCCGCGATTTGGCGCGCTCCAGCTCGGCTTCGGCAAAGTTCAGTTGCGCCTTGAACGGCTTAGCGTCGATTTCAAATAACAGCTCGCCTTTTTTGACATATTCGCCGGCCCGGAAATGAATCTGCTCCAGGTAGCCGCTGACGCGGGCGCGGACATCAACCGCCTCGACGGCTTCGATGCGGCCGGTATATTCGTCCCATTCCGTCACGTCTTGGGCCAGCGCTTGCGCGATTTTGACTTTCGGGGGCGGGATTTGCGCGGCTTTAGCCTTTGAGTCTTCCTGGCTTACACAGCCTACTAGGGCGACCAGCATAAATACTGTCAGCAAGCTGACGCCAGACACAGGCTTAAACAGGGCGACATACTCGGTTAAGCGCGTAGGGCGCGCCGTGCGCGCCTTGAGAATAATGGCGCGGGCACGCCCTACGAATATAGCGTCCGTCAGCATAACCGTTTTGTTATTCATCCTGTTTGCACCCCATAGTCGGCGGAAAAATAAATGGTAAAATAAATTATCATTTAATTTAAGGTATTATCCACAGCTGAGTCAACTAATTTCATGAGTGCTATGATGATTAAATGCGGACGACCTCGTAAGGGAGAGGAGCAGTTAAGCCGCGACCGTTTGTTGGATACCGCCGTCACGCTGTTCCTTGAACACGGTTACGGTAATCTGAGTTTGGAAACGATTGCGCGCGACGCGCGTGTATCGATGCGGACGGTTTATAGCCAGTTCGGCGGCAAGGCCGGATTGTTCGGGGCCGTCATACGGCGTTGCAGCGACCAGTTTGTCGCCTGCCTGTCGGAAGGGCAGAGCCTGGAATCCTCACCGGAAGACGTGCTGGTTGTTTTTGCCAGGCAGTTCCTGTTTCGCATTACGCGACCCGACTCAATGCGCATGCGTGCGGTATTGATAGGCGAATCGTTGCGTTTTCCCGACCTGGCTGCGCAATACTATGAGCAGGGACCTCAGCGCACACTCGATCATCTGGCGCAATTTGTTGCGCGGCAACAACAGGCGGGCTACTTTACGTCGGTGGATGCGCGCGTCCTTGCCGACCAGTTTTTGAGTGTATTGCGTAGCGAGCGTTTCCAGAAGCTGCAGCTTGGTCTCGAGCAAACCCCTGATGAGGCGGAAATCGATGCCTGGGCGCGGCAGAACACGATGTTATTCCTGAATGGCGGCCGGCGGTAATAGCATTGTGTAATCGCGCGGCAGCTGTAACTTCTCATTACTCGCAGGTAACCCTGCAAGACCTACGAGGTTTTAAAAACCTCGTAGGTCTAAATCCGGCAGCTAATGAGACGTTACCGGCAACTCACGGCAACTTATTGAATGGATATTAATTTTCCCATAAGTTCTTGCCCTGTCTTTTCATAAAATGGAAGCAAGAACTTATAGGAAAATTAATAGGTTAGCGGAGATGGCTATGTTAAAACGCGGTAAGCTATGGCAGCCGGTTTCGGTTTTGCTGTTTTTCTGTGTGGCCCCGGTGCGTGCGGAATGGGTGGAATGGTTGTCCGACAGCCGGCTTTCCGCGCGCTTCGATGACAATATCAATACCTCGTTATTTTCCGCGCAGGCGCTCGACGATTATGTCTGGTCGGGTTTTTTATCGGCGGGGCGCGCGTATCAACTGGAGAAATATACCCGCGTTTATTTAAACGCGATATTCAGCGGCGATTTACATCATCGCTTTGAGTTGCTGGACCAATATACGCTGGGCGGTAGTGCGACGCTGACCCATAAATTCGGTCTAGGTTGGGAAGCACCGGTCATCAGCTTGAGCGCCTCGGCCGAGCCTGTTTTTTCCGCGAGCGCATTGCGTAGCGGTGAAAAAGTTCTCAGCAGCGTGCGGCTTTCGAAATGGCTGCATCATGATGTCTTGCATGCGCATATCGTGTACCGCTTTGATCAGCGCGACGGTCCCGACTTGACGCATCCCGAGCATCCTGAGCTGGCCACTATTCCAGGTTCTGTGTTTGATATTCAGGGGCATACCGTTGAAGCCCAACTGAACTTGTCTGTCTCCGAGCGCTGGCTTTTTAATGTGTCTTACGGTTGGCGCTGGGGCGATATTACCAGCAACAACCTGCTCAACAGCGTTTCCGGCAGTGTGCTGGGCCGCGTCGATGCCATTCATAAGGATGACGCGTTGCCGGGCTGGGTATATCGCGCTTACGGCACTACGCAAACCTATGATGTCGGCTTAAGCTATAGCTTTTGGCAGGGCCATGCGCTGTCAAGCCTGTCTTACCGGCATGTCGATACCGATGCGTTGGGTATGGGTTATGACAGCAATCAAGTGCGTTTAAGCCTGAATTACACCTATTGACGGAGCAGGATAATGTTAAGTGTGCGCTGCTGTTTTATTGTTTTAATCAGCCTGTCGGCTGCTTGCTCTGTAGCCGGGACTTTACAGGTTAAGGTGCTGGACCAAGCGGCCAACGGTGTGCCTGAAACTGTCGTTTATGCCTTGGCGTCAGGGCCGGCGTCCGCTTCAGTTTCGCCCCGTTCCGATGTGGTCATCGATCAAATCGATAAGGAGTTCGTCCATCCTGTCACGGTTATCAGGCCGGGGACGTCGGTGATATTCCCGAATCACGACAAGATCCGTCATCATGTTTATTCCTTTTCATCGGCCAAGACATTTGAACTCCCGCTTTATAAAGAGGTAACGCCGCAGCCGATCCGTTTTGACAAACCCGGCGTAGTGGCCTTGGGCTGTAATATTCACGATTGGATGTCGGCGTATATTTATGTCGTCGACAGTCCTTTTACAGCGCTGACCGATGCGCAGGGGCAAGCCGTCCTGACCTTACCTGCCGGGCAATATGAATTGCATGCTTGGCATCCGAGGCTTAAGAATGCCGATGACAATCAAGCCCGTAGCGTGACGGTCCAGGCTAAGCAGGATGCCGTGGTGGAAATAGCCGTCGTGCTGAAGAAAAGTTTTAAATCCATTGCCCGTATGGCATCCGGCGGATTTGACGACGGGGCTTATCGTTGAGCCGATTTGCATTCAGGCATTTCCGTAATCGTTTATTGTTTTATTTCGTCGGTTTATTTGCGCTGACGCTGACCAGTATTTTTGTTTTTGTCGACCGGGTGTTCCAGCAAAACACCGAGGCGGCTATCCGTAATGAATTAATCGTCACTGAGCGCGTGTTTTCGCGGTTGTTGCAGGAGCGTAGCGGCCAACTGACGCAATGGGCTATTGCGCTGTCCGGAGATTTTGCTTTTAAGGCGGTTATGGCGACGCATGACCATGACACCTTGCTGTCGGCCCTGTTGAATTTAAGTAAACGGGTAGGCGCTGATGCGGCGATGCTGGTGTCGGTCGATTATGAGCTGCTGGCGGATGTCGCCCATCCGGAAGATGCCGGCGAACGGCTTTTTTTTGCAGCGGACATGATCAGGCAGGCGGAGGAGGACGGTACGGCATCGACCTTGACGATGATCGATCATCGGCCTTACCAGTTAGTTACCGTGCCTATCCTGGCGCCCGACCCGATTGCCTGGCTATGCATCGGTTTTAAAATTGATAAGGGCGTGTTGGAACAATTGAAGCAATTAACGCAATTGGAAATCGGGATTTTAAGCCTCGGTAAAACCGGCAGCGTATTGCATGCTTCAACCTTAATGCCGGGCGAGAATGTGGCGCTCGATAATGACTGGCAGCAAGCGATAGGCAAGGCGAGTTTTTTCGAGACTTATCAAAATAATCCTTATTTAAGCCGCCTGCTTGTGCTGCACAAGCAGGATGAATTCAGTATCGTCGCGTTAATTCAACGCTCATGGCACGATGCTCTCGACGATTTTTACCGCTTGCGCTGGTTAATGATGCTGATTGCGCTGGCGGGCATGGTTATCGTTTTATTAATCAGTGTTTGGCTTGCCGGAACGGTGAGCAGGCCGATGCAGTTGCTGGTCAACGGCGTGCGGGCCATAGGTCTCGGCGATTATCATCATAAAGTGCAGTTGGCGGCTAGCGATGAAATCGGTGAATTGGGGCGGGCTTTCAATGAAATGAGCGGGCAATTGGCGGAAAAGGAAAAAATCCGCAATTTGTTGGGCAAGGTGGTTTCCCCAGCGGTCGTTAACGAATTGATGAACAGTGAAGTCAGGCTGGGCGGCGAGCTGCGCGAGATTACCGCGCTATTTTCCGATTTGGCGGGGTTTACGTCGATTGCCGAGTCCATGCAGCCTGAGCCTCTGGTGGCTTTGTTAAATGATTATTTAACGCAGATGAGCAATGAGATTAACGCAAATGATGGCGTCATCGATAAGTTCATAGGCGATGCCATCGTGGCCTTTTGGGGCGCTCCCGTCATAGAGGAGCGCCATGCCGTCCTGGCGTTGAAAAGCGCTTTGGCGATGCAGCATGCGCTGGCGCAATTGCGGCTGCATTGGCAGGTACTGGGCTTACCGCTTTTGGCTATGCGTATCGGCGTTAACACCGGGCCGGCCATCGTCGGCAATATGGGCTCGGTTGATCGCATGGATTATACGATGATGGGCGATACGGTTAATTTGGCGGCGCGGCTGGAAGGCGCCAATAAAGTTTACGGTACTGATATTTTGTTGTCTGAATATACGTATGCGCAGGTCAGCGATGTCTTTTTATGCCGGGAACTGGACAAGGTGCGTGTACAGGGTAAGCGCCAATCGGTGCGCGTTTATCAATTGCTAGGTGAGCATAAGCAGGTGGATTCAGCCGACAAGGCTTTATGCGAAGTATTTGCCGAAGCGCTTTCAGAATTTCGCCAATGCCGCTGGGCCAGGGCCGAAAAGCTATTGCTGTCAATTTTACGGGACCATCGTGATGATGCAGTGAGCCGGCTGTACCTGGATCGTCTGCAGGCTTACCGCGTTACACCTCCGGATGCTTCATGGGACGGTATATACGATTTGCAGAAATAGGCTGTGGATTAATGGCGTTGGCGGTGCGGAAGAGTGTTGCTTGAAACGGGGGAGGATAGAGCTTATTGCACTTTGGAAAAACACCCTCCCGCCGGATGTTCGCGGGAGGGTAGTTTCTTATTTACCTGAAATTTGCTCAGCAGTGCTGTTGTTGCTGGTATGTCTTTTTTCTATTTTAGAAAAAGTTTCAGATTGAAGTTGTGCTACTGCACCACTTTGTAAATGCTTGGTTTCGTCTTTTTTCAATAAAACTACTAAAAGAATGATGCCAGCGATGCAACCGCCAACGACCCACCACATGGTATTGTTTTCTTCTACTTCAGCCATTTTTAAATCCTCTTCTATAGTTATTAATAATTGTTATTTCCCTTTCCTCAAGGGAGCAACTCCAAAATAAACTTTGCAAGTTGGTTGTCGTATTGCTGTAACAACGGTGTAATTTTTATCATGAGACAAGGTGTCGTGTCAAAGCCATAAATAAAAAATACCCGAATAGATTGGCTTGATTGTATTTGAGCATTTTTTTGTACAGCCGGTTTATTAAGCTGTTTTTTACAAGTCACTGAATAGATTAAATTTAGAAGTGCCGATAAGCCGGCTGGGAAATATCTTGGATGATATAAGGGCTGAGATTTTAGCTGTGCACGGGGGTACTGAATGCGGCGTGAATGGGTGATAAATATTTTACGATGACGGTTTCCAGGCAGTTAACGAGAGCCGGCCTGGCGAAGTAAAAAGCTTCTCCAATAACCCTGGTCAGGACTATTGGAGAAGCCTCCTGCTTCCTGTGTTTTGCGTTGCGGCGGTACTTGCTTTTATCACAAAAGCAGTGGGCTTTATTAAACTGGTGCGCGAATTTCGCAACAGGGTTTTGTTGTGGAGTACAATCTTTTTTATGATCAAGATTGTGTTGATTTTTACGTTTTTTCATCGTTTACCTCTTATAATATCAGCTATTAATAATACAACATTGTTCAGAGTAAATAATCGTCGTGAAATTCAAAAAAGATTTTGATGTGATTGTTGTCGGTGGCGGTCATGCCGGCACTGAAGCGGCCTTAGCGGCTGCCCGATGCGGCTCGAGAACCCTATTGCTGACGCAAAATATCGATACCCTGGGGCAAATGAGTTGCAATCCTGCGATAGGCGGCATAGGCAAAGGGCACCTCGTTAAAGAAATTGACGCCTTGGGCGGAATTATGGCTAAGGCTATTGACCTGGGCGGCATCCAGTTCCGCACGCTGAATGCAAGCAAAGGCCCTGCCGTCAGGGCGACCCGCGCCCAGGCGGATCGTAGGCTCTATAAGCAAGCCGTTAGGGCTGCACTGGAAAACCAGCCTAACCTGGCCTTATTCCAGCAAACCGTATCCGATCTAATCGTTGAAGGCAACCGGGTGGTCGGCGTTAAAACCCAGATGGGCTTGAGTTTTGCCGCCAGGGCCGTGGTGTTGACGGCAGGCACTTTTTTAGGCGGTAAAATCCATATCGGCCTCGAAAACTACAGCGGCGGACGCGCGGGAGATCCGGCTTCTATTGCGTTGGCGGAACGCTTGCGCGAACTGCCGTTTCGTATCGACCGTTTGAAAACCGGGACGCCGCCGCGTATTGACGGGCGCACGATCGATTTTAGCAAGCTGGCAGAACAGCATGGTGATGATCCTGTGCCGGTGATTTCATTTATGGGTAAGCGCGAACAACATCCCCGGCAAATTCCCTGCCACATTACCCGGACTAATAGTAAAACCCACGATATTATACGCGCCGGCTTAGATCGCTCGCCGCTGTATTCCGGCATTATCGAGGGCATAGGGCCGCGTTATTGTCCGTCTATTGAAGATAAAATCGTGCGTTTTGCCGATAGGGACACGCACCAGGTTTTTGTCGAGCCGGAAGGGCTGGATACGCATGAAATCTATCCGAACGGCATTTCCACCAGCTTGCCGTTCGACGTGCAATATGATTTTGTGCGCTCGATGCTGGGCTTTGAGCATGCCGAAATTGTCCGTCCGGGTTATGCGATTGAATATGATTTTTTCGATCCCCGCGATTTGAAAATGTCGCTGGAAACCAAGCATATGGATGGTTTGTTTTTTGCCGGGCAAGTTAACGGCACGACCGGTTATGAAGAGGCGGCCGCACAGGGCCTGATCGCCGGGCTGAATGCGGCGCGCCTGGTCCAGGAGTTGGAAAGCTGGTGTCCGGGGCGTGATGAAGCGTATATCGGTGTCATGATCGACGATTTGATCACCCGCGGCACGCAGGAGCCGTATCGTATGTTTACCAGCCGCGCGGAATACCGCTTATTGTTGCGGGAGGATAATGCCGATTTGCGCCTGACGGAACAAGGTCGTGTTTTGGGCTTGGTCGATGACGAGCGCTGGCAGGCGTTTGCAACGAAGCGCACAGCGATTGGCGATTTGCAAGATAGCTTGAAAAAACAATGGGTCAGGGTCGACAGCGAGGAATCCGCGCAGGTTGAAGACATCTGGGGCAAGCCTTTGCTGAAAGAAGCCAGTTTGATGGAACTGTTGCGCAGGCCCGAAGTAGACGTGCAACGCTTGTTGGCGTTTGTTGACGGCGGAGACGGTATTGCCGGGCCGGTCGCCGAGCAGGTTGAGATCCAGGCGAAATACGCCGGCTATATCGTCAGGCAGCAATCTGAAATCGACAAATCCCTGCGCTACGATCATTTAAAACTGCCGGATACGATAGATTACAAAGGCATTCCCGGCTTGTCGAATGAAGTCAGTGAAAAATTAAAATCGCAACGCCCCGAAACCTTGGGCCAAGCCTCGCGTATGCCGGGCATTACGCCTGCCGCTATTTCTTTATTGCTGGTTTATTTGAAGAAGAAAAGCGCCTGATGGATGCCTGTATAGCTACCGGGTCAACAATGAATACAAAAGCTGGAACAACACCGGGAACACAAACCGAGGCTTGCCGCAACAGGCTGGTTTCAGGCCTGGCGGCATTAAATCTGCAGCCAGATGAATATCAAGTAGGGAAACTTATTGATTTTATAGTGTTAATTGAGAAATGGAATAAAGCCTATAATTTGACCGCCATACGCAACAAGGAAGACATGGTGAGCCTGCATTTACTGGACAGCCTGGCGATAATCCCCTTTATTACAGGCCGGCGTGTCATCGATATAGGAACGGGGGCGGGTTTGCCGGGCATTCCTCTGGCGATTTGCCTGCCCGATACGGCGTTTACGCTACTGGACAGTAATGCGAAAAAAACCCGTTTTGTCCAGCAGGCGGTCTTGGAATTAAAACTCAACAATGTCGTGGCATGTCATCATCGCGTCGAAAATTATCACCCGGAACAGCCTTTTAACACCGTGATTACCCGTGCGTTTGCCGGTTTGGCCGATATTGCCAGATTAACGGCGCATTTGCTGGATAAAGAGGGTGTTTTACTGGCAATGAAAGGGCAGAATCCGGAAGCGGAATTAGCACAATTATCGGCGAAAACAACGCTTATACCTATCAAGGTGCCAGGCATTGCAGCGGAAAGATGCCTGGTTCGGATAGAGTCTGAGGCAACAACAGAGGTTATCTAGTGGGAAAAATAATTGCCGTCACCAACCAAAAAGGTGGCGTAGGAAAAACGACAACCAGCGTCAACCTGGCCGCGTCATTAGCGGCAGCCAAGCGGCGCGTATTACTGGTGGATCTCGATCCGCAAGGTAATGCCGCGATGGGTTGCGGCGTCGATAAAGAAAACATCCGGTATTCCAGTTACGATCTATTAATGGAAGATGTGCCGGCCGCGGAAACGGTCATTTATTTGCCGGACATCGGTTTTTCGGTCATCCCCGGCAATGCCGATTTGACCGCCGCCGAAGTGCAGTTAATGAAAGCGGATCGTAAAGAGCTGCGGCTCGCCGACGCCTTGGTCGAAATCAAGTCACAATACGATTATATCCTGATCGACTGCCCGCCTTCGTTGAATATGCTGACATTAAACGCAATGGTGGCGGCAAACAGCCTGCTGATTCCCATGCAGTGCGAGTATTATGCGCTGGAAGGTTTGTCGGCGTTGATGTCTACACTGAAAAATATCCAGGATACCGTTAATCCGGGGTTGCACCTGGAAGGCATATTGCGGACGATGTTCGACGACAGGAATCGCCTTACTAAAGATGTTTCGGAACAATTGATCCGTTATTTCGGCGACAGCGTTTTCCGTACCTGCGTACCGAGGAATATCCGTTTGGCGGAAGCGCCCAGTCATGGCTTGCCGGTATTGAGCTACGATAAATCTTCGCGCGGGGCCGTGGCTTATATTGCGTTGGCGGGTGAAATGATCAGAAAAGAAAAAGTAAAGGCATGAGTTTAAAAAAACGCGGGTTGGGAAGGGGGCTTGAAGTCTTGTTAGCCGATACGTCATCGCACGGAGATGCGCAACAAGTGACGGTGACTATTGATGAGCATCATGATGAACCGGCGAGCTTGTTGCAGGAACACCTGCAAAAAGAAAAGCTGGATCTTTTGCAGGAAGCCGAAGCGCTAAAGCATATGATCGACGAGTTTGAATTGATAATCCGCGCTGGGCTGCAATAAGGCGATTTCCAAGAATGAATGTATCCAAATCGCGCAGGATTTTTGTTCATTTTCAACGACTGCAAGGTAGGGCAACGCCACCACAAGGGTGGTCTAGGGACAGAGCGGTTGCCGAGGCGTAAAAATATAGGCGCATAGCGAGCTATGAAACTATTTTTACAACGCAGACGATGTCCATGGATGGACAAGGATCGCGAGAGGCAGGACGCCGTAAGCGACAAATGGACAAAAAGACCAGCGAGTTGGGTA
>Ga0172373_10006590_pt1 | contig 15388 bp, 11 predicted proteins | sample Lak10m_2_FD_114546 | JGI IMG/M metagenome (GOLD analysis project Ga0172373, IMG submission 114546) | Freshwater microbial communities from Kabuno Bay, South-Kivu, Congo - kab_092012_10m | ecosystem: Environmental > Aquatic > Freshwater > Lake | place: Democratic Republic of the Congo...
ATGCCCGGCGATAATATCGCGGTTACCGTAAAATTAATCTCGCCGATTGCGATGGAAGACGGTCTGCGTTTCGCGATTCGTGAAGGTGGGCGTACCGTCGGCGCCGGTGTTGTCGCATCAATACTTGAATAGTGTTTTGAGTTGGTATATCATACCCAGCTTTGTAAAGGTTTGTCTGAATAGGTCAGTAGTTCAATTGGTAGAATAGCGGTCTCCAAAACCGCGGGTTGGGGGTTCGAGACCCTCCTGGCCTGCCATTCAGTTAAAACATATCAATATCTCCCATTTCATAGTAAACAATACATGAATACTCAAGCAGAAGCTGCGACATCGGTTTTTGATGTTGTCAAGCAAGTCTTTTCAGTTGTCTTTGTAGTTGCTGGTATTTCGGCGTTCTATTATTTCTCAGATGTTCAGCTTTTGTACCGGGTTATCGGTTTGTTGCTTGTTATGTCGTTGGTGATAGTAATGATGTTGACTACGGATCTGGGGCGTTCTGTCTGGGGATTTGTGCAGGAATCCAGGCAAGAGGTAAGGAAAGTCGTGTGGCCTACTCGCGAAGAAACAATGCGAACTACATTGCTTGTTTTTGCAATGGTGTTTGTTGTCGGAATTGTCTTATGGTTGTTGGATATGTTCTTATTTTGGGGTGTGCGTCTTCTAACGGGTCAAGGTGGGTAAGATGTCATTACGCTGGTATGTTGTTCATGCCTACTCGAACTTTGAAAATAAAGTCAAGCAAGCATTAGAAGAAAGAATTAAGCGCGAAGGTTTAGGGCAGTATTTTGGGAAAATTCTTGTTCCTACTGAAGAAGTTGTTGAGATGCGTATGGGGCAGCAGCGCAAAAGTGAAAGGAAATTTTTCCCCGGTTATGTACTGGTGCAGATGGAGTTGACGGATGAGACCTGGCATTTGGTGAAGGATGTGCCTAGGGTTCTTGGTTTTATCGGCGGCACTTCTGATCGTCCCGCGCCTATATCTGAAAAAGAGGCAATGGCGATTCTTAATAGGGTTGAGGAGGGGGTTAATAAGCCGCGTCCGAAGATATTATTTGAAGTCGGTGAGGTCATAAGGGTTATTGATGGGCCATTTAAAGATTTTAATGGTGTTGTTGAAGAAGTGAGTTACGAAAAGAATAAATTAAAAATATCCGTACTTATTTTTGGACGTTCGACATCGGTTGAGTTGGGATTTTCTCAGGTTGAAAAAAGCTAATTACCTTTTGTGTGTTTAGTGTTAACAAATCCCTGTCTGAAGAGGCAGGGATTTTTGTGTCTAGGGGGAGCTGAAATGCGTTTGTACCCGATATTGGAGTAAGAAATGGCAAAAAAAATAACAGCATATATAAAACTGCAAGTCAAGGCGGGTGAGGCTAATCCAAGCCCGCCGGTCGGTCCTGCGCTGGGTCAGCGTGGTGTTAATATTATGGAGTTTTGTAAAGCATTTAATGCAAAAACACAGGATGTGGAAAAAGGCTTGCCTTTGCCGGTAGTGATTACCGTTTATAGTGACCGTAGCTTTACATTTATTACCAAAACACCGCCGGCGTCGATTCTGCTGAAAAAAGCGACTGGCTTGAAAAGCGGCAGTAGCAATCCTAATACGAAGAAAGTGGGCACGATAACTCGCGAACAGTTGGAAGAAATTGCCAAAATAAAAATGGAAGACTTAAATGCGGCGAATCTTGAGGCTGCAGTAAAGACAATTGCAGGCAGTGCGCGTAGCATGGGCCTGAATGTGGAGGGATTATAATGGCCAAGTTATCAAAAAAAGCGAAACTTATTAAAGGCAAAGTTGAAAAAACTAAACAATATTCGGTTGTCGAGGCTGTTGAGTTGCTGAAGGAGTTGCGTACGGCAAAGTTTGATGAAGCGATTGATGTCAGCGTGAATCTGGGCGTTGATCCTCGTAAATCGGATCAAAATGTCCGTGGAGCAACCGTGTTGCCTAACGGTACAGGTAAAACAGTCAGGGTCGCCGTTTTTACTCAAGGACCTAATGCTGATGCTGCAAGAGCTGCAGGCGCTGATATTGTCGGTATGGATGATTTGGGTGATCTGGTCAAAAAAGGTGAAATGAATTTTGACGTGGTTATTGCCTCTCCTGATGCAATGCGGGTCGTTGGCCAGTTAGGCCAGATTTTAGGGCCAAGGGGCTTAATGCCTAATCCTAAGGTAGGCACCGTAACTGCCGATGTTGCTACCGCTGTGAAAAATGCCAAATCAGGCCAAGTGCGTTACCGTACTGATAAGTCAGGCATCATACATTGTACGCTGGGCAAAATAAGCTTTGATGCTGCGGCTATCCAGGGCAATCTGGAAGCTCTGCTTGCGGATTTGAAAAAAGCTAAGCCAACTGCTGCGAAGGGTGTTTATATTAAAAAGATAACCTTGTCGTCAACGATGGGTCCGGGTTTGTGGCTGGATTCCGGTAGCTTGGCAAGTTAGGCGCTATAAAGACTTTGGGTTGCCGCGGAAAGGCGGTGACCGTCAAAGACCGCAGGTGTTGTAAAACTTAATTTCCTGCGTAGACGGAAACTGGAACCTGACAAAAACTGGGGAAAAGAGCCGTAGGGAGCATCTAAACGGATGCATTTTATTAAATCTGAATAAAATCAGAACAATACCGGAGGTAAACTGTGGCGCTAAATTTAGATAGCAAAAAAGCTGTCGTAGAAGAAGTTGCTGCAATCGCCGCTAAAGCTCATTCTGCAATCGCTGCGGAATATCGTGGTTTAACAGTGACGGAATTGACCGAGTTGCGTAAAACCGCGAGAGAGACAGGTGTCTATCTGCGTGTGGTAAAAAATACACTGGCACGACGTGCGGTTGCCGGGACAGAATTTGAATGCATGCAAAATGGTCTCGTAGGGCCTTTATTAATTGCATTTTCAATGGATGATCCAGGAGCGGCTGCGCGCTTAATCGGTGAATTTTCCAAAAGTCACGACAAATTAATTCCCAAGGTTGTATCAGTTGGCGGTCAGCTTTATGGTTCATCTGAACTAAGTCGACTGGCAAGCCTGCCTACTCGCGATCAGGCGATCAGTCTGTTGATGGCGGTAATGAAAGCACCTATCGAAAAATTTGTACGTACTTTGGCCGAACCTCATGCAAAAATGGTTCGCACAGTGGCGGCGATCAAAGATCAGAAGCAAGCAGCATAAGCTTCATATTAACCAGTTAAACCAATTATTTTAGAGGAATAAACAATGGCACTATCACAAGAAGAAATCTTGGATGCTATCTCAAATATGACTGTCATGGAAGTTGTTGAATTGATTTCAGCAATGGAAGAGAAGTTTGGTGTGTCGGCTGCGGCTGTTGCCGTTGCAGCCGCACCTGCTGCGGCTGCAGCGCCTGCTGCCGAAGAGCAAACTGAATTCGACGTTATTTTGACAGGCTTTGGTGAAAATAAAGTTTCAGTCATTAAAACCGTTCGCAGTATCACAGGCTTGGGCTTGAAAGAAGCTAAAGATGCCGTTGAAGGCGTTCCAACGACATTGAAAGAAGGCATTCCCAAAGCTGAAGCCGAAGATATTAAAAAGCAGCTTTTAGACGCCGGCGCTACTGTCGATATTAAATAATAATTTCGACACAACACCAAGGCTTAGGCCTTTAAAGTATGGCTGGTGGCAAAAGCCACCGGCCTTTTACTGTTTGCGATAACTTTACAGTAGAAACAATTCATGACGAAAAGGTTTGGAAGCGATATGTCCTACTCTTTTACCGAAAAAAAGCGTATTCGAAACAACTTTGGAAAAAGCACCGAGGTGCTTGAAGTTCCCTATCTTTTGGCAACTCAAATCAATTCATATGCCGGTTTCTTGCAATCGGGCGTTACGCCTGAAAAGCGGGAAGACATTGGCTTGCATGCGGCATTTTCCAGTGTGTTTCCCATTGACAGCCACTCCGGCTATGCCGTGCTGGAATATGTAAAATACAGACTCGGAGAGCCTGTATTTGACGTGAGAGAGTGTCAACAAAGAGGCGCAACTTTTGCCGCGCCGCTAAGAGTGTTGGTTCGCTTGGTCATCTACGATAAAGATGCGGCTGCCAGTGCTAAAGTTGTCAAGGATATTCGCGAGCAAGAAGTTTACATGGGTGAATTGCCCCTGATGACTGAAAATGGAACTTTTGTCATTAACGGTACCGAACGGGTTATCGTGTCGCAATTGCATCGTTCACCGGGCGTATTTTTTGATCATGACAAAGGCAAGACCCATTCGTCAGGAAAATTATTATTCAATGCGCGAGTTATCCCTTATCGCGGCTCATGGCTGGATTTTGAGTTCGATCACAAGGATTGCGTATATGTGCGTATAGACCGGCGCAGAAAAATACCGGCAACGATTTTACTTAGAGCCTTAGGGTACGATAACGAAGAAATGATCAAGATTTTCTTTGAGACGAATAAATTTACCCTAAGCGCTGAAAAATGCATGTTTAACATTGTGCCTGAGCGGATGCGTGGTGAAATTGCTGCATTTGATATTAAGCATAATGGCCAGGTATTGGTCGAAGAAGGCCGCAGAATTACCGCTAAACATATTCGGGAAATGAATAAGGCCGGTTTGACTGAAGTTGAAGCGCCCAGGGAATACCTGATCGGCAAGATTTTAGGCCATAACCTGGTAGATGAATCGACCGGCGAGTTGGTTGCAAATGTCAACGACGAAATTACGGATGCGCTGATAGAGCGTTGCATTGAGGCGGGGATAACTGAAGTTAACACGCTGTTTGTTAATGATTTGGATAAAGGGCCTTATATCAGCAATGCGATGAGGCTGGATGTAACCACCAATGCCTTGGAAGCATTGGTCGAAATCTACCGCATGATGCGTCCTGGCGAGCCGCCAACCAAAGAATCAGCGGAGAACCTGTTCCAGAATTTGTTTTTTACTGACGATAGATATGATTTATCAACCGTCGGGAGGATGAAATTCAACCGCCGCTTAGGGCGCGAGGAGACAACAGGGCCTGGGACTTTGACCAAGGAAGATATTATTGATGTGCTGAAAGAGCTGATTAATATCCGCAACGGTAACGGTAATGTCGATGATATTGATCATCTAGGCAACCGGCGTGTGCGTTCTGTTGGCGAAATGATCGAAAACCAGTTCCGTGTCGGCTTGGTAAGAGTCGAGCGCGCCGTTAAGGAGCGTTTGACCTTGGCCGACTCAGAAGGCTTGATGCCGCAGGAAATCATCAATGCAAAACCGGTTTCTGCTGCAGTAAAAGAGTTTTTCGGTTCTAGCCAGCTGTCCCAGTTTATGGATCAAAACAATCCCTTATCGCAGGTGACCCATAAGCGCCGCGTTTCTGCGCTCGGTCCCGGTGGTCTAGCCAGGGAGCGCGCAGGGATTGAGGTTCGGGACGTACACGCTACGCATTATGGCCGGGTTTGCCCTATTGAAACGCCTGAAGGACCGAATATCGGCTTGATAAACTCTTTATCTGTTTATGCGCGTACCAATAGCTATGGCTTCTTGGAAACGCCTTACCGAAAAGTTGTAAACGGTATAGTGACCGATCAAGTTGATTATTTATCGGCCATTGAAGAAGGTGAGTTTGTTATTGCCCAAGCCAGTGTTGCTGTCGATGAAAGCGGTAGGCTGGTAGAGGGCCTGGTATCTTGTCGCCATAAAGATGAGTTCGCGTTGGCGATGTCCGATACCGTGCAGTACATGGACGTATCCTCAAAGCAAATTGTTTCGGTCGCTGCGTCTATTATCCCATTCCTGGAGCATGATGATGCTAACCGGGCCTTAATGGGATCAAACATGCAGCGCCAAGCCGTCCCTACACTAAGGGCTGAAAAACCGTTAGTGGGCACGGGTATGGAGCGAACGGTTGCAAAAGATTCCGGTGTGACGGTGGTCGCCGCGCGCGGAGGTAGAATCGAAGCGGTTGATGCCGCCAGGATCGTTGTGCGTGTCAATGACACGGAGACCGAAAGCGGCAGGCCGGGCGTTGATATTTACAACCTGATCAAGTACACGCGTTCGAATCAAAATACTTGTATCAACCAGAAGCCCTTGGTGAAACCGGGCGACCTTGTTAATGCGGGCGATATTATGGCCGACGGTCCATCCACGGATATGGGCGAACTGGCGTTAGGGCAGAATATGCTGGTTGCCTTCATGCCTTGGAATGGTTATAACTTTGAAGACTCTATCCTGGTTTCCGAGCGCGTTGTCAAGGAAGACCGTTTTACGACCATCCATATAGAAGAAAAGACCTGTGTGGCGCGTGATACCAAACATAGTCCTGAAGAAATTACTGCCGATATCCCCAATGTCAGCGAGGACGCTTTGGCGAAATTGGATGAGTCAGGTATTGTCTATGTCGGCGCTGAAGTTAAAGGCGGCGATATTTTGGTGGGTAAAGTTACTCCAAAAGGCGAGACGCAATTGACGCCGGAAGAAAAATTACTACGGGCAATTTTTGGTGAGAAAGCGGCTGATGTAAAAGATACCTCGCTACGTGTTCCCGGCAGTATCGAAGGAACGGTTATTGATGTCCAGGTATTTACCCGTGATGGCGTAAAGAAGGACAAGCGGGCGCTGGATATTGAGCAGGAAGAAATCAAGCGCTATAGAAAAGACCTGGATGACCAACTGAAGATTCTTGAAGATGATATTTTCATGCGGGTTGCGAAGCTGTTATCAGGCAAGATTGCGTTGTCGGGGGCGGGTCAGTTAAAAGCGGGCGCAGAAATCACTAAGGACTACCTGGACAGCATAAAACGTTCGGAATGGCTCAAAATCAAAATGAAAGATGAAGATATTAATCTTCAGCTAGAAACGGTTGTCGCTCAAATAGAGCAGCAACGCAAAGATTTTGATGAGAAATTTGAAGTCAAGCGTAAAAAAATTACCATGGGTGATGATTTGGCGCCGGGTGTGCTGAAAATGGTCAAGGTGTATCTGGCGGTTAAAAGACGCATACAGCCTGGCGATAAAATGGCGGGTCGTCATGGCAATAAAGGTGTTATTTCCATGATCAGGCCAATTGAAGATATGCCGTATACCGCTGACGGTAATCCTGTTGACATTGTTTTAAACCCGCTGGGCGTACCTTCCCGGATGAACGTCGGCCAGGTTCTCGAAACCCATTTAGGCTGGGCTGCGAAGGGTTTGGGTATAAAAATTGGTAAGATGCTGGAAGCGAAAGCAAAAATAATCGAAATCAGGGAATACCTGGATAAAATCTATAACAGCAGCGGCCGCAAAGAAGACCTGGACTCGTTTTCAGACAAAGAAATACTGGAAATGGCGGCTAATTTGGTGGCTGGTGTGCCTATGGCGACTCCTGTTTTCGATGGCGCCAGCGAAGAGGATATTCGTACGATGCTGAAGTTAGCCGATTTGCCTGAACACGGGCAAATCACGCTTTATGACGGTTTGACAGGCGAACCGTTTGAGCGGGAAGTCACGGTAGGCTACATGTACATGTTGAAATTGAACCATTTGGTTGACGATAAAATGCATGCGCGTTCAACAGGGCCTTATAGTCTTGTCACTCAGCAGCCATTGGGCGGGAAAGCGCAATTTGGCGGCCAGCGTTTTGGTGAAATGGAAGTCTGGGCCCTTGAAGCTTATGGTGCTGCGTATACCTTGCAGGAAATGCTTACTGTTAAATCGGACGATGTGACAGGCAGGACGCGCATGTATAAAAACATAGTCGACGGTGATCATAAAATGGAAGCGGGTATGCCTGAATCGTTTAACGTTTTAATAAAAGAAATCCGCTCATTGGCTGTCAATATAGAATTAGAGCGTGAATAGTGTTTAGAGGGCAGGAAACGGAGGACAGGAGACAGAATAATCTGCCCCCTGTCCCCTTCCTGTCCCCTGTCATCTTAATGAGGACAAACTCTTGAAAGATTTAATGAACTTTTTAAAACGTCAAGGTCGCGCTGATGACTTCGATGGGATTAGTATTGGATTAGCCTCGCCTGACATGATTCGTTCCTGGTCTTATGGCGAAGTGAAGAAACCGGAAACAATCAATTACCGCACCTTTAAACCTGAGCGCGACGGTTTATTTTGCGCCAAGATTTTTGGTCCGGTCAGCGATTATGAATGTTTGTGCGGCAAATATAAAAGACTAAAACACCGTGGCGTTATTTGCGAAAAATGTGGTGTTGAAGTCACTCTGTCAAAAGTTCGTCGCGAGAGAATGGGGCATATCGATTTAGCAAGCCCCGTTGCACATATTTGGTTTTTAAAATCCCTGCCGTCAAGAATAGCGTTATTGTTGGACATGACGCTACGCGAAATTGAGCGTGTGCTCTATTTTGAGTCATTCGTCATATTAGATCCGGGCATGACGCCTTTAGATAAAGGCCAGTTACTGACGGATGATGAATATCTCGAGGCTGTTGAATTGCATGGCGATGATTTTGTCGCAAAAATGGGCGCGGAAGCCATTTATGACTTGTTAAAAGCCATCGATTTGAAAGAGCAGGTGAATATCCTGCGCGAGGAAATCAATTCGACCAGTTCAGAAACAAAAATTAAGAAGTATGCCAAACGCCTTAAAGTAATGGATGCTTTACTGAGTTCCAAGAATCGTCCTGAATGGATGATCCTGCAGGTGCTCCCGGTATTGCCACCTGAATTGCGTCCTTTGGTTCCGTTGGATGGCGGTCGTTTTGCGACATCCGATTTAAATGACTTGTATCGCCGGGTTATCAATAGAAACAACCGGTTGAACAGGTTGCTTGACTTAAATGCGCCAGACATTATCGTGCGTAACGAAAAAAGGATGTTGCAGGAGTCGGTAGACGCGCTGCTGGATAATGGTCGCCGCGGCCGCGCCATCACCGGCACTAACAGAAGGCCTTTAAAATCCCTGGCTGATATGATTAAAGGCAAGCAAGGCCGGTTCAGGCAGAACTTGCTGGGCAAGCGTGTTGATTATTCAGGGCGTTCAGTGATTGTGGTTGGTCCGACATTAAGATTACATCAATGCGGATTGCCGAAAAAAATGGCGCTGGAATTATTCAAGCCGTTTATTTTTAGCAAATTGCAATTTCGCGGCTTGGCGACAACCATCAAAGCAGCCAAGAAAATGGTTGAAAGAGAAGGTACTGAGGTTTGGGATATTCTCGAAGAAGTCATTCGCGAGCATCCTATTTTACTGAATCGTGCGCCTACCTTGCACAGACTCGGTATTCAGGCGTTTGAACCTACGCTCATTGAGGGTAAGGCGATACAGTTGCATCCCCTGGTATGTAGTGCATTCAACGCTGACTTTGACGGCGACCAGATGGCTGTGCATATTCCATTGTCAATTGAAGCGCAATTGGAAGCCAGGACGCTAATGATGGCGACCAATAACATCTTGTCGCCCGCGAATGGTGAGCCGGTTATTAATCCGTCACAAGACGTGGTATTAGGGCTTTATTACATCAGTCGTGAAAAAATAAATGCGAAAGGCGATGGTTCTATATTCGGCACTGTCGGTGAGATCCATAAGGCCTTAGCGGCTAAGGCGGTTGAGTTACAGTCGAAAATTCAATTGCGCATCACCGAAAAGACCGAAGCCAGTACGGGTGAAATAGAAGAAAAAACCCACCGCGTCAAGACAACGGTGGGTCGCGCATTGATATGGGAAGTTGTGCCGGATCGTATGCCTTACGAACTGGTAAATTGCGATATGACCAAAAAGAATATCTCGCGCTTGATTAACTACAGTTATCGTTACTTGGGTAACAAGGATACTGTAGTGCTTGCAGACCAGTTGATGTATCTGGGGTTTAGATACGCAACAATCTCAGGCGTATCGTTTGGTATTGAAGATATGGCGATACCCGCTAAAAAAGTCGATATTATCAGTGCGGCCGATGCCGAGGTCAATGAGATACAAAGCCAGTATGCGTCAGGCTTGGTTACCGATGGCGAGCGTTATAACAAGGTCGTGGATATTTGGTCTCATGCTAATGACCAGGTCGCTAAAGTCATGATGGACGGCTTGGGCGAAGAGTCGGTGATTGATGCTGAAGGCAATACGGTAAAACAAAAATCGTTCAATTCGATTTTTATGATGGCTGAATCAGGTGCGCGGGGTTCTGCTGCACAAATTCGCCAGCTGGCGGGGATGCGCGGCTTGATGGCTAAGCCGGACGGCTCAATTATTGAAACGCCGATTACGGCAAATTTTAGAGAGGGTCTGGACGTATTACAATACTTCATCTCTACACATGGTGCGCGTAAAGGCTTGGCTGATACGGCGCTGAAAACTGCAAACTCAGGATATTTAACGCGCAGATTGGTTGATGTCGCACAGGATCTGGTCATAACCGGCCATGATTGCGGTACATCGAATGGGCTAATCATGACGCCTATTATTGAAGGTGGTGATGTCGTTGAGCCGTTGTCCGAACGCGTATTAGGACGGGTCGCGGCCAGTGACATCATGGACCCCAGTAGGGAAAAAGTGATTGTGCCGATTGGCACCCTGCTAGATGAGCACTGGGTTTCGGTGCTTGATGAGCATAGCGTCGACCAGGTTTTGGTGCGATCCATCATTACCTGTGAAAACAGGCATGGTGTTTGTGCGGCTTGTTATGGCCGTGATTTGGGGCGTGGCCACTTGGTTAACATCGGTGAAGCTGTCGGTGTTATCGCCGCGCAGTCGATCGGTGAGCCTGGCACTCAGCTGACCATGCGTACTTTCCACATCGGTGGTGCGGCGTCGAGATCGGCGGCAATCAGTAATGTGCAGGTAAAATCCGCCGGTACGATTCGCCTCAGTAACCTGAAATCGGTAACTAACCGGGAAGGGCATCTGGTCGCTGTATCAAGATCGGGCGAAGTTGGTGTGGTGGATGATTACGGTCGTGAAAGAGAACGTTATAAAATTCCATATGGCGCGGTGTTATCAGTACAGGAAGGCAGTAAAATTAATGCCGGTGATATCATCGTCACATGGGATCCCTTTACGCATCCGGTTATCACAGAAGTTGATGGTGTCGTTGAATTGGTTCACTTTGTGGATGGTGTTACCGTTCAAAAGCAATCTGATGAAGTTACAGGTTTGAGCTCATTAGTTGTAACCGATCCAAAGCAGCGCGGTAGTGCCGGTAAGGAATTGAGGCCTATGGTTAAATTGCTTGACGGCGAAAATAATCCTATTTATCTGCCGGGCACTGAAATTCCGGCGCAATATTTCTTACCGGCAGGTGCTATTGCCGGTATTAAAGATGGCGGCGAAGTAAAGGTAGGTGATGTCCTCGCCAGAATTCCACAGGAATCCAGTAAAACCAGGGATATTACCGGTGGTTTGCCGCGAGTCGCTGATTTATTCGAGGCTCGTAAGACTAAGGACCCGGCGATTCTTGCTGAAACCAGTGGAACCATTTCGTTTGGTAAAGAAACGAAAGGCAAGCAGCGCGTTATCATTACTGATGCACAGGGTGAGCAGGTTGAGACCCTGATACCAAAATGGCGGCATATTACGGTATTCGAAGGTGAATATGTTGAAAAAGGCGAAACCATTGCGGAAGGTGAGCTGACGCCGCATGATATTCTCAGGTTAAGAGGTATTGAGGAACTGGCTAATTATTTAGTCAAGGAAATACAGGATGTCTATCGTTTGCAAGGGGTGAAAATTAACGATAAGCATATTGAGGCTATCATTCGGCAGATGCTCCGGAAAGTTGAGATTACTGCTTCTGGCGACACTGGCTTCTTGAAGGGTGACCAAATAGAGCGTGCAGCAATGAGGGCCGAAAATGACAAGATGGAAGCTGAAGGAAAAATTCCGGCTAGTTATGAATCGATATTACTAGGCATCACCAAGGCATCATTGGCGACTGAATCGTTTATTTCTGCCGCGTCATTCCAGGAAACGACAAGAGTGCTCACCGATGCTGCGGTTCGTGGTTTAAGTGATGGCCTCCAAGGCTTGAAGGAGAATGTGATCGTCGGTCGGTTAATTCCAGCTGGGACAGGCTTGGCGTATCATGAAAACAGGAAAAACAGGTTCAGCCAGCATCAAGCGGTTGAACCTGAAAGCGTTCCTGTTGTTGATACGGAAGAGGCTTTGAAACAGGCTTTGAATATTTAATTAAAAATCATAAAAATCAGCTTGACCTAATAGTTATTAGCAAGTAATATATCCTGCTAACATTAGCTAAAGCATTTTAGTCAAGTCGGAAAGTATTAGCCGCCAATGATAAAGCTTGGCGGTTAAATTTTTATTGTCGGCAGTTAAATTGCATATCGGAGTAAACAAAGTTATGGCCACGATTAACCAATTGGTTCGTAAGCCGCGTGCTAAAAGAGTAGAGAAAAGTAATGTCCCCGCGCTTGAGGCTTGCCCGCAACGTAGAGGTGTATGTACTCGCGTATATACGACGACTCCTAAAAAGCCGAATTCGGCTTTGCGTAAGGTTGCAAGGGTAAGGCTTACAAATGGTTCTGAAGTGAGTAGTTATATCGGCGGTGAAGGGCATAATCTTCAAGAACACTCCGTGGTCTTGATTAGGGGTGGTCGTGTCAAGGATTTGCCTGGCGTAAGGTATCACGTCGTGCGTGGTAGTTTGGATGCGTCAGGTGTTAATAATAGAAAATGTGGTCGCTCTAAATACGGAACAAAACGGCCTAAAAGCTAAAAGCTAAATGTTGGATGGTGAGAAATGTCTAGAAGAAGAGTCGCAACAAAAAGAGAAATTATCCCGGATCCAAGATTTAGTAGCGTAATGCTGACTAAGTTTATGAACATGATTATGGATAGCGGTAAGAAGTCAGTCGCCGAAGGAATTGTTTATGGTGCTTTGGATGTTATAGAAAATAAAGGGCATGCGGTTCCGCTAGAGGTTTTGTCTAAGGCGTTGGAGAATGTTCAGCCTAGGGTTGAGGTTAAGTCTCGTCGTGTTGGAGGGGCTACTTATCAGGTTCCTGTTGAAGTCAGGCCTTCGAGGCGGATGGCTTTGGCAATGCGTTGGTTAATTGACGCTTCTCGCAAAAGAAATGAAAGAGGCATGTCTGCAAAATTAGCAGGTGAGCTGATGGATGCTTTTGAAAACAAAGGTTCGGCGGCTAAGAAGCGTGAAGATACGCATAGAATGGCAGAGGCTAATAAAGCGTTTTCTCATTATCGCTTTTAAGCTGTAAATAAAAGGCGCTATGAGTGGCTCGAAAAACACCAATAAATCGCTATCGTAATATTGGCATTATGGCCCATATTGATGCGGGCAAAACAACAACGACCGAGCGCATACTTTATTATACCGGCGTGTCCCACAAGATAGGTGAGGTTCATGACGGTGCTGCTACAATGGATTGGATGGAGCAAGAGCAGGAAAGGGGGATAACGATAACATCTGCTGCTACGACCTGTTTTTGGAGTGGCATGGAAAAACAATTTCCTCAACATCGAATAAATATTATCGATACTCCTGGGCATGTTGATTTTACTATCGAAGTTGAGCGTTCGTTGCGCGTATTGGATGGTGCATGTGCTGTTTTTTGTGCGGTAGGTGGTGTTGAGCCTCAGTCTGAAACGGTTTGGCGTCAGGCTAATAAATATCATGTTCCGAGGGTAGTCTTTGTTAACAAGATGGATCGTTCCGGGGCTGATTTTTTAAGAGTAATCTCGCAAATTAAATCCCGCTTAGCAGGTAATGCGATACCGATGCAGTTGCCTATAGGGTCGGAAGATAGTTTTGAAGGTGTTGTCGATCTTATCAAGATGAAAGCGATATATTGGAATGATGCCAATATGGGTATGACTTTCATCGAAAAAGATATTCCTGGTGATATGCGCTCTTTGTGTGAAAAATGGAGAGAAAATATCGTTGAGGCCGCTGCTGAAGCAAGCGAAGAATTTATGGAAAAATACCTGGAAGAAGGTGTTTTGACAGATGAACAAATAAAGTGCGGTATCCGAATCCAAACAGTCGCAAATCAACTTGTTCCCGCTTTTTGTGGATCGGCCTTTAAAAATAAGGGTGTTCAAGCTCTTTTGGATGCGGTGGTTGAGTATTTGCCAGCGCCTACAGATGTTGCGGCAATAACGGGCGTGCTTGATGATGGTGAAACTGAAGCGCTACGTCCTGCTGGTGATGACGAGTCGTTTTCGGCGCTGGCATTCAAGATTGCAAGCGATCCTTTTGTTGGGACATTAACGTTCTTCAGGGTTTATTCGGGTGTTTTGAATTCCGGAGATAGTGTTTATAACTCCGTAAAAAGAAAAAAAGAGCGAATTGGGCGTATTGTTCAAATGCATGCCAATAGCCGCGAAGAAGTAAAAGAAGTTTATGCTGGAGATATAGCGGCAGCGATTGGTTTAAAAGATGTCACGACGGGAGATACCCTGTGTGACATCCAGTCGGTTATTATGCTTGAGCGCATGGAGTTTCCTGATCCTGTCATCTCAGTAGCTGTAGAAGCTAAAACGAAAGCGGATCAGGATAAGATGAATTCAGCGTTGGCGAAATTGGCGCAAGAAGATCCGTCTTTTAGGGTTCATACCGACGAGGAGTCAGGGCAAGTTATTATTTCAGGGATGGGCGAGTTGCATCTTGAAATTATCGTTGACAGGATGAGGCGGGAATTTCATGTTGATGCTAATGTTGGTAATCCACAGGTTGCATATAGAGAGACAATTCGTAAATCGGTAGAACAGGAAGGAAAGTTTATCAGGCAGTTAGGTGGTCGTGGACAGTATGGTCATGTTTGGTTGCGGATTGAGCCGAAAGAGCCCGGTAGCGGTTATGAGTTTGTGAATGAGATTATCGGCGGGGTTGTTCCGAAGGAATATATACCTGCAGTAGATAAGGGAGTGCAGGAGCAGCTGAAAAGCGGCGTCCTTGCCGGTTTTCCTGTATTGGATGTAAGAGTTTCTTTGTTCGATGGTTCTTATCATGATGTTGATTCGAATGAATTGGCCTTCAAAATTGCAGGCTCTATGTGCTTCAGGGAAGGGGCAAGGAATGCAGATCCTGTTTTACTTGAGCCAATAATGAAAGTCGAAGTTGTGACGCCTGAAGAATACATGGGCGATGTTGTAGGGGACATCAATAGGCGGCGAGGGATAATTCAGGGCATGGAAGATACGCCGTCAGGCAAAATAGTCAGCTGCGAAGTGCCGTTGGCGGAAATGTTTGGTTATGCAACTGATTTGCGATCTGCAACGCAGGGGCGGGCTACTTACAGTATGCAGTTTGAAAAATACAATGAAGCACCTGTATATATTGCAGAAGCGATCATTAAAAAATCTTCATAAAATTGAATAAATAAAAGGTATTAACTCATGGCCAAAGAAAAATTTTCACGTAGTAAGCCGCATGTCAACGTAGGAACGATAGGTCACGTCGATCATGGTAAAACAACACTCACAGCAGCGCTGACCAAGGTGATGGCGGAACTGCAAG
>Ga0172373_10006593_pt1 | contig 15383 bp, 13 predicted proteins | sample Lak10m_2_FD_114546 | JGI IMG/M metagenome (GOLD analysis project Ga0172373, IMG submission 114546) | Freshwater microbial communities from Kabuno Bay, South-Kivu, Congo - kab_092012_10m | ecosystem: Environmental > Aquatic > Freshwater > Lake | place: Democratic Republic of the Congo...
CGGTTGCCTGCGTCGATCACCGTCCCGCCGATCGAGGCGGCTGGCCCTGCGGTAATCGATACGATTCGCCCCTCACTGATGCGCAATGTACTGGGCGCGGACAGCTGCGCGTCACGCCCGTTGAAGACGCGGGCATTGACGATCAGCATTTCGCTGTTGGCTGCTGTGCCAGGGGCTGAAAAAAGCGGGCACAGGAGCGCGGCAACGACCCCAACGACATGACGACGACAGCGATCAGTCATCCACATGGCGCTACAGTGCCTTGCGCACCGCCTCTCGAAACTCGTTCAGCGACTTCTTGCCCTGAATGCGCACGACGATTTTCCCTTGGCGATCGAGGATGTACGTCGTAGGGACGACTTCGTTCCACGCCGGGTCGATTACGCTCGCGAGCTCGTCCATCTGCGGCCCGTTGCGCGCGAACGTGACAAAGGCGGGGAAGTACCGCTGGCGGAACTGCTCAACCACAGCGGCACCGGGTGAAGGGTCATCAACCGACACGCCGATCAGTTTGACGCCTTGTTTTTCGTGCTCTTTGGCCAGAGCGAGTAGGTCAGGCACTTCCCGCAGACAGGGAACGCACCAAGTCGCCCAAAGATTGACGATCAGCACCGAGCCCCGCTCCGTCTGCAATGCAGCCTTGAACCCTGCTGCATCAATCGCCCGCGCAGGCGTTTCAGCGAACGCTGTCGCGCCACCGATGAGGCAGACGAGCGTGCTCAGCCACAACCGGCGGTGGTTCTTACTCATGTACCCTCTCGGGAAGTACCAAACTCGCAGTAATCCTCACGCTCGACGAGATCGAAAGCGAACAAGAACTTGGCCATGCCCGTAAGCACCGCCATCGTCATCCCCAACTCGACGATCTGCGCATCATCGAAAAACTCTCGCAGCTGACTGTAATTGCCCGCAGTCAACGTGCCCCGCGGCGAGGTCAGCGCCATCGCCGAAGCCAGCTCCAACACCGCCCGCTCAGCGGGCGACCAGCACGGCGCTGAAGTGTCCTCGATCGAGCGGATCTGCGTATCGCTGAGCCCCGCCTCGCGGGCATCATGTCGATTGCCACGATTGCAGAACGCGCAGCCATGGAGCGTCGAGAGGCGCAACCTGAGTAATTCTTTGGTACGAGCCGGTACCCGCCCGCCATAAAACACGCGCTGATAAAATTCCCCGTACCACTCGAGCAGCTCCGGCGCGTGGCCCATGACCTGAACGAACGTCGCGTCCCCTCGCGTCTGCTGCGCGCGATCGAAAGCCTCTTGCATGAACGGCGGCAACTGCGCACGCGGCAGCGGCGGAATGCGCGGTGCCGGCAGATCCCCGATCACGCCTTACTCCTTCGCGGGTGCCGGCTTCTGAGTGCGCGCGTAGTTCTCGAGACTCGACAGGCTCGGATCCACCCACTTCTCGGGGGCAATCTGATACTGCGGAAATCGCTCGAGCACCCGCTTGCGCACGACCGCCGGCACCGCATCGACGCTTTTGACTGAACTGAACGAGCCGGCGTAAACGATATGACCCTGCGTCGTCCCCATCAGCATCCACGGCAGCCACGGTGTGATGCGGTTCCACACGCCACTGTGCGGCAGATGCGTCAGCTCCGGGTTTACAAGATCGTCGCGACGGATTTGGTAGCGAAAGAGCTCGGAGACGCGATTCATCGGGCCCGAGGACTCGCGCTTCCAGATCGCCGGATCGAGCGCGTTGCGATAGTAGAGGTGAATGTCACTGCTCAGGATCACCGTGTTCTCGTTGAGAAATGCCCAGTCCCGCAGGAACGGACGACGGGGTGGCTTGACCGTGTTGAGCCCGCCATAGGTCGGCGGATCCGGGTAGAACTCGGAGATGACGTAGTTGAACGGATCATTGGCCACGTCGACCACACGGACCTGCTCATTGGTATACGGATTCAGCCATGTATCCATGAGCTCGCCGGTACGCAGGTCGCGATAAAAGATCAGTTCGCGACACATGCGCTGGTAGTCACCGTTCGGCTGCTTGACCACGCGGATCGCCGAGAACACCTCGAAGCCGAACAACGGCTTCACCGCCTCGCCTTCGCGCACACCCATGACCGTGCCGGTCACATAGCCGTTGACGAATTTGCCCGGTGCCGTATCACCCTCGAGGCGTGCGGTGGTCTCCCGATTCCAGACCGGATCCTTGAACAGGGCCCGCAACTCGTCGTCTGTCACGCGTTTGCCGCTCGATGGCTTGGCAGCCGCGATACCGGTTGCTGCGGCAGCGCCCAAACCAAGTGAGGTTGCGACAAACTGCCGCCGACTGCCGCGGGATGAGCTTGGGTGACGACTCGACATGATCGATTCTCCTGGGTGAGGTGGGAGGACTCTGAGGTACCGACTATCGGCCACTTCTCGAGTAGACGTCGAGCGCTTTGGCATAGATGGCCATCTGGCGTTCAACAACGGGGAGGAGCTCATCTTGCCGCTGGCGCAGTTCGCTGACGGGAAGGGCCACCGCCAACGCGCCGAATCGGCGGGGGCTCAGCGTCACCGGGATCGGCCAGGCCATCAATCCCCAACCGTCAGCAAGCAAATTGAAACCGACCGCATAGCCGCGACGCTTGACCGGTTCAACGGCACGGGTGACATCACGCATTGTGCGCAGGTTGCGGCCAAACGGCACGTTGCGACGTCGCGCCAGCGCGGTCAGCTGCCGCAGTTGCAACGTCGAGTACGACGTGGCGATGGCGAGACCCGGAGTGGAAAACGGTTCACGCAATTCGCCTGGAGAATGCGAGCTGCGCCCTCGCGCCTGCCCGCGAAACAGCGCGGATAAACGAACATGTGCACCACTCGGCACCCAGAAACTGACGGTGGCGCCGGTCACCCGGCGCAACTCGCTCATCGAGGCATGCAGTGCCGGCGAGTACCCCCCCAAGTCCGCGAGTCTGCGACCAAGGTCGCTGAGGCGCCACGCGACCGAGTAGCGCGCATCGTCCGCATCGAAGTGAACGTACCCCAAGGCACAGTGCTTGCGCAGTAACCGGTGCATGCTCGAGACCGGCACCCGTAGCGCCTGCGCCATCTGCAGGTTGGTCATTGGTACCGGTGCAGCACTGAGATGCTCCATCACGGCGAAGACCCGCGCAGTGGCGCGAGATGAGTGGGACTCGGTAGGCATGAGGAAACAGTTCCCAAGACGTTTCTTGGATACAACAGCACCGTCTTCAAATTCCAATATTGGAATATTGCAGCAGGTTTACAAAACTCACAAGGCGTCAGGCAGGAACCGAGGTGCTACCGTTCGCACGGGGTCATTAACAAAGAATAGGGTCGATATCTCATGCGCCATTTCGGTACGAAGGTCCTCCAAGCGGCGATCTCCGCTGCACTCGCTTACTCAGGCTCATCGGTTGCGCTGGCCGCGCCGAATGAATCCTCGGCTGCATTGCTCGAGGAAATCGTGGTCACCGCGCGAAAGCGCGAAGAGACCCTTCTCGAAACGCCTGTGGCCGTATCGGTCATTACCGGAGCGGATATCGAGGCGAAGGGCGTGCAAAGCCTTTACGACGTCGCCCTGTTCACGCCGGGACTCACGTACTTCGATGCCCTGCAGAACCAGCTCGGTACCCCGGTAATCCGCGGCATCTCGCAAACGAACCTCAATAGCCCGGATCGCAATGTCGCTGTGTTTTATGGCGGCGTGTATCTCTCCAATCTCAGCGCCAGCAACGTCGAGTTGCTCGATCTCGCGCGTATCGAAGTCGTCAAAGGCCCGCAATCGGCGCTCTACGGCCGCAATGCCTTCAACGGCGCCATCAATTACGTGCCGGCTGCACCGACGGCGGAGTTCGAGGGCAAGGTGGGCGCCACCGTGGGCACCGACAACCGACGCGAAGCGCGAATCGTGCTCTCCGGCCCGATCAACGACGTACTGCGAGGGCGCGTTGCCGCCAGCTACAACTCGTTCGACGGCAGTTGGAAAAACCAAGCCGAACCGAGCGCGGGGCTCGGCGGTTACGAGACCAAGAACCTGTCGGCAACGCTCGACCTCACACCGAGTGAAGAGCTCTCCGCGCGACTCTTCGCCTACTACACTGACGACCTTCGCGACTCGTCAGCTGCCTACATCGTCCCGGCGCTCAACTGTGGCCCCACGGGGCGACCGCTCAGTGCCTACTGTGGCAACGTCCCGGTATCGAGCACTTTGGCCGCCAATCCGGACGCCATTGCGTTCTCCCGCAAAGTGACCTTGGCAGCCCTCGACATCAGCTATGACTTCGGAGCCGTCGTTCTGAAGAGCCAAACGTCGATCTACGATGCGAAGACGGATAACGCCTCCGATAACGGTCTCGGCTTCAATAACGGGCGCGGCTATACGTTCAACATTGTCAACAACGCCGCTCCCACGGTGGTGCTCCGCCAGCAGGCAGTGCCTGCGTTCACGGGATCGGGTCGAGGCTCGACCAAGACCAAGTCACAGGAACTGCGGCTGGAGGGCGATGTCGGCGAGCGCGTCCGCTGGGGTGTCGGCGGCTTCCTGAGCAAAAACGAGTTTGTCTCGCGCGGCAGACTGTCTTACGACGGTCGCAATTTAGCGCCGGGTGAGCGACCGCAATCGGACATTTTCTTCTTCATCCAGGGCAATCCGACCACCGCCGTTTCCACCGATCCAACCAATGTGATGGTGGACCTGTCGCGCTTCATTGGCGAAGACAAGCAGACCGCGTATTTCGGCTCGCTGGAATTCAAGGCGAGCGATGCCTGGACGGTCGGAGCTGAACTCCGACGCGATAGCGAAGACCGTTCGCGGTTCAATGCCGTCATCGGACCGAGCACCTACCAGCAGCGCACGTTCGACTACACGACCTGGCGCGCACATGCCGATTACACCTTGTCGGCTTCGCAGCACTTCTACGCTTCCGCCGCAAAGGGCGTGATCTCAGGCTACTTCAACGGTAAGACCGATGCTGTCGCTGGCAACGCGGCAGTCCCCGAGGCACTGCAGGCGTACGACCCTGCGGAAAACAAGACCTATGAGCTCGGCTGGAAAGCCGAGTGGCTTAATCGGCGCGTGAGCACGGACATTGCGCTCTTCTTCATCGACTACACGGGCATTCAGATTCCGGCCACGCCGCCGGCCCCGCTGATCAGCAATCTGGTCCAGAACGTGGGTGATGCAACCTCGAGGGGTGTCGAGTTTTCACTCAACTTCCAGGCAACGGATAAGCTGCAAATCGGCGGGACTTACTCGTACACCCCGACCGAGTTCGACAGCGGGACCGTCGATGCCGGCGTGTTGCGTTACTGCGGCGGCACCTCCACGACCATCCCCGCGGCTGCGGTCGGGTTCTGTCCCTCGCTCGTCTTTCGCGGTGCGACGCTGCCCGACGTATCGGGACGGCCGCTGCCCCGATCGCCGAACCGTCTCGCTAGCCTCTACCTTGCCTATGACACCCCGCTGTCTGGTGACTGGTCGCTCTATGCGCGTGCGGACGGAAGCTACACTTCCGAAACCAGCGCACTGACGATTGGTCTGACGACCATACCGTCGCGAACACTCGTCAACGCACGTATCGGAGTTCGCCGCGGCGCGCTGGATGTCGCCCTGTGGGGACGCAACGTGTTCGACAAGCAGTTCGTGTCGGCGGTGATTTTCCAGCCGCCTTTGAACGCGACGAGCGCCGCGTTTGTGCCCAACGTATCTCAGGGTGAGCGCGCGACGTTCGGTCTCACCGCCACTTACGCGCTCGGCGGGGCATTGATCAGTGATATCGATGCCCCCGCCCGGGATGGCGACGAAGGCGAAGTCCGGCCGCATCGAGTGCGCGAGTTTCGCGTTCTCGTAGATCTGATCGCCCGTGTTCGTGAGAATCATGGCCGGGCGACGGATCTTCATCAGCGCAGCCGCGTGGTCGTAAGCGAAGGCTGCGTGATGACCGTGCCAGAACGGACCCAAACCCATGAAGCGCTCGACGGTGTAACGAGTGATCAGCTCCGGGTTGGGCTCGGGATTTTTGCCGTACATGTCGTAGCGTAATTTGAACGCCTCGACGAGGTGCGAGCCATCGGGCTGATGCTGCATATTCCGTTCGTCGGCGACGACGCGGTCGAAAAATTCGCGCTCAGCATCACTCAAGATCAGAACACCACCCAGCACGAGCTTGTCGACGTACTGCGGGAACTGCTGCTCAACTTCAGTCACCACCAGCGCACCCGTATGGTGTCCAGACTGCACAGCGCTGCGGACACCCAGATGGTCGAGCACCGCGGGGACGATACAGGCCCACTGCTCGATGCGCGGCACGAAGGGCGTGGGATCCGACATGCCAAAACCCGGGCAATCGATCGCTATCGGCCGAATACCGCGCTCGATCAACAACGGGAAGACGCTGTCATACTGCCGCGCCGACATCGGCGCTTGGTGAATCAATACCAGCGGGCGACCGGAGCCGCTGTCGTGGTAGTGGATCTGGCCGTAGGGGCCGTCGGCATAGCCGCGCTTCATCTGATGTCCGCTCATGATGTCCCCGCCGTGTTGGAAATTGATTCCAACCGTTGCTCCTCGTGCAGCGCTACACCAGTCGGCCTGCATGTCCGTGCTGCGGAACGGCTGTTCGGAGGGTCGGTGCGTCGCACCGTCTGCGGCTACTCTCGATTACGAAAACAGGGGGACGCTGATGGCCATCATTCCGTTCGAGACACAGATCGATTTCATGCGGCCGCGCTGGAACCGCGACGCTTGGGCACGCATTCAGGCCGACCTCGACAGCAGCAAGGAGCGCATCTGCCACTGCAGCGGCATCATCATGGCCGTTCGCCCAGGCCATGCCGTCACACCGTTCCTCGGCTTCCAGACCTTCCTCTGCACGCGCCTGCTGCCACTGCCTGACGGCAACATCCGCCGCGTCAATAAGGAAGTGATTTTCTACACAGAGCTCACGCGCTTAGGGCAACCCGGCGCCATCATCGACGAGTGGAAAAACGTGTTCACCAGCGAGTCGGTTCGTGTGGTGCATGCGATCAACGACCCGTTCAACTACACCATCAGCGACACGTTGATTCTGGCGCCCGAGGATTTCGGCGGCGACCCGAGTACCCTGCGTAAAATCCCGCTGATATTCCCGTGGCAGGATCTCGATGGCGAAACCTTGGTGCTCTCCACCGACATGCACCTGAACTACAAAAATCCGCTGCAGCCCGATCGCTGGCCGCGCGAATCAGCCGGGCCGCGGGCGCAGGTATCAGAAATGATGCGCTACTTCGTCAAGCGGGCGGACCTCGAAAACCCAGCACTGACAGCGGTCCCCTACGTCGGCACCTGGCAACGCATCACGCCGTGGCTGCCTTGGATGTTGATGGGTCAAGCAGCAGGGCACTGCCTGTACAACGCCACCATGACGACCTTCCCGAGCGTCGATCGGCTACCCGCACACGTTCGCGAGTACGCTGAGAAGCACTGTCCGCACATGCTCCATGCGCCGACCGAGGACTACGGCCCGAGTCACTCGAGTCTGGAGTTGTACGCGCGCCAGCAGACGCCAGCGCCGGTCAAGGACCCTGCTTGACCGGACACACCGACGGTAGAGAACGGATCAGGCGCTGAGTTGCCTCGAACTGCTTGATGACCGCCGGCGGCGGCGTGGCGCCCTCGCCCGGCACAAACACGGCAAACACCGATTCGTCGCTTTGTGCATGGAAGCTCACGCCCCGCAAACCGCCATCCTTGCCCGGCACGGCGAGCAGGTAGATCACAGAGTACAGGTCCGGGCGCAGATGTCCTGCGAGCCCCGGACCCTCACGTTTGAGGTTGAAAAACTTGCTGCGGGTTGAGGGCGTGCCCTCTCCAACGGGGCCTAGGATCTCGAACACGTCGGCTCCTTTGGTGACGAGGGTCACCGCGTCTTGCCATTGTTCGAGGCTTTTCCAAATGTCTGGAAAGTGGCTGGCGGCCACGCCGTGCGCCTGATCGGCCGGCAGGGCGCTCGCCACCACCGCCTCACTCAAGCCGAGTTTCCGCGCCGGCCCGCCGAGGGGGCCCGGCGCCTTGTCCGCCAACTCAGCCCTCACCCGCGCGACCTCCGCGGGGGTCGCACAGAAACTGACCGGGTCTGCGGCCATGGCAGCCGAGGACGCCAAACCCACCCAAAGCAGCGAAATGAGGTATTTCATGGGCGAATTATAGGCCCGCCGGGCTGCACGCCCACCCTTTCAAGATTGCCCCGCTTTGGGCAGACTTCAAGGTTGGTCAATGTCCCTATATCGGTAGTTTCGCCATGGTTGTGCGTTTTGTGACGAATCGGGCTTTTTGGGCAGTCGCACTGCTGTGCCTGACCCTTCAACCCCTTCACGCTCAAGCCCCGGCGGCGGCTAAAAAACCACTCCCGTCCTGTAAAGGCACTTCCCGAGTGGGCTGGAACAACTGCATTGGCAACTACACGACGACCGAGGGCGCCCTCTACGTCGGCGAATTCCGTAACGGCAAATACAACGGGCAAGGCACCGCCACTTGGTCGAACGGCGATCGCTACGTTGGCGAGTTCCGCGACGACAAATTCCACGGTCAGGGCATCTACACGTCGGAAAAGAACTTCGTGTACGCCGGTGACTTTCGCGACGGCATGTTCAACGGCGTCGGCACGTACACGAGCTCGAACGGCATGAAGTACGTGGGTGAGTGGCGCGATGACGAAAGGAACGGTCAGGGCACCTACACCTGGCCGAGTGGCCGGGTCTATGTCGGTCAATTTCGCGGCGATGAGCGCGAAGGCCAAGGGTCGGACACCCAACCGGATGGCTCGAAATACGTCGGCGAGTTTCGCGAGAGCAAGCGTTGGGGTACAGGCACGTTGTACGACGCCTCGGGCCGCATCCTGCAATCGGGCGTGTGGCGCGATGATCGATTTCAAAATGCTGTCGCCGACGCGGCGCCGATGGCAGCGCCTGCCCCAGACCCCGTGCCCGTGACGCCGGCTCCCGCACCAGCCGTTGTCATGACGCAGACACCGGCGGAAAGCAGGCGGACCCTGTCAGCGGCAGAGTCCGCGGCGCTAGCGCCTGCGCCTGCACCAACAACACCGGTCGCCGCAACGCAACCCGCTCAGCCTACGCCCACATCACAGCCGGCACCGGCCGTACCGGCGCAGTCAACCACGCAGCCGTCACCGATGGTGGCGGCTGAGTCGGCCCCGGTCGCAGCCGCGCCATCCGCCGCGGACAGCTCAAACGAGGCTCGCGGCCCCTCACGCGTGGCGCTAGTAATCGGCAACCAGAACTACGCGACCGTCTCGAGTTTGCGCAACGCTCGCGCCGACGCGGAAGCCATGGCGACAGCGCTAGACAAGCTCGGCTTCGAAGTGCTGCTGCGCATGGATCTCGATGATCGTGCGTTGCGCCAAGCCATGCGTGATTTCAAGTCACGGCTCGACGGTGGCAGCGAGGCGGTGTTCTTTTATGCGGGTCACGGCGTGCAGCTTGGTGCCGCGAACTACCTGCTGCCCACGAATATCTCGGCGGATAACGAAGAGCAGGTCAAAGACGACGCCGTGATGCTGCAGCGCGTACTCGATGATCTGGCCGAGCAGAAGGTGCGCTTCTCGGTGGCCATCATCGATGCCTGCCGCGACAATCCGTTCCCCAAAGTCGGCATGCGCAGCATCGGCGGCACGCGGGGCCTCGCGCCGACCACCGCCGCCACGGGCCAGATGATTCTGTTCTCGGCGGGTGCAGGCCAAACGGCGCTCGACTATTTGACGCCGGCTGATCCGGATCCGAATGGACTCTTCACTCGGGTGTTGCTGCGGGAGATGACGCGTCCGGGAGTGCCGGTCGATCAAATGCTCAAGCGGGCCCGTCAGGAAGTCGTGTCACTCGCCAAGTCAGTAGGTCATGAGCAAGTGCCGGCCCTGTACGACCAGACCGTCGGCGAGTTCTATTTCACGCCGGCCGTCGCCGGCAGCGCTGCGAATCGTCCGACGGAAACGGTTACGCAACCCCAGATGATGGTTGCCGCGCTGCCGACAGACGATCGCGCGCTGTGGGAGTCGGTCCGCGACTCAAAGAATCCCGAGGAGATCCAAGCCTATCTCTCTGCCTTCCCACAGGGCTTGTTTGCCGGCGTAGCCACGGCACGTCTACGCTCACTGCAAGGCGGCGGCTCGACTCCGCCCGCGACGGCGATGGTCAGTAACAACGCAAATCGCCCCAACACGGCGGCGGTCTCGAATGCGGCACCGGCACCCACGCAGACCCAGGCGGCCGTAGCCTCGGGCAGCAACGTCAGTGACCTGCAGCAACTTGGCGCGGGAACCGTGTTCCGTGATTGCCCAGACTGCCCTGAAATGGTGGTGGTGCCGCCCGGTCGGTTTGAGATGGGCCTGCCCGACTACCGCAAGGCGCGACGCCCCAATGAAGGGCCGGCGCGCGCGGTGACGATCCCAGGCACCTTCGCCATCGGCAAGCATGAGGTCACGTGGTCGCAGTACGCTCGCTTCGTACGTGAGACGAGTCGTGCAGGGGGCCTTGGCTGCGCGACGTTCAATGCCAAAAAATTCCGCGTCAACGCGCAGGCGGGCTGGAACAGCCCGGGCTTCCCGCAAACCGAAAACGACCCCGTTGTGTGTGTCAGTTGGGACGATGCCAAGGCCTACGCCGAGTGGCTCGGTGTGCGCACCGGGCATAACTATCGCTTGATCACTGAGGCTGAGTGGGAATACACCGTGCGCGCAGGGACCGAGGGCGATCGGTTCTGGGGTGAAAACCCCGCCGATGCCTGTCGCTTTGCGAACGTCGCGGACGCCACAGGTCGCGGCACACTCGGACTCGAGGCGCCGTTCGATTGCCGTGATCGACATGCGGGAACAGCCCCGGTCGGCAGCTTCCAACCGAATCCGTTTGGTGTTCACGACCTCTTTGGCAATGCGGAGGAATGGATCCTCGACTGCTGGAGCGACACCTATCGCAACGCGCCAAACTCGGGCATCGCAGACACCTCAGGCGATTGCGATCGTCGCGTGGTGCGCGGCGGTTCGTGGTTCGACGGCGCTGATGCCGTGCGTGCCACAGCGCGCACTGAAGATGCCGTGGGCGCTCGCTCGAGCACACGCGGTTTCCGCGTGGCACGCACTAACTAAACTTCGCCGAACCTCGAATGCCCGTGGCCGTTGATCGACGGGACAGACCGAGCGTGTCTCGCGGCTACGCGCCTTGTCGCTTCGGGCAGATCCACTTCCGGGTGTGTCGGGCGATCGAGCCCCGTAGGCCGCCCTTGTTTTGCCTGCATCACGTGCCGAATTCGGGGCAAATCTTTGAACCCGTGCTGCCGTACCTCGCGATGGGTCGCGATGTTTACGCGTTGGATCTGCCAGGCTTCGGTATGTCAGACCCCGCGCCCGACCCGCAAGCCATCGGGCACTATGCGCTCGCGATTGCCGATGCGATCACGGCGCTCGGTCACGCTAACGATGCACTCGATGTGCTCGGCTATCACACGGGCGCAGCCGTCGCCACTCAACTCGCTCTCGATCCTTCATTGCCGATCCGCCGGGTGGTACTGACCGCGGTACCGGTGTTCAGCGCCGAGGAACGCGCCTCGTTCGGCGCGCAAACACCCATACCCTTCGATGAGCAAGGTGAGTGGGCGCGAGAGGAATGGCGACGCTCCTGGCACTGGCGTGGACCCATGCAGTCGCGGGACAGCGTGCTGCGGACCTATGCCGAGAAAATGCGTCCCGGCGCTCGCGAGCGCGGCGCCAGAGCCATCGTTAGTTTCGATATGGGCGCTGCACTGCAGCAGATCAGGCAGCCGTTGATGCTCATGCGTCCGCATGACGACTTATGGGAAGCGACAGGCCGCGCGATGGCGCTACGAGCGGATGCCCGCCATATCGAACTCGCTGAGTTCGCCCACGGCTTGTGGGAGGCCGATCCCGAGCGATTGGCGAGTGTGATCGAGGACTTTCTCGACGCCACTCCTTGAGCGCAACGACTAGAGTCTTATTGCGGCATGGCGTCTGGCTGCAGATCGGGCGCCGCAAGACGAAACGCATCAAGACTGCGACAGTGCGCGTCAATCGCAACTAGCGTCGGATAAGCCTCAAGATCACACTTGAATCGCCGCGCGTTGAACATCTGCGGCACAAGACACACGTCCGCGAGCGTCGGACTGTCACCGAAACAGAAACGTTGCGCTGACGAATACTTTCTGGCCAATGCCTCGAGACCTTGAAAACCCTCGCGGATCCAATGGGCCACCCACTGGTTGACTTGAGGCTCCTCGGCCGCGAGTTCAGCGCGCAGAAAGTTGAGCACCCGAAGATTGTTGAGCGGATGAATATCGGCACACACGATGCCCGCCATGCCGCGCACTACGGCTCGGGTGTAGGGGTCCGCCGGCAGCAAGCGCGGCTCCGGAAACACCTCGTCCAGATATTCGATGATCGCGGTGGATTGCGTGATCACACCCTGTGCGGTCTGCAAGGCTGGCACCAATCCTTGCGGATTGAGCGCGAGGAACGCTTCCTGTCGATGCTCTGCCTTCGGTAAGGCATGAAAACTCTCCTCGAGCGTGAGCCCCTTGAGTCGAACTGCGATACGAACTCGATACGCCGCGGAACTGCGCCAATATCCGTGCAAACGCATGGGCGTGCTCTGATCAATGATGCTCGCTGTCACTAATACTGACCTCTAGGGTTCCGATACCGTCGATACCACCCTGCACCCGATCGCCAGGCACGAGCGGGCCAACCCCCGCAGGCGTGCCGGTGAAAATCAGATCACCGGGCTGCAGGATCATAGACGCCGAAATAAAGGCGATCACCTCGGGTACCGACCAGATCAGTTCCGAAATATCCGCTTCCTGCTTGATCACGCCGTTTACCGATAACCCGATGCGGCCCGAGGCAGGATGGCCGATCGTCGCTGCCGGTACGAGCGCCGAACACGGAGCGGAGTTGTCAAACGCCTTGCCCCACTCCCAGGGCTTGCCGCCGTCTTTGGCGGCCTGCTGCAGATCTCGCCGTGTCAGATCGAGGCCAACCCCATAACCGAACACGAGCGCAGCGGCTTCGGCAGGCGCCACATTCACACCGCGTTTGCCGATCGCCACCACGAGTTCTATCTCATGATGGAGGTTTCGCGTCTGCGGCGGGTACGGGATCGTTGTCACGCCGCTGACGACCGCATCAGTCGGCTTCTGGAAGATGAAGGGCGGCTCTCGCGTCGGGTCCGTACCCATCTCGCGTGCATGCGCTTCGTAGTTACGGCCCACACAATACACTCGGCGCACGGGAAAACGCGCTTCGGTGCCGTGTACGGGCAGCGAGATCTGGGCTGGCGGGTGGATAACGTAGTTCATCGAAGATCCCATTGTAATGGTGAGTAGGACGCTAGGCGACTTCAACAAAATCACCAGCCCGTAGTCTGCCGCCAACACCGCCCTCAAGGCGCGCATTCCAACCGAAAGTCACCCCGCCGACGTTGTCGTCGAATCGGAACTCGCGTAACGCGGGGAGCGGACTCAATCCCTTTTTTCCAGTGCGCTGGTCGATACTGGTCATCACACAGCGTGTGCACGCCTTGACGAGTTTCAAGCGTAGATCACCCACACGAAGCTGCCGGATTTGATCTTCCTGCCACGGGTCCGCACCGTCGAGGACGAGGTTCGGTCGGAAGCGACTCATCGGCAACGCCTCGGGCAGACGACGGTTGAGATCCTCGAGCGAGGCCAGGGTGCAGACCAAGAGCGGATATCCATCCGCGAATTGATCGGACACACCCGCGACGATGCGCGCCGGTTCACCGATCACAGCCGTGGCGAACTCGGCCGCTGCATCACCCGCGTCGATCGCTTCGATCTCGCGCTTCCATACCGTGACATGCCGAGTGGAATCGGGCGATGCGCCCATCACGCTCGGCGTATCAAGTCGAATCGACCCCGCACGAGGATGCACGAGCGACACGCCACTCTCGTCTGCGTGCGCTACGAGCAGAGCCAACGTCGGATGGCTGCGCTGCGAAACGAAGCGACCCGCGGCCGTCACGATTAGCCACTGCCGATCATGCTCGAGACCCCGTGGCCCTACCCGCGATTCAGTGAGATCGACCACACGACAGGACTTCAGCGGATAAACGTGCAGAGAATGTATTCGAAGAGAACCAGCGCTCATCGCAGCATCATAGCGAAGCGGCGACCGTCATTGCCGGGTAGGTGCCACCCGTTTCGGGTATGCTGCCTGCCGCATGCCGCTCTTTTTCTGGCGAATTCTCGGCTTCACAAGTGTCGGCATCGGCATGATCAACGCCTTTATCCCTCTGATGCCCACCACGGTGTTCCTGCTGGTGGGTGCATGGGCACTCAGCAAGGGTTCGCCCGAGTGGCGCGCCAAACTCCTCGCACATCCGAGATTCGGTCGCGCGCTGCGCGACTGGGAAGACGGCCGTCGTGTCAGTCGACGTGGCAAGCACTTGGCAGCACTGGGTATGGCGGTGGGCTGGGTCATCGTCGTCGTATGGCAAGGGCTCTCGCCTTGGACAGCAGGCGTGGGCGCACTGCTCGTCACCATTGCGACGTGGCTGTGGCGGAGGCCCGAGCCGAGAGAGTCTTGAGTGATGTTCTGAATGAATATCGCAAACAGCATCGCCGATGCGATCGGCAACACACCCTTGATCGAGTTACGCGGCGCTTCGCGAGCGACGGGCTGTCGCATTTTGGGCAAGGCGGAGTTCATGAACCCCGGCGGTTCCGTCAAAGATCGGACCGCGCTCGGCATACTCGATGCCGCAGCCGCATCAGGCGCCTTGCAAGCGGGTGGCACCGTGGTCGAGGGTACGGCCGGAAACACGGGCATCGCGCTCGCGCTACTCTGCCGCGCACGCGGGTATCACGCGATCATCGTGATGCCCGACAATCAATCGCCTGAGAAGTACGACGCCATTCGCGCCATCGGTGCAACCTTGCAGATCGTACCCGCAGTGCCGTACGCCAACGATAACCACTACCAAAAAGTGGCTGCGCGAGTCGCGCAGGCGACACCGAATGCGATCTGGGCCAACCAGTTCGACAACACCGCCAATCGCGATGTGCACTACCGAACGACGGGCGCAGAGATCTGGAAAGACACCGACGGCAAGCTCGATGCCTTCGTCACCTCTAGCGGCACGGGTGGCACCTTGGGCGGCGTCTCGCGTTATTTACGCGAACGAAGTGCGACCGTTCGAGTCGTCCTCGCCGATCCGCAAGGCAGTGCGCTCTACAACTTCGTCACGCAAGGCAAGCTCGCCGCCGAGGGACCGGGTTCCGTCACCGAAGGCATTGGCATTGGACGCATCACCGCGAACTTCGCGGACAGCCCGATCGATACCGCGGTACACATCCCGGACGCTGCGGCCATTTCAGCCGTACACCAGTTGCTACGTGAGGAA